>Ga0169931_10000742_pt1 | contig 54352 bp, 53 predicted proteins | sample Kivu_15m_20L_FD_129675 | JGI IMG/M metagenome (GOLD analysis project Ga0169931, IMG submission 129675) | Freshwater microbial communities from Lake Kivu, Western Province, Rwanda to study Microbial Dark Matter (Phase II) - Kivu_15m_20L... | ecosystem: Environmental > Aquatic > Freshwater > Lake...
ACGCCTGAAAAGCGGGGCCATCGACATCCTCATCGGCACGCACCGTCTGGTTTCGAAGGATGTCGTCTTCAAGGACCTCGGTTTGCTCGTCATCGATGAGGAGCAGCGCTTCGGCGTGGCCACAAAGGAGAAGCTAAAGGAGTTCCGCGCCACCGTGGACGTGCTCACCCTCACCGCCACACCCATCCCCCGGACTCTCCAATTCTCGCTGATGGGGGCCCGCGACCTGAGCGTGATCACCACGCCGCCGCCGAACCGGCAGCCGGTGTACACGGAGATCCACAGCTTCGACTCGACGCTCATCCGGGAAGCCATCCTCAACGAGATGCAACGCAACGGCCAGGTGTTCTTCATCCACAACCGGGTGCAGAACATTGAAGAGATGGCGGGGATGATCCGGGATCTGGTGCCCAATGTTCGGGTGCGGCACGCGCATGGTCAGATGTCGGGTCCGGACCTGGAGAAGATCATCCTGGATTTCTACGACCACAAGTTCGATGTGCTCGTGTCCACGAATATCGTCGAGAACGGCATCGACATCTCGAATGCGAACACCATCCTGATCCATCGGGCGGACCAGTTCGGCCTGTCGGAACTGCATCAGCTGCGCGGGCGCGTGGGCCGCTCCAACCGCAAGGCCTTCTGTTACCTGATCACGCCGCCCTTGGAAGACCTGTCGGTGGAATCGCGCAAACGGCTGCTCGCCTTGGTCGAGCACAGCGACTTGGGCTCGGGCTTCAACATCGCCATGCGGGATCTGGACATCCGCGGAGCTGGCGACATACTTGGCGCCGAGCAGAGCGGATTCATCAGTGACATCGGCTTCGACCTGTACACGAAGATCCTCAATGATGCCGTGCGCGAGTTGAAGGAGACCGAGTTCAAGGACCTCTTCGCCGACGCCATCCACGAGATCGAGAAACCGGAGACCGTGGTCGAGTTCGATGTATCCGCCCTGTTGGAGGCCCGTTATGTGCAGGACGCCGTGGAGCGCTTGAACCTGTACCGCGAACTCTCCCGAGTGAACCGTTTGGACGCCATCGACGAGTGGGCGGCCGCCTTGGCCGACCGTTTCGGTCCCCTTCCGCAAAGCGCACGTACCTTGGTTGCGGCCACGCGTGTGAAGGTGCTCGCATCGAAACTCTTTCTGCCCAAGGTGGTGGTGCGCGCCGGACGCATGTGGCTGGAACTGCCTGACGGACAAAGCGAAGCCGGAACCGCGTATTTTCAGAAGGGGCTGTTCCAAGATCTGCTGGCCCGCATCGAGGCTTGGAAGCCGGGCGGGTACCGTGTCACCAACAAGGACGAGGTGGTCAGATTGGTGCTGGAACCGATTGCCGACCTTGACGCCGCCGCCGATTGTCTGCTTCATGTACAGGAAACCCATGACGAACCCCTCCCCGCTTGATCCCATCGCCGACCTGATCCGGAACGGAGGCGTGGCCGCCTTCCCGACCGAAACCGTGTACGGACTGGGCGCATCCGTCTGGGATGAAGCCGCCGTGAACGAGGTCTTCCGCCTGAAGGGTCGGCCAAGTGACAATCCCTTGATCGTGCATGTGGCCACCTTTCCGCAATTGCGTCAACTGGCGCTGGAGATATCCGCCCCCTCCCGCCTGCTCATCCAGAAATTCTGGCCCGGTCCGCTCACCCTTGTCTTCCGCAAGAAAGCGGGCATTCCCGATGCGGTGACCGCCGGCTTGGACACCGTTGCCGTACGCATGCCCCGGCATCCGCTGGCCTTGGACCTGATCCGTCGGACGGGTCCCTTGGTGGGGCCTTCGGCGAACCGGAGCGGACGGCCGAGTCCGACCACGGCCGCGCATGTGCGCCAGGATTTCGGGAACGAGGTTCCGGTTCTGGATGGAGGCCCATGCGATGTGGGCCTTGAAAGCACCGTGCTGGATGTGACCGAGGTGCCATACCGCATCTTGCGTCCGGGCCTGGTCACGGCATCGCTCATCCGGGAAAGTGCGGGGTTGTATGTGGAATCCGCCATACATGAGGACGAACTGGCCCGTTCACCCGGCAACAAGCATGCGCATTATGCGCCGAAGGCCGATGTGACCTGGCTGGATGGTGAACCGATGTCGGTCATGCATGTGGTGCGCCATGGGCAGGACCTGGTGGCCTTGGCGGCACGCCTGTATGCCGAATTCCGAGCCGCCGATGAGAACGGAGCCGCGATTGTGGCCATCGAGCGGATCGACGAGACCCATCCCCTCGCGCCCGTCCTCTTGAACCGCATCCGCAAGGCGATGGTTCGGTAACAAAAAAGCCCCGGCGCTTGCGCGACGAGGCTTTCAGCTCCCCGGGCTGGACTCGAACCAGCAACCCTGCGGTTAACAGCCGCATGCTCTGCCATTGAGCTACCGAGGAATGGTTGACAGAGCGCCAAATATACGGCCCGATGCTTCAGACAGTCAAACCGCACCTCGATTATTTTTCATACATGACCTTCTCCAAGACCAAGGCCTTGGCCGGTGCGACGACCGTTGTGGCCGCCCCTCCCCGACCAGCCTTCACCATGGCCGCGACCATGCGGCGGACCATGTTCCGGAGGAAACGGTCCGCCGTGACCACCACCTCGATGCGCCCGTCTTCAAACGCATGGACCTCGCATACCGTCACGGTGCATACCGTGGAAGACAAGCCTGGTGTGGTGGCGGCCCATCGCTTGAAATCATGTCTGCCGATGAAATGGTCCGCGACTCCTCGCATGGCGTCCGTATCCAAGGACCCCACGACCCATTCGTAGGGCCGCATCGGGTCGAAATCGGGTGAGAGACGATACCGGTAGGTCCGGCTTCTGGCGTCGAAACGCGCATGGAAATCGGAATCGACCAGACTCACATCCGTGATCCGGATGTCATCCGGAAGAAGCCGGTTCAGTCTATGGCGGAGTTGCTCGGCAGAGCCAACCCACGGAAGGTCCGTATGCGCCACTTGTCCGCGCGCATGCACACCGGTATCGGTGCGGCCGGAACCCATGATGGTGATGGTCTCCTCGTTCAGGAGCATGCGCAGCACGCGTTCGATCACGCCTTGGACGGTCGGCGCCTGGGCCTGCTTCTGCCAGCCTTGATAGGCGGAGCCGTCGTAGGCGATGTCCAGGCGGAAACGGGGCATCAGAAATCGATGCGGAGGCTCAAGGTCGGCGCACCGGACCGGTACGTTCCGCTCAGGCTCACCGCTTGCGCCCTCCTGTACGCGCCGATACCGGCGAAGACGCGATTGGCGACCAGCAAGGCGGCGATGGCGGGAAGCCGGTTCGCGGCGGCGTCCTCATCGTTGATGAGGCCGATGAAGCGGCGACGGGCATCTTCATCGGACCATTGCCAGCGGTTCTCCGGGGTGTCGGGCAGGATGCGGTCCCAATTGCGGGACCGCTCCATGGCGTCGTTATAGGCGGCGAGGTTGTCGTAATCGGCCAGGGCGATCCGGAAACTCCGCGGACGACCGGCCAGATCGAATCGGGCGTAGGTATGGGCCTGCGCGTGCAGGTTGCGACCGAGCTGATCGGCCTCGGCATGGTAGCCCGCATAGGCGGCGATCAGTATCAGATCGGCCGCCAGATGACGTTTCCCGGCCGCCCAGTTCTGAGGATCCACGGCGTGATGCCCCCAACCCGGAACCGCCAGCGATCGAAGGAAGGCGCCGCCCGGGTCCGCCTGCCCGTGCAGGGAGGCCCCGTACGCGAGCAGCATCAGGCTAAGCCAAAGACGTTTCATTGCGGCGGTCTTTGAGTTCGTTCCAACGGCGGATGATGGCGATGCTGAATCCGATCATGAGCAGGAAGGTACCCAGCCACACCACCGACACCAAGGGTTTCTTTTCGATGGTCAGCAGGATCCAATCCGACTCCCGGATGCGGTTCACACCGAACAGCTGCAGCTCGATCTCGCCCGACGAGGGGTTCACGTTCACGAACCGGATCTGCCGGTCGCGGCTGAAATCCACCGTTTCGGACTGGATGTTGGAAAGGGTGTCTTCCCGCACGATCGAGAACATCGGGTTCAGCGTGAACACCGAATCCTTGTGCACGGGCCTCACATCGAGCAAGGCCCGAACGGCGATGGTCGTGTTCGGCGCCATGGTAGCGGCATCCACGAGTTCGAAATCCCGGAAGGTGATCCGGTAGCCGTCGGCTTCCAGGGATGCGCCTTTCTTGAGTTTGAGGGTGCGCATCGACATGCTGCCGTCTTCCGACAGGATCTCCGACACGCCGCCGAGCCGTTCCCGCTCCCGCTCCACCATGGACGATCCGGCCACATACACATATAGGTCCGAAAACCAACCCGTTCGCACTTCCGGATCAACGGTCCAGTTCAGGTTGCCGGCGTTGGAATTGGCGATCATCGGATAGACGGTCGGCATCATGAAGAACGGAGCACCCGCATGCCGCGTGTCTTCGAATTTGAGGGTGTATTCCTGCTCGCCCGGACGGTTGCGTTCCGTCAGGTTCCCCTCCATATAGGTGACCTGCCAGCGGCCACCCAACAATTTGGGTTCGCCTCTCTTGAGTTCGACCATGTCGATGGTCGTGACAACCGGGAAACCATCCTCGCCGGTCACCATGCCGGCCTTCACGGCACGGTTGTATTCGTCCGTCTCAGCATCGAGCATCGGTTGGTCGTAAGCGGCGCCCAGAAACCCGATGATCAGCACCGCGAAACCGATATGGGATACGGCCCCACCAATCAGTTTCGGATTTTTACGCGACAGATGCGCCAGTATGAACCCGTTACCGAACAGTCCGATGAACCCGCTCATGAGATAGACCATGAAACGGATGTCGCGGATGTCGGTCAAGATGATGGCGGCGATGGTGGCCGCGGAGGCCAGGATCACGGGAGCCAGCACCCGGTTGGCCACATGCTCCCAGGTCTCGGTGCGGCGCCACCAGACGAGCTGACCGACCACGGTTGCGATGGCGATGGCGATGCCGAAGGGCATCGACCAGTTCACGTAGAAGGCGATGTCCGGCGGGGTTGGATTGCTCACGAAAAGTTTGCCCAGTATCGGAGAGCTGGTTCCCACGATGATCACGAAACCCAGCAGAAAGAGCAGCAAGGCCGCGGAAAAGGCCATCACTTCGCGGCTGAGCACAGGAGATTCCTTCGTGGAGGACGGCATCTCCCGGAACCGGATGCCGATGAGCACCACACCGACACCCAGCATGGTCAGCATGAAGAGCAGAAGCTGGTTGTACAACCCCAGATCCACGAAACTGTGAACCGACGCCTCGCCCAACACACCACTCCGTGTCAGGAAGGTCGAGTAGACGATCAGCACGTAGGCCAACACGGCGAAGACGATGGACGAGAACACCCCGGTGTCTTTGCGCCGTTGGATGAGCATGGTGTGGATGCCGGCCGTACCCACCAGCCACGGTACAAGGGAGGCGTTCTCAACGGGGTCCCAAGCCCAGTAACCACCGAAACTCAACGTCACATACGCCCAATAGCCGCCCAGGAAGATGGCCGTGAGCAGGAACACATTGGCCGCGAGCGCCCATGGCAGGGCAGGTCGCACCCATTCCCGGTATTTCCGCTTCCATACCGCGGCCAATGCGAAGGCGAAGGGAACCGTCATGGACGCGAAACCCAGGAAGAGCACCGGCGGATGGATCACGATCCACGGACTCCGCAGCAGGTCGTTCAGGCCGCTGCCGTCGGCTGGCACGAAGTTCGGGTCGTTCATGAAGATGGGCGCGTTCGGCATCTGCTCGCGCAGGAGGCGGAACGGTGAGGCGCCGATGGTGGTGCCGAAGATCTCGATACCCAGCACCATGGACAACAGGAAGACCTGTGTCAGCATCATGAAGACCATGACGGGCGCCTTGTAATCGGAATGGGTCCATCGGATCAACCCCCATCCGACCAGCACGCTGAAGAGGATCCACATCAACAGGGAGCCCTCCTGTCCGCTGTAGAACGCCGCCCAGAGGTAGGGGGTCTGAAGATCCCGGCTGGTGTAGTTGAAGACGTAATAGTACTGGAACTGATGGTCGAAGATCAGCCAGACCAGCACCGTGCCCGCCACCAGGACGAGCAGCCCGTGCAAGGCGAAGAGTTTACCGGCGAAGGGTTCCAGACGCGACGTGGGCGATTGCGCGACGCGCCAATAGGAGGCCATCGTGCCAACCGCCGCCAGAAACGCCAGAACCAGAGCCGCATGGCCCAAGGTTCCGATCATGACACCACCCGCGGATCGTTATACTTCGACGGGCATTTGACGAGCATGTCGTCGGAATGGAAGGTTCCGTTCACCATCTTCCCTTTCACGACGAGCTGGTCCGCATCTTCGAAATTGGCCGGTTTGGGCTTGTTGTACACGACACGTCGCACGGTTCCGGACTCATCCTTCATATGGAAGGTGAAGACCTTCGCGTTCAGATCGAATCCGTGGGGCATTTCGGAAGCCCAGGTTCCGATCACATATTTGCGGCCCCCTTGGGCCTCGGCTTGCTTGAAATCGACATAGGAATCGATGCTGTTGCCGAAGTTCATCATCAGCAGGGATGTGAACCCGACCATCAGCACGAGCCCGATGAGGAGACGGGGTTTCATGGGTTTTGGGAATCGCTTTGTTCGAGTTTCCGGAGCCGTGCGTCCACCCTGTACAGGTAGGCCAGGAGCGTGAACCAGATCAGGAGACTGACTCCGAGGACCACGAACATCAGGTCATGGCTGTCCATGAACCGGATGAACGTGTTGGTGCTTTCGTCGGCACCGGCCCATTTTCCGCCATAAGCCTGCGTGAGCGTATCGGTTTGAAACAGCAGGAACAGGTTACGCATGGGGTCGGAGTCGACGGAGTTGGAGGATGGACCGTCGGGTCAGGTCCGATAGGACAACGCCTAAGGCGATGAACCCGATCACGGCCGGATAGAAGATGAGACGAAGTTCGGGTGCGGTCATCTCGCTGAAGGCAGGATTACCGTCCGCGCCAGGATGGAGGCTGGGTAACTGACGCGGAATGACATACAGGAGAAAAGGGACCGTCGTGACGGCGAAGACGTGGTAGACAGCGGACAGTTTGCCGCGTTTGATGGGATCGTCCACCGCCGACCGCAACAGGAAATACGCCATGAAAATCAGCAAGGTGAGTGCGGACAGGTTCATTTTGGGCTCGGCGAAGGTCCACCACGCGCCCCAGGTGAACCGCGCCCACAGGGATCCGGTGAGCAGGCCGCAGATGCCGAAGACCACACCGACCTTGGTGTAGGCCTCCGCTCTCACATCATGGTCGATGTTGCCGTTGTTCAGAAAACGGATGCTGTGGACCAGCGCGGTGATGAACATCGCGAACATGGTCATCCACATGGGCACATGCAGAAACAAATTCCGCGCCGACTGCTCCAGAATCGGAATCTCGGGGATCGGTATCAGGAACCCCGCCACGATCACGACGGTCATCCAGACCGCCGTCACATGCAGAAAAGTGCGCATACGGATGCAATATACACCGTATTTTTGACAACCATGACCGAAACCCGACGCATTCTGAAACTCAAACCCACTCCGTTCGACCATGGATTTTGGGTGGGGCTGAAGCAGTGGCGCTTCGCCGCTCGCACCACCTACCTCATCGCTGATCGGAGCCTGACCATCCGCGACGGTTCGGATGAGATCGCCATCGATGTGGCCGCCATCGAGGAGGTCAGCCGGCTGGGTGCGGACGTCCTGATCCACCAGGGTGGGACAACGCACCGCCTACGCTTTCTCCGGGATGCCGAAGCGGTATCGGATGTCCTTCGAACCTTGTCCGAGACCCTGCGAAAACCCTCGACACCACCTCGGAACGTTCCGACGATGGGCTCCGAGCGCCTGAACGACCTGGTCGGCCTCTGGCAGCAGGGCCTGATCAGCGAAGCCGAATACGAGGCGGAAAAACGGCATTTCAGCTGATGCCGGTCGAGCCGAAACCACCCTCTCCCCGTTCGGTGATATCCAAGGAATCCGTCCCGATCACCACGGGTTGGACCACCGCGGCCACGACCAGTTGCGCGATGCGGTCGCCATGATGCAGGCGGAAGGGCTCCGAACCATGGTTGATGGCGATCACCATCACTTCGCCGCGGTAATCGGCATCGATGGTGCCGGGTGAATTGAGCATCGTGATACCGTGGCGGATGGCCAATCCGCTTCTCGGACGAACCTGAACCTCATAACCGACCGGAACAGCCAATTGCAGGCCGGTCGGAATCAATACCCGTTCACCCGGGTGGATGACGACCGGTTCGGTCAAGGCCGCGCGCACATCCATTCCGGCGGCCAAGGGTGTGGCAAAGCCGGGCAGATCGAGATCCGCCGCGTGTGGCAGCCGTTTGATGCGGAGTTCGGGAGTCATTTGAGCCGTTTGTAGTCCACCAGTCGTACGATCACATTGCCGACCCATACTTTCACATGGGCCTCGTAGGGCAACCTCATGGGGTCTGTCCCATACCATGCGGTGAAGGCGCCGGAGAACCCGAAAGGACCTTTCAAGTCGGCTTGACCATTCATCCGGTAGGCCGGCACAGGGCCGTTTGTGAAGAAGGGGATCTCGCGCGGTTCGACCAGACTGGTGAAACGCATGCGGGAGACACCTTTCTCGAATTCCGTGATGATGGGATAGTTCACCAAGGTGTCGCGGCCGGCGAACAGACGGGTCACATAGAACAGGCCAGGACCCGAATCGGATGGTTCTGTGATCCGCCATCTCCCCTTCGGCTTGCCGAACTCGTATCCGGCCACGAACCCGCGCTCATAATCGTATTTGTATTCGGTATCCCGGAATTTACGGTCATGGATGCTGTTTGAATGGAAATCGTGGCAGAAGAAGGTCTTGTCGTCGTAGCCGGTCACCGAAATGAAATGCCGTTCCTTGTCTCCCACAAACAGCAACCGGGGGTTGGATTTGATCTTGCTGAGCAGGATGAATGCCGGTCTGCCCTTCCACGTCGTGTCTTTGACCACCTCGATGGTGACCGAACCCAAGGTGAAGATTCCATACTCGACGCGATATTCGAAGATCTCGTCGGCATCAACCAACTGCCGAACGGTGGGTGGGTTTGACCGGTTGCCACGAACCTGGCCGATTGCCGCAATAGCGATCGCCATGCAAATCACGAGCAGGATGGGTCGGGTGGCAGGCATCGGAGGATGATATTCAGGTCGCAAGATACCGCATTGGTCGGTAACTTGGGGCGCATGAACATCCGTCCGATCGCCATTGCCGCCTTCGCGGCCGTCCAGATGGGCGCCTGCGAGGATTCGACCGCCCAGAAGCGGTTCGAGGCCGAGGCGCGCAAACCGCCAACCGGAATCACCCGCACCGACGCCACGGGCCGCATTCTGAGCACAGACCCAGACGATTGGCGCATATCCCCCTATTTCCAAGGATTCGTGGAGGTTCAGACACCCGCCTTCCCAAATCCGACCACCAGTCAACGGGTGACGATCGACCTGTTCGTGACGGGTATGGAAGCGGTGAACGGAATCCAGGCGTATGCACGGAATTCGGTCGGAGAGGCGGTGCTCCTGTTCGAAGCCATCGATCCGACCATCCCGATCGGATTGACTCAGATCTTCATCAACCCGACGGATTTCTCACGGATCGGCCGATATCAGGATGCCATCGGCCTGCATCGGGTCTTTGTGTATGACCGCCGTGGCAACCTCATGACCTATGGCGACATCCAGGTGGAATGAGCCATCGCGTGACCGACTCCCAGAGGGCCCTGCTGCGGCGCATGATCTTCCATGAGACGTTCTCCGAACTGATCCGTGAAACCGGCATGAATACCGGTGTGGTTCGGGACGACCTCCTGACCCTCCTGCACAAGGGATATGTCGAGGTCTACCTGGATGGCGGCCATGTGTCGGAGCCGGTCCGACAAATGGCCTATGATTCGGACCATCTGAACCTGTATCTTTTCAGGGCGAGCCATGCCGGTTTGCGGCAGATTCAGAACAGATGATCATCCGATTCACCAACGGAACCACCATATCGGACGTGGACCTTGACCAGGAGTCCGGTACCGTGTGGTTCAACAAGTCCGACGTGGACCATGTCCTTCGCATCGGACGCGTGACGTGGGTCATCGATTCCGTGGAGATCGGACCGGACACCATCCGTTTCCGGATGAACGGGATTCCGGTGGTGCTTGGATACCAGGACGAACAAGCGATGCTGCTCGACCGGCTCGGGTTCCGCAAGGTCTCCGCATCCACGGCAGGCACCTTGAGAGCACCGATGCCTGGCCGCATGGTGGCCGTGCTCGTATCGGTTGGAGATACCGTCACCAGCGGACAACGGGTCGCCGTGCTGGAAGCCATGAAGATGGAGAATGAACTGCGCGCTCCAATGGATGGCATCGTGGCCGCCGTACCGGTTCAAGCCGGTCAATCCGTCGAAAAAAACACCGTCATCATCGAAATCACCCCTCTTGGATAAGTTCATCGTCGACGGCCCCACTCCTTTGGTCGGGTCCATACCGGTCAGCGGCTCGAAAAACGCCGCTTTGCCCCTGATGGCCGCGGCCTTGTTGACCGACCGTCCCTCCGTCATCCGCAACATCCCCTCCCTGAACGATATCCACACCCTGTCGAACGTGATCCGGGTGACCGGGACCGCCGTCGCGTTCGATCGCCAGGCTCACATCCTGCGTGTGGATGCATCCGGTCTGACGGATGCGATCGCCCCATATGAGCAGGTCCGAAAGATGCGGGCCTCGTTCTACATGCTGGGTGCCTTGCTCGGCCGTTGCGGGGAGGCTCGGGTGTCCTTGCCGGGTGGGTGCGCATGGGGCCCTCGTCCGGTCAACCTCCACATGGAAGGACTCAAGGCCTTGGGCGCCGTCATTGAAATGGACAAGGGGTATGTGGTGGCGCACGCCCCTGGCGGCCGGCTGAAGGGCGGGCGGTTCGTGATGGAACCGAGCAGCGTCGGGGCGACCGTCAACATGCTGCTCGGTGCCGTAAAAGCGGACGGCCGCACGGTGATCGGCAACGCCGCCATGGAACCCGACGTGGTGCAGCTCTGCGAGGCGATGAACCGTATGGGCGCACGCATCAGCGGCCATGGCACGCCCGAAATCGTGATCGACGGCGTGGACGAGCTGGACGGGATGGATTTTGCGAATGCGCCGGACCGCATCGAAACCGGCACATTCATGATCGCCGCCGCCATGCACCCGGATGGCGATCTCCTGATCACGAACACCGATCCGTCCGACCTGGGCTCCTTCACCGACACCTTCCGCCAGGTCGGTGCCCAGGTGGACGTCCATGGAACCGACATCCGCGTACGCGCACCGCGCCATATACGGCCGGTATCGGTCAAAACGGGAATCTACCCGGGCTTTCCGACCGACCTTCAAGCCCAATGGGCCACCATGATGACCGGCGCCTACGGTGCGTCGGAGGTGACCGATACCATCTACTTCGACCGGTTCAGCTACGTCCCCGAGCTGGTCCGCCTGGGTGCCGACCTTCAGGTCGTCGAGAACACGGTCTTCATCAAAGGCCCCTCCGCCCTGCAGGGCGCCTCGGTCATGAGCACGGACCTGCGGGCCAGTGTGAGCCTGGTCATGGCGGCGATGGTGGCCCAGGGATCGACCGACGTGCTGCGCGTGTACCACCTCGACCGGGGTTACGAAGCCCTTGAAACCAAGTTGAATGCCGTGGGCGCACGCATCCGTCGTGTTACCCAGGAATGATCCGTATATTCCGCCCACGCTTTTTCACGTACCACATGTCCATCGCCGCGCTGCTGCTGCTTCTCCTGATCCTCACCCAGTGTCTGCCGGGCAGACGCGATGCGACCCCATTTCCTCACGCAAGGGCCCGCCTTGTTCCCGCTGTCGTTCCCTCGACCGGCTTCCGGGCCCTGAGAACACGTTATCTCCCAAATGAAAAACCAGATCATCATCCATGCCGCGGGCCAGCAAACCCGCATCGCGCTCATTGAAAATGGCGAATTAGCCCAGTTCTTCATCGAATCACCCGAAAACCAGCGTACCGTTGGCGACATCTATGTCGCGAATGTGCGCAAAGTGATGGCCGGCATCCGCGCCGCCTTCATCGACCTCAACACCCCCAAAGACGCCTTCCTGCATTTTTCGGACCTGGGTGAGCATCTCGAGGATTACATCGTGATGCTCAACGGCAAGGACGCCATCCGCAAGGACGACCTGAAACGCCTCACCGAGTACCGCAAACAGAAGGCCGCGAAGGGCGACACCTCGCAAGGCAACCCCAAGACCGGCCTAACCACGGAAGAGCAGAATCTGATGGGGAACTGCCTGCAGACCGGGCAGAAGCTCTTGGTGCAGATCGTCAAGGAACCGATCGGTTCCAAAGGACCGAGGGTGTCGACGAACATCTCCTTGGCCGGGCGCTTCCTCGTACTCATTCCGATGGGCGATTACATCGCCGTCTCCAAGCGCATCCGCAGTTACAAGGAGCGCAAGACCCTTCGCCAACTCGTTGCCGACCGACTTCCGAACGGCTTCGGCGTGATCGTGCGCACGGTGGCCGAGGGTGTCGATCCGGAACTGGTGGAAGCCGACCTGCGTGAACTGCTCGACAAGTGGACCGGCATGATGGCCCTGCTGGCCGAAGCCAAACCACCGACCTTGCTCCACCGGGACCTGGAGATGACGGAAAGCCTCATCCGCGATCTCTTCGCCAAGGATTACGACCGCATCCTTGTCGACGACAAGAAGATGTATGCGCAATTGCGACAGTATGTCGCGAAAATCGCACCCTCGATGGTACCCAATATCCAGCTGTACCAGAGGTCGGAGCACATCTTCGACCACATGAAGATCCATTCCGACGTGGAATCCATCTTCTCCCCCCGGGTGAAGATGCCCAGCGGGGGCTATCTCATCTTCGAGCAGACGGAAGCGATGGTGGTGGTGGACGTGAACTCCGGGCGTTACGCCGCGAAGAAGGCTCAGGAAGACAATTCCCTCAAAACCAATCTCGAGGCGGCACGCGAAATCGCCAAGCAGTTGCGTTTGCGCGACATGGGCGGCATCATCGTTGTGGATTTCATCGACCTGAAGGAAGACGTCAACCGCAAGAAAGTGTATGACGAGCTGAAAAAGGAATTCCGGAAGGATCGTGCCAAAACCAATATCCTGCCCATGTCGGATTTCGGACTGGTGCAGATCACACGCCAGCGGATCCGCCCGAGTGTGGTCAATTCGGTCTCACGCGTATGCCCCATGTGTGGTGGCGCCGGAGAGATGGTGTCTCACAACACCATCTTGAGCGATCTGGAAGGGTGGTTGAACAAGTTCCGCCACACCACCAAATTCTGGTCCGTCGATCTGCACCTGAACCCCTACATGAAAGGCATGCTCACCAAAGGGCTGTTCAGCCAGCAGTTCCGTTGGATGTTCAAATACCGACTGCGGTTGAATCTGGTGGAAGACGCCCAGATCAGCATGAACGATTACCGGTTCACCTTGTCCGGATCGGATGTCGACATCACCGAATCGATCATGCTGAACCAGTCCATCGACGAGGCGATCAAGGCCGCCGAGCAGCGGTTGGCGGAGATGGAGACCGAAGACCGGCGCGACATCTCCAAATTGGACATATACAAGAAGGATGACGACGAGGCGGCGCCGGCGGCCGCACCTGCGGCGAAACCCGGACCCCGGAATGCCTTGGCCGACTTCAAGCCGGCCAAACCGAAATCGGAACCCACCGTCCGAAAAGCGGAAGTCGAGGTTCCGAAAGAACCCAAGGCGGCCAAAGAGCCAAAAGAGCCAAAAGCGCCCAAGGAACCTGCCGCTCCCAAACCGGAGAAACAGCCGGATCCGTCCATCGAAGGACTGCCCTTGGCCTTGGACGTGGCCCGAGCGTACAAGGCGGCGAAAGAATCCGGAACCGCCCCGACCGAAACGGTAGCGGAGGAAACGAAAGCCGCTGTGGCCAGCCTGATCACGAATGTGGTTGCCGCGAAGAAGCGCCCATCCAAGAAGGTGGCCTCCACCACGGATCACGAAGCGGTTACGGAAGCGCCCGATTCCGCACCCAAACCCAAACCACGGCCCAAAACGAAGAAGCCGTCGGCTGAGCAGACACCACCTGAATCCACGGAAGACCCAAGCTGACCCGTATGTCCATCGCCCGATATCTAGCCGCTCCGCTCATCACGGCATCCGTGCTCGGAATTCTGTTCCTGACCGGTGTCGACAGCATCCGGTTGGTCGAAAAGCGGGGTACGCAGGAGAACATCCAGAAGTACATGCAGGTGGGGCGCTTGGTGCTCGACCACCACGTGGAGCCGCATTCGGCGAACGATCTGTGGATCGCGAGTCTGAAGGGGTTCGTCCGAGACCTGAGCGACAGCACCTTCCGAATCGCCGGCACACCGCTGGACACCACCGCCGTGCGGCCTGTGGCCAGTTTGCGTGAAGCCGTTTTGGCCTTCGAACGCGTGTACCGGTTTCTGGAAAGCGCCAACCCCGACGAGAACCTGGATGCCCGCACCGATGATGCCATCAAGGGAATCCTGGACCGGCTCGATCCGCATTCCATCTACATGGAACCCGAGGTGACCTCCGCCGAGGCGGAGCAGTTCGCAGGCAAGTTCGAGGGCATCGGGGTTCAATTCGACATCATCAAAGACAGCATCACGGTGGTATCGGCCATTTCGGGTGGTCCCAGCGAACGTCTGGGCATCCAATCGGGGGACCGTATCGTGGAGATCGACGGCACCTCATCGGTCGGTTTCACCAACCCGCAGGTGCTGCGCAGCCTTCGAGGCCCGAAGGGTACCGTCGTGCGGGTGCGCATCGTCCGGCCTGGCTTGAAGGACCCCCTTATTTTCAACATTGAACGCGATGAAATCCCCGTTTATTCGGTCGATGCGGCCTACATGATCGATTCGGAAACCGGGTATGTGAAAATCGGCAACTTCGCCGCCACCACGTACGACGAATTCATGTCGGCCGTCACCCGGCTCGAGCGGCAGGGTATGAAACGGATCGTGGTCGATGTGCGTGGCAACCCGGGCGGGTACCTCATTCAGGCCACACGGATCGTGGGCGAGTTTTTTCCGGTCAACACACCCTTGGTCAGCACGCGAAGCCGGCATATCCGCTACAACGGCGAGTACAACACCCCCCGGAACGGTCTGTATCGCGACCTTCCCGTGATGGTCTTGGTCAACGAGGGGTCGGCATCCGGAAGCGAGATCCTGGCGGGCGCCTTGCAAGACCATGACCGAGGCTTGATTGTCGGATCGCGGACCTATGGCAAGGGCCTGGTTCAGAACCAGTTCGACCTGGTGGACAAATCCAGCGTTCGGATCACCATCAGCAAGTATTACACACCCTCCGGCCGTCTGATCCAGAAACCGTACGTGGACGGACGCGAGGCATACGCTTTCGAGACCTACCGACGGAACAACGCCAGCAGCGATGCCGCCAACTTCGTCTCGAACCTCCCGGACAGCCTCCGGTTCAAGACCGCGGGCGGTCGCACGGTATACGGCGGGGGGGGCATCCTACCCGATCACATCCTCGACAGCGACACCACCCGTAGTTACGTGTACGGCTTCATGCGTCAGAAGAATCTGGGATTCCAGTTCATCCGATCCTATCTCGACCGGAACTCCGACACCTTCCGCGGCACATGGGCCGACCGTTTCGACACCTTCATGACCGATTTCCGTCTGGATAACCGCACGTTGTCCGATTTCCAAACCCGGATGGTCGAATCCGGCTTGGTCCTGACCGATACGGTCGCCGTGGATCGGGCGGTGATCCGTGGCGAACAGTTGTTCATCCATCCGGACCTGTATGCGCGGGACCTGTGGATCGTGGAGGGGATGCTGAAGGTGGAACTGGCGAGGCAGGTGTGGAGCACGCAGCACTTCTATCAGGTCTACAACCGAATTTTCGACAAAACGCTGACCGAAGCGATGACCTTGTGGCCGGAAGTGGGTCAACTCCGTTCGTCGACCACTCCGAGCCTCGTTCCCCGCAACTGAGATGGACCTGTTCGACCTTCGGGCCTTGATGGATCCCACCGTGTTCGACTGGGTGGTGCTTCCGGCCATCATCTTCACGGCCCGCCTGACGGATGTGACGCTGGGCACCTTGCGCATCCTGTTCATCTCTCGGAGCCTTCGCTATACGGCGCCCATCGTCGGCTTCTTCGAATCCATGATCTGGCTGTTCGCCATCAGCCAGATCGTGCAGAATCTGAACAATGTGGCCTGTTATTTCGCATTCGCGTCGGGATTCGCCTCCGGCAGCTATGTCGGCATCTTTCTGGAGAACAAGCTGGCCATGGGCATGGTGTGTGTGCGGGCCGTCACGCCGGACGATGCCACCGACCTCATCCAATATCTGCGCGAAAACCAGTTCGGTGTCACCAGCGTGTCCGCCACGGGCGTATCCGGTCAGGTGAGGCTCATCTGGAGTGTGATCAAACGCAAAGAGATGAAGGCCTTCATGGATATTGTGAAACAGCACAATCCCAGGGCCTTCATATCCGTGGAGGATGTGCGGTCGGCGCATGAGGGGTTCTTCCCGCCAAAAATCCGGCGATGATGCGCAATCCCGACGACCTCAGACGTGCATTGATCGAGCAGGCCGATCCCGACAGGGCGCTCGAGTTGCAACGGTTCTTCAAGACCGGGAAAGGCCAATACGCCGAAGGTGACCGCTTTCTGGGGCTCACCGTACCCAGCACGCGCGCGACAGCCGCCTCATACACGGATTTTGGCCTTGATGAACTATTGGAATTGCTTCAGGATGACTGGCATGAGGTGAGGCTGGCTTCGCTCATCCTGATGACCGGTCTGTTCAAGCGCGCCGACCCCTGGCAGCAGCATCGGATTTTGAACGCCTATCTCGGCCATACCCGGCACATCAACAATTGGGACCTGGTGGATGTCAGCGCGCATAAGATCGCAGGTCCCTGGTTCCTGAACCGGGACCGCCACCGTTTGGACGGGCTGGTCGACAGCGCGTGGTTGTGGGACCGCCGCATCGCGGTGGTCGCCACCGCCTGCTTCATCCGCAACGGGGACCTTCGCAGCACATTCGGCTATGCCGAGCGGTTGCTGCAAGACCCGCACGACCTGATGCACAAGGCGTGCGGATGGATGTTGCGCGAGGCTGGCAAGCGGGATATCGATGCCCTGCGTGCGTTTCTGGCCCGCCACGCGCAGGTCATGCCCCGGACCATGCTGCGTTATGCCATCGAGAAGATGGAACCGGCGGAACGCCTCCAGTGGATGGCATGAGTCAAGATCACAAGGGCGGCGGTCTCGGTACGAAGCCGTGCCTCGCCCAAGCTGACCAATCCTGATCCGGAACGCTCAAACAGCTCGATTTCCCGGTCGCTGAACCCGCCTTCCGGACCGATGAAGAGGGCGCTCGGACCGCCGGCCGACATCCGGGCGACCCTCCGATCGCTGACCTCATGGGCCACGATGCGTTCGGTGCCCGTCGTGGCCTCGATCGCAGCTTCCGTGGAACGGCACAAGCCGAATTCCGGCAACCACACACGTTTGGATTGCTTCATCGCGGCGAGAAGGTGCGCCCGAGAGCGGTCTTCGCGCATGGTGGATCGCTCCGAGCGGTCGGCATCGAACAAGAGGATGCGTCCCACGCCGATCTCGGTCGCTTTCTCCAACAGGAATGCGAGGCGGTCCACATTCTTGATCAGACCGACCGCCAAGGTGATGCCGGCCTCCGGACCCGCCTCGATGAACCTTCGCGAGGTTTCCGCACACCGCATGCGTTTGGGATGCGCCTCGGCGACGACCGCCTCCACCACCCATCCGCGGCCATCGACCAATTCCAAGGTCTCCCCGACGCGCCGACGCATCACCCGCACGGCATGGCCGGATTCACCCTCATCGAGCACCAGAGGCCGACCCTCGGGAGGTAGATCCGGCAGGAAATAACGGTCCATCAGGCGCTGCGGGTGCCCCAATCCCCGATATGGAAGGCGGTCTCGCCCGTCGCCAACATCTTGCGGACATAGGGATGGCACATGGCGCATCCGGTGCCACAGACCTTGTTCTCGAGGAGTTCGTCGAGGGTCGCCCAACCCTTGTCCATGGCGATCTCCCGCACCTCCTGGAAGCTGCGCCGATGGCAGACGCACATCACGACCGTCTTATTCGTCACGGAAATGCTTGCTCAGTTTGAGTTCCTGCCCCTGGTAATTGGACGCGATCTCACGTCCGTACACCTTGTCCGGAAGCTCGGTGTTCGGCTCGAACACCATCCGGAAAAAGGTCTGCCCGTCTTCGATCAGAAAGGGCACATCGTGGCTGCGCACCTCCAGAACGGCACGGGCTCCCTGATTGGCGGCTCCACCGAAGCCGGAATCAAAGAAGCCGGCATAATGTGTGCGCAATTCCCCGGAACCGGTGTCATAGGGCACCATCTCGGCCGCCAGATGCGTCGGAATACGGACCCGCTCGCGGGATGCGAAGATGTAGAAGGCCTCGGGCTCGAGGATGAGCATATCATCCGGCCGGGCCACGATCGGATCCCAGAACTCGTGCACCTTGTAGTGGTTGATCAGGTCCAGATCGATCAGATCGCGGTTCTTCTTAGCCTTATACCCTACGATGCCGGATTCCATGCTTTGCAGACTCACGCTCATGAACAAGCCGTTGCCCACCTTCAACTGATCGATGGGAATGGGCGAACCGTCCTGGCGCAGGAGCAAGGGATCCGACGCATGCGTCCGGAGGATGTCTTGGTCGCTGAGCCAGGCCGAGCCGTGGCGTATCCGGAGCTGGTTGAGCCGTTGACCGGTGCGCACCCGCACTGGGAAGCTCTTGGGCACCACTTCCAGATACAGGCCGCCGCTGTAACCGGCGGCGATTTCCTCGAACCGATGCGAGTAATCCGTCACCACCCGGGTGAAGATATCCAACCGACCCGTCGAACTTTTCGGGTTCGTCCGTGCGGAGAGATGCTCCTCGCTGACGATCAACAGCGGATGCGATTCCTTGCCCGGAATGAACAGGTGTTGCTGGAAGCCCGCAAGCGACTGGGGAAGATCCAACCTTTCCAACAACGGAATCAGATATGTGCAGTTCGGTTCCAAGACCGCGCCATCCTCGATGCTGAACGAATGTTGCGTCAGTTTGGACAACTTGCTCGCAACGGTCTCGTTCTCGGGCAGGAAACTGCACCGCACGCGGTAGGCGGTGTCGCCAAGTCGGAGGTCCATCGAATTGGGCTGGAACTGGTCGTCTTCGATGGGTCGATCCGCCGGTGACCAGATCACGCCGGTATCCGCCAACAAACGCAGATGCTGAACAGGCAGCACGCCGCGCGTGCGGATGGACAGGCGGTCGGTTTTCCGGTTCATGATGCGAGCTCCAACACGAGCGACCATTCCAGAGGCGTGACGGGTGTGATCGACAGTCGCGAGCCCTTCTGAAGCACAACCATGGTTTCGAGCCCGGTTGTCTCGGCCAGCCTCTCGCGCGTCAGGGGTTTGGTGAAGATGCGGTCCAGTTTCACATCCACCAGCATCCAACGGGGATTCTCCGGTGTGGATTTCGGATCGTGATACGCCGAAGACGGATCGAACTGGGTCGGATCCGGATAGGCCGCCGACGCCACGACCGCCGTACCCACGATCGCCGGTGGATGCGCATTCGAATGGTAAAAGAGCACGCCGTCTCCCGGACGCATCCGATCCCGCATGTAATTGCGCGCCTGATAATTGCGCACACCCTCCCAGGGAGTGGACCGGTTCGGTGCTTTGGCGAGGTCGTGGATGCTGAACACGTCGGGCTCGGATTTCATGAGCCAATGGCTGCGGACTGACATGGCGGGAAGTTAGTACTTTTGGACCATGAAACCTGCCATCGCCGCCCTGCTGCTCCTCACGGCCCTTGCCTGCCAGAAACGACCCGACACCCTCACCGTACTCACCACCACCGACCTGCACGGCTGGGTCCTGTCTTGGGATTACGCCCGCGATGTCGAAGATCCCCGTTACGGGATGGAACGCGTGGCTACGGTCATCGACTCCATCCGCCGCATCCACCCGCATGCGGTGTTGCTGGATGCCGGCGATTGGCTCCAGGGCAACGCCTTCGCCGACCATTTCGCGAAGGCGGCGCCCGATTCGCCGGATTACCCCCTTCTGCGTGTGGCCGACCATCTGAAATACGACGCCTTCGTCCTCGGCAACCACGAGTTCAATTACGGGCTCGCGTACCTTCAACGCCGCATCGATGCCTCCGCTACGCCCATCATCGCCGCGAACGTGTACCATCACGGCACCGATTCGACGGCGTACACGCCCTATGTGATGAAAACCGTGCAGGGCGTGAAGGTGGCCGTCCTAGGCATCACCACGCCCGGAACCATGGTCTGGGACCGCCGCCATGTGGAAGGCCGTATCGAGGTGCGCGACGGCGTCTCCGAAGCCGCCAAATGGGTGCGCATCGTGAAGGAGGCTGGCGCGGAGGTCGTGATCGTGCTCGCGCACACCGGTCTGGACGGAAACCCATCTTATGACGATGCAGGCATCGGTCGGGAACATGTGGGACGCGCCATTCTGGATGGCGTTCCGGATGTGGACCTGCTCGTTTTCGGGCATTCGCATCGCGTGACCACCCTCGATGACGCCATCCAAGCCGGACGCTGGGGTTCGCATCTGGGCGAAGCCACCTTGCATCTGTCGTATGGGGATGACGGGCGCGCCCGGGTCGACTCCGTGCGAACAAAGGCTTGGCCGGTGGTCTCACGCACGCCTGCCGACCGCATCCGCAAGCTGATCGAACCCGAGGACGAGGCCGTGCGCATGCGCCTGAACGAGCCATTGGTGCCCATCACCGGCGAATGGGATGCGGAGCGCGCCCGCCTGGAGGACAGCCCCATGGTGGACCTGATCCATACGGTGCAGTTGGAGGTGACCGGTGCCATGCTTTCGGCCGCATCGGCCTTCAACACCAACGCGGTGTTCACCGGTCCGTATCTGACACGCCGCGACCTGACCGCCATCTATCCGTACGAGAACATGCTGTATGTGATCCGGGTCAGCGGACGCCAATTGCGGGAGTACCTCGAGCACACCAGCCGGTACTACCAGGTTGGGGAACCCGGAAAGCTCGTCATCAACCCGCAATGGCCGGGTTACAACTTCGACACGCTGGAGGGTCTGGAATACCGCTTGGATCTCAGCCGGGAACCGGGTCGGCGCCTGATCCATCTGCGACATGACGGACGCGGCATCCGCGACGGAGATGTGTTCACGATGGCCGTGAACTCCTACCGGGCGGAAGGCGGCGGCGGCTTCACCATGCTGGCGGGCTCGGAGGTGGTTTGGCGCTCGGAGCGCTCGGTGCGCGACCTCATGGAGGAATGGGTCGTCCGCCAGGACACCTTGCGTGCCGACCGGACCCTGACAAGGAACTGGGCTTTGCGATAGTCATGACCGAAGGGGTGCAGCGCGTGTGCATGAATCGGCGTATGTCCTGATGTGTGACCCTTCCCTACCAACCCTATCCCGTAACCTTTCCCCATATGAAAACCCTGCCCATTCTCACATTTGTGTTTCTGATGAGCGTCGCCGCGGCCTGCGACACGACCGATTCCAACCGGACAACCCGTTTGTCACCTAAGGCGCTGGACGTACCGCTCCTGGTATCGGAACTCAACGATTCCGGTGCGGATTTCGGTATCGATCTGTTCAGACTCACTGCGAACAACGCTTCCGAGCCACATGCGAACCTGATGCTGTCTCCCTTGAGCGCGCATGTGGCGCTGACCATGCTGCTGAACGGAAGCCGTGGCGAAACCTATGGTCAGATCAACCGCATGCTCGGATATCCGTCCAGCATGGACCTGGACGACGTGAATCAGGCTTATGCGGCCCTGACGCGCGAATTGCTCAAGGCCGACCCACGCGTGACCCTGACCTTGGCCAACGCCGTTTTCCAACGTGAAGGCAGCGATGTGAAAATCCCTTTCCTCGAAACCCTGAAGGGGGATTTCGGCGCCCATCACGCCCTGCTGGACTTCGACAAGCCCACCGCCGTGAACGCCATCAACCAATGGGCGTCCGATAAGACGAACAAGCGCATTCCGAAGGTCCTGGACCGGATCGAGCCGGACGCGGTGTTGTTCCTGTTGAACGCCCTGTATTTCAAGGGTGCGTGGTCGAATCCCTTCGACATGTCCAAAACCCGCCCTGCGGATTTCACGAGGACCGACGGCCGCACGGTATCGGTGCCCACCATGAACACGGAGGTATCCTCGATCATCCATGAAGGTTCCGATTACCGCGCGATCGAGATCCCATACGGCCGTCGGAATTTCTCCATGATCGTGATCCTTCCGGAAGGATCCCTCATCGACTTCTATGACCGTTTCACTGGAACAACCTGGCGCGAGCTCACCTCTGCGCTGGATGCGCGGTCCGTGTCGGAGGAATGGCCCAAGAACGAGCTGCATCTGCCCCGATTCAGCTTCGAGTACGACCGCACACTCAACGACCACCTGCAGACCTTGGGCATGCAGGATGCCTTCGACGAAGCCCTGGCGAATCTGTCCGGCATATCCGACATGAAGTTGGTGGTCAGTTCCGTGAAACAGAACACCTTCGTTGAGGTCAATGAGGAGGGAACGGAAGCGGCCGCGGTCACCACCGTGGAGATCCGCAACACGTCGGTGCCCATGCCATTCCAGGCGAACCGGCCGTTCATTTTCGCCATACGCGAGCGCACCACCAATACCCTCCTGTTCATAGGCCAGGTCACGGATCCGTCGAAATCCTGATTCTTAACCGCTGTTGATTGAAAACCGACGCAGAGATCATTGACAGATGCCGCTTGCGGCATCCGTCCGATCAGGAAGCCCTGTACAAGCGCTCCTTCGCCTTGGGTATGTCCGTGGCGCTGCGTTATGCCCGATCCCGGGAAGATGCCCTTGAAATCCTTAACGATGCGTTCTTGAAAGCGTTCACCCATATCGACCGCTATGACAGCCAACGACCGTTTCAGACCTGGTTCCGACGGATCGTCGTCAACACCGCGCTCGACCGCTACCGCACCGACCGCCGTCACGACCCCGGCGTGACCTTCACCGACGATGTGCCCGAGGTCGCGATCGACATGGCCGGAATCGAACACCTGGACGTGGATGACATCCTGTACCTGTTCCGGCAGCTTCCGGAACACTGGAAGCTGGTGTACAACCTGTTTGAGGTGGAAGGATACACGCACGAGGAAATCGGACAGATCCTGAACATCGCCCCGGGAACGTCGCGCTCCCATCTGACGCGTGCGCGGCATCGATTGCAAGCCTTGTATCGCGAACACATCATGGAGAGCCGATCATGAATCCGTTCGACCGCCAGTTGGCCGACAGAGTCCGTCGCGCATTCGACGCGTATCAGGAAGAGCCCCTTGCCGACGGCTTCGCCACACTCTCGGAGAAGATGCGTGCGCAAGACCCGACAGCGCCGACGATTGCCGGCCGGATATTCGCCATCGGGATCCCGCTGGCCGCGGCCGCTTCGGTGATTCTCGCCGTTGGACTCACCTTCTGGCGGACCACCACCGGACCGGCATCCATCGATGTCGTGCCGCGGGCACAGATTCAGAGCGAGACCCCAGCGGCTCGATCGACCTCCGTCGAAGTGGCGGTCGTCTCACAGCCGTCTGCCGTCATCCAAATACCGGACCTCTCCTCCCATCTCCTGGCCAGCCTTCCCGAGCCTGAGACCGAACCGGAAGGCATAGGTGCGGTACCGCCGCAGCCGGACTCCGTTATCGACGAAACGCCTCCCGCAGTGGTGTTCAGTCCTGCGAACACCATCCGGAAGCCCGATCCCGTACGCGTGGCACCTTCGAACCGGCGCATGGCTTGGAATCGGCGGATCGAATGGGTGGCCGGAACGGTATCGTCCTGGTCTTCGGATCAGATGGCGAATGGGATCGGATATACCGCCGGCATGGTTGGCCATATGGCCGCCCGACAGGGAGTCCGCGTATCGGTCGGCGCTTTGGTGAACCACAACCGCTTCGTCATCGATACCGACATCGACCTCGCTGCCCGGATTCAGACGCTGACCGAGGAGGTCGGCGTTTTCAGCGCCACGGTACCCGGAGGAGTCGAATACGATCTGATGTCCATCGATCTGCCGGTCCACGTGTCCGTCGACATCGCACAGATCCGTTCGGGAACATTCTCGTTGTCCACGGGCATGTCCGCCATGTGGTTCATCCGCCAGACCTTCCGAGACGAGACACTCCTCTTGAACGCGACCGTGACCACGAACACGGATACCGGAGTCAAACAAACCCTGATCCGGACAAGCTCTCAAACCCGAACCGAGTCCATCCGCTCCCTGAACCGTTCGGAGACGGCCGGATATGTCCATTTCGCATTCGGGTTCACGGCACATCCCGACCGACTGCCGATCGGAGTGGACCTGTATGCGAAATTCCCCGTTTCCGATGCCACGCGTCGGGATATCGTCTACGGCATGGGCGGCATCACCCTGCGTTACCGCGTCCGATAGTCGAACACATTGTCTGCCCGGTTCACATCCGGGAAATAGTGGTCCGGGTCGATTTCGACCTTCACGACATTGCGGAACGGCACCCGAACCTCGAACTCATGGTTCGGGTCGATGGCCGAGATCACGACCGAAGCCTCGATCCGGAAATCGCGCGTGGACCCGTCTTTGAAGGTGAGCCGTAGCAAATACGGCATCGGGTTCCGACCCTTCTCACGCAGGCGGATGGTCGTGTTGCGACCGCGTTCGCCCACAGCCACCACTCCTTGGTCCAACACACCGGTCTCGAAAAACCACGGGCGCCAGAACCAGGAGAGGTCCTGGCCGGCATGGCGGCTGAAATGCGCGAAGAAGTCCCAGGGCGTCATGTGCTTATAGGCCCAGGTGCGCATCATGTCCAGATAGGCCTCGCGGTAGCGCTCCTCTCCCATCACACCATGCAAGGCCTTGTAGAGCACGGCCGGTTTGCTGTAGGAGGCGATGCCGAAGGCATGCGACGAATAATGGTAGTCGGACCGGCGCATGATCTCGCCCTCGTTCTCGCTACCGGCGATGGTGAAATACCCCGCCTGGGTGCCGCGGTGCAGGCCGGACGCACCGCGGAAATCCTCGTTCACGAAGTTGGTATGGTAGGTGGTATAGCCTTCGTCGATCCAGCTATGACGCCTTTCATCCGTGCTCACGATCATGGGGATCCACATGTGGGCGATCTCGTGGGCGGTGACCGACTGCAAGGCCAGCGCCCCTCGTTGGTTGTAATCACCGATGACGGTCATCATGGGGAATTCCATGCCGCCACCGATGATATTGCCCGCCTCCACGGCCGTCATATGCGGCCAGGGGTAGTCGATGCCCGTGTGGCGCGACAGGAAGCTGATGGCATGCTGACCGTAGCGCACAGCCTGGCGCCAATACGGCGCGGTTTCGCGGTAGAAGCTGTGGATCTGGGAATAGCCACCACCGACCGGCGTGCGGGCGCTTTCCCAGACGGAATGGGTGGTCGCGGTGAAGGCCACATCCCGCACATTCTTGGATGAGAAACGCCAGGTGAGTGATGCAGCCGAATCGGCGGCCGTCGCCTTGCCGAAGTCCGCCGGGCCCACCACCTGGACGGGTGTGTCACTGCCAAGGGCGGCCTGATAGCGTTCCAGGACGGATGGTGCCAAGGTCTCTTCCGGATTGACATACGCACCGGTTCCCATCACGACCCACCCGCCCGGCATGGTCACTTCCAGCTCGTAATCGGCGAATCCGTGATAGAATTCGGCATTCAAGAGGAAGGGATCGGGATGCCAGCCCAGGATGTCGTCATACACCGCCATCTGCGGGTACCAGTAGGCAAGAAAGAACACATTTCCGGAATCATGGCCCATGCGCTCACCCGCGCCTGCCTGCGGTATACGGAAAGACCACCCCACATCCAGCTGCACGTGCGCGCCCGGCCGCACCGGTTCGATCGGTGCCACCACCAGGCGGGTTCCGAGGTCCATCCGCCGCAGTGGTTCGCGTCCGTCCACCGTCAGGGAGTGGATCGTGACTCCTCCGGTCATCTCCGCCATTTCATTGCGCATCGCTCCGGGCGCATGCGCGTTCTGGTACAGGTCCAGATGCAGGGTTCTCAAGGTATCGGGGGAGCGGTTCTCATACCGGATGCGCACCTGACCGGTGAGCGTCTTCGTGGCCGGGTCGATGGCGGTCTTGATGTGATAGGAGGCGTACTGGGTCCAATACCGCGGTCCGGGGCGTCCGTCCATCGTCCGCGTCCCCTTCTCGACGGCGGTTTTGAAGGAGTTCGGCGGCACCACCGGATTCACGTTGAAGCGGGTGGGCTGGGCGATCAGCGTGGTGGCGGCGAAGGCCAGAAACAAGGGGATCAATCGACGCATGGCGGGAATCATTCGGGTTCTCGTTTGGTTTGCCAAGATACAACGCTCCCTCCATATGCGAATCCTGACGATCTTCTTGCTGATCGCGGCCTGCGCCGCCACCCCTCCGGCCGGTTCCGACCGGCCTCTCACCTACGAAACCCTGCGCGACACCCTCATGCTGGAACCCATCATCAAATCGGAAGCCGACTGGAAACGGATCCTCACACCGGAGCAGTACAGAATCCTGCGCGAAAAAGGTACCGAGTGGCCATGGCGCAACGAGTACAACAAGACCGCGACACCCGGCATCTATGTGTGCGCCGGATGCGGCACACCCCTGTTCGATTCGGAGACCAAATACGACTCCGGGACGGGCTGGCCCTCCTTCTGGGCGCCCATCCGGCCGGAGCACGTGGCGGAAAAAGCGGACAACTCGTTGTGGATGACCCGCACCGAGGTGGTCTGCGCCCGCTGCGGCGGGCACCTGGGCCACGTCTTCGATGACGGCCCGCAACCGACCGGATTGCGCTATTGCATGAATTCGGCCGCCATGAGACTGGTGCCCAAGTCTGGCGACTAGGCCGGGGAGAACGCCGGATCCCCGAATTTCTCCAAGGTCCGGTAATGCGACCGGATCGCCTGGAGCAGTGTCTCGTGGTTGTTGTACACGATGCCGTATTTCCGAGCCGTCTCCTCCACGATGGGGCTGATCGCCTCGTAATGGATGCTGCAGACGCGCGGAAACAGATGGTGCTCGATCTGGTAGTTCAAGCCCCCGATGTACCAGTTGAGGAAGCGGTTGCTCCGGGCGAAATTGTTCGTGGTCTCCATCTGATGGATGAACCAGGCGTTCTCGATGAACCCTTGCTCGTTCTGTTTGGGATGGTCCGTCTCCTCGACCACGTGCGCAAGCTGGAAGATGACGCCCAAGATCAGGCCTGCCGTCATGTGCGCCGTTAGGAACCCGATCAGGAACTGCCACCAGGTGATGTCGAGGAACAGAAGCGGCAGCACGATCTGATACCCGTAAATCAGGATCTTGGTCCCGATCAGGAGAGCCCACTCCCCTGACGGATGCTGCTTGTTCTCATAGGGACCCAGCTCGCGTGAGAAGAAATACTTGTAGTCTTTCACAAACAGCCAGAACAAGGTCGCGAAGCTGTAGGCGAAGAAGGCCAACACATGCTGGAACCGGTGCACCTGTCGGTGAGGCATTCCCGGACTCAGTCGGATGAACTCCGCCACCTCAAGGTCCTCGTCGTGCCCGTGGATGTTCGTATAGGTGTGATGGATGATGTTGTGCGTGATCTTCCAGATGTATCCGTTCGCTCCCACGATGTCGAAGGTGTAGCCCAGGAACTGGTTGACTCGCGGGTTGGCCGAATACGCACCATGAAGGGCATCGTGACCGATGGAGAACCCGATTCCGGCCATGCTCACGCCGAGCATCACGCACAGGAACCACATCACCCATAACGGCAGCCCCGCATACAGGAGCAGATAGCTGCCGAGGAAGGTGCCCAGGATGATGACCGTCTTGCGCACCATCCGCCCGTCCGCATGCGGGGAGATGGCGTTCTCCTTGAAGTAAGCGGAGACACGGGCCTTGACCTCCTTGGCGAAGCCGGGATCCCGTTGGTTCTGGAAGGTGACAGCACGTACGGCCATAAGTGAAGATCCTGATAATCAGAAAGATACGGCAGCTATTCCTGCCGGAAAAGCCATCATTTGGGAACGCATCACATCCAAGGTCGCATCCAAGACCTCATCGGGTATGGTCAAGGGTGGCGCCAGTCGAACCAGTGTATTGGAATGCAAGGTCCAACCGAGCAGGATGCCCTCGCTGAAGCAGCCTTCCACGAAGGCCTGCGTCTGCTCGAAGGAGCCCAATTGAAGGCCCAGCATGGCGCCGCGTCCGCGGATCTCGACCACGCCCGGCAGGGAGCCGAGCGCCTGGCGGATCTTCGCCTCGATCACCGGCGCGCGGCGCATCCAGCCATCCCGCAGCAGCACAGTCAGCGCGGCATTGGCGGCGGCGCAGGATACGGGGTGTCCGCCGAAGGTGGTGACATGGTTCAGGGGCGGGTTGTTGCGGAAAGCGGCGAAGACTGCATCCGAGGCCGCGAAGCCGCCCAAAGGCATGCCCCCGCCCATGGACTTGGCGATGGTGAGGATGTCCGGCACGATGCCGTGCTCCATGAAGGCGAACAGGCGCCCCGTGCGCCCGAAACCGCTCTGGATCTCGTCGAAGATGAGCAAAGCGCCGGCATTGTCGCAGGCCTGGCGGACGGATGCGAGCCAGGCCGGTTCCGCCGGACGGATGCCGCCCTCCCCTTGGATCGGTTCCAGGATGACGCAGGCCGTCTCCGGCGTGATGAGGGCGATGGCGGCGGGGTCGTTGAACTCCCCGAAATGCACATCCGGCAGCAGGGGCAAAAAGGGATCGCGGTACACGTCGCGGCCGGTGACGCTCAGCGAGCCGTGGCTGTCGCCATGGTAGGAATTGCGGAAGGCCACCATCCGGGAGCGGCCCGTATGCTTTTTGGCCAGCTTCAGCGCGCCTTCGTTGGCCTCGGTGCCGCTGTTCGTGAAGTAGATGCGTTGCAGCGATTCGGGCAATTGCGCGGCCAAGAGCGCCGCGAAGGCCGATTGCGGGCGCTGGATGAACTCCCCGTACACCATCACATGCATGTGCCGGCCGGCCTGTTCCTGGACGGCCTCCACCACCTCCGGATGTCCATGTCCCAACGACGATACCGCGATGCCGCTGATGAAATCCGTTATGCGTCGGCCATCCGTCGTGTAGAGGAAGGGTCCTTCAGCCCGGTCGATCTCCAGCCCGATCGGTGCGTCGGAGGTCTGGGCGATGTGGCGGAGGAAGGCGGCGCGGTACATGTTCCAAATTATGGATTTCACCTTAGATTGCGCCCGTATGAACCGCTATATCCGGCTTTTCGCCCTGACCTGGATCTTGTCCGGCGCCGCCCTCGGGCAGGTGTTCCTTCCCGCACACACGCACACTCCGGACTGCGCCACCACACATCTGTGGGATCTTCCCGAAACCAAGGCCGCCATCGCCGAGTTCCGCGCGTGGGAGGAAGCCGGTCGACCCGGACCCATCCGCAAATCCCTCGAGGTGCTCTCGGTGGGAACTCGGCGCCCGTTCAAGGTCCGGGATTTCGTGAACAACCGGTACACGGATGCCACCTTCGAACTTCGATACACCGGAACCATGACCGACATCTGGGTGGAAGTCGCCGAATACGGCCCCGGCAAGGTGACACAGGCCGTCGTCGAATCCCTGGCCTTGGCTCTGGAACAACGGACGCCCTCCCCTTCCCGCAATCCGAACCAAGGTATTCTGGCGAACAACACGGCCGTGTTCGGTCCGCGACCGAACGTGGATGGCAGCGGTCGCGTCGCCATGCTCATCCACAAGATCGAAAGCAGTGTCGAGGGCAGTTTCATCGCCGGTTATTTCGCTGGGATCAATCTCAGCCTGACCGATCCCAACTCGAACAAGGCCGACATCATCTATCTGAATTCCAACCCAGGCATCTACACCGACAGCCGGCCGGCTACGGCGGAAACCATCGTGTCCACCATCGCCCATGAGGACCAGCACCTGATCCATGCCCGCGCCGGCGGGTTGAACACCTTCCAGAACGAGGGGCAGAGCGAATGGGCGGAGCTTGTGAACGGCTACAACGGCCGGTCCATGGCCTATCTGAATGCACCGGCGCAGGTGAACCAGGACTTGTTCACGTGGCGGAGCTCTTCAGCGGATGTGCTGTTCGACTACGCCCGCGCCGGACTCTTCCACACCTATCTGGCCGACCGCATCGGTGCCGTTCGGGTCGGATCCCTGTCGTCGGTCGCCTCATCGGGCTTGACCGCCTACAACGCCATACTGAGCGGCACGGGAATCGGGTTCAACACCATCCTGACCGATTTCCACGTGGCGAACTGGGTGAACGACGCGGCGGCCAACGGCGGACGCTTCGGCTACATCTCACCCCAACGCCTGGGTACGCGGGCCGTGAATCCGGCCCTGGATGTCGCCAATGTGGTGCGCTCGGCCTCGGTGCGGCGCACGGTGCGTTTCGGCGCCGCCGAGTATGTGCGGTTTCAGAACATCCGGGATGTGACCCTGACGCTGGGTGCCGGAGCCGGCTTCCAATACCATGTCGTGGCCAAACCGACCGGTACCGCCCGGGCCGTGAACGCGATCGGTTCGGGCGCGCATACCTTCAGTGGCAGCTACGACGAGCTGACACTGGTCGTCGTGAACCCCGGCAATGCGAACGAATACACGTTGAATGCGAGCTGGGAGCCGCTTCCCCTCATCACCGAGACCCTGAGTTATGCCGCTGCCTCCGCCTTCTTCGCGGAACTGCCCGGCGATCCGTCCAATCCGGACCGTGCCGTGATCCGTGGCTATTCCATGAGGATCTCACCGACCTACGACGGTGAGGTCGAAGGTCTCGTCTATCAGATCAACGGCGGCACGAACGCCAAGCGCGGAAACGGCACCTTGCGCATCGCCCTGTTTTCGAACACGGAAAGCGGCTTCGAAACCAACACCGACATACCGAGGTTGATTCCGCAGACCGAACTGAGGCGCATCGACGTGCCCTTCAGCGAGATCGGTACCGGCACCAATATCGTGGATCTTCGAGACCGGAACTGGTCCGTTCAAGGTGGTGGAGAGTATCATATCACGTTTGAAGTGGTGAACCATTCGGCCGATGCGCGTCTGGAATTCCTCATTGATGCCGGCACGACCACGGTCGGTAATCCGGCGTATTACCCGGTCCGCACACGGGTGCGCACGACCTCCGGCAACTGGGGACGCTGGGGCAACGCCAACATCCAACTGGTTCAAGCGGTGGTTCGCGCACCCTATAACGGACCCCTGGTGACGCCCGTGTTGAACATGGCCCCGAACACGAATGTGACCGGCACAGTGGGTGGTTCGGTCGCCTTGACCGCATCCGCCAGCGGAACGCCCGCACCGCAGTACATCTGGACGTTCAACGGATCCTTATTGAACGAGATCGGTGGCCGATACGTCATCAACCCGTTCGGAGCCGCCAATGTCGGCGAATACAGCGTGCGTGCGGCGAACCTGGCCGGTCTCTCCGATATGGCCCGTTTCGATGTGAAAGCCTTCACACCCGAATACCGTCTCGATCCGAGTTACCCGAACCCCTTCAATCCGGTCACGAGCATTCCCTTCACCTTGTCGGGCAGCGCGGCGGTGTATCTGGACGTGTTCGATGTGTTGGGCCGCAGGGTGGGGATCATCGAGAATGGGGATGTGTTCGTAACCGGCGCATACGAACGCACGTTTGACGCCACCGGCCTGGCCAGCGGCGTGTACGTGGTGCGCCTGCGGATCCGACCGGTCACGGCCGGACCGGACATCGTGTTCCACCGGAAGCTGACCTTACTGAAGTAGGGCCGCCAGTTCGAGTTGGATGGCGCGGGTGCGGTCTCGGGCGTACCAGAGCTGCAGTTTCTCGGCCTTCTCGGCGTAGGGAAGATCCTGGGCCTTCATGGCATCCATCAGGGCTTGTCCCTCGGCCGGACGCGGCCCCCATGTCGCGGTCTCGTTCAGGTCGGCATCCAGCACGATCATTTTGGGAATGGAGCGTCCGCCGTTGGTCAGGTACTGGTCCATGAGGTCCAGGTTTTCATCCCGAAGCAGGAAGAGCACCCGGATGGCGGGATTGGCCTTCTCGAAATGGCGGAACACCGGCACGATGTTGGCGGCGTCGCCGCACCAGCCTTCGGTGAGCACCAGCCAGGTCTGCGGTTTGGCGGCGCGGACGGCGGCGTCCAGCTCCGGCAGCATCGTGAAATGCGTATCCAGGCGGCCCATGCGGTGCGCGTTCAGTTTGGAATAGCCCAGCAGGGAATCGGACTGCTTGGGACCCGTGCTTTTTCCATCGGCCAGAAGGGAATCGATGTGCGCACGGTAGGCGTCGTAGGTCATGGCCCGGTCGATGTGGGCCTGAGTGATGGGGTTCATGGATGGAAAATACGGGACCTCACCGTGCGTATCTTGCGCTCATGGGCACGGATGTTGACGGGATGGTGGTTTTTAGAAGACCTCCACGCCTGTAGCCTCCAGAATGAGCGTGAACAGGTCGGTGTTCTTCACGAAGCCGCCGATTCCCTCGCTGCCTGGACCGAAGGCGGCCAGTTCCACATAATCGGCCGTGTGCGCGTCGCCGATGAAATTGATGCCCGTGAACGAGGCGATGATCTGCCCCATCACCCCGCTCCCCGTACCCATCTTGGAATAGATGGCTCGGTTGGTGCCCTGCAGGGCTTCGGCGAGGTCCTCGGCATGCTCGGCCTTCACATCGAAGCCCGTCCATGCCGCGAACTGCTCCCGCAGTTCGGCCACGCTCGCAGGACGATGACGTCCCCATTCGTCGCGGATCCACTCATTGCTGCGGGTGACCTGGTTCAGCTTCATCAGATTGCCCAAGGACCCGCCGTAATTGCTGCCCTCCCCGTTCAGGCCGGGATTGGCGTTGCCGTGGTCGGAGGTGACGATGACCAGGGTGTCGTCGCGGTCCGCGGCGAAGGCGACGGCCACGCCCACGGCCTCGTCGAAGGCCATCTGGTCGAATACGAGTCCGGCCGCGCAGTTGCCGTGCGCGGCATGATCCACACGCCCTCCTTCCACCTGCAGCAGGAAGCCGTTCGGCTTGGCGGCCAAGCGTTTGAGGGCGCTGTCCGTGAGTTCGGCCAGCGAGGGCACATCGCGGCTGAGTTCGGCGATGTGCCGGCGGTCCACCTCATAGGGCAGATGCGAATCCGTGAACAGGCCGATGAGCGGTTTGCCATCCGCCGGAACGGCGGCCAATTCGGCTTTCGTCCGGACGGTGTGATAGCCCGATGTGGCGAACTTCCCGAAGAGATCCTGCCCGTCGCGGCGCGTGTCCGCCCGGAAATGCCGCATACCCCCCCCGAGAATCACATCGGCGCCGCGCTCGTGCATCTGGGCCGCGATCTCGTCTTCCATGGCCCGGTTGCGCACGTTGGCGATGAAGCCGGCCGGCGTGGCATGCGTGATGCGCGTGGTGGTGACCAAACCCGTGGCCTTGCCGGCCAATTTCATGATCGGGAGCAAGGGCACATGTTCCTGCCCCTCCGGACCGACATTCACCGCGCCGTTGACGATGCGCTTGCCGCTACCCCAGCTCGAGGCCGCCGCCGCGGAATCGGTCACCACCGAATTCAAAGAGGCCATGTCCATCAGCGAACGCTTGGAGCGGCCCGTATGATACAGGTCCATCCAATGGCTGGCGCGGCCGTGGTTCTGGCGGATGAGCAGGTCGGCCATGGTGAGCGTGCCCGTGCTCATGCCGTCCGAGACGAGGAAGATCACATTTTTCGTCTTGCCGGAGGCGGGCTTGGCGACATCCGCCGCGCGGCGCATGCCCAAGCTCGTGAAGGCGGCGCCACCGAGCAGCGCGCCCTGTTTCAGAAAGTCTTTTCTTGAGATCATATGATTTTTCGTTTTTACCACTCACCACTCACCACTCACCACTCACCACTCACGGCCTTCTCAAATACTTGAAAATCTCACTGTCCGTGCTCATGACCACGGTCGAGGTGCTGTCCAGGGAGCGCTGGAGGGTCTCAAGGGATTTCAGGAAGCCGTACAGCTCGCGGGTCTGCGCGGAGCGGTTATAGGCCGCCGCATAGATGGCCGTGGCCTGGGCGTCGGCGCGACCGCGGATCTCCTCGGCCTGGCGCTGCGCCTCCGACTGAATGGCCGCCAACTCGCGTTCCTTGTTGCCCTGGATCACGCGCGATTCGCCCTGCCCTTCCGAGCGGAAAAGTTCGGCGATCTGGTTGCGCTCGGACACCATCCGCTCATACACGCGCTGACGCACCTCGTCCACGTAGTTCATCCGCTTGAAGCGGAAATCCAGGATGCGGATGCCCAGGTCGCCGGTACGCTGGTTGGCCCGTTCGAGCACCAGCTCCTCGATGGCTTCGCGACCCACGTTGATGCGCTCCAAGATCTCCAAATCCTCCAGATACGCCTCCGTGAGCTCCGGTTCGCGGTTGGTGGACCGCACCAGCTCCAACAGATCGTGGCTGGCCACGGCATTGCGGGTCTCCCCGTCCAAGATGTCATCCAGACGGGATTTGGCACCCCGCTCATCGCGCAGGCGCACGAAGAACTGCAAGGGATCGGTGATCTCCCAACGGGCGTACGTGTCCACGAAGATGAACTTCTTGTCCTTGGTCGGAATCTGGTTGGCATCGCCATCCCACTCCAGATACCGCTTGTCGAAGAAGCTGGCTTTCTGGATGATGGGAACCTTGAAACTGAGTCCGGGCTGGGTTCGGGGCGCACCGATGGGCTTGCCGAACTGGGTGATGATGACCTGTTCCGTCTCACGGATGATGAACACACCGTCGATCATCAGGATCAGGACGATGACGGCGGATGCGCCGATGAGGAGGGAGCGCAGCGAAGTCATGGGCGGTCACCTTTCCGATCCAGGTTCAACAAGGGAAGCAAGTTGGTTCCCTTCTCATCGACGATCACTTTGTTGTGGATGCGCGGCATGATCTCGGACATCGTCTCCAGATAGATCCGCTGCTTGGTGACCTCCGGCGCCTTCACGAACTCGGCGTATAGGGCGCTGAATCGGGCCGCCTCGCCACGGGCCAGGTTCACACGGCTCAGGGAATAGGCCTCCGCCTGCTGCAGCAGCTGCTGGGCTTCGCCACGGGCGCGCGGAATGACGCGGTTGTACTCGGACTGCCCTTGGTTGATGAGCGTCTCGCGCTGCTGCTGGGCCTCGTTCACCGCATTGAAGGAGGGCTTGACCGGATCGGGAGGGTTCACATCCTGCAAGACCACCTGGTCGATCTTGATGCCGTTCTCATATTCGTCGCACAGTTCCTGGAGGAGCTGTTCCACGCGCAAGGCGATCTCCATACGCCCCACGGTGAGCACCTCGTTCACGGTGCGGTCGCCCACCACCTTGCGCACCACCGATTCCGACATGTCGCGCAGGGTTTTCTCGGCGTTTCGAACCTTGAACAGATACAGGTAGGGATCGCTGATGCGGTATTGCACCACCCATTCCACATCGGCCAGGTTCAGATCTCCGGTGAGCATGAGGGATTCGTCCGAGTGGTCGTCACTCGAGTACTGCGTCCGTGCGCCGAGCGAGATCGTCCGGAAGCCGAATTCCTGCTTCAACTGGCGTTCGACCGGGATCTTGCTGACCGATTCGATGCCCAGCGGCAGCTTGAAATTCAAACCCGGTGAGACGGTGCGCTCGAATTTCCCGAAGCGCACGATCACGCCCACTTCCTCGGGGCCGACGGTATAGACCGTCGTGAACAGGATGATGAGCGCGAGCAGTCCGGCCAGGATACGGTTCAGGTAACGGCGGAGGCGCATGATTTCCGGAGGTATCGAATACGTGTTGTCCATTCGGGCAAAGTAGCCAATTCCGCGATTACGGGAAGGATACTTTACCTAAGTTTAACACATCCCCGGCGATGAGCTCGTTGGCCAGCGCGGCGAACAGCAGGGCTTCCTTCGCATCGGGATCGAGCCCGAGTGTCTCGAACCGTTCCACGCGGATGGGTGCCAAGCGCGTGGCCAATTCCCGCATCAGCGTGGCGTTGTGCACCCCTCCCCCGCTCGCATAGAGCACAGCGTCATCACCGGCCGCTGTGAACGCGCGGATGGCATGCGCGATGGAGGCGGCGGTGAAGGCGGTAAGGGTGGCGAGGATGTCGGCATCCGCCAGACCGGCCGGAACCGTGGCCAGGGCCTTGTCCAAGTGGAAATACTCCGGACCCGTGGTCTTCGGCGGTTGCGCCGCGAAATAGGGATCCCTCATCAGGGCGTCCAACCAGGGCTCGTCGATTGTGCCGGTCGCGGCGATGGCGCCCTGTTCATCCCATTTCCGGCCGAAGGAACGGCGCGTGAAGGCGTCGATCAGCGTGTTACCGGGGCCGGTGTCGAAGGTGAGGATGGCATCCGTCCGCTCCACCGGCAGCCAGGTGATGTTGCCGATGCCGCCGATATTGAGCAGGATGCGGGCTTCGGTGGCGCTACGGTAGAGCAGGTCGTCGCCATAACCGGCCAGGGGCGCGCCTTCGCCGCCGAGGGCCACGTGCTTCTGCCGGAAATCGGAGACGGTAAGGATGCCGGTCAAGGCCGCGAGATGGTCGCCGTCGCCGATCTGCAAGGTGGCGTCGGGCAGGTCGGGGCGGCCATGGATGCGGCGCGGCGCGTGGCGGATGGTCTGTCCGTGGCTGGCGAGGATGTCCACTTCGCCGGGTTCGACGCCCCACTCGACCAGGGTCTCCATCACCAGGGAGGCATGCAGCCGGGCGATCCAGGCGTTCGCGATGGCCAGGTCTTCGACCCGGACCCGCTCCTCCACCGCGAAAGGACGCATGTAGGCCACCTGTTCGGCTGTGTACGGCACGCTTTTGAAACGCAGCAAGCGCGGCGCCGAGGCGGAGCCGGTGCCGTGGAAGGCGCACAAGGCGATATCGAGTCCGTCGATGGACGTGCCGGACATGAGCCCCAGGATGGTTCGGACGGGCTTGTCCGCAATCCGCATCAAGTGTTGTACATTTGCCCTCATACCCAAAGGTAACCTATGGAATCCGAACTGACACCCGAGGATCTGGACCGCTTCCATGCGGATGTGAACGACCTCGTCTCCCGTCTGGCCACCGCTTTCAAGGCCTCCGCTCACGCGCATCACATCGATGACGCCACAGACACGCTCTATGTGAGCCTGAAGGGATTGGAGGACTTCACCGAGGCGGAGATCGAGGCCTTGGCCATTCCCATCCTCGACGACCTCGACCTGGATTTCGAGGACATCATCCTGCTTCCCCTCGACTGACATGGGCTACGAGCTGCGCTGTTTCGTATGCAAGGCCCTGAACGACGAGCGCGAGACCTCCACCTACTGCACCACCTGCGGCAACGTGCTCACGGTGCGCTACACCGAGGCCATCACGGGCATGCGGGTTCCCTTGGAGGATCCGGTGCCCGACCCGCTGCGGACGCGGCCAACCGAGTTGAAACGTCTGGACCGGTTATCGGAGCGCTATGGCGCCGACATCTGGGCGAAACTGGAGTTTCAAAACCCGAGCGGCTGCTTCAAGGACCGCGGCAGCCACCTGGAAGTGCGCAAGGCCATCGAACTGAAGGCCGACGCGATCTGCCTGGCATCCACCGGCAACATGGCGGCCTCCGTGGCCATGTATGCGGGCCTGTATGCCCTGCCCTGCTTCGTGTTCGTACCCGAGACCACCTCCGAGGCGAAACTGGCGCAGGCCACGATCTACGGCGCAAACATCCTGCGCATCAAGGGCGATTTCAGCATGTGCGAGAATCTGTGCAAGGCCTTCGCGAAGTCGGGCAATTATTATCTGGCGGGCGATTACGTCTTCCGTGAGGAAGGCCAGAAATCCTTCAGTTTCGAGACCATCGAACAGGGTGGCGCGGACTTCGACCATGTGCTCATTCCCGTCGGATGCGGCACCAATTACGGCGCCATCCACAAGGGCTTCGTCGAGGCGATTCATGCCGGACTGACCGGCCGCATGCCCAAGCTCGACGCCATCCAGCCGGAACATGCCTCACCCGTGGTGGATGGCATCTTCAAACGGGAGAAAGTGATCAAGAAATCGGTCAGCACCATCGCATCGGCGGTGGCGGCCGCCGATCCGATCGACTTCTACAAGGTGCAACACGGCATCGCGCACAGTGGCGGCGAGGCCTTCACGGTCACCGAGGCAGACATCCTGGCCTCCCTGCGCGAGATGGCCCAGACCGAGGGCTATTACACCGAAGCGGCCTGCGCCCTGCCCCTGGCCTGCCTGAAGAACCATCCCGAGCGCTTCCGAGGCAAGAAGGTATTGCTGGTTCTCACCGGAACGGGGCTCAAAGACGCCCATGTGGTGGCCAAGCACGCATTGCCTTCGCCTGCCCTGGAGGCCGACCTGACCCAGGTTCTGGAGTTCATCGCATCCGGCTACATCGACATCCAGAAGGAGAATTTCGGAAAGCCACGCGACACCCTGGCCGCGAACCTGAAGCTGAGCAGCCGCCAGGACAAGGTGCTTCATGATTATCTCGGTCGCATCAACCGGAAAGGAAAAACATTGTCCTCCAATGAATTGGAAGTGCTTCAATCATTGGTTTTCGCGGAGTCGGATTCCTTGGATTATCCGGTCGTGGTCGAAGATTATGACGTGAACATGCGAAAGAACGGACTTGTGCACGCCATTGTGACGCTGAAGGTGAACGGCGTGGACGTGCGCAGCGCCAACCATGGCGTGGGTCCGGTCGATGCCGTTCTCGGCGCCATCAAGATGGAATCGGACCGCTTGGTGAAGGTGGACGTGAAGGGTCATCAGATCGACATCCTATCACCCGACACCAATTCCCTCGTGGTGGCCACACTGACCCTCGGGTACGGCGATCAGACGGTTCAGGTGAAGGCCGCGAGCCCGGATGTGATCGAAGCGGCGGTGAACGCCTTCGTAAAAGGGATCGCGATGATCAGCCGACCGGCAGGCCAGTGACCGAACACCGATCGCCACCCATCCCGCATGGATCTGTCCCTCATCCGACTTGAAGCCCGTCGCCTCGGGTTCGACGCCATCGGCTTCGCCAAGGCCCGCCACCTCGACGAGCACGCCCGGCACCTGGAGTCCTGGCTTTCCGAAGGCCGCCATGGCACCATGCGGTGGATGGAGAACCATTTCGATATGCGGGTGGACCCGCGCCGTCTCGTGCCCGGTGCGAAGAGCGTCATCTCCCTCCTGCTCTCCTACAACCAACCCGATCTGCGCGCGTCCGACATCGCCGCCATCGACATCCCCCGCATTTCCCTGTACGCCCAAGGCGACGATTACCACTCCGTGATGCGTGCCAAGATGGAGGCTCTGTTCGCCCATATCAAGGAGCAGGTCGGCGACATCGACGGACGTGTGTTCGTGGATTCGGCGCCGGTTCTCGACAAGGCCTGGGCCGCCGAGGCCGGACTCGGATGGATCGGCAAGAACGCGAACCTCTTGAACCGGAAGTTGGGCTCTTTTTTCTTCATCGGGGAGATCATCAGCGACCTGGATCTGGAACCCGACCCGCCAGCCACCGATCATTGCGGCTCCTGCACCCGGTGCATCGACGCCTGTCCGACCGATGCGATCTACGAATCGCGGAAGGTGGATGCCGCCAAGTGCATCAGTTACCTCACCATCGAGTTGCGCGAGGCCATCCCATCGGAATACCATGCGGCCATGGGAAACTGGATGTACGGATGCGACATCTGCCAGGACGTATGCCCATGGAACCGGAAGGCCGCGCCCGGCTCCGAACCTACATTGATGGCTCGGCTGGCTCTTCGCGACCGCGGCCTGACCTTCTGGGAGGAGCTTTCCCCTGAAACCTACCGCGAACTCTTCGAGGGAAGCGCCGTGAAACGAACGAAATTCGCTGGCTTGGCGAGGAATGTCGCGGTCATATCCCCCAGCATATCTAGAACGACCCTTCCCGATCCTTCAAGGCCTTGAACAGGGCCTCACGGGCGCGGAAGATGTGCGCCTTTACGGTACCAAGCGGCAGGTCCAGCAGCTCGGCGATCTCCTGATAACTCTTGTCTTCCATATGCCGCAGCTCGATCACCCGGCGGAACCGCGGCGGCAAGGCCTCCACCGCGTCCTTCAGGATCAGGGCACGCTGCCGATGGAGCACTTCGGCGTCGGTTTGCTCCGAATCGTGGGCCACTTCGATTCGGACCTCCCCATCCTTGGTTTGGACGGGTTCGTCGAGAGACGTCATCCGCAGACGGCGTTTGCGCAGATGATCGATGCTGTGGTTGGTCGCGATCCGATACAGCCAGGTCGAAAAGGCGTACGCCGAATTGTAGGTGTGCAGGTTGTCGAAGGCCTTGGTGAAGATCTCCTGCAGCAGGTCATCGACCATGTCTCGGACATGCACCATCCGCACCACATGGAAATACAGGGGCTGATGGTACTTGTTCAATAGGAACGCATATGCGGACTGATCGCCGGACAGGGCCTGTGTCACATAACGCAGGTCTTCCTGGCTGCTGGCGGAGGGCATGGGCCCGGAGGGGTTCTCGGCGTCGCGGTCGGTCATGTCCCAGAAAATAACACTTGCATTTGTTGTTCACTACGGGATTTATTTGTTTATATTGGACGGTCTCTGTTCAGGTGTGCTTACAGAGCGACGGCGACCTGCCGGCCGATGTGGTCGGGGCGTCGAGACCCAAGCACCGTCTTTAAGATTGGATTCGGTATGAATATCTATGTCGGCAACCTCCCCTATTCCACGGATGAGGAAGGCCTCCGTCAATTGTTTTCCCAGTACGGTGAAGTTCGTTCAACGTCTGTGATTATCGATCGCGCAACCGGCCGCTCCCGCGGCTTCGGTTTCGTTGAAATGACCAACGACGATGAAGCTCGTGAAGCCATCGAGGCCATGCACGGCGCTGAACTCGCCGGACGCGCACTCGTAGCCAACGAGGCCCGCCCCCGCGAAGAACGCGACTCGCGCGGTCCAAGACGGAACAACTTCCGTTAAGTACTTCGAAGAAGGCCGCTCAGCGGCCTTCTTCATTTAGGGCCCTCAGCAGCAGGCCATGCCGGATTCCGCCGGCCGATACCCTCAGCTCCTCCACCCCCATTGCGCGCATCGCCGCCACAAGTATGGCCAGACCGGCCGTGATCACATCCGAACGGCCAAACAGGACCTCCGGATGCCGCGCCAAGAGGTCCTCCGGTGTCAAGCCCCGCCAATCGGCGAGCATCGCCTCCAAGGTCGTCAAGCGAAGATCCGGCGCCACGGCTTTCATCACGGCCGCCGTACCTGCCACGCCCACGGCCGCATCCACCCGCTGGTCGAATCCGTGGCTGCGGAACAGGTCGGTCAATTCCCCGACGCCCTCCGGTGAGGTCCAACCCGATCGCTCGCTCAATCGCACGCTGCCCACATCGAACGACCGCTGCTTCACGCGGTTCCCACCTTCCGCCAGGATCAGCTCCGTGCTCCCGCCGCCGATGTCGATCACACACCAGGCGCCGACCGGTGGCGCATCCATCATGACCGATGCGCCTCGGAAGGTGGTGTCGGCTTCCTCCTCTCCCGTCAGAATGCGCACCCGGTAGCCGGTCGCCTCCTCCACCAGCCAGAGGAACTCGATGCGGTTGGCGGCATCGCGCACGGCGGAGGTCGCCGAGACCATCACATCCATCGACCCGTATTCGGCGATGATGTCCCGATACTCGACCAAGACCTCGATCACCGCCATCATGCGGTCCGGAGCCAGATTGCCGGTGGCATCCACACCCTTGCCTAAGCGCGGGATGCGCTGCTCGGAACACAGCTCACGGACGTGGCCGTCTTCCACGTCGGCCACGAGCAGCAGCACGGTGTTCGTGCCGATGTCGATCGCCGCCGCCCTCATGGCTTGCGGTAACGGATGGCGCACCACTCGCCTTCGGTCGTGGTCTCCAGATGGATGAGCGCGGCATAGGTCGGATGCGCGCGGATGGGCGCCTCATCCGGAAGCATCAAACCCGAAAGCACGATCTCGCCGCCAGGCTTGGCCAGCGACACCACCTCCGTCGCATGGGCAAGCAGCATGTCGCGGATCACGTTGGCCAGCACCAGCTCGTAGGTGGCTCCTTGCGGCACGGTTTCGAAGGAGCCGATGGCGACCCTCATCCGTTCCTGCACACCGTTCAGCCAGATGTTCTCCCTGGCATTGTCGAAACTCCATTCGTCAATGTCGAATCCGAAGGCCGTATCGGCACCCAGTTTGAGCGCCGCGATGGCCAGGATGCCCGTTCCCGTGCCCACATCCACCACGCTTCCACCGGCTTTGACGGCCTCCGGCAACATCCGAAGAATGAGCCGCGTGGTTTCGTGATAACCCGTGCCGAAGGCCTGCTTGGGATCGATCATCAGGGGGATGAGATCCGCCGGACAGGTCTCGCTCGTCCAGCTCGGATACACCCAGAAGCGCCCGACCTCCATGGGCTCGATGGTGCGCTCCCATTCCTCGTTCCAGTTGCGGGGCTCGATGCGTACCTCCCCGCGCACATGGCAGCCATGTCCCATGGACTCGACGCCGCCGAACAGCTGTTCACGAACCACATCATCCAGCTTCTGTTCCTCGATGTACGCTTTCATGGCGTCAGGCTCCTGCTCGAAGCCGTCGAATCCCAGGTCCGATAATTCGGCGATGAGGAATTCCTGGTAATCGGCCGGAACCGCGATCTCGAAGGCGATCCAATGTCCGTGGCTCATGGTTTGACGCGTCTGTAAATAAGCTCGACCAAGACATCGCCAACAGCCTTCAATGTCTTCGTGTCGATGTGCTCGATGGTGTCGTCGGTGGTATGCCAGACATCCGGAAACGGATGATGGATGATGTTGATGGTGGGCAGCCCGTACACTTGGTTGAGGATCATGTGGTCGTCGGCCACGGGCGGACCCGCCTCGTTCAAGAAGAGTGTGTTGTGACCTTGCCCGGCCGCGATGCGCCAGACCTCCTCCACCACGGGCCACGCGTAGCGCATGGAGAAGCCTTCTTTCGGGAACTGCGCGCCACGCCCGCCGACCATGTCCAGGAGTATCCCGAACCGTGGCATGTAACCCGGCACAGGCGGATTGGCCGACCAATGCCGGCTTCCCAGAAAATACTTGTCGATATCGGATTCATGGCCGTAATCCTCTCCATCGAAGAGCACGATATCCACACCGATGGGCGGAGGGGTGTCGCGGAAGAGCCTCGCCAGTTCCAACAGGACCGCCACACCGGAAGCGCCGTCGTTCGCTCCGATTAACGGCATATGCTGTTTGGACGCATCCGCGTCGCGTTCCGACCGCGGACGCGTGTCCCAATGCGCGCAAAGCAGGATACGCGAACGCGCCGTCGGATTGAATGCGGCGATGATATTGGTCATGGCCAAGGTCTCACCATAGCCTTCGGCGGTGAAATCTTGCGCGAAGACCCGGTTTCCGGATGCGGCCTTCAATTGTGCGATGAGCCAATCACGGGCTCGAGAATGGCCCTCGGACCCGGGATTGCGCGGACCGAAATCGACCTGCGTTTGCAGATAGGTGAATGCGGAGTCGGGATCGAACATGGGTTTGAAACGGTTAGAGACCTCGAATTCATAGCGCCCTACCGGTTTCGGGTCTTCGCAGGCCGTCAACCAGGCACCTATCAGGATCGTGCTAACGACGCGCCACATGGACCGACGAGGCTTGGGCGATCGGCATCACGAGCGCATCGAGGATGTTGACATGGTCCGGCCGGTTCAGGATGAAGAGCACGATCTCGGCGATATCCTGCGCGGTCAAGGCCTCGATCCCCTTGTACACCGATTTCGCCCGTTCCCGATCGCCGTTGAAGCGGACCTCGCTGAATTCGGTCTCCACCAGTCCGGGCGACACCATGCCGACACGCACGCCGGTGCCGTTCAGATCCATTTTCAGGGCCCGTGTGAACGCGTAGACCGCATGCTTGCTGGCAGAATACACCGATCCGTTGGGATAGGCCTCATGACCGGCCAGGGATCCGACATTCAGGATGTGGCCGGAACCGCGGGCGGCCATGTCGGCCGCAAAGAGCCGCGTCATGCGGAACAGGGCGATGGTATTGGTCTCCATCATGGCCTCCCAGTCATCCTGCGAGGCCGTCTGCACCGGATCGAAGCCCTTTGCCAATCCGGCGTTGTTGACCAGGATGTCCACCGGATCGGAAATGGCGGCCCTGAAGGCCTCGCAGGCGCCACGGTCGCGGATGTCGAAGGCGTGGATGTCGACCTGCACGGGATGGTTGCGCATGAGATCGTCCTGCACCGAACGAAGACGCTCGACCCGTCGACCTGTCAAGATCAGATGGGTGCCGCTGGCCGCCAGTTCACGGGCGATGGCCAAGCCGATTCCGGAGGTGGCGCCCGTGATGACCGCCCGTTTGCCGGACAGCCGGTTCATCACGCACCTCCGCGGATGCGTTCGACGGCCGCGCCGGCCCGGATCAGCTGATCTTCGCGGAAGGCGTCCGCCATGAACTGAAGTCCGATGGGCATACCATCACTGTGTGAACCGACCGGAACGGATAGGCCGCATATGCCCGCCAGATTCGCGGATGTGGTGTAGATGTCGTTGAGATACATCCTCACCGGGTCGTCAACATTCTCCCCGATCCGGAACGCCGTGGTGGGCGAGGTCGGCGACACGATGACATCCACCTTCGCGAACGCGTCCTTGAAATCCTGTTGGATCAATCGGCGGATGCGCTGGGCCTTGCCATAGTACGCATCATAATACCCCGAGCTCAACACGTAGGTACCCAGCATGATGCGCCGTTTCACCTCGGTGCCGAACCCCTCGCTTCGGCTCTGCTTGTACAGGCTGGTCAGGGCTTTCTCGTCGGATTCGATGGCCGTTGCTCGATGCCCGTACCGGATGCCGTCGAATCGGGCCAGGTTGCTGGATGCTTCCGCTGTGGCCAAGATGTAATAGGTGGCGATGGCGTATGGGGAATGCGGAAGCCGGATGGGCACAGCGACCGCGCCTTGCGATTCGAGAGAGGCCACCGTTGCCATCACCCGTTCCCGGATTTCCGGATCCAAGCCTTCACCGAAGTATTCGTCCGGAACACCGATGCGCAGGCCGGCGACCGGCTCATCGGCACAGGCGGCGTAATCGGGTACAGGCTTGTCGGAACTGGTCATGTCGAGCGGGTCCCGACCGGCGATGACACCCAGCACGCGCGCGGCGTCGCGAACAGTATGGGTGATAGGGCCGACACTGTCGAAGGACGAGGCATAAGCAACCAGTCCATAGCGGGATACGCGCCCATAACTGGGTTTCAGGCCCACTACCCCGCACAAGCCGGCCGGCTGGCGGATGGAGCCGCCGGTGTCGGATCCCAGCGAGGCATCGCAGAAGCCGGCGGCCACGGCGGCCGCGCTGCCACCCGAGGAACCGCCCGGCACACGGGTCAGATCCAGAGGATGGCGGGTCGGGCCGTAAATGGTGTGCTCGGTGGACGAGCCCATGGCGAATTCATCCATGTTGACGCGTCCCAGCACCACGGCATCGGCTGCCTTCAGCCGGGAGACGACCGTCGCATCGTAGACGGCCACGAAATCATGGAGGATGGCGGAACCGCAACTGGTGACACGCCCTTTCTCACTGAGCACATCCTTGATGCCGAATACCATGCCCGCCAAGGGTCCTGCGGTACCGGCAACCATTCGGGACCAGACCGCCTCGGCCTGTGCCAAGGCGTCGTCTCCATACACGCGGATGAAGGCGTTCACATCGCCGTTGCGCCGGCCGATCTCGTCGATGAAGGCACGGACCCGTTCGACCGGGCCGGCGGTAGCGCTGGGCATCACTTTACAGCGGCGTCGTCTTTGGTCTTGACGGCGTCGTTCACGTCGTGCGCACCCTTCTCGATCTCCTTGCGGATTTCGGTGGATGCCTTGCGGAACTCATTGATGCCTTGCCCCAGCCCTCTGGCCAATTCGGGGATTTTCTTGGCTCCGAAGAGCAGGAGGATGATCAGAATGATGACCACCCACTCGAATGCACCTAAACCCATAATGAAGATTTTTCCTGTATATTTGCGCGCCCGAAGCGCTGTGAGCTTCAAGATACGTAAAATGCGTTTCGCGCTTGAAATCCTGCCGATGCTTTATTATCTAACCGACACCACCAAACCGGGAATACGCGATGATTTGGACCGTTGAACTTGCCGCCACACTCGAAGACGCCCCTTGGCCCGCCACGCGCGTGGAATTGATCGAATGGGCCGAACGGAATGGCTGTCCGCAACAGGTGATCGACAATCTCTACGAACTCGAAGAGGAGGACGATACGCCGTACGAGAGCATCGAAGAAATCTGGCCTGATTACATCATGAAAGAAGACTTCTTCCACGGTGAGGATGAAGAAGGCTTCGATTATGACGACGTATGAACGGAACACGCTCCTCCTCCTGCTGAGTCTGCTGCTCTGCGGCGCGCCGGCCGCATGGGCGCAGTCGGCGCCGGTCGTGAGCTCGGTCCGTTTCTCGGGCAATGAGAACGTCCGCTCGAGCACGCTTGAAACCCTCGTACGCGTCCGCTCGAACCGCCAACTTCTCGGGGTTCCGGGCCTGAGGCCCTGGTTGTGGGCCAACCGACTGAATGCGGATTGGGGTGAGCCACCGACCCGGCTCGACCGCACCCAACTGGCCGCCGATATCGAACGCCTCCAGATCTATTACCGGTCCGTCGGTTACCTTGACAACAAGATCGATACCTTGGTCACCGAATTCGGAAAGGGACGGGTCGAGGTGGCGTTCCTGATCACCGAGGGATCCCAAACCCAAATCCGATCGGTCGCTTTCAGCGGGTTTCCGCAGTTCGATGTGCCGGCCGTTCGAGATAGCTACCTTCGGACCAGCGTCATGGCGAACCGCCGCATCGACGACACGACCTTCAGCGTCGGGCAACCGCTGACATACGAGCGAATCGGATTGGAACGAACCGCCATCCTCACCTTTCTGAAGAATCGCGGCCATGCCGCCGTCACCAACGACTCGATCCGAGCCATCGTGAGGCGCGATCCGCAGCAACCCAGCCGTGCCGACATCCTGTACCTCATCGCGGCCGGCCCGACCTTCACCTTCGGTAACGTCTATCTCTTGTTGGACGGACCTGGTAGCGCCCCGAGTCCGGTGCGCGTCGATTCCGTGCCGTTCGGAGAAGCCGCCATCATCAGCCGAAAGGAAGACGACGCCCTGACCCGTTTCCGACTGCTCTATGAGAACCTGGCCATCGTTCCCGGAACGCCATACAACCATGAACAATACCTGTTGACCGTCCGTCGCTTCCAAAATCTGGGCATGATCAACGTGCGCCAGTTCTCGCTGAGCGCCGACGGCTCCTTGCCCGATTTCAGCCGGACCGACCTACCGGTCCGAATCGACATGCAAACCCTGCCCCGGCAGAACATACGCGCCGACCTGTCGGGAATCCAGCGGTTCGGGTACGGTGCCGGGGCCGGTCTGACCTACACCAACGGCAACCTCTTCGGAATGGCGGAACGGCTTCAGGTCTCCGTGAAAGGCAGCTTCGAGAACGCGCTAGGCGCCAACGCGGACCTGTTGCGCAGCTTCGAGGGTTCCACCGAATACTCCGTGCCTCGGATAACGGCGCCGTTGCGATGGGTCTCCGGCCGCGACCGTTTCGCGAATGCGCGGACCGCCTACGGGGTCACCTTGGCACAGATCAACCAGATCAATTTCAACGTGAACGCCAACATCCGGTTCAACCTGCGGTATGACATCCAGCACCGGCCTACGGTGTCCAGCAGTCTGGACCTGATCGAACTCGATTGGTTCGACGCGAGTCCGACGCCCGCATTCCGCCAGGACATCATCGACCAGTTCCAGGACGACCCCTTCCTTCAGGAACGCATCCTGGCCGATTTCAGCCAACAGCTCAATTCGACCGTGCGATACACCATCCGGCATTTCAACACCGACATCATCAAACGCGACCGGGGTTATTACAATGAGGTCACGGTCGAATCCGGGGGGAACATCCCCTGGCTGATCGAGAAATACCTGGTTCGGCCGGGCGAGCCGGTGCAGGGGAACATCCCGAGTTTCACCTTCGCCGATTCGACCCTCACCTACGCGCGGTTCGTGAAAGCCTCGATCGACCATCGCCGATACGGCCGTTATCTCTCCGATTTCGTGCTGGCATGGCGGCTCTTCGCAGGAGCGGCATACGCCTATGGCGAGACGTCGCAGATTCCCTTGAACCGACGTTTCTTCGCGGGAGGAGCGAGCGACATCCGAGGCTGGAAGACCTTGCGGCTCGGACCGGGTGACGTGGAAACCGTGAGCATCAACGGCGGCGACATCAAGCTGGCCACCTTCTTCGAGGCCCGGCAACTGCTCTTGCGAAACGTGGTGAACACGGATTGGCACGGCGCGGTCTTCGCCGACATCGGAAACACCTGGTATGGTCCCGCGGCCCAGACCCAACGTGGTAAATTCCGGTACGACACCTTCTGGAAGGAAGCCGCCGTCGGCATCGGGTGGGGTGTGCGTCTGGATTGGCAATACATCGTGCTTCGCATCGATGCGGCCTACAAGGCCTACAATCCGCGTGTGGTGGATGGTCGTCGAATCGGATGGTTTCAAAATCCCGAACCGTATATTCATTTCGGCATCGGTCACTCCTTCTAACCCACCTGGCATGTCGACCTCCCTGCAAGAGCTCCGGTACAAGAGCCTCCTGATCTTCCGATCGCGATTCCTCGCCCAGATGAACCCCCTCGAGAGGATCGCCTTCCTGCAATTGTGCAACCAACGCCAATACCGCGCCGGCGAATACATCTATTACCAAGGTGATCCCGGCACGGGCATGTACATCATCGAAACCGGTGTGGTGGAGCTGGTTGTGGAGGCTGAAGGGCTCGACGATGCCGAAAAACCGCGATACCGGCTGGAAGCACCCGAAAGTTTCGGCGCCCTGTCGGTCGGCTACGAGATGCGCCGCATGAGTTCGGCCCATTGCGTGACCGATTGCACCCTGTACGGCTTCTTCAAGCCCGACCTGGAGACCTTATGCCGCCGTTTTCCGAAGGTGGGCATCAAGTTCCTGAGCATCCTGAACATGATCGCCCTGCGCCAGCTGCAGATCACGGTGAACAGCCTGGTGAAACATACCGGCGAATCGCAGGCCCTCGCATTGCAGTTCGAGACCTACTACACCGGAGGCCTGGCTGAAAAAGGGTGAGATCGTGACGCTGACCGTGGAAGCGGCCGCGTACGAAGGCAAGGGCATCGCGAAGACCGACGGCCTGGCGGTCTTCATTCCGGGCACCGCCCCAGGTGACCGGGTTTCGGCCCGCATCACCCGCAAGAAATCCAGCTTCGCGGAAGGCGTGCTGCTGGAGGTGCTGGAACCGGGTCCGGACCGCATCGATCCTCTCTGCCGGCACGCGTCCATATGCGGCGGCTGCTCCTGGCAGCATGTGACCTACGTGGCGCAGACGGCCTTCAAACGCGATCAGGTGCGCGACCATCTGCACCGCATCGGCGGCCTGCGCCATATCGAGCCACATCCCACACTGGCCTGCGACTCGCCCTTCGGCTACCGTAACAAAATGGAGTACACCTTCGCGGAATCGCGCTGGCTGAGCGAGGAGGAGATCGCGTCGGGCAAACCCGTGGACCGGACGTCCCCCGCCCTTGGGCTGCACATACCCGGGCGCTACGATAAGATCCTCAACCTCGAGGAATGTCATCTCCAGATACCAGTATCGTACGCCATCCTGGATGCCGTCCGCGCCCATGCGCGTGAGCACGGCATTCCGGCCTACAACACCCATACCCGGCAGGGCTATCTGCGGAACCTGATGATCCGGAACGGACAGAACACCGGCGACCTGATGGTGAACCTGGTCGTGAACGGCTTCGACGAGGGTATCCTCTTCCCGATTCGGGACATGCTCCTTCGCCGCTTTCCCGACATCACGACCATCCTTGTGAACGTGAACGACACGCCCTCGCCGACCTCGGTCGGGCGTTACGAGGAGATCCTGCACGGACCCGGGCACATCACCGAGCGGCTTGGCGCGCATCGTTATGAAATCGGCGCGAACGCCTTCTTCCAGACGAACACGCCCCAGGCCGAGCGCCTCTACGAGGTCGCGAAACGGTATGCGGACATCCATCCGGGCGACCTCGTGTACGACCTGTATTGCGGGGTCGGCACCATCAGCCTGTATGTGAGCGACCAAGCCCGTGAGGTGGTCGGCATCGAACTGAACGAGACCGCCATCGCCAACGCCGAAGCCAACCGCGACCGCAACGGCGTGCGCAACGTGCGCTTCCGTCAAGGCGATGTGCAACGCGCCTTCAGCGACGAGCTCCTGGCCGAAACCGGCATCCCGGACGTGCTCATCACGGATCCCCCGCGCGCCGGCATGCATCCCGACGTCGTGGAACGCCTCATCGCGCTTCCCATCCCCACCATCGTCTATGTGAGTTGCAACAGCAGTACCCTGGCACGGGACCTGGCCCTGCTTGATGCCACCTACGAAACCACCGATGTGCAACCCGTGGACATGTTCCCGCAGACCTACCACATCGAGTGCGTGGCGCGACTCAAACGGCGCGGCGCATGAGGGAACGCGTCGCGGTGATCGGCGCCGGCATCGGCGGCTTGAGCGCGGCGGCCCTGCTGGCCGCGAAGGGGTTCGATGTCACCGTGTTCGAAAAGAACGCCGCACCGGGCGGGAAGATGTCCGAGCGCGTGATCGGGGGCTACCGCTTCGACACCGGTCCGAGCCTGCTCACCATGCCCTTCGTGCTGGAACGCCTCTTCCGCGAATGCGGTCAGGAGCTGAGAGACCATCTCCAGTTGCTCCCACTCAACCCCGTCTGCCGCTACCACTGGAGCGACGGCACCGTCTTCGACTGCACCGACGACATCGCCGCCACGCAGGAGTCCATCCGCGCCTTCGCTCCCGAAGACGCCGCGGCCTACGCAGACTTCCTCCGCTACAGCGAACAGCTCTATACGCGCACGGCCGACGCCTTCCTGTTCAACAAGCTCAACACCTGGAGCGATTTCAAGCGGCTGAATTTCCTCGACCTGCTCCGCATCGACGCCCTTACCACCGTCTCCGACCGCGTCGATACCCGCTTCAAAAGCCGTCACATGCGGCAGTTCTTCAAGCGCTTCACCACCTATAACGGCTCCTCGCCCTACCTGGCGCCCGCCACGCTGAACGTGATCCCCTACGTGGAACTCGTGCAGGGCGGGTATTACGTGAAGGGTGGCCTCTATGCCGTCGCGAAGGCGCTTGAAGCCCTGGCCATCGCCTGCGGCGCGACGATCCGCTACGGCGCCGATGTGAAACGCATCGACGTACGGAACGGCCAGGTGGCCGGTGTGGACGGTGAAGCCTTCGACCGGGTCGTCTCCAACAGCGACGCCACCGACACCTATACCCGCCTGCTCGGCGACGACGTGATCCCGCCCCGGAACAAACGCGCCGTGGCCGCCATCGAGCCCTCCTGCTCCGGCTTCGTGATGCTGCTCGGGCTTGACCGCCGCTACGAAGCCGCCCATCACAACATCTGGTTCTCCGACGATTACAAGACCGAATTCGACGACATCTTCACCCGCCGAAAGCTCCCCTCCGACCCCACGCTCTACATCGCCGACACCTCTCACACCGATCCGGGCCATGCCCCGGACGGCGGCGCGAACTGGTTCGTGCTCGTGAACGCGCCCTATGTGGCCGGACAGGATTGGGAAGCCCTGCGCGAGTCCTACGCCGAGCACATCCTCCGGGAGCTGCGCTTGCGTGTGGATGGCGGCATCACCGCGCACATCCGCGTGAAGGAAGTCATCACCCCGGCCGATTTCCTCGAACGCTACCGCTCCAACAAGGGCAGCATCTACGGCACCAGCTCGAACAGCCGCCTGGCCGCCTTCATCCGTCCCCGCAATGCCTCGCCGAACGTGAAAGGTCTCTATCTTGTCGGCGGCAGCACCCATCCGGGCGGAGGCATTCCGCTGTGCGTGCTGTCCGCCTTCCACGCCGTCTCGTCGCTATGAGCCTACCCTTCACCATACCCAAGAACGAACGGGGGTTCAACCCCTACACCGGCAAATTCCTGCACCATCTGTTGGTGGGCGGCAGTAACCTGATCTTCCATACCCGCATCACGAATCCGGAGAACATGCCCAAAAAGGGGGCCTGCTTCATCTACGGAAACCATTCGAATTATTGCGACCCCTTCTTCCTGAACACGGGCCTCGGCGATGAGCCCACCGCCGGCGTCATGACCCGCGAGCAGTTCCATAACGTGCCCTCGGCCATCGCCATGGATTCGGTCGGCATCGTGCCCACACTCAAATATGTGCCCGAGCCGCATGTGATCCGCTCGGTCATGAAGATGGTGGAGCAGCAGCGCCGCATCGTGATCTTCCCGGAAGGCGGCCGCCGTTGGGACGGGCGCCCGAAAGGCCTCATCGAATCCACCATGAAGCTGTTCTGGAAGATGAAGGTGCCGGTGCACCCCGTCCAGTTGCACGGCTCCTTCCTCTCCTGGCCTCGCTGGGCCAATTATCCGCGCATGGTCGATGTCGAGGCGCGTTGGATGGCACCCATCCACGTGAGCGATTACGCCGATTACGAGACCTTCGCGGAAGCCTGCCGCGCCGCCATCCGCTTCGACGAATACAATCCGCCGACCGACTGCCTTCCCTATGCCGCCTATAAACCCGCGGCCGGCATCGAGCGCTTCCTGTACCGCTGCCCCGTCACCGGCGAACTCGGCGCCGTGTATTCGCCCGACGGACACGAGGTGCGCAGCCGCACCGCCCCCGATTTCAAGTTCCGGCTGAACCGGCATTCCCGCCTGGTGGATGACAGCGGCGCGGAGCACTCCCTGCTGGATGTCTTCGACGGCCTCAACACCCTGCCCATGGTCAGGAACAAGGCTACGGGTGCCGTCCTCGAGGCGCACGACCGCAAATTGTACACCTTGGATGGCAAACTGAACCTGGTCAGCCTCCCGCACGGACACATCACCCTCTTCGAAGACAAGCTCGTCTGGTCGGTCGGCGGCGAATCGCACACCGTGCCGGTGGCCGACATCAAGTACATGTCCATCGAGCAGAACCACAAGCTCTCGCTCTTCCCCTCCACCAGCGGCACCATCCAGGTGAACCTGGACGGCGGCAGCGCCCTGGCCTGGCAGATCTATATCCGCCGGCTTCAAAAAGGGGAATCGGCGGCATGAGCGCCTGGTCGTTGGGCATCACCCTGGGTGAGCTGCTCCTCGACCTGTCCTGGATCGGTGCGCTGTTGGTGCTGGCCACGGTCATCCGCCGGTACTGGCGGCCCCTTCAGGAATACCTGATCCCCAACAACCTCGTGGCCGGCTTCATCGGCCTGGCGGCGGGCATGAACGGCTTCGGGCTGATCGACCTGCAGACCGGGCGCCTCGGCGCCTACGTGTACCATCTGCTGGCCCTGCTTTTCGTGGCCCTGAGCCTGCGCAAGCCCGACGGCCGCTCCACCAGGACGCCCGTGCTCTTCGGACTCCTCTACATCCACACCTACCTCGTGCAGGCCTTGCTGGGGATGGCGGTCGCCTTCGCGCTGATCGCCACCCTCATGCCGGACCTGTTCCCCGGCATCGGCTTCCTGATGCCCCTGGCCTTCGGGATGAACCCCGGCATCGCCTACACCATCGGCCATCATTGGGAAAGCCATGGGTTCGCGGATGGCGGCGTGGTCGGGCTCACCTTCGCGGCCATCGGCTTCCTGGTGGCCTACGGCGTGGGGATGGCGCTCGTGCGAAACGGCATCCGCCGAGGCGAGGCGGCCCATTACAAGGCCGACGAACCCATTTCGGCCGACATCCGAACCGGACTGATCGCCGGCGAGCGCAAGCCCCTCGGCGGGCATCTCACGACCTCGCCCGAAGCCATCGAATCCCTCACCCTGCACATCGGCCTCATCGGCGGGGTGTATGCCGCCACCTGGCTCCTGGTGAGCGCCCTGGACGCCGGACTGACCGCCATCGGCGCGGGCACGGAGACCTCCACGCTGTGGTCCTTCCATTTCATCGTGGCGGCGGTCATGGCCATGGGGGTCCGGCGCCTGATCGATGCCAGCGGCGCGGCCACCTACATCGACGACACCACGCTGACCCGGCTGGCGAACCTCTTCATGGATGTGATGATCGTTGCCTCGGTGGCCGCCATCCAGTTCGGTGTGGTGGCCGGGTACTGGCTGCCCGTGCTGCTGATGAGCGTGGTGGTCGGTCTGGCGACCTGGGTCACGCTCCGGCGCCTCACGCG
>Ga0169931_10000743_pt1 | contig 54336 bp, 67 predicted proteins | sample Kivu_15m_20L_FD_129675 | JGI IMG/M metagenome (GOLD analysis project Ga0169931, IMG submission 129675) | Freshwater microbial communities from Lake Kivu, Western Province, Rwanda to study Microbial Dark Matter (Phase II) - Kivu_15m_20L... | ecosystem: Environmental > Aquatic > Freshwater > Lake...
CTTTGGAACAAAACCAAGTTAGATTGCAGCGGACCCACAAAAGCGCCTAACTGATATCTGTACTCAGCGTGTATTGTTTTTGCTGCATCTGTGTTAGTAGTCAACACTACCTCTATTACCGTCAGCTCCTCAGGTATTGGACACTCTGCTGTAACATTTAAAACAACATCATCAAGCACACTGATTGTTACGGTTGCTGTATTGATGGTGTTCGATGACTTAAAGAACGACAATGAGCCTGAAGTGGTAACTACTCCTGATGTATAGGTAACACTATCGTATGTAACCTCTATCTCAAATGAGCCAAGAGCACTAATGGAGCTAACGGTCCAAGACACTGTTGAATTGCCAACCGCCATACCAAGGTCTACGCAATACTCAGATACATTTTTTGCCAATGGGTCAGGGTTCGATAACGTAAATGTCTGACTCACATTGCAGTCAAGGCATTGTGGTTCACCCGGAAGTTCTCTGTCTGTCACACACAGAACATATTCGTTCATATACGGGTCAAAGGCTCCAAGCATTTGATTGTTTGGATGTGCAATGAAAGTATCCCTAAACCACGTCCTCATATTAGATTCAGACACTACAGTCAATTGCTCTGATGGAGAGTTTCCCCTGAGCATAATGACAGCTCCTCTCTTTACATCTGTAAAGTACTTATCATATCCCCATTGAATATAGCTTTCAGGATTAGAACTGATTCCATACTTATCAATACGAGCAATCTGAGTTCCAAGGACTTCAGGTATAGAGGATATGACACCACCACCCGTAGAGTCAGACAGTAAGTTCTTGCCTGCTAATACGTATGAGATTTTATCCTCTTGTAAAGTGAGAACATCCGTCTCGCGTCCATCCATTTTCTGAATAGGACCAAACGATGTCTCTAAGTTTTTATAGTTCAGTAAGCCTAAATTAAACTCGTTGAGTTTGTTTACATTGTTCTCTTGATTGTATACACCGCTATAGGTGATGTCCGCAAATCTATGAGCTTCTTTATAATCTTGAGCCGATACAGTAGTGACACGGTTACCCAAGTTAAATGTTCTTCCAACTATTGAGTCTCTTATCTTATAACTCTCAGCCCCGTTACCAAAACAGAAACAGTTGTAAAAACCTGTTTGAAAATACCCCGGTATTCCAAGGGCAATGTTTTGGTCTATGTCTCCAACGGCTCCATTTGTCAAATGGTTTCCCGTAAGAGTATCTATAGGGAATGATAAGTCATTTTCAAAAAACACATCAGGCAATGTGTCGCTTGGTATCGTTTCAAATATTAATGTATTTACGGAGCGAATAGTTGTAATCTTTGCTGTTATAGAAGAAGCTCTGTTGTCAAATTGATTTTGACCCGCACATCTATTTGTCCCGGTGATTGATAGTTGAAGTTGATTTGATGTTGGCCTTCTTACAAACTGAAGATAGTTAGTGCATCCCGCAACGGTAAAGTCATAGTAGGTGGGAGTATCATTTAATATTATGGTCGGAATAAATTGATTGTCAATAGCACAATTCCCCGAACCTCCTACTGTAGATGTTCCACTATTTAAAACGGCCTGAACATTATCACCAACAAACCATTCGTACATATTGTTATATGTCGCTGAAGAAACAAGTGTTACATCTAAATTGTAAACTCTTCGCTCACAATTATTATTTCCATCTCCTGTCCCTTTACGCTCCCATTTTATTTCTATCCGAATCCTACTTCCTGCGGGAACTGTATAGTCAATGAAATTACCCGGTGAAGAAGGGTCAGGAATATTCATATCATATAATAAAATAGGCGAAAATCCGGGAGACCCCTCAGTCTCAGTAATTGAACCCGGAGCTATGATTGAATTTCCTTCTTGAAATACTTGAAAATTGTTTGGGTTTATTTTCATATAGACTCCCGCAGGCGGAGAGACTCCTGTAGACGGAGTAATAAATCCCGCGCTTTTTGCTCTTTTTTCAAGAACAGTCGTATACACGCAAGATGTTACAGGTCCATTCGTATCCGTTTTGACAATAAGTCTATCTCCTTCTTCAACCTTTCTTGCATTTTCTCCTTCAAGTAAAAAATATGCTGAGTTAGTTATTGGGTCAATAAAAAATAAATTAGTGTATACAGTCTCATATCCCGCTGTATCAGCCTTACAAACAAATTTGAATTTTGTAGCCCAAGCGGGAGCTACTTGAGATGTAGGTATAGATACCGATATTGAGTTTTTAGTTGATGAGTTTCCACAAAAAATATGCTCTGTGTTATAAGGGCTAACTAATGCTGTGGTTGACCTATTAAAGTCATCCATATATACTATGCCTATCTCATAACCTCGATTACTATGAAGACTTTTAGGCGATGCTATTTTTTGATAGATAGCTTCAGTAAATGTGACCCTGTAGTACTCGTATAATGTTTGAGTAGTAATCAAAGGGTCATCTACATATTGCATAGCTATCATCTGAAAACCTATCACATCACTTCCGGGTGATGTTATAATTGATATTGGTTGACCAACGCCTGTTATACCGCTTGCAACTTTTATTACAAGACCTGTTGAATTTGCGGTAGTCAAAGAGTATGGCAATGCACAATTGACTTGGTCTGTTAATGTAGTACCATCACAAGATGTTTCAGCTCCAACGATAGGAGAATATACAGGGAGTATTGTTGATGCCGTCCCAACTATTCCTTGGAACTCAACACTCGTTGCCATATCATAAACAGATGAATATGAAACAGGTAATACAAATGAAAGAGTAAACTCAATTTCTTGTGTTTGTTGACTTGGGAATGGAGTCTGCCCATCAAAATATTCGTGTTCAATTCTAAAATCTAAAGAGAACGAAGCTCCTGCAACAAGGTCAACACCTGCTAAATCTATAGTCGCTATAGAGTCTGATATTGTACCCGGAATATTAATGGTATATGTGCCATCATCTGTTCCGCTGCCTATACTTTGAAAACCGACTAACTCAGTGACAAGAGATGTTTGATATTCAAGTCTTGTGGGATTTCCATTCGCATCAATTAAGTCATATCCCTCAATGTAGTTTCCATACATTAAACGATTACCCATAATAGTCTGAGCCTTTGCGAAGCGAGGCACATTGTCATAAAGTCTAAGCAATTCACTCTCAGGAAGGACAGTAAATATTTTGCTGTTATCAAAAGTGAATGATTGAAAGCTAAAGTTTGGTATTCCTAATTCTGACTTATCAAGCTTTTCAATAATCTTAATGATGTTCTTATCTGCTTCCTTAAACAAAAGGTCAATGCCAACTACAAGTGGGCCTCCTGAAAAATACGTAACCGCAACAACATTGCAAGAATTAGTCATCCCATCATTTAGATAGCTTGTATTATCAAACTCAAACTGATTGGGGATAAATGCAGGTTCAGACCATTGAGAGGTTGCTGAGTACTCACCGTCAGCATAACGATACCGATAAGCAAAGCAAATAAATCTATCCTCAAGATAGTTGTTGTTACCGCCTACATTGAATGGAGCAATTGTAGGAGCTTCTGTAGGTGGCTTCTTTATAACAAGGAGGGACTCTTCTAATCTTGGAGGAACACCGCCAAAGTCAATAAATCCTGCGGTTGGATTTGCGTATCCCCTTCGAATGTTTATGAAGCGTGGTGCATTGTAGTTGTCCGTAAAGAACAATAAGTCATTAACCAAGTCTATTCCCGTTATAAGATAGCTTGGATTAAAGTTAAGGGTAGTGTTTATACCATTACCATCATTAATGCTAATGACGTGATACGTCAGTATGTTCGTAAGAACATTAAAGGAAACAATCAAGTCAAGCTTGCCTGTTGGACCAACAGGGGAGTTAGGGTCGTGAACAAACCAATAAAGAGTTTCATTCGCGCTATCATCAATAGCACCTATGCATACGGCATCAATACTCAGCGGAGTTCCATCAAGATAGGCAAGAGCGGTCAACGCTACATTGCCTTTAGTGTTTTCAATTACACCTATCTCAGAGTTTTCAGTAGAACCCATTCTGATGTTTACAGCATCAATGTATTCTCCATCAGGAACAAGTCGTTCATCAACGACTTTGTTCATTCTGCCTCTTATGAAATTCCTTGTAAAGTTTGCCATATTATTTGATTGTCTTATCCATACCACGTAGGTTCATCAGCAGTCGTCCGGGGTGGATATTACTTATTCTGATTTTTGCGTTTCGGAGAAGTGCTGCCTTTTCTTTTCGAGCACGTGTTATCACATATTCCTGAACCCCAAACTTAGAGTTCAAAATCTCATACTTGATAGCCGCGTAGATATAATGCTCAAACAACTTATTGACCGTAACCAATGAGTTGTCTCCGTTCTCCATACCATCAGACACGTACTCAAGGATGCATAACTCGTTGACCATACTTGAATCAAAGTTTATTACGCCTGCCTTCTTGTCTATATTGAAGGTAGGGTTGAAGTTTGCTGTCTCAGTATTCAATCCAAATGCAGCGCCAATAGCATAGTCAAAGTACCAAGCACCATCAACACACCAACCCATTTGTCCATTGAACTGATTACCTTGATTCAGATAAATGCTCTTCTTGAGATTATTCAATCTGTCGTAGTCAATGTTTGAGTCTTGCGGTTTTAGTATGTTGCCATTGATGTCAAATAGAATCTTACCTTGGTTGTCTTGAAGATATGCACTCGATGATAGCGTCTGTATATTCTCACTTAATGGACGCAGATATCCGTCTTTGTAAAGGGATATACGAACCCAATTGACATAGTCAGACGGAAGGATGAACTTTAAGTTTTCAGCGACAGTCAACTCTAACACTTTGATTTCTTTGAACGCATCGTAGTTGAGTTCTTGTATCGCTCTTTTAGCGTGAAAAAGAATTTTGTATCGCTCCTCATTGTTTACAAGAGAGTGATTCCCTGAGTACATCAATATAAAATTGGTGACGATATCTTGGAGGCTAACATATTGATAGCTTCCCCAATTAGCGTCTTCAGGTATATTCCCGTTGTTTTCGTAGTATTGATATTGAGATATGTAAGCCATTACAAAGTTATTTGTTCACGATTAATTATGCGTTGTCCTTCTGCTCTTTAGCCATAGCATACTGAACAACTTGAGTCTCACGTATAGATATCCCGCAGTACTGAAGAATTTTTGTAACGAGTTTGTACTCATCTTCAAGTGGCAACTCAAAGTCTTGATAGTCGGGTTGTGTTTGGTCAAAGGCAGGTTCGCCATTAACCAATGTAACAAATGTCCACTTTGGGTCTCGAGGATATCTAAAGTATGAAGCGCGAACTGACCCATACCCTGTAAGAACCGATGGATATGTGGCCATAAATTCGCTGTTTAATGTATAAGCAGGAAACATTTCAGACGGAGATGTCAATGGAGATATGCTTAACGCTGTTATCTTACCATCAGTCACAGGCTCAGCCTCTGATATATTCGTAGAGGAGAATATGCTATAAGGCACAGGTGTTGATGTGAATATGTCCGTGTCTAATAACAACTGAGTTTGACCTATAACTGCCAACACCGTAGCATTTAAAAAGGTTACGTTATTTGTGACGATGTCTCCCGCGACAATCCCATCATTGATGAATAATGCAGATGAATCCTCAAGCTGAAAAGGAACAACCAATGTGTTTGAGGCTTGAGCCTTTAATTGGTTGTAGTAAATGATTCTGCTCAACATATAAGACCTGTCACCCGTAGTTATATCTGACGGCATAAAGAACCTATTGGTTAATGTACCCGCATTAGAAAAAACAGGATGCAAGAAATTAAAAGACAAAAAAAGCTCCAACAATTCCGTGATAGGCTTCTTCATATCTGCATAGTCAGTCCCTGAAACTCTCTGATTTTCATATACAATATACTTGTTGTAATCACTGAAATAGTCCTCAAACAATTCCATCTGCGCTTGCTTTGCGTATAGGTTAAAGTCTGAGGGAGAGATATATCCGTAATTGTTTTTGTTAAGCACGGATAGGACTGTGTTTCTGACTGAGTTTATCATCCCTTCTTTTTTACAAATATACTAAAAAAAGAGAGGGGCACTAAGCCCCTCTCCCTCATAAACTAATCATCTAATCACAATAACTATAACACACACAAACCTTATTTTTCAATCATTGCTTCCAACATTTTCAAAGCGTCAATTCCTTCATCACTTTGTAAAAATGCCTCCGCTGTATCGAAAGGCTCTTGTCCATATGGGACTGAGCACATCTTCTTTTTATTAGTAGAGGTATTGAACCATATCTCTTTTCCTCCATTCCTTAAAGTTAACAAACTATTCTCAAAGAACAATCGAACTCTTGATTGGAATCGAAGCTCAGGGTCATTCAGCGTATCCAAAAATGATTGCGGGTATTGCTTAGCAAAAATCAAAAGGTCTCGCTTTAATTCAGCGGTTGAAACTTTTGATGGGTCTTTACCAAAGAATACACGTGTAAGCATTTCAATTTGCTCAATCGTTAATTGACGAGCCTGAATCAATGCATCTACTTCAGTGTTTAAGCCTTCTACTTCGGCCATAGCATCTTTTTCATTATCAACCTCTACAAAGACAATCCCATTGTGAGGGTGATAATGCAAGAACTCCTGTAAGACAGGATTGGTTCTTGGGACACTTAACATTCCATCTTCAAAAACTATTGGTTGCAGAATAGCGTTTCCATCCTGCTCATCCTCAAATGGAGACTTCTGATTAGAAGCATATCTAAGGACTCGATTAATATTCTTTTCCTCATCAAACCACATCAGTGGAAATCGAGGGTTATTACGTGATGCTAATGTGTATGAAAGCGGACTACCATTTAGCAATCGGTATACCTTATCGGTAGAGATTTTATTTTTCATAATTGTATTTGATTTGATTTGATTAAGTAAAAAGGGGAGTGTCTTTGAAGACACTCCCACTTTTCAAATTGATTATCCGTAACGGAACAGAACAAAGTTGTTTGCACCCAAGGTACATACAGCACGTTCAGAAAGGAAGTTGACTTCCATTGCATCGAGGTCGCTTGTAGCAGCACCACCCGCAGAACCTGTAATCCAAGTTTTGTATCTGCGGTCTTCAGCCTCAGATGCACGGTAGCGCACGTGAAGGAATGGACGCTTAGCATTCTTACCCATAATTTGGTCATACACTGAAGTAGAACCCGCAGGGACAAGAATACCTGTTACAGTACCTGTTGCAGTTGCAGCGGCAGCACTCAATCCACCGCGCATTGTTGGGTCATTCAAATACTTCCAATCAGACTTATAGAAGTCATAACCTCTGCGGAATCCTGTGAATCCAAGGTTCAACGCCATATTGATGTCGTTGTCAAAGAGACCGAAGGAAGCAGATTGAGAAACACCTGAGCCGTTAAAGCCGTTAAGCGTAGCCAACATATTGTCAATGTCGAAGCTAAGCTGACGGTTAACGAATACTACGTTCTCTTCAATTGCACCTTGACGGTCCAAACGCTGAACAATAGTATCCCACTCGGGAAGAGCGGTTGGTGTACCACCACCCCATACGTTACCACGAGAGTTTACTACGTAGAAGATACCTTCAGAACCTTTGAAACCTGCGGTTGCAGCACCTGAACCTGCGGCAGCAGGGATTGCTTCAATCATTGCGGTCTCAAGATAGTCCTCGAAACGAAGACGAGTTTCGTGCTCGCTCTTCAAATACCAAAGATATCCTGTAGCGCCATTCTCGGTGGTTACTTCAACCCAACCAATCTGAGCCATATCCGAACCATTCACAGAATACTTATCCTTGATGATGATTGGAGAGTTTGAGAAGATTGAATCTTCGGCTTCCAATGAACCAACCATTCCGTTAGTTCCTTTACGGAACTCAGAACCATAGATAAATACGCTACAAACAGCAGCAGCAGCGAATGCTTGACCTGCGGCTTCGTAGTAGGCAACAGTGAATGTTGTTGCGGTTGGAACAGCTGTAACGATTGCTTTGTTGAAAACACCTGTGGTGTTGTCTTGAATCATTACGGTCTGACCTACGCGAACAGCAACATAAGTAACGCCTGCATCAGCAACAGTAACTGTAGCTGTAGCCGCTCCAAGAGCGCCTGCTGATGTACAGTTGATGTACTTGATATGTAGACGGCCTTGTTCTGCCCAACGGATTTGGTCAGAGTTTGAAGGCATCTCTGCTCCTACCATACGGAGGAACGATGCGATTGTACGATTACCATAACGCTCAAATTCCTTCTCATAAGTATCAGGAAGATACTGATTCAAGAAATCGAAGTTGGTAATATAGTTTGTGGATAAAGCCACTTGTTCTGCTGCGGGTTGCAGCGCGTACGTGGGGTTTGCTAAAAGACTACCTGCCATTTTGTTTAATTTTTAAATTCGTTTTGCACTACGGATTTTTAGTTTCCTTCCGGAATCAGGGTTGACCGCTTTCACCTGAAACCCACTATTCGTTGATGCAACCTCAGGAGCTTTCCGTTCAGACATATTTACATTCTTAATCTTACGGGCAACATCGTCAGTTGCATCTGCCAATCCTTGCTCATAGAAGTACTTGGCAAACTTATCGGGGTTCATAGCAATAGCTAACGACCTATGGTAGCCTGCTGCATCTTTCATCAATCCATTTTCATCCAAGAACCTATTAATAAAGTTCGCAGGAGTTGATTGGATTTTCTTCAACTCAGCAGTGTCTCCGGGAGAATATTTGAACTTTCGGTCATTTACGTTGAACTCAAAACCTTTGAAATCTCCGCTAAACACCTCGTCCGTTTTTTGGTCAAACCATTGACGCTTACGGTTGTTCTCCTCCTCTATGGTTTTCGCTTTGCCTATATACTGCTTGAATGCTTCATACTCTTCTTTATCCTCAGCAGGAATACCAACCGCACTTGACTCAAGGGGTATTTTGTACTTTTCCTTTTGAGCGTTAAAGAATTTCTTTGCCTCAGCAATAGTTTTCTTTCTATCAATTTTCACCTTTTTAACTCGCGACTCATCATCAAGGTCTTCATCGTATCTATAATCATCCATCAAAGCCTCAATATCTTCAGCGTCAAGTCCCTCCTGTGTGGAGACAAGGTATTCTTTTAAAAGGACATCTGAATCCATAGACTCGTAATCTTTATTCAACTTGATAAAGTCATCGAATCCACGACCTGTTTCCTTTTTAAACTTCATATAAGCTGCCACGTCTTCAGGCATCTGTTCTGCCTGCTGACGCTCAGCCATCAACTCATCGAAAGAGTTGATTTGCTTATTGTATCTTTTTCCAATATATGAAAGAACGTCTTCTTCTTTCAGCTCGGGCATATCATTCGTACCTACTACGGGCGGAGCCTCTGCCCCCTCATCAGCTTGTGCCGATGCTGCTGCTGCCGCATCTGCTGCCGCTTGTTCTGCTTCGTGCTTAGCAAGCAACTCAGCTTCTTTCTCTGCTACACCCTTGGTGTCTCCTGTGTCAATTACCCTTACCTCTTTAAATTGCATTAGATTAAATTTTATTGGTTACAAACTTACAACAAATTTTTGAATGTTTTATCGAGGCGAAAACTCAGCGAAATCAAACCCATCCAAGCTATCCTCATTAGACTCAAAGTTCAATGGAGGAAGATTGTTCTTTCTTTGATTAATCAGTTTCGATTGCTGAGTGTTTTGAATACCAATGCGCTTTGCTTTAGCATCCTCTTTGTCTTTCTCACGCTGAGAAAGACTTGACGTTTCCATAGAGCCAAGCTTCACATTGTAGTCAAACTCCTGAGCCATCAGTTGAGATTTAAGCGCAGCCTCCTGCTTCATCTTTTCAATATCAAAAGCAATCTCTGCTTGTTTAATTTGCATCTTAGCCTGAGACTCAGCCTGTATCTTTTGCATTGCTACTTGAGCCGCTAACTCCTGAGACTTCAATTGCTGTTGAGCAATCATCGCCTGCTTCTGCATAGCCATCTTCTCTTCTCGCTGCTCTTTCTTAGTACGCTTTAACTTGAGAAGTTGATTGGCAAGCTTGATGTTCTTTATCTCGCGGATGTCAATTGCATCCTCAAGGTTGATGTCACCCTTAGACAATGCCATCTGAATATTCTGCTCAAGCTGAGCCTTCTGCTCTTCATCAGGAGAAACCTCAATGAAGATTCCAAAGTCATATATGTATAGGTCTGATATGTCTCCAAGTATGGAAACATTGAATCGACCTATCTGATTGATAAACTCCTCTTTAAAGTCAGCATACTCCAAGATATCAGATATGCGATATGTAATCGCTTCTGCTAATGAGCGGTAGATATTCAATCCGCTCTCAAGGATATGTCGGGTAGCTGTGTTTGAATTTAACGCTGCCAACTTTTGCAAACCAACCAATGAGTGTGGGTCAGGAGTAGAACCATCACGAGCCTCGTTGAGTCCCGTCACTGTTCTAATCATATCCATATAGTGATTGTAGTTGGCAATCAGCATCTGCGTCTTTGCAGCTCCTGAGTTAGACGTGAGTTGGGTAATCGGAACACGAGCGTTATTAAAGTCGCCATCTTGCGTAAAGCTTCGACCTATAACACTACCTGTTTGGAAATACAATCGAAGTGCATCCTCAGGGTTATATGCGTTACCTGTACCAAGGTCAACTTCATTGAGTCCATCGGCATCAATGAATACGCCATCAGGTACAACCCGTGCTATCACCTGCTGTAGTTTAAGGTGAGTAATCTGAATGAGGTCGGCAAATGGAATCATTCTACGAACCAATGACTCGATAACCCCCTTATACATACGAGGTGCGCAAGCAAAGTAATTAGGAAGCGCGTGCTGAGATGCAGATTTAGGTCGAACCATATTCTGAGACAACTCCCATTTTAAAAGGATGTTTGTCCCCATAACCATAATTCCCTCGTACCACACGTCAATTACTTTCTCAATCTTCTCGAAGTTGCCCTCCTCCATCATCTCAGTTGGAGGATTAAATGTATCGTCCTTCTCTATTATACGTGAGCCACCATTATCAAGTCTCTTCTTTTTATATACAATCTTCTTAGTAGTCTTGTAGTTGAAGTACATCAGCGTGCAAGTATCCCTAAAGAACACACTGTTCTCATAAAATCGAGCTACGTTGTAGTAGTCATACCATCCTTGACTGTATTGAGAAATCTCCTTTAAGTCTTCAGCGGTTAGAGATTGGTCAATCTTGTACAGCTCGGTAAGAGGCACAGTCTTAATCTCTCCCCAATAAAAACAATCCTTGAAGTATGGGTCTTCAGTATAACTGTAGACTATGTTGGCCGGGTCAACATATGAAATCTTAACACCTGCGCCCTGCAAGAACTCGTGCTTGCAAACAGCTATACCTAATACAGTGCTATCATAGTCAAGTCGCTTGCGCGTATCTTGATAGTGGTTCTCATCAAAGATTGTATTGATTGCCTCTTCCTCTGCTATCTCAATAGCAGGTTTATAATTAAGCTGCATAAACAATGACAACTCATCATCACTCTCAGGTAACTCATCAGGCTCAACCATAAATGGATTTGCCCCCGTCAACTCTTGAACTTTCTGAAGCACAGGCTTACCCGCCATTTGAGTCTCGACCATCTCTTGATACTTACTCCTCTTGGATTGAGACATAGCATCTTGAGCGTATGCCTTTACCTTAAAGAGTCGGTCAGACATACCATTTACTACGATGTCTACAAATTTTGGTATAACAGGAACAGGTGTCCAATCTAAATTGAGGTAAGAAAGGTCACCGTCAATAGCTAATTCATTTTTATATTTAGCTGTGCCTTGTTCGCCACGAGCATAAAGACGCAGTCTGTGGAAATCACGCCATTGACTATAGTACCTACAAGATGTTCCGTCCTTTCTGAACCACTCATATTGAATGGCCTGTCCGACCTGAAGCCCAAATGCATCTGATTCTTTTTCTGCATCAGTAGCAAACTGACTTGGGAAGCTTGTAGATAGTATGTTGATTTCTATATCTTTCATCGAATCAATTGGCTTGTGTTTCCGTCATTCTTGTACCTTGCGAAGTTAATACTTATTTTGGATTCTTTTTTCTCGGGCATATAAAGATGTTTTTGGTTAGCCATTATAGCTAATCCTGAGCTGATAGATGCGTCAAACTTTGTTCGGTCATTAATATCAAACTTTGCCCAATCCTCAAGGGTTCTTGTAAATAGCATTGACCCCATTTCTTCGGGGTCTCTATAGCTACCCGTCAAATCCATTCCAATGAACTTCTCAATGTATGATTCTATCGCGGCAGCGTGAGCCTGCTTCACGTCCTCAGATGAGTTCGGTATTCCTCCAAGTTCGCGCTCAGTCTTAGATAGTTTAGCATACTGCTTGTCGGGCCTGTTCATACAGAACCCACGGTATCCTCTATTCTTAAAGTGGTATAATAGGCGAGGCTTGTTGTTTTCTGCCAAGATAGGCATCCCATAAAACACGCAGGCCATAAGCACCTCCTCAAAAAATATCTCAGCCGTTTGTGGTCGTGCGACATACTCTAAAAAAAATTCATTTGCCGGGGCTTCATCCATATGGAACTTGGTCATTCCGTGAAGAGAACCGTTTGACCCGCGACCATCTACGACCGCAGAGATATCGTATGAGTCACATCCGAAAGAACCCATATGCTCATTGCCCGGGTACTTGATTCCATTTCGCAGGTGCACATTGTTTTGCATTTGCTTAGGAGGAACCCAACTGATTGCAAAACGCCCACGCTTATCAGGCATAAATATGACCTGCGTATCCTTGATGCCATCCTTCCACATAAAGCTACCGCGAGTTACGTGTTGGTCAATTATCAAGGAGTCATTGTAGTCAATCTGCTGATAAATCTTAGTTAGGTTAAATAGGGCTTGCTTGCTCTCATCACGGAATGCGTGAGACTCGGTACGTGGGAACTGACGGTAAAATTCATTGAGTGCATCTGAGTCGTGCTTTAGTGAATCAACCTCAGCCTCCCAATAATCTATAGCTCCATTAAAAATCCAATTGCCGTCAACTCCTCTGACTTTCTCTTGAGGCTTTCTAAACACAGGCATACCGTGTATATCAATGAAGCCCTCCATATTCCACTCCATCGGAATGAACAGAGAATACATCCCACTCTTGGTCTGTCCGTTAGCGTTACGCACACCTATGCGTGAATCCTCATATAGTTTTTTAAAGTTTTCTCCTCCCTTGCTCAAGGCATTTGAGGTAGACCCCATCATACACTTCCCAATTATTTTGCTACCCAAACGTAAACACGTCTTGGTTACGCGCCAATTGTTTAGGATGTTGTTTGGCTTTACCCATTTACCCGACTCATCGTGAGCCAAGAACGCTAACTTCTCACCGTCATAGGAGTTCTCCTCAGTGTTCTTCCAATCTATGGTGGTGTCCAATCCTTCTATCTCTTCAGCTGAGGACTCGTACATATTCTTCTTTGTAATCTTGGAAGCAGGAACACGAAACGCCAACTCAGTCTTTGGCTTGTCCATCCCATCCATAATTGGCCTAAAGAAAAACGGCAGTCTGCTATTAATAGGAACAACCTTATCTGTAAACATCTTCTTGGCATCAGCTCCCGTCTTTGACAGTATACCGACACGTGAGTCACGCGCAAGTGTGCCAATATTGACGCACTCAGACGAGGCCATAAAAGAAAATCCCGAGCGCCTAATCTTTAGATATATCATACCGAATGCTCTTGGGTCTGCCTTGCACGCTTCCCAAAACAAAAAGAAGATTCTGTTAGCCTCACGAAAGTCAGGATATCCCACGTCAATACTTGACCATTGCAGATACATATAGTGAGCACCCGTGATATAGCAGGGCTTGCCATTATTCATAAACCAAAAGCCATCTTCTCTATGGTCAAACTCTTTTTCAATGTAGTCAACCCATCGGTCTTTAAACTCTTTGGGCTTCTCGTTCCATTGAAAGATAGACTGAATCTTTGCAAGCTCTTTAGGTAGCTCTCGCCTCTCCCAATATTGTTCCGATGGTTTGAAGTGTCTTTGAAGACACTCTTTAGGTGTAGCGGGTAAAGCGATATTGAGGCCCGATATATTTATTATCTCACCTATATCTCCCGTCTTAGAGATTACTACAATGTCGTGCTTTTCGTCATAACCGTACGCCCAACTCTTTGCCTTGTTCTTTTTTGAAAGAGTGGCTGTTGGTATAAGGTCACGTACTAAAAAGTACAACGAGTTATTTAGACCTTCGTTCTGCAAATCCCTGCTTGGTATCAGTTTTACTTATGCCTTTATCCACTGCGTTGAGACTTTCTCTCTCGGCCTCTATCCTATTTAATATCTCAAGCGCATCAAAGATTGCCAACTTCTTTGTCGCTGCTGCATTCTTTAATGCAGCAGCGGCCAACTCATCATCACCATTTGGTTTTAGAATCTCTTCTTGCGCAACCTTTATGAGTTGCTCAACTGCTTTCTCAGCAGCGGCAATGATTTTGAACTTAACCTCTCTGCTATCCATATTACTTCTCCTCTAAAAAGATTACTTGAATAAGTCGAGCCTCATTGCCCTCTCCAAAGTTCTCATAAATATTACGCGAGTGTGGAGCGTCTGAGTTAAACGCAATCATTCGATTGAACTTTGAGTACACAGTGCATAAAGGCTTATTGTTTACATCATATATAGTAGTACCATCATTCTCAGGATGGGTCTCATTAAGATACAAGATAACAGTAAGGTCGCCCATCATCTCATCAGAATGAATATAGTTTGGTTCTTCCTGATTAAGGGGAGACTTACGGATAAAGTTCCACTTTATGTTGTGGTTAGGGAATATGATTGAAACAACGCGAGAGAACTCATCGTCCTCTCTTGGTTGTATATTTTTAAATGTACGTTCCCCATCATATATATCTTGAAAATCGTATTTGAAAATGTCTTCAACGTATGCTTTAGGGTCTCTAATTATACTGTCGAGTGATAGTAAGTTCATAGTTTAATTGTTATTTGGTGGTCGTAGATTCGATATAACTTTTCGTCATCCACGATAAATTCATATTCAGTTTCAGGGGCAAAACATACAGCATCTCCTGCCTTTACTCCTTGACTACAAAGATAGGCGTTAGGATATTTCATTATTCCCATTAGCGGCTCCTCTGAAAATGGCTTCTTGATATATGACTCAGTAGCTGCAATAGGCTTTACAAAACAATATCTGTCATACGCATACCACGTATCGCCTTTCTTGTACATAAAGAATTGCTCCGAGTCAATAAGGAATATGTCTTCCCTAAAAAAACTACGACCGCTTTTGCGATTGCCTTTTATGTCATTATAAAACTTAAATGCATTATGATGCACTATCAGGATATCTCCGGGTTCAATTGGTCCCGAATATCCCAAGGGGGTCTCAACAACCTCAGCATACCTATTGGAGAACTTGTGGTCCTCCTCTGAGGTGCTCACGATAAACTCTACTCCGCCTATGTCCTTTGTGTTGTCGTAACGCTTCCCCTTTAATGGCCTTGCCATAAAGTAGAATGGTGACTTCATCAAAAATCTATATTAAATTCGATTGAAATTGGAATGGTTGAGGTGAACTCTTTCCAAAGCACCACCTCTTGTTTTTCATTTATGATGTAAATCTGTATTGAATCTCGCTCTTGATTGTATTTGATATGGCGTATCTCGTTGCTGTTACCAAGAATTTTTTGCCCCACAATGTAATGCATTGCCCCTCCTTTGTAATCAGGCCCAATTGATATCTTCCTTATATCTAACATCAACTTATTTTTGTAACGGTAACAATTACAGAAGGAGTTGCAGGATGAAGAAGTGTAGGAGCAGAAGCCTGTAAACCTGCGGCGTTATCGTGCATCCAATATATTTGAAATGCATCACCGATAGTTAGTCGCGCAATGTAATTCCAAGAAGCTACTGCATATGTATTTGAAGATAGAGTAACCGATGTGTTTGAGTTAGGAATATTTGTTCCATTAAAAGCAAACCATATATCAACTTCAACAGCTCCACTTGTATTTCTTATCTGAGCGGAAAACTGTATATTGTAGTAAGCATCTTGAGTAACCTGAATTTCATTTGTATTAACTACACTTACACCTCCAAAAGCAAAATCAACCGAGTTAAACTCCATAGGAGTTGGCGTATTAGGAGCAGCATTTTGAGAATTAGTCTCATAAAACTGAGCAAAAGCAGGAGACACCCATTGAGTCATAGTTCCCGTTGATTGTAAGTATTCACCGAAAAGTCCCGGAGAATTTGTACCATCATAAAACTTGTCAGACAGATAAAAACTACCCGTAAGGTTTATGTCATTAGTAGCAGTGTTGCCTGCCGCAAGAACCTCTTCAAGCCCATAAGTAGTCCAAGCAGTATTAGTAACATTAGTAATTAATACTTGACCCGCAGTACCCGCAACTCCCGCCCCATCAAGAAGAGCATCATCAAGATAAACAGGTCCAAAAAAATCAGAATTGCCTGTTATAGATAATGTGCCCGTAAGATTGATATCTTGAGTAGCTGTATTTCCTGCATCAAGAGTATCCTGAAGATTGCTTGCAAATGAACCTAAGCTTACCCATTGAGTTAAAGCACCTGTAGAAGATAACACCTGCCCCGGTGTCCCCGGTAAATTAAATCCATCTCTTAACTCTTGTTCAAGAACAACAACGTCTGCAAATACGGAAGCGCTACCCGGAGCAGCATAAAGATTACCACTGTAAGTAATACTATTAGATGTCGTAAGACCCGTTACAGTTATATTGTTTCCAAAAAAACCATCTCCTGTAAGAGTTAGGTCTTGGGCATCAAGATTAAATGCCCCCAAGTTAACATTTGCCGTAGCACCCGTATATGGCACGTACAATCCCAATGAACCAATCAATCCGAGTATGTCAGATATCATAAAGTTCTTTGTAGCGTTGTTATCCGTTACCTCTGTTCCAATAAGCATATCGGAAAGAGTAGGCGTGCCTACATTAGGGTATGTACTAATTTTTGCCATTGTATTGTTATTCTTGTTTTTGAGTTACCTCTCCTGTTTGGAGATTGATTACGGAATCCTTACCGTATTTCTTAATTAGTTCTTTTTCGTGATTTGAAAACATAGACTTCATAGCGTCAATGTGACGTATCAACCCTTCTTTCTGAAGTTCGATTTCGCCAATAGCCATCTTGGCCTTGTTGAAGTCTGAGTTCATTTCCTGAATCTTAGTCAATTCTTCCTTTGTGATAAAAACTTGTTCCATTTTATTTGATTTGATTTTGTTATTGGACAAAGATAAGCGTTTTTTCTTACTGAACATTTCGCTTTATGGCACTACCGAAGTAATAACCAAAAATAGATATCACTAAACCCTCTGTGATACCGATGAGATGAATCCAAATCTCTTTGTTTGCCTCAGGTATAGCGAGAAATGCTATTGCATACACGATAAAGCAGAACGCAGATAGGCCAATCAGCCCCGTGATATAAAAAAGAAAGTCAAACTTGCTATGAGATGAAATCTCAATCTCTCGTTTACGTGCGGAATCTCTGTCTGCCACCTCCAACTCCATCATTCTTACAAGCTCATCATTGAGCATTTCTTTTTCTTCCTGAGATAAGTCCTCAGAAAGGTTGATAAGGTTTTTGGCTACGCCCAAAACACCACTGCTTGGCAGCAAATCACCTACAACCTCTAATACTCTTGGGGATTTTGTTTTTAGAAACTTACCTACACGTGTATCTCTAAACTTTTTTTTCTCAGGCATCACTGTTTTATTTCAAAGTGCATCCAATCAAAGTTCTTTTCACGCCCCAATGAAATGAATCCGTGCTTATAGAAGATGTCAATCATTGGCTTATACTCAGGTTTTGCAAATCGCGCAGTCGCTTTTGTTTCACTAAGCGTGTTACGGGCAGGGTCCAAGTCAATGGCTATACCCCAAGAGTGAAGCGACCACGCAGCGCCTGTTCTCATCTTACGATAATTGAAACAACCTCCAAACAAGTCAATGCCAAGTTCTTTTATACGCTCATATCCGTAGTGAAAAAGCAAATCATTGAAGACAGCGTTAAAGTTTTCAGCCACTAACTTATGACAACGCATTTTTGTGATGATAGTTTCTTTGTCCCAAGCAAGACGCATTGGGTAGGGAAGCTTTATCGTAACTAAATACCCATCTCCCGTTACGTTAGGAGCGCCATATCTTTTTACGATTTGTCCTGTTGTCATCGTCCTTGCCCTTTATATTTTTTCTTGTATAGCTTACTTGACTTCAAGCTACTTGATTGAGTCTTTGCGTGAATACCTTTTCTTCTAACCTTAAAGTTAGTTCGAGTCGTTGTTGATATTTGCTTTGCCATCTGCCTTAAATTTCTTTACTTCATTAACAGTTCTTACTACAGTATAAAGTATTGTAGCAAAAAACAAAATGGACTGTAAGGTATCGTTCATATCGTTTATCTTTAGTAAAACCATACAGATGACATTTGCACCCAATACCTTTATATCGTCTAAGTGTACCATCTTGTTTTTGTTTTTCTCAATAAGATATTTACTATATCCCTATGCTGTTTGATATTGACAATACTCTAAAAAAGTCCCCTGTAGAAGGAGGAGGCGGATTTGTTGATGTCCCCGCTAAAGCATATTGAGCTGTACCACAGTCAGTATCACAGAATATCTTGTACACACTTAAATCGTAATCACTCGTTGGAGTCCAATATGCCGTCTCATAATAAGCGCTCCTTGCAAAAAGAGTTGTGCCCCCCGCGGCAAAAGATATCTCAGCGTTATCACTGTACCAACTATAACTATATCTAATGCAAGTCTCATTGTTTATAGCAAAAGGGGGGGGATTAACAGTGTTACCAACCTCTACAGTTCCAAAGTCAATAGGCAATGTATTATTTGCTATTGTGATACTATCCTGAATATCCAACTCAGTTATGCTATACTCAAAAGTATAAAGGCCACCACCTGATATATCAAATAAAAACTTAATGATATCGGTGTTTCCTACAGTACCTGACGGAATAATCTCAAATCCAAACACAGCATTTGTTCCAAAATTTACAGTATAAGGAAAAGTTGCAGGTGCCCCATCAATAGTTATGTTGGCTGCGGTAATAGTATTCTCATCAACAGTCAAAGCATCTATTGTAAGTCCACCTACATCATCAGTACTAAGAAGACCTGCAATAAAAGAAACACAATTTGAGTACACTCCATTTGAATTTGGAGATAACTGCAAGTCATTTGAACCTACATCAAAGTTTAACAATAACGCCATTACCAAAGACCAATTATATTAGGTACAGTAGTACCTGTTGCATATACACGCAATACCTGCACAGGAAAGAATCCCGGCTCAACAGAAACAAAGGTTACAATGTCATCTCCCGTAGTGAGCACTCTCAAATTACCTCTTCCTCCAAGATACAATAAGCATCCTGTATTTTCTCCAAAATCATTATCTGTAGCAACCCAAGGTGGCACAATGTTTTTTGTGTCACTTGGAGCTATTGCTGCCGCTCTATTCGCTTGTGGTTTCTGTACGCTCATTTTCTTTATTGTTATATGGAAACATTTCGTTTAACTTTTCCTGCCTTTTAGCACAACCGCAGTCAACACCCATCGCATCAGATACGGTGTCAACTAATTTCTTAATTCCTGTAGCCTCAGTTATCTTGGCAACCGTGTCGCCAAGACCTAAGCTTTTACCAACGTATGTAATCTTCATATCTTACTTAGATTTTTTACGTCCCGCAGCAGCCATCTCTTGAAACTTCTGCTTGCCATACTTATTGCGGCCAATGACCGCTGTGATAGCATCAGCACTTTTCTTACTGATTCCCTGCTTCTTTTGAATCTTGCTGCTTAATTCACTGAACTTGCTCATAGTGCAAAGGTATTAATTTATTTTGGAAACTTTTCTACCCATACCTACGCGCATCTTCTCAGCTTTCTTCGATGCTAATTGAGATGGAGATATCTCAGACTTTGTCTTTGGTGTCTTTGAAGACACTCTTGTTGTAGGTCTGCAATATTCATTCTTGCCACCCGCGCCACAAGCTTTACCTGTACGTGTGTCAACCCATTTCTCCTTCTCCCATCTCTTCAAAGATGTGCCCTCCGAACTCTTACGTACCGTACCCGATTCCTTCCTACACTTTGCAATAGCCTGTGATGCTCTTGCCGATGGGAAGACATCATACTGCGCTTTTACTTTTTTGTAGCAAGCATCTTTCATCAGTACTTACCTTTTCGATTTGAAGGATTAGAAGTGGTCGCTCCACCCGAACCTGCCCACAAATGTTTGCAGGCCCAATAACGCGGAGTCAACTTATCATTGGCTGTGTCACAACTGTGTCTTGCCTTAAAACTTTTTCGTGCTGCGGCTGAGTAATTATTGCCATAGCCCTTTGCCCCAAAGTGGAGGAGCTTTTCCTCCCCATTGGAACAAGCTTTCACCATCATCTTCTTCCCCGGTCTATCCGAGGAAACAGGACGGTTACATTTCATCTTTGACTTATTAGCCATTAAGAGGATGTTTAAAATCACGACTTGGATATCCGCCCGGACCTACTGTAGGCTCAGGCTTCAAACCATTTTGAGAAGGAGCACCAACAGGAGCTACAACTTCTTCCACAACTTCTTCAACGAGACTTGGTTTCTTTGCCATTTTACTTTTTCTTTTTTGATTTCAACATTGCCATAAAGCCTTTCTTCTCGGCTTTCTCCATAGACTTAGACTCGCCTTTCTCGTGAGCCATCATCGCTTTCTTTGATGAATACTTTTCCATCCCGCCATACTCAGATACCTTTCCTTTCTTAGCGGCTTTCTTAGGTGCTGCCATTGGATTATTTCTTTTTCATTCCTTTCGCTTTCGATGTAGCCTTGAGTAGGCCACCTGATACACCTGCGGCTTTTACAGCAGCAGAGGCTGCACCTTTTTTAGCAGGAGCTTTAACCGAACCACCACCACTTGGCATCTGCATACGTGATGATGCAGGAAGACACGGAGTTGCTTTTTTCATCGCTTTGTTTTTTTCTTTGGTTTTAAATATTGATTTACGTCTTGGTTACCCAAGATTGCTGTTAGTCCTTTCAAGCCTTTAATCTTTGTGTTTGACTTGACCATACCTGTCTTTCTCCCGAACACACTGTCGAGAGAGTAGTTTAGATTTATGTCAGTAGATTTGCTTGGCATTGGATTTATTTTTTCTTTCTGTCTTCTTGAGCCTGTACAGCATATGACTTCCCTTGAGGAGAGAATCCTTCTAATGTCATACCACCCTTGCCATCGCTTTTGTACATAGGAACGTACCCGCGCTCACGCATCATCTCAATCTTTTGTTTTTGCTTCTCCTCAAAACGCATTGGAATGTTAGCCATTCTCTCACGCATTGGAGTCTTAGGAAGATTCATATCTACTCGTGTAGCATCAGCGGAAGATGTTTCTTTAGCTACTCTTTTTAATGGGTCAGTTGTCTTTTTCATTTCAATTTTGTTTGATACAAATGTAGTCAAAATTATTTCTTTAACGTAGGCATTTTCATAGGAGTAGAGGACGTATCCATTGCGGCCTTATAGCCTTGCTTTACATCAGCAGGCATCTCCATCTTTGGCTTGTACGCATCAGGATACTTGCTTCGATGTTTTTTCTTGGCTGTCATACTATCCATTGACGTAGTATATCCCGTCTTATCAGAGCCATACTTAAATGTACCCGATGCGTCCTGAGTTAGTTTACAGTCAGGGCAAGGGGTTGATGTTTTGTTTCGATTGGTGAGTAAAGACATATGATTTAGCTTTGCTCTACAAATGTAATCAAATTTTATCAAATGCGAAAAAGAACAAATGACTACCTCAAGTATTGGAGAGTAGTAAGACGCTACGTCAAAATCAAATACGGACTCAGCCAAGAAGACCTCGAGCTAATCCTGTTCCTCTACTCAGAAAGATATTTCACTAAGGCCAAGTTTGATGAGTTTGATGAACTGCTCAGTTGGGACAAAAAAAGATTTGGCCGCCTCGTAAAAGAAGGATGGATTGACTCGTTCAGAAAAAAGATAGGAACAAAGAGAGCCGTATATCAACTCTCGTTCAAAGCCTCACGTGTGGTCAATATGGTCTACAAGAAACTAAACCGCGAAGAGGAGATGTCAATGAACCCAACCGTCAATCCTATGTTCAAGAAAAAAGTCTCGTTCAATGACGGGGTCTACAAAACTATGATTGTCGAAATGAATAAGTTTATTCGACAAGAACAACGTCCCTTTCCTGAATGATGGTGTACTGACCGTCATTGATTATCATCGCGAAGCTGTGACCCTTGTCAAAGTAAATCTTATCGCCCTTATTGATATGAGTCACCTCAGTGCCCGGCTCAACAACAACACCCCGCTTATAGCGGAACTGATTCACGTCCTCACCCGAGAGGATTAACCCCGAGTCAGTCTTCACCTCTTCCTCTGTCGTCACAACGACAATGTATTTCCCTATTGGTTTCATTGTATCAAAATATATCAGCACACCATATCGGAGTCTTCTCTCCAACATATGCACCCTTCACGTTAAACTCAAAATGCTCAATCGCTTCCTCAAGGTCCATATCCTCATTCAAGATGTCAATACACTTTGACTCAGAATACACAAGTCGCATAGTCGCCTCATCAACGCCAATGATGGCATCGTCAAATCCATCCGCCTTCAAGAAGGTCTCGTCAGGATAAGCCTCTACTATTTTGTCAATCATAGCGCCTCCTCCTTTGCAACCGCCTCATAACTACGAGCCATTGTGATAATTGCGTTTGTGCTCAGAATCGTAGTAGCCACACTCACCGCATTTTGCAGCGCACTACGAGTCACCTTCATCGGGTCAACTACACCCATCTCAATGAGGTCACCCATCTCACCCGTCTTTAGGTTATACCCCTCTCCATCCTTTACGCCACCATTGTAGATGTTAGTCACACACAATCCCGCGTTCTCAAGAATCTGAGTAAGCGGAGCTTGAAGAGCTGACTGCATAATCTTCATAGCGGCCCGATATTCATCGCTTGAGTCGTCAGACAGCATATCAGTCAGGTTAATCTCAGAAAGTGCCTTCCCGGCCCCCGAAACGATTCCTTCCTCAAGCGCAGAACGTACCGCACACACCGCATCATCCACTCGGTCATATAACTCCTTCTGCTCAATGTCAGTGTTGCCACCCACAAAGATGACCCCAATGCCCCCCGTCAATGACGCAATACGCTCCAAGATGAAATCTTTGTCAGCCTTCTTCTTAGCCACAGCGTGAGCAGACCATAACTCACTCACCCGCTCAGCAATCACCTCAGGCTTAACCCGAGCGTCAGACTTTAGTATCACCGTCTTGTCCCTCGACACAATCACCTTAGCCGCGTGACCAAGGCTACCATAGTTGATTAGACTCAAGTCATCACCCGTCTTCTCACTAAAGTACGTAGCACCAACACTCAATGCAATATCCTGCATCAACTCGTGCTGCTTGTAACCAAAGTTAGGTGGAGCCACAGCACACACCTTCACATTCCCCTTCATCACATTCGCAGCAAGCGTGTTCACCACGTTCACATTACACGGTGAAATGATTAAAAGCTTCTTCCCCTCACTGATGATTGGCTTGAGCACATTCTCAATCTGCAAGATGTTCGATATCTCCATATCAGCAACCAACACCATCACATCCTCAAAGATGCACTCGTCCTTCTTCTGATTGTTGATGAACAGCGGTGACAAATACCCACGGTCAAACTTCAACCCCATCGTTGTCTCCGAATACGTCTCAGAGGTCTGCGACTTCTCAACGGTAACTATGCCCGTCTTGCCAACCTCCTTGTAAACCTTCGCGATGATTGAACCTATCTCCTTGTCATTGTTCGATGAGATAGTAGCTACATCAAGAAGCATTGAACTCGAAAGCTTCTTGCTCTTCTTCTTCAACTTGTCCACCACCTTGTCCGTTATCTCCACCATATGACGCAAGACCTGCGTCCGATTATGCTTCTCAGTAATATGCTCAAGACCCCCAAGAACCAAAGCCTCCGTCAACACAATGGCCGTTGTCGTGCCATCACCCGCTGCCGTTGCCGTCCTGTCTGCCGCCTCCCGCATCATCCGAACCGCAAGGTTCTCTGTCGGGTCGAAAAGCTCAACAGCCTTCGCAACCGTTACACCATCCTTGGTCACAGTAATCCCGTGCGTATGGTGAGGCGACTCAATCAATACAGTATTCCCGTTCGGTCCCAACGTGCTCTTTACAGCACGAGCCATCTTCGTAATACCCTTTATCAACTTCTCTCTGCCATTAGCCCCAAAGTGTAAATCCTTCGGAGAGTAACCTTGATTGTCTATCATTTGATTGGATTTAATTATGGAGCAAATATAAACCAACTTCACAAAATAGCAAGATGTCGGAATGTCAAAGTTTATCCCTCCCTACTCTCTCTCTATTTCCCCTCCTTTTATTATTTATTTATATAGTAGAAACTTCTCTTAAAATCGACATAATCGACATAAATAATAATAATCAATAAGTTAGCTAAAAAAAATCTCTCATAAAAATGACATAGTAATGTCGATTATCTATCATAAAAAAGGGAGACTCGTTAGTCTCCCTCTTTTAAACAAACCGAGCATAACCACTTTACTTCACAATCAAAGACCATATAATCCCAATCAAAGCCATACAAGCACCAATGATGTCTGCTGACATTGCATCAGTTAAAATACCATTAGCCACCAAACAACCACCAACAAAAGTCAGAGCGTGACGGACTAATCCCATTACCTGTTCCTTGTTTACCATCGTATTAAAAGTTTAGAATTTACTAATCACAACACCCACCCATCATCTCACGCATCTCCTTAATGTCATCAGCACGAAGAATAGCCTCAGCCTGCATCTCAATCTTCTGCTGACGCTTCACCTCCCTACGAGCATTCGATATCTGAGCAATACCAATCTGCCCATCTACCGCATTATTAATTAAACGACCATTCTGAACAGATAGGCCACTGCCATAAACACTGTTCCCCGAGGTTAACTTGATTTTCATATCGTAAATTTTTATTAGTTCACAACAAAGGTAATCATTTTTTTGAGATACGTAGGGGTTCGGGGTAACCCCCCACGGCACGCTCGCCACCCCCCTCGCGGAAGTGCCCCTCGAGCAAGGGGGTGGGGGTCGGTTTTGGTCGCCCCCTGTGGACGTTTTTGGCTTTTTGCCCTGCGCCACCTGCACCCCCATAGCCCCCTGCCCGACAGGCAGTGCACCGATATAGGTGCACCGCCCTGCACCCGTCACCGCGTCCCCCTGTCACCCCCTCCGCCCCCCTCCGTCCCCCTGTGGAGTGTCTTCAAAGACACGGCAGGAGCGGTGAGAGATGGGGCTACACCCCTGCACCCCCCGTCAGTACTCACTCACAGCATTGTTAATAACTTTGTTGATATCGAAATGCATTTTTATGCATAAACATATTTCGTAACCGACTGCGAATACACTATATTTGCACCGCAGTCCGACGGACGGGCTGTATGAAATAACATAACACATTCAAAATCAACACATTATGAGTAACTTATTAGCAATCGAGGAGGCTTTCCTCAACAACCCACAGGTAAAAGCAGGTATGAACCTACAGGAACTGACGGCACTGCAACGTGCAATGGGCAAGACTGAAAAGAAGTCGTTTGAGCAGTCGTTACAGCTCTCAACCATAGCCGCCAAGGCTTGGCAGTGGGTTAACAGCGAAGAGGGCAAAGCCCTGTGCGAAGAAGAGGGCGTGACGTTCACCAAAGAGGCATTGGGAGAGAAAGTGTTCAACCGCAAAAAGTCGTTTTTCTGCAAGTTGGTAAAGGCAGGTGAGCTGAGCACAGAGGTGGTTGATACGTTCAACGCCAAGTGCGATGAGGCTGAGAGAGCAGGTGAGAAGCCTGTGCGCAGTATTGAAAGCCTTTTGAAGTTTGCCAAGGCGGTGGAAAGTGGAACAGAGAGCGGTGGACAAGGCGAAGAGGGTGAGGGTGAGGGTGGCGAAGAGGCCGCAATTGAGGTACGTACAGAGACCCTGTTCACATTCACTTTCAAAAACCCCGAAGGGGCAAACGTAGCAGTGCGCATCGACTCTGAGGGCAACGTGAAGAGCACCAACAGCCGCGAAGAGGTGTTGGAGGCCGTACGCCTGTTCACTACCAAGTACAAGTACGCAAACAACGCAAACGCATAAACATAAACCACGGGTGGTGTCTTCAAAGACACTGCCCACTTAAAACACACACACCAAATGAGCACAGGGATTATCTACAGCCTTACAGGCGAACTGAACAGGGGTCGCGTACACGGATACCACCACAAGCCCGACCCGTTGAAACTGAACAAGACCCCTCACAAGTATGACGTGAGCGGACTCAAGTCAAAGGACGTGCGCAACATTCTGAACTATCAAGTAAGCGCACACGCTATGGGCTACGAAAGCCGATTTACCATAGGCTTTGAGGTTGAAAAGACAAGCCTACACCGCAACAGCGTGCGCGAATATGAGTTATTCTGCGGCTTTGAAACTGACGCTTCGTGCGGTTATGAGGCTGTAAGTCACATACTGCCCTTACTTCCTGCGGGTACGTGGCGCACAAAGGTGTACGATATGATACACAAGGCCGCACCCGTCATCGAAGACAGCTACAGCCCGTCAAACGCGAGCTGTGGGGGTCACATAACTATCGGTGTTGACGGGATGACAGGGGATGAGATTTTGGAGGCTGTACGACCTTACAGCGGCATAGTGTTGGCCTTGTTTCGCTACAGGCTCAAAAATAGGTATTGCGGAAACAACACGAATATGCGCACAGAGTCAGAGGGTCGCGACACGTGGTTTAATGCCAATGACTCGCTCCTGTACGCAAGTAGCCGCTATCAGTTGGCATTGACTAAGGGCAAATTGCTCGAGTTTCGAGTGGTGAGCCGTGTCGAGAGTGTCAAACAACTGATGAGACGCTACGAGCTGTTCTATGAACTTGTTGACTTTGCAGTGAACACGAAGGGCAGTGCGGCAAGTTTCAACAAGAAAATTCGCTCGATAGTGTTGGCAATGTATGGCGGCAATGCGAGGGAGGCCGAAAAAATATTCGACTACGCTAAGCACTTTCAGAAATTTCTGAACACGGGTATCATACACGACTCAATCAAAAAGTTTCTTTTCTAAGGTTGACAGGGGCGAGTGTCTTCAAAGACACCGCCCTCCTGTCCACAGGTAGTTGCCTGTGCTGATGAGTCCACGAAGGACGAAACAGGAACACAAATACAATTTAATATGACAACAACAACAAACAATTTTGGTGAAAAGGTTACAAAGTGGGAAAGCACTAAGCACCCTACTAACCCTAATTTTATGCAGCGCGTTTTTTGGACAGTATGGGAAAAGCCTGATGGGAAAGTTAGTGTTGGTTACAAGTTGGACGGCAATGGCAAAACTTGGTTTTTATACAACCTAACTAAAGATGAAGCAATTGAAAGATATAGTTAAGCAAGGCGGCAAACGAAAAGGGGCAGGTCGAAAACCTGCTCCTTACCAAACCAAAACTATTGCCTTTCGTGTCCGTGCCGAATGGGTTCAAGTGATAAAGTCAACGGTAAAAGCTAAAGTTGCGGAGTTGTCGCAAAATAGCAGCTAACGACACAGCACTTGCAGTGCTTTTACTTGACTACGCGCTGTGGTTGTCGGGTGCTCAGAATGATATGAGCATAAACCCACAGGCGAACGGGTCAATGTACCACGCAACGCCACCGCCCACACCTGTGCAGTGGTAGTGCACAGCCCTGTGCAATGAGCACCCCGAAGCTAACAACAACGGGGTGTTCATAACTTTTACTTGACATTGTTCATTCAATGTCGTACCTTTGTCAAAAATTAGTTCATTTAATACTCATAACATATGTCACACACGTCAAAACAAATCGTTCTTCTATGCGCCCTTATGGTGGTGCTATCAACAACCCTCATTTCAATTGGACACCTATACGGCATTGCTGTGTCGGTGGTAATCGGCTACCTGTGCAGTGTATTTGCACTGCTGTCAATGGTGGCTGTCGCATACGAGTCAAACCCTAAACACTAATCGCTATGAGCGCACAAAAGAAAAAAGAAATCTACAGCCAACACTTAGTCGGACGCGGCTTTTATATGTGCCCGTCTTGCAAGGAAGTCCACTTAGGCGGCTTGACAATTGAGAACCTTGACGATGACAGCGATGAGCTTCCGCAGGTCTATTGCAGGTACGGCTGTGGCTATATCTTCCTACCGAATTTACTTTTAAACAACACCCCACCACGTAACGAGTGGTGGAAAAAACACCTATCAAAATGAGCGCAATGCAAAACTACATTTTGGTTTCACGCACGTATGCGGAGACCACCCCTGAGAGTGCTGAGCAGGGTAGCTTCTCAGCCATCGGCTTCATCACTGACTGCGAGGTGCTGTCATTCAGAGAGCTTGTGTACCTGCTACGTGACCACGTGCACCCGTCTGAGTCGGGTGAGCCATCTGTGCACACGTGGTTCACAGGTGATGAATACGTGACTGACTACAGGACGTGCACCAACAGGCAAGAGAGCGTCCACTTTCACTCAGACAACAACGTGCACGCGGGCAGGTATTGGGTGCTTGCGTGCAAGATAGCGCACGCAAAGCGTAACCTGCTGTGAGCAGGGCGTGAGTGTCTTTAAAGACACTCCCGTAGTAGGATGAGTGTCCTACCTGATGAGACCAAAAGGTCGAAACGGAAATCAAATTAAATCTAATCAAATGAAAGCACTATTTCTTTCAGCGGTAATGTTTATCGCACTGCAATCAAGAGCGCAATCAGCGCAAACCAAGCGCCCCGAAGGTTTCGTGAGCGTTGAAACCATCAACAACAACGCGGCACGCGCCCTGTTCCTTGAGCTACAGGACGAGGGCACAATCGTGTACGAGGGACAGGATGAGGACACAGGTATGGCAATGTACACCCTGTTCTTCGATGAGTGCACTATTCAGTACGCCTACGAGCCTGAGATACTTGAGTTCATCAAGACGGGCAAGTTTGAGTACAATGACTTTCTAATCGAGAACTATCAAGTAATTAAAACCCCACAACAATGAGACAAGAGTATATGGGAATCAGCGGCAAGGTTAGCCATGACCCCGAATTAACCAAGCAATACAATGCCCTGCTTCAACAGCTAGGCTCAGAAGGTATGCTCGTCCTTATCGAACGATGGATGGATGATGAAGACCTCAATTCAATAATTCAATACAACGACAACTACTAAACACAACACGCAAATGAAAATCAATCACACAACGTGGTATAGAACGTACCACACCCCGCACATTTCAGTTATCAATTCTACCGACTATGTGCAAATCTCACTCATAATTCTGAACCACCATTGGTGGGTAATCGTAGAAAAAAAACGCAAATAAACACAACACGCAAATGAAAAGAGTAATTGCCACAGCGGTGTTCGCCCTTGGAATATGGGCGGCATCAGAGATTGACAAGCAAATGCTACTGAAGGAATGCGTGAAGCGCACCGAAGGCACGGACACAGATTGTGAAGAGTGCTACAAAAAAGTGTACGGCACGTATCCTACTGACTAACAGGTGTTGATAACTTTATTTGACATCGTTCATTACTTGTCGTATCTTTGCGCAAAATTAGTTCAAACATTTAACATTACACAATGACCAACACAACACCAACGTGGGCACTCATCATAGATGGAGTACCCCACACAACAGGACTTACAAAGGCAGAGGCTCAGTCTCTGTTTGTCAAGCACACAGCCCGTGACCCACACAGCGAGGTTGAGATGTACATTAAAGAAGAAACCCACGTTATGCGGTACGCAGTGAGCGGAGCAAACGAGGACGAGGTGAATGTCTACCTTGAAGACGGGGGCGTAGTCGGCCTGTACATAAACGAGGATGGCGGCCACGTCACGAGCGTGTACTATCATAGCAGGCCGAACCTGTTCGACAAGTATATGTGGCACGAACTTGCCGAGGGCGACAGCCACTACAAAGATTGGGAGGGTGAGAAAGTTATCACGGAAAAGATTGTGCACGATGCACTACATTGGCTGTGCCCTATGGCTGATGGGTTCAGGCAGGTTGACAGGGAGCTGTTGTTTGACGGCTACAACAAGGGCAGGAAGCAGGAGCTTGACAAGTCAGCCCTGCTGAATGCCGCACGTATATTGATTGAGGCACGCAGTGGGCGCAAGGTTGAGCTGATTGAGTTTGAGGACGGCTCACTACTGCGGTACAACGTAGTGTTTGAAGGGATGGAAGCTAAGCTCTTCTTCGAGCTGAAGCAAGGATGTTAGTGTGTGTGTTAGGGGTGGTGTCTTCAAAGACACTGCCCCGTATCGAGATGAGTGTCTCGACTGATGATTCCAAAAGGATGAAACGGAAACTCTAACACATTTAATTTTATGTCACACCCAATTAAAGTAACAAGCGATGGCTACGTATGGTGCATCGTAACCTACGCGGCAAAGGAGCTGTTCAGCTCAGGCTCACTATCAATCTACGCCCTGCACGATGACGAGAGCGAGACCCTTATTGAAACGCACGAGCAGTTGCAAGACGCGCTCGATGGCGGCACGCCAATCGGCATTGACGTTGGTCACCTGTACACGCTTGAGAATATCAAGGAGCAACTCAAAGCTAAGGGCTATCACGCTGAGGCTCTATGGCACACGTGCGATGTCACTAATAAGTACGAGTGCACCGATGACGAGGCATATGAACTACTTGACAAAGCAATAGACGTGACAATCGAGGACGTGAACAACGAGATTGACTACAGAGCTGAAGGAAAATATAAATATAAAACCAACGAACAATGAAGATGACACTAACACCACAGGAATCAGAGGACTTTTTCTACAACTCTTTGTGTAACGGACTTGGATACATTGAGAGTGGATATGAACTCGAGCTAACCTTTGACGAGGACGAATACAAACAGGCACAGAGCAAACTTGAGTCGCCCTGTTATGAGGACGTGCTGATGCAAATTCTCAGAGACGGCAAAGCCCTGACCCTCGTTGACATTGGGTGCGAGGGTGAGTACACCTCAGTAATTGTGATGAGTGACGTACACGAGCGCGTACAGGACACACCGATACGTCACCTGATGGATGCCATCAATGAGAATGATGACGCTGTCACCGCTGACGTGATATTGCAACAGGTATTTTTTAAAGAAACTATATTTGGATAACTATGGCACTAAGTAAACTCATAAAAGACTACGACTTCAACTCAGCGGATGAATACTACGAGTACATCCTTGAGACCATTGGCAACGGACAACGAACGCAAGCACGCCACCTTTATCAATCAATGGAGAGAGGAGAGAGGAACGAGTTCTTCGATTGGTTAGAGACCACCTACTTCTACGAGGACGATAAGGTTGACGAGCAGATACACAACCTGCGCTTGTTCTTCGATGAGCCAACCGCTTGGGATATGTACTTGGATGAGGACGGGGAACAATTTCCAAACTATAACTAACATAAAACTATGGCAACTTCACAGCTTATCTTCAAAGTAAAAGAGTACAAGGACATCAACTCTAACAACACCTGCGAAATGTTCAGTGTCTACGCGGTTGAGTCGGATGGAATCCTGTCGGTAAAGACCAAGGTCTTTGAACGTGACTACGGCAGTCAGACTGAGTCAATCGAGGTATACATCTATGACTTCCTGCAAGGGAGGAAAGAAAAACGGGAGGGTATATGGGTATCCACCGCCACGCACTGAGCAGGATGAGGACGATGCAGGATATCATTGACGATATGAAGGAAGCGTCAAAGCAGTTCGAAGATGGTGTCGCTGACTATGAACAGACGATGCCGAGAGTGCTCAAACTGAAGCAGGAACTGCAAGACAGACTCAACCTATTGTCAATAGCCCGTAGCCCGTCTTGAAAATTTAACTTGACATTGTCTATTGAATGTCGTACCTTTGTGCAAATTATGTTCAACAGGGTTCTGTGTTTAGTACACTGCCCACAAATCTAATCATCTATGTGTGTAATCATCATCAAACAAAAGGGTATGCGACTGCCTGTAAGTGTCGCCAAATCATCAGCACGAATCAATCCTCACGGGCTTGGAGTCATATGGCTCGACACCTTTGAGGTTACCTATCACGAGTCCAAGGACTACAGGACTCTCGACACTAAGCGTCCGTTCATTGCCCACTTCCGCTACGCTACCATTGGTGCAATCAACAAGGAGAACACGCACCCGTTTCAGTGCGGTAGCAACAAGCACGAGTGGCTTATGATGAACGGCACTATCCACGGGCTTGGCACTGCTGAGATATCAGACACCCGTGCGCTTGCAATGTCGCTTGGCGAGATACCCCGTCACACGTGGAAGAAGGAGCTTGAGTCCTACCCGTGCAGGTTCGTCACCATCAACACACGCAACCGCACCTATCAGATTTACAACAAGGAGCTGTGGACACAGCGCGATGGCATATGGTATTCCAAGGACAACGTACTTGAGGAACACTTGGTTGCTGTGTACGGCACACTCAAGAAGGGCAACTCAAACTACTTCAACTACCTGCGCTCATCAGGATACCTTGGCAGTGGCGAGACCAAAGACAGATACCCACTGATTGTTGACGGCCTGCCCTACCTCATCGAGAAGAAGGGCATCGGGTACAACGTAGACGTTGACGTGTTCAAGGTCAGTGGCGATACACTTGCTGAGCTTGACAGACTCGAGGGTCACCCACGTTGGTACGTACGCAAGCAGGTACAGATACAGATGAAGAAGCGCGTGCTCACCTGTTGGATATACTTCAACGGCACTGACGTGAAGGACGGGGCTAAGTTTCACAAGAGCTATGTGCCTGTAAAGTACAAGGTCAAGCCTGCCCCTGTGTGGGAAAAGCAGGTCGCAATGTGGGAGGATGACGAGCCGACAGAGATGTTTGACATTGCACCGCCTGCAAACAAGGAGCACATACCAATCTGTATCAACTGCTACAATGACCTTGAGTTCGATGGGTTCAGCCACTACCACTGCCACGCCTGCAATGGGTGGTTCACGGGTAGCGAGGTGATTAACTTCGGCTAAGACAAGGGGGTGTCTTCAAAGACACTCCCCCGTATTGGGGTGTGTGCCCCAACTGATGATTCCGAAAGGATGAAACGGAAATCTAATTAAATCTAATTCACAATGGACAGAACAAGTAAGTCAGCAGAAAAAAGATGGACTGCGTACGTCAAGAAATGCGCAGAGCTAAAAACCTTTGACCACCAAGTACTGCGCAAGGAGTACAGCATAGACGCACGGGTAATCAAGACCCTTGTCGATATGGGTTGGGCGATATCATCCAAGAAGGGTAAGTACAATTGGATATGCCCTCACCCTCTAAGCGACAGCGACATCAGCGTATTTGTCAAGGCTCACAGGGAGTACATCAAAAAGTTTATGCCGACCACAACTAAGTATGACAAGCTAAAGTTTGAGACCGCACCGCTCAGAGCTAAGTACGAGATACTCGATAGCAAGGTTGACATCACTGAGGAGCAGGCGATTGAGAGACTTCGCATCGCGGGTGGATATGAGATATACAAGGTGGAAAAAAAATCAATCCTATGAACGATAAACTTAAACCCTACGAGGCTGTGTTCCTCGGAATCATTTACCTCATCATAGTTCTCTACTCAGTCAAGGCTATGGCCTCTCTGATAATGGAGACCGATGACGCATCAAGCCTGCTGAAGGTAATCATTATGGATACATTTTGGTTGACCCTCATCGTGGTGTTGGGCGCACTACTAACCTCAGTAATATTTACCCATAAAAGAAGAAGAAGATGACAGACTACGAAGCATTCGTAAAGACAGGCAGGTTCACTCCCGTTGGAGTCTACCTGTCTGCACACCCTAAGGCAAAGGTACATCCCGACTGCACAGACGTTATTGTGTACAACTACGGCTACGTCATACAAGCACTCAAGACTAATGAGTTCTACTTCAAGCGCGGCAAGCGCGATGTGAGACACAGAACCCTTGACAGCACTGAGTCTGCGCTATGGTATCTGTTCGTAGAAAAAGTTATTAACACGTTAAAATAATTGTACAATTTATAGACATATTAACCTATATTTGTACCCTAAATCTAATCATTATGAAGCAAGAGGTATTCAATCAGTTCGTTGACAGAGTTTCAGAGAAGGCACGGATAAGCAGGGAGGATTTGTTCTCTCGTTCAAAGCGCAGGGAATTAACTGACGCACGACACCTGCTCTACTTCCTATGCTCGAGTCGTCATATGCAAATCAGTTACATCCAAAAGTATATGGAGGAGAGTGGATACAAGGTTCAGCACTCGTCCGTCATCCACGGGATTAACTCAGTAGAGAACAAGGTAACCAAGGACGCAGACTACAGAGCCATCGTCAAGGAACTAAACAAATCAGTATCACTTTAAAAATTAATCATATGTCACAGAATCAATCAGTATTCAACACGCTATCAGCAATCAATGTCAAGGAGAAGATAGAGCGTAAGGGAAACCTTGACTACCTGTCGTGGGCTAACGCTTGGTCTATGCTCAAGGCCATCTACCCTGACGCACAGCGCAAGGTCTATGAGCACGACCACACAGGGTTCAACTACTTCACCGATGGCAAGACGGCATACGTGAAGGTGGGCATCATCGTGAACGGACTCGAGCACATCGACTACCTGCCCGTGATGGACTACCGCAACAACGCAATCCCACTCGAGAAGATTAGCGCAATGGACGTGAACAAAACCATTCAGCGTTCAACAGCCAAGGCTATCGCAATGCACGGGCTTGGTCTGTCTCTGTGGACGGGTGAGGATATGCCTGAGATGGTGACCGAGTCAGCCAAGACTGCCGCACCTGCATCAGCACCCAAGCTCGTTGACCTCAAGCTCGACTCTGAGAATTGGGCGAAGGTATCTCAGTACATCATCGCTAATAAACAGATGGGTGTTAACAAGATTGGTCAACAGCTTGGAAGAAAGTACAAGTTGTCGGCTGAGGTAAAGAAAGAAATCACTAACTTAATCAACTCTTAATTCAATGAGCACAGCACAAGACATCATCGAGATACTCAAGGATGACCTTGAGTATTACAACGGGGTGGGTAAGAACTACCTGTCCAACTCAGACATCGGCACACTGCTTACCAACCCTCAGGACTTTGGTAAACCACGCGAGGACAACAAGTCCTTTATGGAGGGCAGGTACTTCCATCAGCTAATGATTGAGCCTGAGAAGGCAGTCGATACTCCGTTCGTTGACGTGAGTACACGCAACACCAAGGAGTACAAGGCGTACTGCGAGAGCATCAACCTCCCGTTCTGTATGCTCAAGAAAGAGATGGATGAGGTGAAGCGGCTCGTGTCCCTGATGAAGGGGAACATCAGCTTCTACGATGAGATATACAAGGAGGGTAATGAGTACGAGGTTCCAATGGTAGGTGAGATACAGGGGATGATGTGGAAGGGGAAAGCCGACATTGTCACCGATGAAATCATCATCGACCTGAAGACCACCTCAGACATCAACAAGTTCAAGTGGTCAGCCAAGGCGTACAACTACGACTCTCAGTGCTACATTTATCAGAGCTTGTTCGGTAAGCCGCTCGTGTTTTACGTGGTTGACAAGGAGACGGGTCAGCTTGGAATCTTCAGACCAACGGAGAACTTCATCAAGGGCGGTGAGTTGAAGGTGACTAAGGCCATACAGGTCTATGAGAAATACTTCAGCGAGAATCCAACTGATGACATCGTCAACTATTACATTGACGAAACGCTTGACTGAGTAGCTATCAGTCGCCCTATGCCTGCAATACTCAGCGTAACCTCGAGCATCCGGTGTGAGCAGGCATAGGTTCAAGGTGGGGTGCGCGTAACAGGGTTGCCTTGAGAGGTTCGAGTCCTCACCCCACCGCAAAGTGTCTTCAAAGACATCCACTGAGTAGTGAGTTCAGCCCCAAGGATTCACTGCTCAGTTAATAAATAGATTGGGGCAAACAAAAATCAATTCAAATGGCAGAAGAAAAAATCTTTGCTGACGGATTCTCATTCAAGCGTAATGAGAATGCACCCGACTTTGTTGTCGGTAGACTATCAATGAAAGTGGATGAGGCTATCGCCTTTCTCAGAAAGCACGAGAAGGGAGGGTGGACAAACCTCAATGTCAAACAAGCGCGTAGTGGAAACTACTACCTTGAGTTGGACACTTACGAACCTAAGGGCGGTGCGAAGCCTGAACCCAAACAGGAGTCAGCACCCAAGGCAAAGCCTAAGGCTGAGCCTGCGAAGGAGGAAGAGGAAGAGTTACCTTTCTAATCAACAAGTTAACCCAAGACAGGGGGAGAATATCCCCCTTTTTTTGGCTCCGAGCTGTGTCAATTATGCCATATGGAGACCCCCTACTATCTCTATATATACTTCTCTCTCTCTCTTTTTTTTATTATTATTATTTTAATTTAAAAATTGACATAAAAGACATAGACACTATGAGCCAATCACTTAGCTAAAAAAAATCTATCACAAAATCGGCATATGAATAACACAATAACCATCTTTCAGAACATCCGCGACACGGACACCCCGTTCTTCAGGGAGGTACACAAGATACTTGAGCGTATCAAGGAGGGAGCAAGCAAGGACTTGGTCAAGAGGATACGGGCGGAGAAGCGCAAGCCCGAGCGCAACGAGATGAAGAAGCAACTGCCTGCCATCTGCTTCAGCGGCAAGTTCAACAAGCGGTCGGACACCGCCATCATCGAGCACTCAGGTCTTATCTGTTTGGACTTCGATGGATACACCAAGCAAAAGGAATTACTACAAGACAAGGAGAACCTCAGCAAGAACAAGTATGTGTTCAGCGTATTCATCTCCCCTTCGGGCAATGGTCTCAAGGCACTCGTCAAGATACCGACTGACCCCGACAACCACACCAACTACTTCAACTCGCTTGAGAAATATTTCAACTCCCCGTACTTCGACAAGACAAGTAAGAACCTCAGCCGTGTATGCTACGAGTCATACGACCCACTCATCCACATCAACGAGAACTCATCGGTATGGGATACGATTGAGGAGGCTGAGTACAATGAGGTGAACAAGGTCAAAGACCAACCCACCATCCCAATCACTGACGAGAATAAGATTGTGGACATACTCATCAAGTGGTGGACAAAGAAATACCCGATGTATGAGGGGCAGAGAAATCAGAACGCATACGTCCTTGCGATGGCGTTCAATGACTTTGGAATCAACAAAGGTCTTGCAGGGTACGTGTTGAATCAGTATTCCACTGAGGACTTCACGGCACGCGAGATTGCAACAACTATCGACTCAGCGTATAAGAACACTGCCAACTTCGGAACTAAGTACTACGAGGACGAGGAGAGGGTAAACCAAATCAAAGCCAAGTTGAGGAGAGGCGTATCAAAAAAAGAGATACGCTACCAACTCCAAGACTCTAACTTGGATAGCGAGGTAATTGAATCAGTCCTGAACAAGGTTGAGGAGGAGAACGCCAAGCAAACCTTTTGGACTAAGAACGACAAGGGAGTCATCAAGATAATACACATTCTGTTCAAGCAGTTCCTTGAGGACAATGGGTTCTACAAGTACTGCCCTGAGGGTGGGAAGAACTACGTGTTCGTGAAGGTAACCAACAACCTCATCGACCACACATCAGAGAAAGAGATAAAGGACTTCGTGCTTGCGCACCTGCTTGAGTTGGATGACATCTCCGTCTACAACTACTTCGCTGACAACACAAGGTTCTTCAAGGAGGAGTTCCTCTCGATGCTCTCAACGATTGACATCTACTTCATTGCCGACAACAAAGACTGCTCATACCTTTACTACCGCAACTGCGCGGTGAAGATTACAAAGGATGAGGTGACACCCATCGACTACCTCGACCTTGGTGGTTACGTGTGGAAAGACCACGTCATTGACAGGGTGTTCAACATCTGTGACGTGACGGGCAGGTGTGACTTCAGGCAGTTCGTTAGCAACATCAATGGTGGTGACGAGAGCAGGGTCAGGTCAATGGAGAGCACCATCGGATTCCTGATGCACGGGTACAAGAACCTATCGTACTGCCCTGCCATCATCCTCAACGATGAGGTGATTAGCGACAACCCTGAGGGAGGAACAGGGAAGGGTCTCCTGATGAGTGCGCTGAGCAACCTGAAGAAACTTGTGGTGATAGATGGTAAGTCATTCACCTTTGAGCGGTCGTTCGCATACCAACTTGTGTCTGCTGACACGCAGATACTATGCTTTGATGACGTGAAGAAACACTTTGACTTCGAGCGTCTCTTCAGCGTAGTCACGGAAGGGTTGACTCTTGAGAAGAAGAACAAGGATGCTATCAAGATTCCGTTCAGCAAGTCACCCAAGATTGCCATCACTACGAACTACGCAATCAAGGGGGCAGGCAACTCATTTGCAAGACGCAAGTGGGAACTTGAACTGCATCAGTATTACAGGAAAGACTTCACCCCACTCGATGAGTTTGGCAAGTTAATGTTTGGTGATTGGAACGATGACGATTGGTGTGAGTTCGACAACTATATGATAGGATGTCTCAAGTCATACCTACGCACAGGATTAATCAAGTCTAAGTTTGTCAACCTCAAGATTCGTCAGCTATCAGCCGAGACCTGCCACGAGTTCATTGAATGGTGCGGCCTTGTCGATACACAACAGCGCAACGTATCCCTTGACTCAGGCATCAGGCTGTACAAAAACGACCTGTACTACAACTTCATTGATGAGTATCCTGACTACGGGCCGAAGGCAAAGATGACCATCAGCAGGACTCGCTTCTACAAGTGGTTAGTATCTTACGCCATCTTCAAGGAAGGCACGATGCCCGAGGAGGGACGAGACCAAACAGGCAGGTGGATTATCATTCGAAAGAAACAAGACGCAGAGTATCAGAACCAATTAAACGCAGACCTATGACAGAGCAACAGAAAATTCACATAGCAATGTTGAATAGCTACAACGTAATCACAGACACGTTCACGATTGATGAGATAATGGATTCGGGAGTACCGCTGTTCTCTCACATCCCCGATGAGGAGATAAGTATTGAGGTACTCAACTTCATCCTGTACTACTTCCAACAGCAGGAGATGTATGAGCACTGCCTTGCACTCACCGAATATATGGCCGAGAACTTTAACTCCGATGGCTCATCCAAGATTGAGACGTGTGACTGTGAGTACCCTGAGATATTGGAGTACACTAAAAAAATGAAATGTTCTAAATGCAATAAAAGATTAATCAAATGAAAGAGGATATCATTGAGCGCGTATCAGGAACAAGCAACCTGTATATGTGGAAAGAGTGTGAACTTATGAAGAAGGTGGTGTTAGCAACTAAGCAGGTGAAGGAAGGCAGAGGCAAGCAGGTAAAGATTGTTGAGCTTCCTAAATACAAGACGGACAAAGCAATCATAGAGCGAATTATCAGGAGCTGTGAGTACTACAAGAATCTACACGAGCAGGACTTAGCATCGGGCAGTGCGTTTAACTTCAGGTCTTATCAGAAAGAGATAATCTTAAAGGGGAATGTTATCCTATCCAAGCATAGGTTTCTTTATCTTGCAATGGAGGTGCGCACGGGCAAGACACTAACAAGCCTTGGCATAGCTCAGAAGATGAATGCTAACAACGTGCTGTTTATAACAAAGAAGAAAGCCATAGCCTCCATACAGGATGACTATGCGTCTCTTAGTCCAAGGTACAACTTGCACGTCATCAACTATGAGAGCCTGCACACAATTGACAAGTTGATTAAATGGGACTTGATTATCTGTGACGAGGCTCATAGTATGGGTGCATTCCCAAAGCCAAGCCAACGTGCGCTGATGGTGAAAGACCTGATTAAAAAGAACAAGTCAATGGTGATACTTCTATCGGGCACACCGACTCCTGAGTCATACTCTCAGATGTATCATCAGGTGTATGGCATACCGGGGAATCCGTTCGCTGAGTTTACAAACTTCTACAGGTTCTGCGACAAGTATGTAAAGGTTCGTGAGAAGCGCATCAATGGATTGGTGATAAAGGATTACTCAAAAGGTAGCGAGTCAATCATTGAGGCAATGAAGCCATACACCATCAACTACACGCAAGCTGAGGCAGGGTTTATTACCACAACAACTGAGGAGATACTTGAGGTTGAGATGAGGCAGTCAACATACTCATTGGCTAACAGACTTAAAAAGCAGTTGGTCGTTGAGGGTAGGGACGAGGTGATATTGGCTGACACTCCTGTAAAGCTGATGATGAAACTGCATCAGATATATTCAGGCACGGTCAAGTTTGAGAGTGGCAACTCAATGGTGATTGATACGAGCAAGGCTGAGTTCATTAAGAAAAAGTTCAAGGGTAATAAGATTGGAATCTTCTACAAGTTCAAGGAAGAACTCAATGCGCTCAAGCAAGTATTCGGTGATGACTTGACTACGGAGCTGAGTGTCTTTGAAGACACAGATAAAAGCATCGCGCTTCAGATTGTGTCGGGGCGTGAGGGCATCTCGTTGAAGCAAGCAAAGTATTTGGTGTATTACAACATTGACTTCAGCGCAACAAGTTATTGGCAGAGCAAGGATAGAATGACCACGAAGGACAGACCTGAGAACAATGTCTTTTGGGTGTTCACCAAGGGCGGCATTGAGCACGACATTTACAAGGCGGTTACTAAAAAGAAAGATTATACAGTTACACATTTTAAAAAAACAATTGCAAATGAAACTACCGATGTTTGAAAAAGACAAGGCCAACCACGTCATCTATGGCGTGATAATCTATGGCCTTCATTCACTGATAATAACTCCGATATTCTCGTTGATTGCAGTGTATGTTATAGCCCTTGCTAAAGAGTTCTACGACAAAAAGAAGACGGGTAAGTTCAGCTACTCAGATATAATGGCTACATTACTCGGAGGGGTGATTGGACTTTTAATATCAATAATAAACTAAGCAATGAGTGAAGCGTGGACAACATCATTTGTTGAGTGCAACATATGCACCCACGGATGGGTAGCTGTTAGACCTATTGAAACAACAGAACTTGAATGCCCTAACTGTCATAGCATGACAACTATTGAAGGAGGGGAGCGATGAAGACAATACGCAGATGGTACTATAGATTGTTCCACAAAGAACGATGCTTTAAGTGTACGCTTGAACAAAGAGTTGGTAAATACGACCCCGTAAGCTATTGGCATCACAGCTATTTAGGTGCAGATTGGTGGTTGATAAGCAAAGAATATCACGATAGAAACAAGCAAGTTATTAAAATCAGTAGATACAAAGGAGGTGAACTATGATTAAATGCATATGCGTCAATGACAAGGACAGACCATCTAAGATACCACCACATAAGTGGGTGGAGAAAGGAAAGGAGTACACGATTATGTTCGCTCAGTTCGTCAAGCCGCAACGACAACTCGCAGTTCAACTCGTTGAGATAAACTTGGATGAGTCGTGCGCTCCGTTTGAATACTTCTTAGCAAAGAGATTTGCCATACGCAAGAGTGACTTAGACAACCTGCATCAACTCATCTATGAATCATACCATATACGTGAATCGATTGAAGAGCTGTCAAAGCAAATAGAAATAACCTCAAACAATACAATCTAATGTGGTGGATAATATTACTCATCGCCTCAGTGGCGATACCCGCACTCTCAAACTTACTATACCAAGTAAACAAATACAAAAATGATAGAGCAACAGATACAGAGCAAGAAGATAAAACAACTTGAGTCGGAAGGATACTACGTCATCAAGTTGATTAACACCAACAAGAATGGAATCCCTGACCTGATAGCTATACCCAAGAACGCGGACGTGTTGTTCGTTGAGGTGAAGAGACCAAACGGAAAGCTATCAAAGCTACAGGAGTTCAGGCTAAAAGAACTAACAGCACACGGACTAAGAACGGAAGTCTATAAAGGAGAAGAAGAATGAAACAGATAGAACCCGAGATGCTACAACTCAAGAGCATCGTAAGTAAAAAGTTTGGAGTTGACATCAACAAGCATACGCGCAAAAGAGATTACGTCAATGCACGACTTGTGTACGCAAAGATTCTACGAGAGCGTGGATACACGCACGAATCAATAGCAAGGTCTCTCAATAAAGACCACGCGACAATCATCTATTACATTCGATGCGCAATGCATATCTTTATGCAAGACAAGTTCTTGGAAAAGAAATACATCGAGTGCAAGTCTCTTTTCTTTGGAGAGATAGACCCATCTATGAATCCAACAAGTGAAGAGATGCTATCGGAAAGGGTTAAGACATTGACCAATCAGGTAGACAAGTTGACCGCAGACAACGAGATGCTCAGCTATGAACTTGATGAGAAGGTGAAGAGACTAAGAAGACTAAATAAAATTATAAATCTAATCGAAGAAAGAACTCACTATGGAAAAGAAGAACTTATTGAAAAAAAAATACGCGAGATGTTTAACGGATTCGCCCAATAAAAACTATATGAAATGGCGTTTGACGAAGAAAACAAAAGAGCGGAGCGGATAGCGTTCCGTATGATGGAGTATCACTCAGTGATGAACAACGTATACGACAACTTGGTGGACAGGAACTTCAAGACTGTGGAAACAGATATCAAGTTCCTCATAATGGAAATGAAACTGATACTAAAATCAATACCCGATGACGACTTTTGAAACAGAAGAAGAACTCCGAAAGCAAAAGAAATCCATAGAGGTTTTCGTAAATACTTTCGGTGGCTCATATAAAAAACTTGACACGTCCGATGTGGACTACAAGGTCTTTGACAAAGACGGCAAACTCATAGCATATGCCGAGGTAAGCAGTAGACCACGCACACTAAGGGATGCGTACCCGCTACCAATACCCGCAAAGAAAATCATCAAGCTAATAGACAAGCGAATCACGCCTGTTGTTATATGGCACTGCGATGATGGCATCATCTACGGCACAGCGGATAAACTTGTTGGCCTTGCAATGGTTGACAAGGATGAGATGCAACTCATCTATGAGAAGCAGAGCAAGCTCAAGTACATCCGCTTTGTCTGATTACTCACCAAACTTTTTGCTTCCGAATCCTCCTGATTGTTTCTTAGTCTCGCCTCCAAGCTTCTTGCTACCAAAACCACCTGACTTCTCTTGTGTTTTCTTTGGAGTGTAGTTATAGAACTCATCCTTACGTCTGCGCTCCAAGTCCTCCTTCTCTTTCTCAATCTTCTTCTTGGCCTGCTCAGCATCATATCCGGGAGACTTTTCACCAAAGACCTGTTCATAAAGCTCAGGGTTGTAACGCTTCATATCGGTCTTGTTCTCGTAGCCGTGTAGCATTTCCTTCTCAGCCTGCTTCTTGTCCGCAGCCTTCTTGTCTGCGTTCTCAAGGTCTTTATACATTTGGTCCATCACAACTTTGCGTACATCCTTGTAGAGTGGAATGTATCCCAAATGACCCAACACCTCAAGTGGTATTCTTATCTGAGTCTCTTGCTTGCCTCTCTCAATAGCGTCCTCTTTTTTCTTTGGGGCCTCAAACATCTTACGTGCAATGAGGTCAGCGGTTTTGAGTGAGGGGCCAAACGAGCCACCCATCTGAGTGATAAAGTCAGTGAGGTTTGTCTTGTGTCCCTTGCGTTCTTTCGGAATGATAGAGTATGAGATGGCATCTTTGTATGGGTCGTAGTCTCCCTCACGCAGTGCGGTCAGGAACTCTTTATTCATTTCCTCAACACCATAGTTAATCAAGCTCTTTGTCGCATTGCCAAAGTTTCTACCAAGAATAAGACCCGTTCCTGTTGAGGCGAGAGACTGCCCAAACTTTTGCATAAATGTCTTCTCATCATCCTTGTCATCATCAGCAAACAGACTGAGCATAGCATTACCCAACATCTGAGATAGTAATGTATATACTGTCATCCTTGTTGCAACACCTGCAAGCAGTGCATAACCTTGCCTCTTTGTAATCATACCATTTCCCATCGCTGCGTATATACCCTCGCGTGCGGTGGTATATTCATAGATGGCAAAGCGAGTCATAAAGTTGTTGAAGTTATTGAACGCCCTTGTGAACCCGCTTTGATTTGGCTTGACCGTACCTTTGAGCATACCCATAAATGGATTGTCGGTAGCACCAACTCTTACGGACATTCTATCAGCTTCATCAGTAGCTTTAGTAATTGCATCCTTGTGCTCGTTCATATACGCCTCATCATTGGCGGCTACTTTATCCAAGTCAATGTCTTGACCTGTTTCCTTTTTGAAAGCATTGGCGTATACACCCATCCAAAATGGACGCATCACTAATTTATCGGGAGTAGATATCAGCGTGTCGGCAGTCAACTCGACAAAGTTTTTGTACTTCTTGAGTGAGTTGTTATATATTTTGTTTACAACATTAGCGACATCTCCTTTTGCTGTTGCTGATTTTATACCTGTTGTTTGACCAAGTACAGATGTGTCTATAAACTTACCTGACAAAGCCTGACCTCCATACAACCTATTTGTCTGAACACTTTTTGAGTTCTTCATAATGTTCTCAGCGTCCACTCCATTCATTTTCTTGAACAGCTTTACACCATCAGCAAATGACTTAGGGTCAAAGATTATAGTTCCAAAATTGGACGTAAGTTCAGATATAAACCTTGGCACGCTCGCAAGGATTGCTCGGTATCCTGTCTTGGAGATAAAGTTTATAATCTCTTCAGCACGCGAGTCGGTTATCATATTATTGGTAAGCACGTTTGCTACCACTTCATCGAATGCTGACTCAATAGAATTGAACACTTCTCTTTCTGACTTTGGAATGCGACCATCCTTTTCCAACTCAATCCGGGTCTGACTGAGAGTCTTGCGACCTGTGCGTATTGGTTGAGTCATTGTGTAATCCAACAACACGAACTTAGCTCCACGCTGAGCAGAAGCAAACACGTCAAAGTTCATAGGAGATACTTTGTTTGTTCTCTCTATGAGTGATTGAGCGCGAGTGGATGGACGCATTGAGCTGTTGTATGCGTCAGCCGTCTGTACTCCTGTTGCCCTCTCATCAGGGTTGAACTCGTGCATCACATAGTGGTGAACGTAATTGTTGAGCGGATTGATTCTGTCTCCTCGTATAACAGCGGCAGTATATACCGCCTTGTCACGCAGAGACTCATTGATTTCCTGAATGGTTTTTATTGCGGCTTTTTCTGCGGGATTAAATGAGTTATACAATCTCTCATTATCAATCTCTCCATCAGTAGAATACTCTGTAAGTATTTTCTGAAGCATATCAGCTTCTTTGTCTCCATACTTTGATTTACCTTTATCAATGTGTTTGATAGTAGCCTTCAATACTTTTGACTCAGGATGTACTTCCTTATTTCCGGGATTGCTTTCGTACTCAAGCTGCAACATATAGGTCATCATCTTGAACGAAGAAAACAGCGTAGCATTTGATTCGTTTCCATATGACTTCGCAACCGCATCGTGAGCCTTATCCAATAGCTTATTTACCTTATTGATTTCAGAATCAAATAAAGCCTGAGCCTTTGCCATTCCTTCAAACAAAGACTTGTATATGTTCTTTGTTTTAAAGTCGCCAAAGATTTGGTCCATATTGTAAAGAGGATTGCGCCTAATCATTTCTGAAATAGCCCCCTTCTTAGTGATTGCACTTTTGATTCGAGAGTACGCTTTCTCAAACATTAAAGGAACAGATGTCTTAACTGACTCCATTAAAGATGATGCGTTCTTAAATGAGTCAAGTCTCTCTACTGTCAACTGAGCATAGTGAGGAAGGTATCCGTTGTCGATGTTGTCAATCAACTTGATTACGTTCTTCAGCTGAGGTATGGTCAACTGCTTGAGTAGCTCAGGCTTGAGCAGCGCCTTCAGTTCTTTCGCTAAGTTTCTCTCGTCTCTTGATGGCAGTCTTCCGTCATTTACATCCAATGAATTTATCACTGAGATAAGAACGTTTTTTTCCTGCTCAATCTCAGCCTCAGTCATCTCAGGCTTCTCAACCTTAGGCAGGATGAGCCGCTTGTACTTCTGCATCAACTTGGCATCATCCTCGGTGATAACATCCTCCTCCTGCATCTGAGCAAGTGTGGCTGCATAGTCCAACTTGCCATCATCATCAAATACCTTGTCGGCATAATTCTCAAATCGGATAGCCAACTCCTCAGCCAATGACACCTCCTCATCCACAGCGGTCAGTATCTCATCAGCGGTAGCGATGACGTTTGTTACCTCATCAAGTTTCAACACCGTTGCTTTCTCGCCAAACATCTCAACGAGTGACAGGTACTTATCCAACACCGCATCAGGGATGAGGTTTGGGTTGATGGCAAACAACTGCTCAAGCAGAGGAGCCGCTGCCTCGGAGATACCAATCTTAGTGCGGATGTTTTTCTTAGCAGTTGAAAGGAGTCTGCGTGCGCGTTCAATCTTTTCAGCGTAGTTGGCATCCTCAAATACCTTGGTCATATAGTCAACGAACTTGTCTATTGACTCTTCGTTGAACATATTCACGTTGGCAAATCTTCTCAGGATAGAAGCCACTTGCTTGGTGTTTACCTTCCCTGACAATCGCTGTTCTGCAATCTCAGCCGTGAGTTCTCTGTTGGCTGCTCTCCAAGCGGCAACCGCTGTGCGTGCGCCTCTTGCCAAGCTCTTTATCTGTTGCTTGAGCAGTTCCTTCTCGCTGAGTGTAATGTTCTTGATGTCCTTGATAGTTCCAAGCAAGCGACCAACTGATGGTGCTGACTTGATTCTCTTACCGAACTCAGTCTGTACATTACGAACCAACTGCTCGCGCTGCGTGTCATTGGCTCTCTCGTAAACCGCTGAGGTTTGCAAGTAGTCCATCACGCCTTTCATAATGCGCTCGTTGGATGCGCCACGTCTCTTGGTTCTCTCGATGATAGCGTTCACCTCCTCAAGCATACGGTCATATCCGGGGATGGTGTTGACATTCTCTTCGAGTCTGCCTGCCCCCAAGTTTATACGCTGAGACTTTACAATTCTTTCTTTTGGAACTACGTATTCATAATGATACTGCCACGTGGCTTTAGAATTTTCCCTATCTCCTACTACTTTTGCTAATCCTTTTCTCTCTAAAGACCTCCACAAAGCCTCAGCAGCATCTGAACGAGTGGTATCTGAAATTAATTTTTTTCCATATTTGTTCTGTAGTTCTTCAGCCAATAAGCCATATGCTCTTGTGCCTATTCCCTTCCCTTGGTTTTTGTCTTGAGATAAAATGACATTGCCTTTAAATTTATTAGGAAATATTTTCTCTAAAACTTTTAACACAAGTTCAATCAGAGAGTCTAATTCAGTTTTGTTTTTAACTCCCGGGAACAAACCTGATATGGCTATTTTTAAATCATCTCCTCTTGAATCTAATTGTATATATCCAAGCGTCTTTCCTTCAAACAATATATCATAATGTTTCCAAGGTGCACTTCTGCTTTCATTTTGTTTTACCTCTATACGGTTTAAGTCTACTGTCAACTTTTTACCATTGCGATAAAAAGTTATTTTATTCTCAAGACCTGTCTTACCTGATATTTGAGGTTTTACTCTGAACGGATTCACGAAGCGGCCATTGCCATCAACGATGAATACGCCACCGCCTCTACCTTGCTCGTCCACTCTTGCTCGTCTTGTTGAGTAGCCGAGCGGCTCAAGTTCCTTTCTCATTGCTGAGTCATTCACCTGCTTGGGAGCAAAGCCTTGGTTGTTGACGTTATAACGCTGAGCAACCTTCTTCACCTGCTCAAATCCTGTGTTGCCTGACTTCTGAAACTTGACGTAGATGTCAGTGTCACCAAACTCTTTCTTGGCTTTCTTGCTCTTCTCGTATATCTCTCTGAACTCAGGGTCAGTAAGACTCTTGCTTGAGCGTGAGGTAAGCATATCAACACCACCGAATGTACCACCGTCAGTGTGCAATGGCATACCATCTTTGTATCCCCAATTCGCAATTCTTATAAAGTCAGGCCATAGCACATCATAGTTTATGATGTCTTGTAGTCCATACTTCATAAGTACGTCCTGCAACTGTGAGCGATGGTTATCAAAATCTCTCTGACTAAATCCTTGCAGGTCGCTAATCATATCAGCTGCACGTGCCTCACCGATTTGGTCACCATCTTCATTGTAGGTTGGAACCATATCATTGGCACGTAGCGGGTTTGCTTTTTCAGTTACGACATAGTTGAGGCCACGCTCAAATACTTTCGGGATTACATTGTTGTATGCATCACCTTCATAGATGTTCTGCTCAAGGCCACGCGCAGTCTTGGCAACCTTTAGAACCTTGCCGTCACCCAAGTCAAAGACAACGCGGTCACTGCCTGAGCCTATCTTTTTTAATCTGTAGATGTTGAAACGCTCACGTGCTACCTTGTCGGTATCGTATTGGAATCCGATGTTTGCATCCTCCTCCGTTCTGAACAGCGATGTCCCTTCAGATGCGACCTGACTCTTTACTCTTGGCTTTCCCTGCTTTGGTTTTTCGATTGTTTCGGTGACTCTTTTAAGCGCTTCTTTATTAGTCCCGCTAACTGACTCCCCAACTGTGGTATCTGTTTCTCCGACACTTCGTTGAGCACGTTCTCTTCCTCTTGATAAGGCTTGATTGATTGCTGTTTCATTTACTCCAAGTTTTGTGGCAAGTTTTTTTGCCGCGTTAAAATAATCAGGTGCTGACTCTGAGGTGTATCCTTCAGATGCTTCCTCAAAAGTTTGACCTCCCTTAAATGATTCGTATAATATCTTCTCAGGATACCAAAGCACGGCCTGTAAGTCAGCCATTGTGATGTCTATGTTGTTCTCTTTTTTTAATCTGCGAGCAACATCAGTAAACACATCACGGATAAACTTTCTTTCGTTACCATTAGCAGGCGCTTCTTTCTCCCCTGATATATTTTTTGATAAAGAGTTGCCTGCCTTTCTTAATTCATCGGTATTAGGGTTAGAGGCAAGCACTTCTCTTTTTTTGGTATCCATACTTACCTTCTCAATAGTTTTGGCAAGGTCAGCAGGGGATACTCCACTTAGTTTTGGAACCACTGACTTCAGTATTGCAAGAGCTTCGGGGTCAGACTTGATAGCATCTAACGCATTAGACACTCTCTTTTTACCTTCATTAATTGCGGCCTTGTCTGTTTTTAAAAGAGTACCCGTAAGTCTACCCCACGTGCGCATAAACCATCTATCCATTGTCAGTTGGTCAAACTGCCCCCACAGATTCATATAAAATCCATTTCCGATTTTTGGTCCGAGTATAACCGCTCCGTAAACCATCTCATCGGCCAACTCTCCTGACGCAAGATTCTTTACCTTGCCGTCAATCTTTACCTTCAAATCACCTGCTCGGTATTTTGATGTAAGGAATGTATTTATATCGGACATTGTTAGTCCATTATCCAACAAAGAGTTTATGAGCAGTATAGATTTCTTTATCCCCGACTGCTGTAATCCAAAGCCCCCGTTAGGATTAAACCTTCCGTTCTTTTTGAAATAGTCATATTGTTTTTCAGCAAGGTCAAAGTTGAAATCAACCAAGTTGCCATTTGACATTACAGCCAATGGCAAGATGAAAGAACCTCTCGCTTCTTTATCAGTTGCTATCTCAGGATGGATTGCAGAGATGACATCTAAAGCTGAGCGAGTCTTCTCATCGTACCAACCAATAGCTTCGGGATGTTCTTCAATTGCTTTTACCGCTTCAGCTGTTATGATGTCTGATAGATACTTCTTAGTTAACGCATCATTCTTTGAAGGGTTAAATGCTTTGCCATACTTCTTCTTTAGTTCAGGGATATAAGAGGTAAACAAATCCTGTACAGCTTTTTTGAACTGTATCTTGTTATCAAAAGATGACTTGCTTGCAAATCCTTTTACATTATCAAAGTATACAGGATTATTTTCAAACCCCGTCTTGCCTGCTTGTTGAAATTTTATACTTGGATTAGCGTTATCAAAGGTCGTGTTACTGCCATCGGCAAGTTTGATTTGTTTTGAATCAAATACTACAATTTCATTTAACTGTTTTCCGGGAAGATAAGATATTAAACCATCAATTTTATTTTTGACAAGTAGATTGTAGTTTTCTTCTGTTAGTCTATTTGAAAAAATTATCTTGCCGTCAACACTAAAGTCAACTCCATTGTCGTTCACTAAGGGGTTTAACGATTTTAAGAAAACTTCATAGACTTCTCCGTTTGCGTCAGCGTATTCTTTTGCTGCTTGATATCCTCCAAAATAAAATCCCTTTTTTGTATGAGAAAATCTCTTTATTGATTCGTCAAATCGGTCAAACCTTTTGTTTTCAAACTCGGTCCATTTTTTATTTTCATCAAATCTATATGTATACTTTGGACTTCCGTGATACACAACCAATGGCTCGCCATTCTCGTCAACAACCTTACTTGCATTTTTGGGGTCGTTTTCCCAATCTCCAAACCACGCCTTAAATTCGGGTGTCCGAACTAATTTATATTGCTCGGCAGTCAAATTGCTTGGCTTTCCATTAGGAGCAAACCCCGTCTTGCCTGCTACCTGCGGCTTAACCCTCGGTCCTCCCTCGCCTTGACGCTGCTCTTCATTTCTGAAAAAGTCAGCGATGCTCTCACCGCGTGACATACGGTCGGAGATGGCTACCATAAAGTCAAGCACATCCTCAGGGGTAGCATCCTCCAAGAATATAGGCTGACCCGTAATGCGCTTAGCAAACTCGTTGAACAAGTCCTTCAGTTGCTGAAGTAGTGTTCGGTTGTTAATACTACGAGGGTCAAGACCTGAAGCCGTGAGATAAGCACCGAGCTGAACCATCCACTCCTCAGCTTGTGTATCTGATTGTTTATATCCTTCGCTATCTACAAAGTCATCTAACTGACGAACCACATCGTCATATCCATTGTCAAGGAGAATCTGACGCACACGTCCTTGAAACTCTTTGAACAATTGAGGGTTGTCACCAAATGCCTTGAAGAATATTCCGTGCCACGCCTCGTGTGGAAGTGTGGTCGCGTCTGCTGACCCATCATTTACAAGAATAGCAACAGGCTTATTTGATTGGTCATATATAATTACACCTGCATCTCCGCTGCCAAAAACTTTAGACACTTCATTGCCAAACTCGCGCTCAGCATATGCTTTCATCTCTGCGAGGTTCTTATGGTTGGTCACCTTTATCTCAGGCATAACCGACATAAGAGACTGAATGGTGTTTTTGAATATGCCTGCCTTGGTGGTTGCCCTCTCGGGTCGTGCCTGTTGCTCAGCCTCCTGCTCAAGCTGTGTCTTTAAAGACACTTGAACAGCGTCAACCGCACTAAGCTGTGCAGGTGTACGCTCAGCCTCAGGTGTAGCCATCGCCTGATGATACAGGTCAGATAGCATCTGCTCATTCCCCATCACAGGTGTCTCCGTCCCATCCTCCTGCATAAAGGTGATGTTTGTCTTCTCCTCAGATGGCAGTTCGTTGAGCGCAGTGGTTGTTGTCTCAGGTGTTGATAGGATAGTTGCCTGCTGAGTTGGAGCCGGGGCAACAGCGGGAGTGGCGAGAGTTGTTATCTCATTAAGAATCTCTGCCTGCCTCTTTGCTAAATCTGTTTGCTCCCATCTTTTTTGTAGCTCATCATTTAACTCTTGCTCAGTATTAAAAAACTCTACAGTATTAGTTACTTCATCAAGAATACCATCAGTGCCTACCTTGCTTCTTTCTTCAAAATTACTTCTCTCTTGAGTGAGTTGATTATACTCAGACATCAAGGTCTCTATCTCAGTAGCTTTATCAGGGTCAACCTGTATCTCATTGCCTGTTGGGAGAGTGACGGTACGTGTGCGAGTGGCTGCCTTATCAGATAGCGCTTCCAACTCTGTGTTGATGTCATTGATTCGGTTACGCTGTCTGCGTGTAAGCGCCTCATCCTTGCCGCTAATCTGTTGCTCCAAGTCACGCTTCTCCTTGAGCAGGTTCATCGCTTCCTTCTTCTCATTGGTGTCAAGGTTCTCAGGCAATGAGTTGAACAAGCCAACAGAGTTTCTGTAGTCATTCAATGTTTTCTTTGCCTGCTCTAAGGTTATCTCGCCACGAGCTACACGTGTCTTCAAGTCAACGACAAAAGCCTTTTGAATCTCAGGGTCTTTTGCTGATGCCTCGAATACATCGAACAATTGATTGTTCATAGCGTTGTATCCCTTCTTGCTATATGCGGTAGATACTGCTGATGGAACACCCAATACTAAACCTCCGATAGCCTCTGCGGCTGCCGCCTTTCCTACTTCAGCAAAGTACTCAGCTGAAAACATTTCAGGAGTAGTGAACATCTCCTTCCCCTTCAAGGCATTGTATATATCCTTAAATGCATACTCAGATATTTGTTGCGCTCCCCCTGTCTCTGCCTCAGCCAATGCTGCTCCCGCAAGAGTAAGTCCGCCCTTTAGTGCGACTGAGTTTATTTCATTTCGAACAAGTTCGCCAAATGTTTTAGCAGTTGTAGTAGCACCCGATTTGCCTATGGCTTTAAGGATGACCTTGTTCATCAATCCCTTATTGGCTATGACGTTTCTTAAACCTATCGCCTCTAATGACGCTTCAGCTACACCAATAGGCGCAGCAATCAAACGCTTTTCATCTTCCGATATATCTTTAAAGTTTGGGTTATTAGCCATCTCTTCATATATGGCATCAGTAGCTTGAGCATACATCTGAGCACCTCGTTGAACCCAACCAATTGCACCCGGGCCGCCAATCATAGCAGGTAAACTTTCGGCTACACCTCCTAATGCCATAGCAAGGAAAGAATCTTTCTCAAGTTTTTGACCGTACTCCTCAGTAGCCCTTCCACCAAACACATCTTTATATGCGGTCTTTGCGGCAGTAAAAGCACCTACCTCTCCTGTCTTTCCATACTTAGCTTCTTTGGCGATGTTGTCGCGCATCTTATCTTCAATCTCGTCTCTCTGCTCTTGACTCAAAGAGTTATACCAATTGTTGAACTTGCCGACTTCATCATCTTTTATATAGGTATCCTTTCCTCCTTGAGCAAAACCTACATAGGTCTCAAAGGATGGAGTTTTATATCCTAATTTTCTTGCAGCCTCAACAGCGCCAAACTTATCGCCACCTACCTTCATAGGGTTAGTATCAGTAAGAGCTGCACCTATATCTGCTCCAACATTTACAACACTTGGAGCCATCATTGTTAAACCCCTCAAAAGTTTATTGAAGAGCATTTCTCCCGGAGTTCCCTGTTGCTCAGCCATCATAACATATCTGCCGACTGCTGATTGAAGGGTAGTATTGTTTGCATTAAGAGAGTTCTGTCTTTTAACTAACTCCTCCTCTTTGGCTTTTAACTGCTCAAGACCTTTGTTATAACTGCTCTGCCTAACGATATAATCCATAGAGGATTTATCAGAGGCGTTGTTATCAAGAAATTCTTTTTCTTTTTCAAGCGATGCTTTCTGTATGAGAAAGTTGTTTACGTCTGACTTGAAATACTCAGCGTCTTCATTTACTTTTTTCAGCTCATTGTTTATCTCTTCCTGACTTGCAAACTTTCTATTTACACCCTTGTACTGATTCTCAATAGACGCTAAACCTGCTACATCGGTATTTTCTGAGATAAACTTTTTAATCTTTTCCGATTCTTCCTTTGCGCTGCTATCAAAGTACGGGTCCAACGAGAACTCCATTTGCTTACCATTTGGAGCAGTGGCTATCATATAGTCTCCTGTAATACCTGACTCTTCAAACTTAAATCCCATTGGCCCAAACTGATAGTTCATTTTAGGCACAACAACTTCTTCCACCTCATTAATTAAATCAGGAGTAATTATGTCAAGTGAAGACTGAAAGAACTGAGGAACAGTAGCCTGTGGTGTGGCTACAGGCTGAGGCTTAGTTGGCTCTTGCTGCGATGGCAACCCCGATAAAGAACCTGCCACAGCTAATTCCATAGTATCTGACTCCCCTTTTTTTTTTACCTCTTCGGGTTGAGGGGCAGCCTGTGGTTGAGCAATAACACCTGACCAAGCGGATTGGAAAGTCGGTAGGTCTGTGGTTTGGAATAAATTCTTTTGCTTACCTAATTCATACAAAGAGTTCTGCTGCTGTTCATTGGCTGCGCGAAACATATCCAATGAGGTAGCTGATGTGATGATTCCGTTCTGTATGTATAGGTTGTATAGTTGTTCTATTTTATCCATTTATCGGAAAGTCTTTTTATTGTCCACCAAATATAGCATCACCTGC
>Ga0169931_10000744_pt1 | contig 54283 bp, 48 predicted proteins | sample Kivu_15m_20L_FD_129675 | JGI IMG/M metagenome (GOLD analysis project Ga0169931, IMG submission 129675) | Freshwater microbial communities from Lake Kivu, Western Province, Rwanda to study Microbial Dark Matter (Phase II) - Kivu_15m_20L... | ecosystem: Environmental > Aquatic > Freshwater > Lake...
GGGCTGGGGCTGGGGCTGCGGGGTCGACGGGTTGCGAGCGAGGGCGACAGACGGCGGTGGGCAGCTCCTCGTCACGAGGGCGCTGCCCGTTGCGCGTCACCCCCGTGGGACGAGAGGAACCCCTTGAAGGATCCCCCGTTCCCCGCCGAACGGCCAATTTTTCTTGCGAATCCCAGGCGCGCCGTCGCGCGCGGACGCTCAATCCGGCCGCAGCGCCGGCGCCGGTGCAACTCCGGCCGCGGGCGCAGCCGGTCGCGCAAGCCGCGCTTCAGACTCGGCGCACCGCGGCGAGCACGGAGCGCGTCGCGAAGCTCTTGTTCAGCGTGTAGAAGTGCAGGCCCGGCGCGCCGCCTTCGAGCAGGACGCGGCACTGCGTGATCGCGTGCTCGATGCCGGTCGCCATCACCGCGGCGGGGTCGTCCTTGACGCGCCGCAGCCGCTCGCCGAGCTCGGGCGGAATCGCCGCGCCGCACATCTTGGTGAAGCGCTCGACCTGCGCGACGTTGGTGATGGGCATGATGCCCGGCACGATCGGCACGCGGATGCGCGCGGCGCGGGCGCGCTCGACGAAGCGGAAGTAGTCGGCGTTGTCGAAGAACAGCTGCGTCACGAGGAACAGCGCGCCGTTGTCGACCTTGAGCTTGGTCCACTTCAGGTCGTCCTCGGCGCTGGGCGACTCGACGTGCTTCTCGGGATAACACGCGGCGCCGATGTCGAGCTGGTAGTTGTTCTCGAGGTACTCGACGAGGTCCGAGGCGTGCGCGAAACCGCCGGCCACGGGCTTGAACTCGCTCTCACCCTTGGGCGGATCGCCGCGCAGCGCGAGGATGTTCTCGACGCCGTTGCCGATCAACGTGCCGAGTTCCTCGCACAGATCGGCCTCGCTCACGCCGACGCAGGTCAAGTGCGCCATCGCCGTCACGCCCAGCTCGCGCTGGATGCGCATCACGACCTCCAGCGTGCGCGCGCGCGTCGAACCGCCGGCGCCGTTGGTGACCGAGACGAAGTTGGGGGCGAGCGCGCCCTTGAGGTCGGCCACCGACTGCATCAGCTGCGCCACGCCCTCGTCGCTCTTGGGCGGGAAGAATTCGAAACTGAACACCGGCCGACCGCGGCCGTGCATCTCACTGATCCTCACGCTCTGCTCCTGGCTGCGTCTTGGGACGCCTCGAGGGGCGCCATGATCTCTTCGAACTTCGTGCGGTACTCAGCCGGCATGGCCAGCGACTTCATGCTCTCGAGATCGATGCACGCGGTGGTCATGCGAGCGTCGAGGCACAGCCGCGGCCCAAGGCTGTAGCGGTAGCGAAGCCCGAGCGACGAACGGCCGAGGTGGAAGCAAGTCACGACCACGCTCGGACAGTCGCCGAAGCGCAGCGGACTCTTGAAGTCCACCTCCGAGTGCACGAGCGGGAAGCCGATGCGCCGTTGGCCGATGAGTTCGTAGTAGCGCGCGCCGACGTGCACGTCCCACAGCTCCTCGAAGGCCTCGTGGATGTAGTCGTAGATGCGCGGGAAGTAGGCGATTCCGGCCGGGTCTACGTGGCCGAAGCGCACCTTTTGCGTGGTGACGAACTCCCCCATGGCGCGCTTCAGCTCTCCTGCGCGGCGAACAGCTCGGGCCAACTCTCGCGCACGTGCGCGACGACCATCGCGCCGAGCTTGTCCACCAGTTCACGGCCCTGCGCGGCGCTGGCCCGCGCCGGATCGCCGCAGTAAGCGTGTTCGGCTCCGATCTGCTTGAAGCCCTTGCCGCCCGCCTTGATCGCATCGACCAAGCCGATCTGGACGGGCGCCAAAGACGCGCGCACTTCGTCGCGCACCGCGGGACGGTCGGCTGCGAGCGCGATGCTCGTCTCGTAGCAGCCGGCGTGGTCGCCACGCAGGAAGTCGGCCCCCAGCTCCGCGGCCCACTTGCGCCGCGTGTTGTCGGCGAAGATCACCTTGGCCTTTTCGGACGTGATCTGGGCGTGGTCGAGACACACGCCGCGCAGCACGGCGACATGTTCGGGCTCGAGGTGACCGTTGGAGAGCACGATCCGGCGCACTCCCTGTTGCTGGAGCGACTCGATCAGGTCCTCCAGAACGGCCCACAGCGTCGCGGGCTGGATGCTCAAACGTCCGGCGAAACCGTCCGCAAAGTTGGTGACGCCGAAATTCACCGGCGGCGTGAGCAGCGCGCTCACGCCCACCTCGGCGAGCAGTTCCGCGGCGCGGCGCGACTGGGCCAGCGCGATGGTGACGTCGGTGTCGAGCGTCAGGTGCGGCCCGTGCGGCTCGGTGCTGCCGACCGGCACGATCACGATCGCCTCGGCGCGCAGGAGCGCGGCGGCTTCGGGCCAGGTGAGCTTGGACAATTCGATCATGGTCGTACGGTGCCGGAGCAGTTGGTTGTACGGTGCCAGAGCAATTTGTCTCACGCCTCCGGCGCGCCGGGCGCGCAGGAGGCGTGAGACAAATTGCTCTGGCACCGTACAACCACTGGCACCGTACGACCAGTCGAAGCGCTGAACAACTGCCAGCGCGCGCTAACCTCTGCCTCATGCGCATTGCATCGATCGGCGGCGGCCCGGCGGGCCTGTACTTCGCGCTCCTGATGAAGAAGGCCTTCCCGCAGGTCGAGATCGACATCTACGAGCGCAACCAGGAGGGCGACACGTTCGGCTGGGGCGTGGTGTTCTCTGACGAGACCCTGGGCAACTTCGAGCGCGCCGACCCGCCGAGTTACCACGAAATCCGCCGCCATTTCGCCTACTGGGGCGACATCGACACGTGGGTCGGCGACGCCTGCGTGCGCTCCAGCGGCCACGGGTTCTGCGGCATGTCGCGCAAGCAACTGCTCGCGATCTTCCACGCACGCTGCCGCGAGCTCGGCGTGCGGCTGCACTTCGGCTCGGAAGTCAGCGACGAGACCATGATCGAGCCCGCGGCCCTGGTGATCGCCGCCGACGGCGTGAACAGCGCGCTGCGCGCACGCCACGCGGCGCACTTCAAGCCTGCGATCCGCTGGGGCAGGTGCCGCTTCGCCTGGCTCGGCACGACCAAGCGCCTCGAGGCCTTCACCTTCATCTTCCGCGAGAACGAACACGGGCTGTGGCAGATCCACGCCTATCCCTTCGAAGCGGCGCTCTCGACCTTCATCGTCGAATGCCACGAGGACGTCTGGCGCCGCGCCGGGCTCGACAAGGCCGAAGAAGCGCAGACGCTGGCCTACTTCGAGAAGCTCTTCGCCGACCACCTCGGCGGCCACAAGCTGCTGGCCAACCGCTCGGTCTGGCGCACCTTCCCCGAGATCCGCTGCGAGCGCTGGAGCTACGGCAATCTGGTGCTGATGGGCGACAGCGCGCACACCGCGCACTTCTCCATCGGCTCGGGCACCAAGCTCGCGATGGAGGACGCCATCGCGCTGTGCTCGGCCTTCCAAACCCACGGGCTGGTCGACGTGCCGCGTGTGCTCGCCGCGTACGAAGGCGAGCGGCGGATCGAGGTCGCCAAGCTGCAGCGCGTCGCCCGCACGAGCCAGGAGTGGTTCGAACACACGGCGCGCTACATGAAGCAGCCGCCGCTGCAGTTCACATTCAACTTGATGACGCGCTCGCGGCGCATCACCTGGGACAACCTCGCCGTGCGCGACGCAAAGCTCATGGGCGAGGTGCGCGAGTGGTTCGCAGCCTCCAACGGCGCGCCTCAACGCACGACCAAGCCGGCGCCCGCGCCGATGTTCACGCCGCTGCAACTGCGCGGGTTGCGGCTGCGCAACCGCGTCGCCGTCTCCGCGATGTGCCAATACTCGGCGGTCGATGGCGCACCGAACGACTGGCACCTCGTGCACCTGGGCAGCCGCGCGGTCGGCGGCGCGGGCTTGGTGATGACCGAAGCTACCGACGTGACCGCGGATGGCCGTATCACGCTGGGCTGCACAGGCATGTGGAACGACGCGCACGAGCAGGCGTGGCGGCGCATCGTCGACTTCGTGCACACGCATTCGCAGGCGGCGATCGGCATGCAGCTCGCTCACGCGGGCCGCAAGGGCTCGTGCAACTTGCCCTGGGAAGGTGACGACCCGCTGCGCGACGCACGCGCCTGGACGACGCTCGGCCCGAGCGCGGAGCCCTTCAACGAGGGTTGGCCCGCGCCGCGCGAGATGACGCGCGCCGACATGGATGCCGTGCGCGACGCTTTCGTCGCCGCAGCGCGACGCTGCGAGCGCGCGGGCTTCGACCTCGTCGAACTGCACCTCGCGCACGGCTATTTGCTCTCGAGCTTCCTCTCTCCGCTCGCCAACCGGCGCGCCGACGCCTACGGCGGTTCGCTCGAAAACCGCATGCGCTTTCCGCTCGAGGTCGTCGAGGCCGTGCGCCGCGTTTGGCCGTCGCACAAGCCGCTCGCCGCGCGCATCTCGGCCAGCGACTGGCTCGACGACGAGGGCGGCTTCACGCTCGCCGAAGCTGTCGAGCTCTCCAAGGCGCTCAAGGCCGCGGGCTGCGACCTCATCGACGTTTCGTCGGCGGGCAACTCGCCGCGCTCGAAACCCGAGTACGGCCGCATGTACCAAGTGGGCTTCGCCGAGCGCATCCGTTTCGAGGCCCTCGTGCCCGTGATGGCCGTCGGCGGCGTGATGAGCCCGGACCACGTCAACTCGATCCTCGCCGCAGGCCGCGCCGACCTGTGCGCCGTCGCGCGCGCGCACCTCTCCGATCCCTACTTCACGCTGCGCGCAGGCCAGCAGTACAGTTACGATGACGCGGCGTGGCCGATGCAGTACTTGGCCGCGAAACCGCGCTGAGAATCTCCACGGCCCCGCGGCCAGTCGCCGGGAGAACAAGTCGATGTCGCACCGCACCCACCTGACCACTCTGTGCGCGTTCTGCTTTGGAGTGCTCGGCGCCGCGGCGCCCGTTATCGCGCAGGCGAACCTGGAATGGAGCGCCGCCGCCGCCGACAGCTCCGGCGACGAGTTGACGCAGGCGCTCGCGGTCGGGCCGGACGGTTCGGTGTACATCGCGCACGCGATCCCGGGGAACGCGCCGAACAGCTTGGATGTGCGGCTCGTCAAGCACACGGACTCGGGCGCGTTCGCATGGCAGGTGGAGTGGGATACCTACGGCCTGGGCGACGGCGTAACGGCGATGCTCACCGCGCCGAGCGGAGAGCTCTTCGTCGCCGGTTCGGACCAACGTTTGACGACGCTCGGTTTCATCAACCGCGACGCGACGCTGCGCAAGTTCTCTCCTGACGGGACCCAGCAGTGGTTCGCCGCGTCACAGGGCGTCGGGGGAACAGCGCTGGCCTTCTATGCGCTGGCGCGGCTCTCCAACGGGGCCGTGATCGGCGGCGGCTACAAGGGCGGAGGCGGACACCTCGCGCGCTTCTCCGACGCCGGGGCGCTTGAATGGCAACGCACACTTACCGGCACCGGCTTCGGCGGCACGAGCGTCCGCGGCCTGGCCGTGTTGCCCGACGACTCGATCGTCGCGTGCGGGCACCGCAGCTCGCCCTACAACGGCGCGCTCACGGTGTGGCGCTACGACGCGGCCGGCAACGAGCTGTGGCGAACCATGCTTGATGAGTTCGTGCCGCAGCAGAGCTTCGGAGCTTCGCTGAGCATCACGCCCAGCGGACGCATCGCGGTCGGCGGCTGGCGGCTGGTGTGGCCGAGCGGGACCGACATGGCCCTGGCGCAGTTCGATCCCGAGGACGGTTCGCTCGACTGGAATACGTACTTCAGCGCGTCCGCAAGCTCGACCGGCCTGGACGAGATTCGCAAAGTCGCCGCAGCGCCCGATGGCGTGATCTGGTGCGCTGGGCGGCGAACCGGCGCGCTCGACCAATCGGACACGTTCCTCTTGCGCGTCGCGTCGAACGGCGCCGTGCTTTCGACGCACACCTGGCCCGGCGGCGCGACGAAACCCGACCAGCCTCAGGCGCTTGTGCTCGGAAGCGCTGGGCAGGCCTGGGTAAGCGTGTTGAGCGGCGTGACGAACCGCGACATCGATGTGCTCCAATTCGACGCGCGCGGCGCGCTCGTCAGCGAGAACGTGTTCGATCTTGGCGGCGACGACAACGGGGTCGTCGCGATCGCCGGCCCGGGCGACCGGCTCACGGTGGCGGGCTCGACGAACATCAACGGCGACTACGACGTGCTCGCGTTGCGCATCGATTTGGGCGCGGCGCCGATCACGTACTGCACCCCGAAACTGAACAGCCTGGGCTGCGCACCGCAACTCAGCTTCACCGGCGCCTCGAGCGCGAGCGCGACTTCGGGGTTCGCGCTGCGGTGCGCGAACGTTCGCAACCAGAAGTCAGGCCTGTGGTTCTACTCGCTCACGGGTCCTGACGCGGCGCCGTTCCAAGGCGGCTACTTGTGCACGGCGTCGCCGCGCCGCCGCACTCCCGTGACAAGCTCGGGCGGCGCGTCCAGCGGCGACGACTGCAGCGGGACGCACGCGCTCGACTTCAACGCGTTCGCGCAGGGACTGGTCGGCGGCACGCCGGCGCCTGAGTTGCTCGTGCCCGGCACAAGCGTCCACACGCAGGTTTGGGCGCGCGATCCGGGCGCGCTCGGCAACAGCGCGCTCTCCGCTGGATTGCGCTTCGAAACAGCGCCGTAGTGAGTTGAGACGCCGGGCCGCGGCGCGTTTGCGGCGGCGACGCCGAGAGTGACGCGTGAACACGCGACGTCCACTTCGTAGCTTCGTTGCGTGGCGACTCGTGAAGAGCCCGCGGAACGAAGAACGACGCGACGCGGTCGCTGGATCGGCGCCGCCCTGGCGACGTCGTTCGCGCTGAACATCGCTGCGCTGTTCCTGCCGTTCCTCGAGACCGATGCGGTGCTCGAGAACCCCAAGCTCTACAGCCTGCCGCGTTCGGTGGCGTTGATGTGGGACGCGGGGCTCTACGCCCTGGCCGTGCTCGTCGTCGCCTTCTCGATCGTGTTCCCGTTCGCCAAGCTGCTCGTGCTCTGGAACGTTTGGCGCGGCCGGTACGCGCCGCAACGCGCCCACGAACGGCTCGCCTTCGTCGAGCGCTTTGGCAAGTGGTCGCTGCTCGACGTGTTCATCGTGTGCCTGCTGCTCGGACTCACCGGCGGACAGGTCTTCGTCGACGCCCGCGCGCTCGCAGGCCTGCCCTGTTTTCTCGCCGCCGTCCTACTCAGCATGCTGTGCGGCGAAGCGCTCGCGGCGCGGGCCGGTCTTCACGCACCGAGTCTGCCCGCGCGCCGCCGCACGTTCCTGCTCTGGCTCGCCGCCGGCGCACACCTCGCGGCGGCAAGCACGCCGTTCCTGGCCATCGACAGCTTCTGGCTCTCCAGCAACCGCGTGAGCGTCACCAGCATGGCGCACTCGCTCTCTCAACTCGACTGGGCCGCGTGGGCGCCCGCCGTCTCCGTCGCCGCCTTCGTGGTCGTGGCGCCGCTGCTCGCGCTCCTCGCTCGCGGCCTGGGCTCGGCCGCGTGGACCGCACGCTTCTCGCGCTGGAGCATGCTCGACGTGTTCCTGCTCGCGTTGGTCGTGTACCTGATCGAAGGCAAGAGCTTCGTACCCACGCGCGTCGCGGGGGGTGCGTACTGGCTCGCCGGCGCCATGGCGCTTTCGCTGCTCGCGCGGCGCGCAGCGAAGCGTTAGCCCGAAGCAGCGGGCCCGGCCTTGCTCTCGAGGAAGCGCGCCAGTCGAGCGAGCACGTTGGCGATCGTGACGAGCCCGACGAGCTTGCGGGCTTCGAGCACCGGAACGCTCGAAAAGCGGTACTGGAGCAACATGTCCACGGCTGCGCCAAGCCGCGCATCGGGCGCGAGCGAGAGCGGGTCGTTCACCATGATGTCGCCTAGCTTGCGGCGCTCGGCGTCGCCGCGCCCGATGCACTGGCGCAGATCGCGGTCGGAGACCATGCCGACGAGCCAACCGTCGGCGCCCACGAACAAGTGCCGCAGCCCAAGTTCGCGCGAGCGCGCGTAGGCCTCGCGAACGGTTGTCGACACGTCGAGCGTCACCAGTTCGCGCGACATCACATGCGTGAGCGGCGGATCGAGCAGCAGGTCGTCCCCCGCGGTTCGCCGCAGGTGCTGGTGCGCGCGCAACGGGTCTCGTTCGCTCAAGATCCCGACCACGCGCTCGCGTTCGTCGACCACGGGCAAACAACCAATGCGCCTCTCGAACATGCGCCAGCACGCGTCGGAGAGCGGTTCGTCGCGTCCGATGAGCTCGAGGTTCGTGCTCATCAGGTCGCGCGCGTACTGCTGGTCCGGCGCTGCGTGCCGCGCACGGAGCGTCGACCAGCCGGTCGCCTCGAGCAGATCGCGGTCGGAGAGCACGCCCACGCAGCGTTCGTGGTCGTACACGAGCACATGCCGCACGGCGTGGCGGTCCATGGCGATGATGGCCGCGTCGAGCAGGTCGCTCGCGCGCACCTTCACGAGGTCCGTCGACATCCATTCGGAGACTCGCATGGCGTCTAGTCCGGCGCCGCAGCGTCGGCGCAGGAGCGCCACGGTACTCGAAAGCGCGCGGCGCGCGGCGCACTCCCTTGCGCCCAGACCGCGAGCGCCGTTGTGCGTAGATCGCTACGGACCGACGTACACGACGAAGTCGCCCCGTTCCCGGTGCGCCTCGTCGAGGGCCTCGGCGTGCGCCGTCACGAAGGACACCACGAGCGTGCGCACGCCGGGCAGTTTGCGCTCGAGCGCCTGGAGCGTGCCGCCGCCGTAGTTCACGTGGAAGTTCCCCACCACGTGAACGACGGGCCGCTGGCCGGCGAAGAGCGCGCGCGCCACGCTGTCCGCCATGGTCCAGTCCCACATTTGCTGCGAACGGAACACCGCGTCGAGCCGCTCGGTTTGTTCCGGCGACGCCGGCGTGCCGGCGGGCGTCATCACGGCGTCGAAATCCGCGCGGTAGCGCCCGCTGGCGAGCGACAGCGGAACGTCGAACAGCCGGCGCTGCTCGTCGGAGAGCTTGCGCAGGAACTCGTAGCCCTCGCGGCGCGCGAGCGACACGTAGCGCCGCGGCGCGTTGGCCGCGTGCACCGGACGGCCGGCGCGTTTGGCCGCGTCGACCATCGCGCGATGGCCCGGCGGATAGTTGCCGCTGGAACGTCCGCTGGCGCGCGCGAACTGCTCGGCGTCCGTCACCCCGCTCAGGTAGTCGTCGAGGTGCACCTGCTCGTCGCGCTCGAAGAATTCGAGCGCGAGCGCCGCCCGCGGCTCGCGCGCCAGCACGTCGTCGAACAACGCGGCGGCGCTGGCCAGCCCGAGCGCGTGGCCGTGGTTCTCGCCGACGAACACCACGTCCGCGGCGCAGGCCGCGTCGACGAGTTCGGCCCAACTCGCAGCTCGTCCGTCGCCGCGGAACAGGCGCACGCCGCGTGCGGCCTCGGCGGAGATCGTCGCGGATTCACGCGCGCCGCTCATCGTGCATGCGCCGCTGAAGGCGAGCGCAGCCGCAAGCAGTCCAACTTGAAGATGCCTCATGTGCAGCGCTTTCAGCGCGCGCGGCGCGCCACCAACTCGGCTCGGAGATCCTTGCGCGCCACCTTGCCGCGATCGTTCTTCGGCAAGCTCGCCCGCCACTCGAACCAGCGCGGATACTTATACGGCGCCATGTGTTCCTTGCAGTGCGCCTTGAGCTGGCCCGCGAGCGCGTCGCCCGCTTCAAAGCCCGCGCGCGGAACCACGAAGGCCAGCGGCTTGGTCAAACCCTCCTCGTCTTCGCAGCCGACGACGCAGGTTTCGGCCACGCCCGGATGCGCGAGCAGGACATTCTCGATCTCCAGCGGCGACACGAAGATGCCGCTGACCTTGAGCAAGTCGTCGTCGCGCCCCTCGTAGTAGAAGTAGCCCTGCGCGTCCCGCCGGAAAATGTCCGCCGAGGTGCACCACTCGCCCTGGAAGGTCTCGCGCGACTTGCGCTTGTCCGCCCAGTAGCACAGAGCGGTCGAACCGCCGCGCACCCGTAAACGACCAGGTTCGCCGTGCGCAACCTCGCGGCCCTCCACGTCGACCACTTGCGCCTCGTAGCCGGACACGATGCGTCCGAGCGAGCCGAGCTTCACGTCGCCGGGGTAGTTCGAGATGTAGATGTGGAACATCTCGGCCGAGCCGATGCCGTCGAGGATCTCGACACCCGTCCGCTGCTTCCACTCGCTGTAGAGCTGCGCAGGAAGCGCTTCGCCCGCCGACAGCGCGATGCGCAGGCTCGAGAGATCCGCGCTGGCGATGCGCTCGCTGCGCAGCAGGTTGTTGAACATCGTCGGCACGCCGGTGAGGAATGTCGGACGGTGCGCCGCGATCTGGTCGAGCAGTTCATCCGCCGTCGCGCGACCGGGAAACAGCACCGCCGTCGCGCCGACGCGGAACGGAAACATCAAATTCGTGCCCGTGGCGTAGCCGAAGAACAGCTTGGGCACGCTCAAGCACACGTCGCTCTCGCGGTAGCCCGCGACGCGCAGCGCGTAGGTCTCGGTGTTGTAGGCGAAGTCGGAGTGCGCGTGCACGCACGCCTTGGGATGCCCCGTGGAGCCCGAGGTGAACAACCAACCCGCCAGGTCGTCGGGGCCGGTCGGCGCCATGCGCGCGAGTTCGCTGTCCGCCGCTTCGGCGTTGAGCGCCTTCTCGTAGGACATGAACCCGCCAGAGTCAGCGCCGACTACGAACACGCTCTCGCAGGTCTCGCTCGCTCGCGCGGCCTCGGCGAGTTCGGACAGCACCTCGCTGTGCGTCACGACGATGCGCGCCTTGGTGTACGCGAGGTAGTACTCGAACTGCTCGCGCTTCATCAGCGGGTTCACCATGGCGAACACGCCGCCGGCGCGCAGCGTCGCGAACCAGCTCTCGACGAACTCGAAGCCGTCGGGCAGGACGATGAGCACACGCTCCTCCGCACGCAAACCTGCGCGCCGGAACGCCGCGGCGAGCTTGCGCACGCGCTCAGCCACCTGGCCGTAAGTGCGGCGCTCCGCACCGCAGATCAGCGCGGTCTTCGCGGCGCGCCCCTCGCGCAAGTTGCGCTCGAGGAAATAGTCGCACAGGTTGAACAGCGCCGGAAACGGCGCGACTGCTGCGTAGAGATCTTCGCGGCCCATCGTGGGGGGCCACGGTAGCGGCGCTGTGAGAACTTGTCGCCGGGATCAGCGCCGCAGCAGCCGTTCCCAGCTGCTCGGGTCTGCATCGAGTTCCAGGCCCGTCTGCTCTTTCAGCGCGCGGTGCGCGCGTTGCACCAGCGCGTCGTCGTCGGACAGGAGGAAGGCCAGCAGTCCAGGAAGCGCGCGCGCCGAGCGCAGTGAAACGAGCGCGTCCAGCAGGAGCGCTTTGGGCGTTGTGTCGAGCCCAACGAGTTCCGACAGCTCCTCTGCGGCGTCGTCGCGCTGCAGCGGATGCGAGGAGAGCTCACGCACCGCGCGCGCGGCGCGGCCTGGCGCGGGCGAGACGAGCTCGGCGAGAAGGGTGTCCCAGTGCGAGTTGCGCCAACGCTGCTCCTCGCGCACCCACAAACGCCACGCGCGCGCCTCGCGGCCATGGTCCATTCGCGCGAGCGCGACGAGCGCGCGGTGTGCGGCCTGCGCCAGGACAACATCGGGGCTCTCGAGGATTTCGACAAGTGGTTCGAGCGCGCCTACGTAGCCCAGCGAACCGCAAGCGTCGATCGCCGCACGTCGCAGGTTCGGATCTGGGCCTTCGAGCCGACGCCCGAGCCGCTCGAGCGCCGCGGGGTCCACAACGCACGCCGAACGTCGCGGCCCACGCGCGAGCGCTGCGAGCAGCGCCAAGTCGTAGTCGTCTGCACGCCCGAGGGAGTCCAACGCGAACTCGAGCGCTGGTTTCGTTCCGACACCGGCGCACGCGCGAGCGGCGAGCGCGGCGACTTCGGGCGCGAGGTCGCGCAGCCTGCCGCGCAGCTCCAGCAGCGCATCGGGCCGGGCCGTGACTCGCGCCGCCAGCGCAAATTCGAAGGGCCGCGCGATGTAGTCGCGCTGCCACTGGATCGGCTCGACGCCATCGGCGAGCTCCAGCAGCGTGGTGAGCGCCGCAGGCGCTTCCATCGCGCCGATCCACACGAACATCACGCGGCGCACGTCGACGGACGATCCGCGGCCGAGCATCGCAAAGTGCTGCAGCCGCCGCTCGGGCGGGCAGGACTCGATCAGAACGCGCAGCACTGGCGCCCGCAGTTGGTGCGCGTCGCGGTGCACGGGATCGCCATCGTTGGTGGTCTCGACTTCCGGCCAGGACTCGAGCCCGCATTCGAGTGCAATCGCCGCGACGACGCCCGCCTCGCCTAGAGCGCGCGCCGCCGCGAGGCGCGGCTCGAGTTGAAGCGCCTCACCGTCCTCGGGAGGCGAGACGATATCCACCAGCGCCGCAAAGGCCTGCGGATCCACGATCGGCGATGCGACCGGCGACTCGCGGCGCTCGGATGGCAACGCGATCACTGCGATCAACACCACGAGCGCGACTAGCGCGGCGAATGCGGACCAACGCTGTTTCGAGGGCGACGCCATCGGCATCAGACCCTGGCGGCTTCGCGGGCCGCCAACGCCTCGACCGGAACGTGCCCCGCGCGTCCGACGCGAAGCGCGAGGCAGCGCGCCGCAGGCGCGTCGATCTCAAGGTGGAAGCGCATGGAGGCCCGTGCTCAGGGATGGTGATCCACTTCGCGCCAACCGCGCAGCTCCCAGGCCGTGCTGCCGAACTTGAAGCCCGGCAAACCCGGCAAGCTGATGTTCCCGTTCACCAGGCGACCGTCGTAGTTCACCGTCAACTTGGAGTGCGCGCCGCCGAAGTCGCGGTTGATGCGCACTTGGTTGCCGGCCGTCATGTTGCCGTTCACCGTCACCTTCGCCGAACCGCTGGCCGACAGGTTGTTGTCGTAGAAGTTGTTCTCGGCGTACATGAACGCGTCCATGCGCTCGAGCGTGCCGAACGTCGGGTCGCCGAAGTAGATGTTGCCGCTGTCGGTGTGCGCGGAGTCCTTCAGCGCCACGAACGCGACCCCGTCGGTTGCCGGGTTGCGGTAGAGGATGTTGTCGGAGAAGTAGATGTTGCCCTTCACGACGAGCGTGATCCGCGCGGGCTCCGTTGCACTGCTATTCAACGCGAACGAGAAGATGTTGCGGTTGTGCACCCACAGGTTGCCGTCGATGTAGTAGACCTTGTTCGAGCCCGACGGACCGGGTTTGCCGCGGACGCCGCTGAGCGAAATGCGCGTCGCGGAAGTCGCGGCGATCGTCGAGCTGCCGTTCACGCTCTCGTACGGATCTTCGAGGTAGTAGTCATCCTTCGCAGTTCCAGCGTTGTCGGTCGCACGGTCGCTGGGGTTCTTGCGGAAGATGTGCGCCGGGCTCGACTCGGGCAGTTGGAATGCGCTGCCGCCCAGCGAGTTGGAGCGCCAGGTCGCTGATCTGAACAGTTTGGCTACGTCGTAGTCGTGGTTGACGGCGTAGTTCATCGCCGCGAGATCTGGGATCGGCACGCCCACCCCGGTCTTCGGTTCGGTTGGCGACGCGCTTGCGACAGCGCTGACCGTCCCACTTGCGCGCACCTCGCCGCTGATCGTCGCACCACCGGCGACCACGACGTTTCCGCCGCTGTACACGTTGCCGGTAACGACGTCGGCGGAGGCCCCCGTCCCGCCGAAGCGCATGTCGTAGCCAGGATCGCCGCTCGAATTGCCGGCGAAGCAGGCGTAGTCGTAGATGCCGGCGCCCTCTGTCTCCAGCATGGCCTGCGTGCTGCGGATCGAGCGGCCGTAGCGTCCCCAGGCTGTGATCGTCGCGGTGCGATCCCCGTTGTCGACCGCGGTCACCCACAGCTCGCCGCCGCCGAACGCGGTCGGGGCGCCCTGCGAGCCGATGTTCGCGAGCGTGCCTGCGGCCGCAGCTGCGAGCGCCGTGGACATGCCCGCTTCCGCGACGTAGAGCGACCGCACCGCGTCGAGCGAGTGATCGCGCTCGCGGTCCCGGCTCGAGCCGCCGATCAACATCGCCGCGGCGAGCGCGGAGATCACCATCACGGCAATGAGCGCCACGATCAGCGCCGAACCGCGCCGGGCGCTGCGCGCGCGAAATGCTGCATCAACCATTGCGGATCCTCACGGAGAGTCGCGCCGCTCGCGTGACGACACGTCCGTCGTCAGCGCGCGTCGCAAGCGTCAGGCTCAGGAACAGCGTCGACGTCGCCGCGTCGAACTCGGCGAAGAAGCCGGGCTCGTCGATGCGCCCGTCGCCGTTGTCGTCGGCGCCGTTCTCAACTTCGCCCTGGGTCAGCGCGGCCACGTCCGTGACCAGCACGGCTTGCGTGCCGGCCCCCGCGACGTCGGTGGCGAGCACGACGCGTCCCTCATCGACGAGGCCGTCGCCGTCGTTGTCGAGTCTGTCGGCGATCTCGCCAGGGTCCAGTTCGAAGCGAACACGGCGCGTGGGACTGAGTTGCAGCGCTCCGCCTCCCCAGCCCGTGGCGCGCCGGTACGAGACCGACGTGCTCTGCAGCGGCGCGGCCGGCGTCAGCGCCACGCTCGTGCGCGCCGCGTCCATGAACTCGCGCGCGACGCGTTCCAGCGCCCGTTCGCTGTCGCGCTCGACCTCCGCACCGAGTTCAGCTTCGCGGTACGCGCCATCGGCGCGGAGCACCGTGATCGCGACAGCGCCGAACATCATCGCGACGATCACCGCCGCGATGGCGAGTTCGAGCAGAGTGAGACCAGCCCGCGCGCGGCGCGCGGCGCGCTTCAGCGTTCGCACAGCACGCTCTCCAGTTCCAGTTCACGTACGCCGCTCACCCCGCGCCAGCGCACGAGGATGCGCACCGGCAGCAGGACGTAGTCCGTGCTGTGATTGGCGCCATCGACCACGGCGTCGAGATCGAGGTCGCGCGGCATGCCCAGGTCCGCGTCGACGGCGTCCTCGCGCAGCTGGAGCACTCCGGCCACGTCGACATCGGGGAATTGAATCTCGCCGCACACGCCATCGACGTCGCCCGGCGCCGGGTCAAGTCCGGCCACAGCGAAGTTCGCGCCCGGAGGCGCGATCGTGAGGCCAGCGTTGTCCGCGGTGGTGGCGTTGTAGGCGCGGTAGATCTCCGCGAAGGGCGCGCCCTGCATCTGCTCGAGCAGTTGCACGGCGGCGCGCTGCGCGATGGCGGTCTCGGAGCTCACGCGGTGCATCCCCGAGGACGCTACGAGCGAACTCACCAACGCGCTCAGCGCGACCACCATGACGCACATGGCGACGCTGACTTCGACGAGAGAAAAGCCGGCGCGCGCGCGGCGCTTGAGAATGTGAGTTGACGGCATAGAAGACGCGTCGCAATCGGACGCGTCCGGCTGTATCGACCGCGCGACGGGCCGCGGTAAACGCGCACTCGCGCTCGGCTCGGGCGTCGGAATTTTCTTCCGACGCCGCGCGACTCACAGCGTCCGCATCACAGCTCGACGGCCGCCAGCGCGTCGCGGAACTCGGCCGCTGTGGCGTAGCGCTGGCGACGGTCGGCGAGCAACCCCTGCACGATGGCCTTCTCGAGCTCGGGGGCCACATCGATCTTCGGGGCGCGCTTGCGCATCGAAGGTGCATGCTTGTCGAGCTTGGCCTGGAACACCTCGAGCATGGTCGCGCCCGGCCAGGGGAGCACGCCGGTGGCGCATTCGAACAGCACCGTCGCCAAGTTGTAGATGTCCGACTGCACGTCCGGCGACTCGCCGCCGAACTGTTCGACCGGCGCGTAGAACGGCGTTCCGATCAACGCGGTGTGCTCGCCCAGGTGCTTCGCGTTCCACAGGCCGGTCGTCACGCCGCCGTCCACGAGCACCCCAAACGGGGCCTTCTTGCCCGACGCGGACACAAAGATCGTCTGCGGCTTCAGGTCGCCGTGCACGAGCTTGCGAGCGTGAATCGCCACGAGGCCCTCGAGCAATCCGAGCCCGAACTCGAGCACGTGCTCGATCTTCATGCGCTCGTTGGCCTTGAGCCACTCGCGCAGCGAGCCGCCCGTCGGCATGTCGGTGACAAGCACGCTGGTGTTCTGCGGAAGCGCGAGCACTTCGCGAATGCGCACCACATGCGGCGACTCCACACCCTGCCATGAGCGCCATTGCGCGCGGAAGTCCTCCGCCTGCCGCGGGCCCTCGAACAGCGGCCCGGGGAATACGACCAGCGCGCAGTTCGCCGCAGCGCCCTTAGCCGACTCGTCCAGCGCTTCGAAGGTCGTCGAGAAACCGCTCTGGCGCTGCGGCTTCTGGATACGGAAGCGGCCGGCGAGCTGCTTGCCGGGTGCGAGGTCGAACAGGGAGAAAGTCTCGAGGGCCATAGATCCGCGCGGTCGGTCGGGGGAGGTGGGGGTCCGTGGACCGAGCAAGATACCCGCTCGGCCCGCTATCAGCGCCGACCACGCGGCGCCGTAGCCCCTGCAACGAACAAACGGCCTGGTCTTCGCTGCGGCGCTAGTGCGGGGCTGCCGCTCTGCGGCGCCGAATCTCGCCGCGAACGAATGGCCCACGTCCGCCGCGGCGCACCTGTGACCGCTGCAAGGCGTCAGACTAGTCTGGTCGTCGTCGCGCGGCCGCGCGACGACGCCGCCATGCTCCAACGAGTGTCGCTCGCCTGCCTCGCGCTCCTGCTCGTCGGCGCGCTGCTCTGGCTCGCGTCGAGAGACGGCGGTCCACGCGCCGACGGCGAGGCGGCCGTGAGCAATGGAGCGGTCATGCCCGCGTCGGAGCGAACGACCGAGCTCGAGGGCGTGGCCGAAGACGAGCCGAATCGCGCGGGTGATCGCCACGAACGCGACCAGGGCGTCAGCGTGCTCACCGGTCGTATCCTCGACGCGAATTCGCGCGCCCCGCTCGCAGACTTCGGCTTGACCGCGCGCAGCGGCGGAGCGGTGCTCGGCGAGACCTCCAGCGACGCCCGCGGGCGCTTCACATTCGCCGTGGGCGAAGCGGAGCAGATCGCACTTCGCGCGCAGGCGCCGTACGAGTGGTTCGTGCTCGACGCTTCGCGCACGGTGCGCCGCAATGCGCGCGGCGGCTTCGACGAGGTCGTTTTCCTGGCGCGGCTCGCGCGCGTGGCGCCGCTGCGCCTGCGCTTGGTCGACGAACGCACGGGCGAGAACGTGCCGCACCACTTCCTGCGCATCGGACTCACGGACGGCGCGCGCGCTCCGGCGTGGAGCAACGCCGAGGCCGTGGTGGTGAGCGAGCACGCCTACCACGAGGGGAAGGTGCTGCTGTTCGGCTACGACATCGTGCACCCCGACCTTGCGAGGACGGACTCCCAGCCGCTCTGGTATCGCGAGCACGAGCACGCGCCGCGCGACGGCGAGAGCGAGATCGTCGACCTGCGCATTCCCGTCGGCCCGACGTACCTGCTCGAACTCGATGCGCCCGCTGCGGCGCCGCGCGACCGTCTCCTCGCCCACGTGGGCTGGCAAGCGTTCGCACTCCCGAGCCTCGATGTCGCGCGCGGGCGCGGCGCCGCGGTCGTGCGCACGGGCGCTCAGCCATGGGTCCGTTTTCCGCCCAGCAACTATCCGCAGTCGGCGCCCGGCGTGCTGACGCTGTTTTCGAGCGACGGCCGCTGGCGCGGGTCGGCGCCGGTGAGCACGCGCATCGGCGTGCATCCGGGAGTGGTCGCCGTGACACTCGAACGCTGCGCGACCATCCTGGGGCGCGCGGTCGACCCGACCGGCGCGGCGCTGCCAGCGACGGAGGTGGAGTTGTACGCCTTCAACAGCGACGGCGGGCTCGTGCGCGTCGCCGCACAGCGCGCAGGCGGCAACGGTCTGTTCGAGTTCCCTCTGCTCGCGGGCGGTCGCTACGGCGTGCGCGGCAAGACGACGAATGCGAGCCCCGTGGAGCGAGAGCTCCAACTCGCTCCTGGGGAAGATCTCGAGTTCGATCTCGTGCTCGATCCGCGCCCTGGTGATGCAGCGATCCGCGGGCGCGTGATCGCGGCCGACGAACTCCGCGGGAGCAGCGTGGAGCTCACGTTGCACGCCGGCCAAGCAACGTTCGAATCGAAGTTGCAGCTCTCCGATGCGGGCGCGGCAGAGTTCGCCTTCGAGAACCTCGCCGCCGGTGAGTACGAGCTCGCGGCGTTGGTGGTCGTCGACGACGGAATGCTGTTCCAACAGCGCACCGTCCACGCACCCGAGAGCGACCTCGTGCTCTCCTTCGGCGGCCAGGATCGCCAGCTTGCGATCGAGTTGGTCGCACGCGACCGATCCACGGGCGAGAGCGTCAGCGCGGACGTTGATGTAGCGCCCAAGTGCGTGATCGAGGACTCCGCCGACGATTCTTCGGATTCATCGCGGCCGGTCCACTTACGCTTCGTGCCCGTCGACGGCGCCGACGCGACGTGGCGTGTCGAGTGCTTTGGTTACGCGCCCGAGTGGGGCCCGCTGAGCGAGCTCAACTTCGTGCAGAGGCACGCCGTGCTCGAAGTCGAGCTCACGCCGGGTTGGGGCGTTCTGCTCGAGGTTTTCGGCCCCGGCTCGACTCCTCTGCAGCAGGTCGAGGTGCTCGCCGACGGCAAACGTGTCGCGACGACGGACGCGCTCGGCAAAGTTCGCGTCGCGCTCGCCAAGAGGCCTGCGCGGCTGGAGCTGCGACTCCCGGGTTGGCGCACCGAGGTTGCGAGCGCCGCGACGCTCTCGTCCTCGCTTCATCACGGCGGCGCGCACCGCGTGTGGATGACGCAGGACTGAAGCGCGTGCGCTAATCTGAAGTTCAAGGAGAGCGCGAGCGTGAGTACGTCGAACCCCAGGAGTCGCGGCCAGGACTGGCGCAACGTGTTCAACGGCGACGTGTGGAGCGCGCGCATCCTGCAGGCGGAGCTCGAGGGCAACAGCGTGCCGACGCACGTCGTCGAGCCGCAGGTCTATCTCGACAACCTCTACGACAACAACGGCCTGACCTACGGCGGAGCGAGCGTGTTCGTGCCGTCGCGCCACCTCGACGAAGCGCGGCGCATCCTCGCGCGCGAGCGCTGAGCGCCGCGGCTACTCGGAGTCGACGTCGAGCTGCACGCGCAAGAACGCGAGCGTACGGCGCCACGCGTCGTCGGACTCGGCGCGCCGGTAGGTCGGGCGCGTGTCGTTGAAGAAGCCGTGGCCCGCTTCGGGGTAGGTCACGAATTCGACGTTCTTGCAGGCCTGTTCGAGCCGTTCGCGGAACGCCGCCACGTGCTCGGGAGGAATGGTCGAGTCCTTTTCGCCGAAGAACGCGAGCAGCGGAACGCTGAGGTTCAGCGCGTACTCGATCGGCTGCATCGGTTTCGCCGCGTTGAGTTCGGCGTACACGATGCGCCCGTAGAAGTCGACGCACGCCGCGACGCGCCGGCTGTGGCAACCGAGCTGATAAACGTGGTTGCCGCCCATGCAGAAACCGACGGCGGCAAGCTTGCGCGCGTCGACGTCCGCGCGCGCGGCGAGCCAGGCGAGGCCGCCCTCGAGGTCGCCGAGCACGCGCCGGTCGGGCAGCGCGTACACCGCCGCGCGCACCTGTTCGGGCGTCCACTTCGGCGACGGCTCACGCGGCGTCGGGCGCGGCCCGGGCAGTCCTTCGCGAGACCAGACTTCGACCGCGAGCGTGGCGAAGCCCTCGCGCGCGAAGCGCAACGCGACGTCGCGTTGGTGCGCGTCGACGCCGAAGACCTCCGGCGCAAGCACCAGGGCAGGCGCACGCTCTCCCGCACCAGCCTGCGCCCCTGCAAACCATCCGTCGATGAACTCTCCGCCGTGCCCGGCGAAGCGCACGTGCTCGAGCGCGCCCTCCATGGAGCGAATCAGTACGACTTCTTCGCGTCGACGTGCGCGCGCCACGCGCCGCCCGTGCGCAGCTCGACCAGCAGATCGGCGAAGCGCCGCAGCTCCTCGAGCTTGGTGTAGAAGTGCGGGCTCACGCGCAGCCCCGCATCGGGGCGGTGGTCGACGAGCACGCCGCGCTGTTCGAGCGCCGCGACGAAGGCCGGGCCGCTCTCGCCCTCGCCGAGCTTGACGGTGAGCGAGCCGCCGCGCCGCGCGGGATCCGGCGGACTCGTCACGTCGAAGCCGCGCGCGAGCAACTCCTGGCGCAGCCACTCGGTGAGCAGCACCGAGTGTTGGTGGATGCGCTCGACGCCGACCTCGAGGATCGTCTCATAGCCCGCCGTCGCGGCGAGCAGCGCGGGAACAGCGGGCGAACCGTTGAGCATGCGGCGCGCGTCGGGCGCGAAGCGTTGCTCGCCGAGTTCGAACGCGAACGGGGCGGCGTGTCCAGCCCAACCCGTGATCTTCGGCTCGAGCTTGGGCAGCAATTCCGGCCGCACGTACAAGTAGCCCGCGCCCGGTCCGCCGAGCAGCCACTTCACCGAGCCGCCGCAGACCATGTCGACGCCCAGCTGCTGGACGTCGACGGGCACGACGCCGAGCGACTGGTACGTGTCGAGCAGCACGAGCGCGCCGACTTCCTTCGCGCGCGCGCAGATCGCGGCAGCGTCCTGCCGGTACGAGCTGCGGAAGAACACGTGGCTGATCGGCAGGATCAGCGTGGTTTCGTCGATCGCCGCGAGCAGGTCCTCGGTCGGAACCGTGCGGCCGTCGCGGCTCTTCACGACGTGGATCCGCGCGCCGTAGCGCTTCCACGCCTCCCACACGTACATGTTCGTGGGGAAGTTCTGATCGGTGTAGACGACCTTGTTGCGCTTGCCGGAGTAGTCGAGGCAGCTCGCGACGATGCTCTCCACCGTCGAGACGTTGGGGTGCATCGTCACCGAGCCCGCGGGCGCGTTCATGATGCGCGCGAGCAGGTTGCCGACCTGCAGCGGCGTGTCCCACCAACCTTCGGCCCACGAGCGCACGCCGCGGGTCGCCCACTGGTCGGCGTACGCGCGCAGCTTGTCGTGCACCGCGAGCGGCATCGCGCCGAGCGAGTGCGTCACGAGGTAGGTCGTGCTGGCGAGGATCGGGAAACGCGGGCGCCAGCGTTCGGCGAAGGCGTCGCAGTCGGAGAGCGTGGGCGCGGCGGCGCGCGGAGCAGCGGAGGTTGAGCTCATGGGTTCAGCGGCGGGCGCGCGACTTGGGCAGTTCGACCCCGATCGACGCGCCGTCGGGCGCCACCAGGCCGCAGGACTTGAGGAACGGCTCGAGGCCGGCGAGGTACTCGCCGACGATCTCGGCGATCGACTTGGAGCGCAGCTTCAGCTCGAGCGCGCGCGCGTCGCCGCGGCTGTCGGGCCGGCCCAGCGAGAGCAGCGTGATCGAGAGCCAACGGTTGACGAGTTGCTGCGCGAGCGGACGGTTGGTGGAGTCGGCACAGAACTCGGCGAAGGCCGGCTCCTCGGGCGCGTCGAGCGCGCGCAACTCCGCGCGGCGCGCGCGCGCGATCGCGGCGAACTCGGGCACCGTCGAGTCGACGTACGCGCCGAGCGCATGCCACGAAACGCGCTCGCACAGGAACAGGCACACCGCGAGCTCCATGCGCGTGGAGGGGTAAGGCACACGCTCCATCTTGTGGCGCACCGCGGAGACCACGTCGCCGAAGTCTTGGCCGCGGTAGAGGCGCTCGAGCTCGCCGAACTGCTGCAGCGAGGTGAGCAGCGCCGCCGCGACGCGCGTCTTGTCCGCCACCTCGGGCAGCATCTTGATGCCGTGCCCGCGGATGTTGCTCAGCATCAGCTGGCGGTAGGCCTGGCCTTCGAGGATGCGCTTGAAAAGGCCGCGGGTCTCCTCGTCGTGGCGCGGAGAGACGCTCGTGGCGCCGGTCGGTTCGCTGTGAGCCATGCAGCAGGGAGGGTAGCGCGAACAGGCCAGTTTTCCCGCTCCCCGCGGCGCGCGAGGCGCCCAAAAACACTCGCGGCGCCCTGAGGGCGCGCGCCCCAGGAGCACCGCCGGCGCCCTCAGGGAGCGCGGCCGGTGAGCTTGTCGTCGGGGATCACGAGCCGCTCCAGCGCTTTGCCGCCGACCACGTGGCTCTCGATGATTTCGTCGACGTCCTCGGGCTTCACGCCGCCGTACCACACCGCGTCGGGGTACACGACCACGCACACGCCCTGCGCGCACTGGTCGAGGCAACCGGCCTTGTTGGGCCGCACGACGCGCTTGAAGCCGCGCTCGTAGAGCTTGTGCTTGAACGCCTCGGCCACGGCGTCCCCGCCGCGCGCCTTGCACGAGCCCCGCTCGTCGCCGCTCGCGCGCTCGTTGGTGCAGACGAAAATGTGCCGCTGGAACTTCGCCATGGATCGTCAGCGCGTGAGTTCGCGCGCCATCAGGAGCTTTTGGATCTCGCTCGCACCTTCGTAGATGCGCAGCGCGCGCACGTCGCGCCACAGACGTTCGACCAGCACACCGCGCTTCACGCCCAGGCCGCCGAAGTGCTGGACCGCGCGGTCGCAAACGTACGAGGCGTTCTCGGTCGCGAACAGCTTGGCGCGCGCCACTTCGAGCACCGCACGTTCGCCGCGGTCCACCGCAGCGGCCGCTTCGTCGACGAGCAGCTCCGCCGCACGCAGGCGCATGTCCATTTCGGCCAGATCGAAGCCCAGCCCCTGGTTCGCCGCGAGCGGCTTGCCGAACTGCGTGCGCGACTTGAGGTGTGCGATCGACTCCTCGAGCGCGCGGCGCGCGAAGCCGTTCGCAGCCGCCGCGACACTCACGCGAAAGCGGCCGAGCACGGCGAGCGCCGTGTCGAGTCCCGAGCCGACTTCGCCCAGGCGCTGTCCGTCGTCGAGCTCCGCGCCGTCGAACAGCACGTCGCCGATCGGATGCGGCGAGGTGACCTCGAAACGCCGCACGGAGACGCCCGGCGTGCTCGCGGGCACGCAGAACATCGTCAGGCTGCCCTTGCCGCCGTCGCCGGGCGCGCCGCTCGTGCGCGCGAGCGCCGTGTAGAAGTCCGCGACGCCGGCGTTGGAGATGAAGGTCTTGGCGCCGCTGAGCTTCCAGCGCTCGCCGACGCGTTCGGCGCGCGTCGCGACCATGCCGAGGTCCGACCCGGAGCCAGGCTCGGTCAGCGCGAAGGCTGCGACGAGTTCGCCGCGAGCGACCCGCGGGAGCGTGCTCGCGCGCAACGTGTCGGAGCCCGCGATCGAGATCGCGTAGGAGCCCAGCCCCTGCATGACCAGCATCACGTCCAGCATCGCGCTGTGGCGCGCGAGTTCGTAGCGCGCGGCGCACAGCGCGCGGCACGAGACGTCCTTGCGCGACGCGAGCCCGTCGAGGTGCGCGCCGCCCCACTGCTCGGGCACGCACAGTTTCGCGAGGTTCGCTTCCGCGACGAGCGCGAGCGCGCGCCGCGCGCCGGCGGTTTCGTCGAGCGCGTCGACCTCGGCCGCGTGCTGTTCGCCGACGCGCCGCGCGCGCGCACGGAAGACTTCGAGTGCGGCGGCGCTCACTTCGCGCCCCTGCGCGCCACGGCCGCAAAATCGGGCGCGCGTTTCTCGAGCGAGGCCTGATAACCCTCGAGGTAGTCGGGGTGCTTCATGCACTCGGCTTGAATCCAGCCTTCGGCCCCCATCGCTTCGGCGAGCGTCATCGACGCCTCGGCGTTGAGCATGCGCTTGGTCACCGCCATGCCGAGCGTCGGGCCGGCCGCGAGCTTGCGCGCCCACTCGAACGCGCGCGCTTCGAGTTCGTCGGGGCGGCAGATCTCGTTGTAGAGCCCCATGTCGTGCGCGCGCTGGGCGCTGATGAACTCGCCGAGCATGAGCAGCTCGCTCGCGCGCCCCAGGCCGACGATGCGCGGCAAGAGCCACGCGGCGCCCATGTCGGCGCCCGACAGTCCGACCTTCGTGAACAGGAACGCGATCTTCGCCGTGTCGGCGGCCACACGCACGTCGGCGGCGGCGGCCATCACCGCGCCCGCGCCGCAGGTCGTGCCGTTGAGCGCGGCCACGATCGGCTTCTTGCAGCGGCGCATGTTCTCGATCAAGTCGCAGGTCATGCGCGTGAACTGGAACAGGTCCGCCTCGGGCACGCCGAACAGCTTGCCGATGATGTCCTTCACATCGCCGCCCGAGCAGAACGCGCGTCCCGTTCCCGTGAGCACGATCGCGCGCACGGTCTTCGAGCTGTGCAGCGTGACGAACGCGTCGCGCAGCTCCGCGTAAGAATCGAACGTGAGCGCGTTGAGGCGCTCGGGGCGATCGAGCCGCACGGTCGCGACGCCGTCCTGCTCGCTGTACTTGAAGTGCTTGGGATTCATGCGGGGCGGAATTCGTCGGGATCGGGGGCTCGGCGGCCGTCCGCCAAACCGTCCTCGACGTCGAGGGCGTCCATCTTCGCGCGCAGCTGAGCGGCGCTGAGCAACCCGTGTTCGATGCAGACGTGCGCCAGCGCGGCGGCGAGGAGCGACATCCGTTCGAGGTCGCGCTCGAGCCGCGCGGCCTGCTCGGCGACGTCGCGCAGCTCCCGGCCGACCCGGTGCGTCGCCTGCCGCTGCTTGCGGCGTTTTTGCGCCAGATCCGAGCCGCGGGCGACGGGGTCCTCGCCGAGGAACGACACGAGCAGCCGTTCGAGGTTCATGAGCCCGCTCGCTCCCCGGCGCGGCGCGGATCGTGCGCCAACATGCGGTCGTGCAGCTGCTCGCGCGTCAGAACGCCGCGCTCGATGCACAGATCGGCCAGCGACTTGGCGAGCAGCGACATGCGTTCGAGGTCGGCGCGCAGCTCACGGATGAGCGCGTCTTGCTGCTGATCGCGCTGCTGCTGCCCCTGGAGCTTCGCATCGAGGTTGTCGAGTTCGTGCGCCGTGAACCAATCGTTGAACACCCAGCGTGCCAGTCCCATCGCTCAACTCCCCGCGCGCGGCGCGATGGCCGCCAGCGCTTGAATCTCGACCTGGGCGCCTTCTTCGAGCAGATCGGCGACTTCGACCAGCGCCATCGCCGGATAGTGGCGGCCGATGAGCTCCTTCCAGATCGCTCCGAGCTCTTTGACGCGCGCCATGTAGGCCTGCTTGTCGACGACGTAGATCGTGAGCGACATCAGGTCGATCGGCTCGCCGCCGGCCGCGCGCACGACCGCCACGACGTTGGCGAGCGCCTGCCGGAACTGCGCGGCGAAATCGGCGGAAACCAGGCGTTGCTCCGCGTCCCAGGCGATCTGGCCGGCGACCGCGAGCAAGCGCGAGCCGGCGGGCGCGAGCACGCCGTTGGCGTAACCGCGCGGAGCTTTCCAACCATCGACAGCGATCGACTCGACGCTCATGAGGAGCGCGGATGATAACGAGGCTCGGCGCCGTCGAGTTCTACCAGCGCGCCGTTCTCGCCGCGGAAGCACAGCTCGAGCACGACCTCGGCGATCTGTTCGGGACGCACGAGCACGCCGCTGGGGTTTTGCGCCGCGAGCAGCTCTCTCGCGCGCTCCTCGCTCTGCCCAGTTTTCTGTGCGATGCGGCGCGCCGACTCGTCGGTCATCGGCGAGTCGACGAAGTGCGGGCACACGACGCTGAGCGCGACCCCGCTGCCCTCGAGCTCGAGCGCCGCCGCGCGCGAGTAGCCGAGCAGCGCGTGCTTCGACGCGCAGTACGCCGACACGTAGCGGTAACCCAGCAGCGCCGCCGACGAGGCGATGTTGACGATCCGGCCGTAGCCGCGGCGCTTCATCTCCGGCAGGAGCGCCTCGAGCGTGCGGCGCGCGCCGTGGAAATTGACCTGCATGTGCCGCTCGAACAGCGCCTCGGCGTCTTCGCGCGGCACGAGCGGCGCGCTCTGCGCGATACCGGCGTTGTTGATGAGCCAGTCGAGCGCCTGCCCCTGCTCGCGCGCCACGAGCTCCACCGCGCGCGCCACCGCCGCGCGCACCGAATCCGGCGAGCCCACGTCGATCGCGACGGCCGCCGCGCGGCCGCCGCCCGCGCGCAGCTCCGCCGCCAACGCCTCGCAGTCGCCGAGCGAACGCGCGCCGAGCACGACGAACGCGCCATCGCCCGCCAGGCGCCGCGCGATCGCCGCGCCGATGCCGCGCCCCGCCCCGGTGATGAAGGCCGCGTGGCCTGCGCAAGATGCCTGCATCGGCGCATCGTACGCGTCGCACGCTCGCAGTTCGAAGGCGGCGCGGGTTCGGGCAGCTGTCGACGCCGGCAGTCCGATTGCCATCTCGGCCTCGCCCGCCGCAGCGCGCGAGGGGCTACGCTGCGCGCTGTGACGTTCAGCCCGAGCGACGCACGCAGCCGCGTGCACCCGATCCATCCGACGCACTGGCCGACGCGCGAGGAGGCGGCGGCGAGCGCGATCTTCAGTCCGGCGAAGCTCGGGCCGCGCACGTCGCGCACCCGCACCTGGGTGCCGGCGATGGTGCCGTGGCGAGCGAGCGACGACGGCCAGGTCACGCCCGACGTGCGCGACTGGTACCGGCGCTTCGCCGACGCGCGACCGGGCGTGCTGGTGCTCGAAGCGACCGGAATTCGCGACGTTCCCAGCGGCCCGCTGCTGCGCATCGGCCACGAGCGTTTCGTGCCGGGCTTGCGCGAGCTCGCGGACGACATCCGCCGCCACAGCGGCGGCCAGACGCTCGCCCTGGTGCAGTTGATCGACTTCCTCGCGGTGCGGCGTCGCCCCGAGAAGGACAAGTTCGTGCAGCGCTTTCTCGTGCTCACGCGCGCGCACCGCGACGGACTCGAGAGGCTGGGCCAGGGCGCAGCGGCGCGCGGTGACGACGACGCCGTGCGGCGCGCGCTCCTCGATCTCCCCCACGAGCAGTTGCTCGCGCTCCTCACCCCGCGTGAGCGTGAAGCGCTCGAGTTCGGCTACCGCGAGCGCGTTGGCGACACGCACTTGCCGCACATCGCGGAGCTGCCGCGCGTGCTGCCCGAGTTGTTCGCACGCGCCGCTGTGCGCGCCCGCGACGCTGGTTTCGACGGCGTCGAGCTGCACTTCGCGCACGCCTACACCATGGCCTCGTTCCTCTCGCGCACCAACGAGCGCGCGGACGGCTACGGCGGCTCGCCCGCCCAGCGTGCGCGCCTCGCACTCGAAGTGTTCGCCGCTGTCCGCGCCGCGGTCGGTCGCGAGTTGATCGTCGGCTGCCGTTTTCTCGGCGACGAAGTCATCGACGGCGGCAGCCGCAGCGACGACGCGTGCTTCTACGCGGAGCAGTTCGCGCGCGCGGGCTTCGACTTCCTCTCGCTCTCGGTCGGCGGCAAGTTCGACGACGCCAAACAACCCAAGGTCGGCGCGGCCGTGTATCCGTACACAGGCCCGAGCGGACACGAGTGCATGCCGACCGTGCGCATCGACGACGCGCGCGAGCCGGGCGCACGCGGGCCCTTCGGCCGCAACTTGCACCTCGCGCGGGCGGTGCGCGAACACGTGCGAGCCGCGGGCTTCGAGACGCCGGTGGTCGGCGCGGGCGGCGTCAACAGCTTCGAGCTCGCCGAGGGCGCGCTGCGGCGCGGCGAGTGCGACTTCGTGGCCGCGGCGCGCCAATCGCTCGCCGACCCGGATTGGTGGCGCAAGCTCGAAGAGGGCCGCGGGGCGCAGATCCGACGCTGTGAGTTCACGAACTACTGCGAAGGCCTGGATCAGCAGCACAAGCAGGTGACCTGCAAGCTGTGGGACCGCGAGCTCAGCGAGCCCATGCCCTGGGCCAGCGCGGGCGCAGCAGCGCTGCCTCTCTCGCACGACGGCAAACGCCGCCTGATCGCGCCGCCGTAGCCCCGGAATCACGCTTTGGAGCAGTTTCTCGTAGCGCCAGCGCCGCGAGCGGCATTTCGCCCCTGAACCCAGGAGCGAACGCCATGAGCACCGCCGCCATCCCCCATTCGCAAGCCCTGCTCGAGCACGCCGCCTTCGTGCGAGCCGTCGCCCGCGGTCTCGTCCGCGACGACGGCGGTGCTGACGACCTCGCGCAGGACACCTGGCTGCGTGCATCACGCAGCCGCGCGCCGGAGCGCGTCAGCGAGTTCAGAAGTGGCTGGCGGCGATCACGCGCAAGCGTGCGGCGGAAGTCGGGCGTTCAGGCGCCCGACGCTCTGCCAGCGAACGCACCGTAGCGCGCGCCGAAGCGCTCGAGTCGGTGGACGAAACCGTGGCGCGCCTCGACGCGCAGCGCGATGTGGTGGCCAAGATCCTCGCGCTCGACGAGCCGTACCGTTCGGTCGTGGTGCTGCGCTACTACCACGAGCTCTCCTCAGAGGAGATCGCGCAGCGTCTGGGCTCGAAGGCGGCGACAGTGCGCACGCAGCTCGCCCGCGCACACGAGCTGCTGCGCGCCAAGCTCGACAAGCAGTACGGCTCGCGAGCAGCGTGGGCGGGCTTGCTGCTGCCGGATGCACGCGCGTCGGCGAGCGCCGCACTCGGCGTCGGGTTCGTGGTCGCGGCCGTGGTCGGCGCGGCGCTGCCATACTTCGCGTGGCCGAAGTCGGCGGGCGCAGACACCGCTGCGCTGCCCACGGCGCCGGAGTCCGCGTCGCCAGCGGCCGACAAGCTGGCCGGCGCCGACGCGACGACGGCGAGCGCGCAGCGCGCCGAGGCGCCGCTGGCGCGCTTCGAGGCCCCCGACGATGAGTTGCTGTGCGAACCCGCGGAGTTGTTCGACCGTGCGCGCTTTGGCGACTACGAGAAGGCGACCTTCAGCTTCCTGCATGGCGTGCGCGACGACGTGCTCGGGGTGGTGAACAACAACTGGGAGCTCCTGTTCGAGTCGAACAGGTTCTTCACCATCAGCGCGGGCGATGCATCCGAGCTGATCTGCGACCTGGGCGCCAGGTCGCTCGATTCGCTGACGAGCGCGCCACTCGCGGAGTTGGAGGCGCTCGTCGAAGCAGCGTCTCGCGCGGCGCGCTCGACGGACACCCGACGCGGCGACGGCGAGCGCGCGCCCGCTCGAGCGGGCCACACGTACTTCGTGTGGTCCGCGAGCGGCGACAGCGACCTCGCAAGCGCCTTCGAAGTGGTGCAACTGGAGCGCGAGAGTCACTGCCTGCTCGAGTGATATTCCACCGCCGACGGCCGCAGCGCCAAGGGCTCGCTGCGCGACGGCTCGCGCGGGCGCTCGTGGATGGAGACGCTCGTCGCTCTGCGCCGCGCCGCGCAGCGGGCCGATACGCTCAGCGCACCGCGCGCCGAGCTGCAGCTGCGCTCAGGCGCCATCGGCGGGAATCCGGTGCGCGTCACGCTGCGAGGCGACCACCAGTACGTGGACGAAGTCTCGAGTGCGTTGCTCGACGTGCAGTCCGCCATCGACTCGCGCGAGCCGCAGCTCGCCTACGTCGACGGCGGCTTCGTCCCTCCGGACACGCGCCTCGTGGTCACGTCGGCGCGCTTTCGCGGCCAAGCGAACGGCGACAACAACGGCCGCGGCGCCCTGCGCGTCGTCATCGGCGGCGAGACGTTGCTCGAGCGCGCCGACGCCTCCGAGGGGCTCGAACAAACCTGGAGTGGCCGGATCGAGATCACGCCGGGGACCGAGGGCGCGACGTACATCGAAGTGAGCAATTCGAGCGCGCTCGAGCTGGTGCTCGAGGGCGAGTTCGTCCGCACCACGCCCGCTGAGGTCCCGCGCCGCGCGTTCGTGCCCGAAGTTGGACCGCGGCCCACACGCTCGACGCTCAGCCCGCGGCTGATCGCGACGCAGACGCCGGTACTCGAACGCATCGACCAGAACGCGACGCAACGCCCCCGCGCCCAGATGCGCGAGCCCACGCTCGACGTTGAGTACGCCGCCGGCGAACTGCGCGCGCGCGCATGGAGCCGGAGTGAGCTCGCGCTCGCCGACCTCGGCGCGTTCAACCGTGCTGCGGATCTGTTGAACGCGGTCGAAGCGGGGCGTGAGTTCCCCGAGCTGCGCGCCCAGGTACGAGAGAGCCTTCGCGTCGCACTGGCGACGACAGGCATGCGCACGCTTGCCAGGCCGCTCGAGGCCGGACACGCGTACTTCCTCGTCGAACTCGCGCCGGTCGAACAGTCGACGCCGACGTTGCTCTTCGCAGGCGCTGTGGAAGCTGGTGTGCGCTGCGAGCTCGAGCGGTTCGAGCTGCACAGCGAGCTCGGCGCCAGCGGCTCCCTGGCGAGCGCGGAAGGCGCCGAGGCTTGGGCCCGCGCAGCGCGCTACTTGGAGCGTCAGGCGCGCGCCGCACTGGCGCTCGCCGAACCGCGCGCAGAATTCCAATTCCGCGCCGCGACGGCCAACGGCAGCAGCGTCGATCTCGCCGGCCAGGTGGGGACCTACGTGAACGCGACGTCCGACGAGCCGCTCGACCTCAGCCGGCCGCTGCGGCCTGGCGAGCTCCCCACCGTGCATCGTGTCGCGGGTCGCGTGCCGGCGGAGCAGTGTTTCGTCGTCACACGCATCGACTACAGCGCCGCGCCGGGCGCCGACACGTACCGCTCAACCCTCGCGGTGTTGGCCGAGGGCGAAGCTGTGTTTCGGAGCGAGGTCTCGACGCCTGGCGAAGGCGTCTGGCAGGGCGAATTCGTCGTGAGGCCCGGCGAGGAGCAGCACTTCGTCGTCGAAGCGCGCAACGTCGCGACGGCCCGCGTGGTCTTGACCGGCCACTTCGAGCCGCTGCGGGCGCGCTGAAATCGAACGGCTCGCCTGCAAACACACAGGGCGCCGAGCGCAACACGCGCCCGGCGCCCTGTGGATTCGTGGCGAGCAGAAGCGTCTCAGCGCATCAGCGCTGTGAGGTCCTGGACCGTCTTCTCGAACTTGGCGATCTCGGCCTTGATTTGGTCCTTCTTGGCGTCCGCGCGGAAGATGCTGTTGGCGTTGCCCCACACGACCAGCGTCGCGCTGAGCTGCTCGAGCTGCGGCAGTTCGCGCATGTCGACCCCCTGGACAGGAATGCCGCGCTGCTTCATGAACAGCACGATGTTCGTGATGTTCTGGGTGATGTCGCGCGCCGCTTTGATGAGAACTTGGTGTCGAGGTCTTTGCGTCCCGAATCGGGCCCGTCGGCCATGCGCTTGAGGTCGGCGATGGCTGCGGGCGTGCGCGCGAGCACGTTCTTGAGGATCTGCGGAATCTGGTCGGCGACCTGCTTCATCCGCGCCAGAACATCGTTGTAGTCCGCCATGATCGGCGTCCCGATGCTGTTCGCGTCGAGCGACACGCCGAGGAAATCCGCCGCCGGCGCCAGCTGCCCGACTTGCGCGGTCGACGAGGACGGGATCAGCTTGTCGCTCTTGAACTTGGCTTCGGCGGCCTGGGCGACGTCGCGCAGCTTGTAGAGCGCCTCGACCAGCTGGCGCAGGTTGCCGGTGACCTCGTTCTTGGCGTCGGCGAGGCGCCGGTCCCAGTCGGCCTTCGTGAAGCTGTTCACGCCCGGCGCATTCTTGGCGAGCTCGAGCTTCTGCCACTGAACGGCGGCGTAGCGGCGCTCGCACTCGGCGGCGGCCTCGCCGCCCCCGGTTTTCCCGGCGATCTTGGCGAACGCGCCCTTCTTGTTGTCCCAGTCGGTCTTCTTGAGGATCTACGGGTACTCAGGACGCGTGTACGGCATGGCGATCGGTTGGGGTCGAGGACTTGAGAGGAGGGCCCGCGCTCGCTTGCGAACGAGCAGCGGTGACGCGCCGGAGCCGAACCGCTCCGCAAAGCGGACGCAGAGTCTGCACGTCGCGCGCGATTAAGCCATTCCGCCGTTCACGGCGAGCACCTGACCGGTGACGTAGGCGGCGCCGGGGCTGAACAGATACTCGACCGCCGAAGCGACCTCCTCGGGCTTGCCAAAGCGCCGCAGCGGGATGCGCTCGAGCACCTCGTCGCGCGCAATGGCGGCTGTCATGTCGGTCTCGATCAGGCCGGGCGCGACGCAGTTGACGGTCACGTTGCGCTTGGCGAGCTCCTGCGCGAGCGACTTCGCCGCCGCGATCAGTCCCGCCTTCGACGCCGCGTAATTCGCCTGCCCGCGGTTGCCGTTCTGGCCCGAGATCGAGGTCATCACCACGATGCGGCCGCCCGCGCGCAGCTGCACCATCGGCATCACGAGCGGCTGCACGACGTTGTAGAAGCCATCGAGGTTGGTGGTAAGCACTCGGTCCCACGCCTCTTCGCTCATGCCCGCGAACGGGCCATCGGCGGTGACTCCAGCGTTGAGCACCAGCCCCCAGAACGCGCCGCGTTCGCGCAATTCCGCCTCGAGCGCGGCGCGCGCAGCTGCGCGGTCAGCGACATCGAAGCGCAGCGTGCTCGCCTTGCCGCCCGCCGCCTCGATCTCCGCGCGCACGGCCTGGGCCGCGTCCTCGCGGTCACGGTAGTTCAGCACCACCTCGTATCCACCGCGCGCCAGCGCCCCCGCCGTCGCCCGACCGATCCCCCGACTCGCGCCCGTCACCAACACCCGCTTCGTGCTCATAGGCCTGTGTTTACACCGCGGACGAGCCGCGGGCCGCGAGAAAAACGCGCCGCGCCGGCCGCTCCCCGCCCTCGAGGGGCGGAAGGCGGCCTGCGCAGCGCGCAGCCGATGAAGCCCGAGTGTTTCAGTCCTCGGTCTTGGTGATCTCGACCTCGAACTCGAGTTCGCCGCCCATGGTCATCTCCTGCTTCATGGTCGAGTCGTTGAAGGTGCGCTCGCTCGACTGCTGGACCTCGATCGTGCCCTCGAGCTTGAGCAGCACGGGCAGCTTGGTGGCCGGGTCGAACAGCAGTTGGCCCTCGAGTTCGATGTCGTAGGTGTTGCCCACGAGCACGATCGGCGGCGCCGGATCGAAGAAGCGCCCTTCGCGCGGGCCGCGGCCTTCGGGCATCGGCAGATCGCCGCTGCCCTTGATCTCGAGCTTGATCGCCTTGCACGCCACGCCGCCGTGGTCGACGGGTTCTTCGGCGAGCGAAGCTTGGCCCTCGAGCGTCGCCATCGAGAGGACGCCGCTGACTTGGCTGCCTCCACGCGGGCCACGGCGTCGACCGCCCTCTTCGCCGCCGCCTTCCGGCTGCTCCGGCGGCGCGAACAGCGCCTTCTGCACGTCGAGCGCCAGTCCATGCTGGATGGCCGCGTTGTCGAGTTCCCACTCCGTCTCGTCGCCCTTGGGCAGGAACGCATCGAGCAGCAGCGTCAGTCGGTGGCCTTCGAGCGCGTCGCCTTCCGCTTCGCCTTCGACCACCTTGACTTCGACGCCGTCGTCGCCGCGCGTGAGCTCGAGCGTGACGCCCGCCAGGCGCGGCTTCATCGCCGACTCCATCTGGCGGTCGCCGAAGGAGGTCGCGTTCTCGTTCGCGAGCGACTCGAACACGCGCCGCACCTTCTTCGGCGCGCCGTCCTCGTGCTCGAGCGTCGTGTCGACGAACGCGATGGTGCGCTTGGAGGTCGAGTTCATCGACATCGTCGGCATCTCGACCGGTTGCCCGTCGCGCTCCATGCTCATGGACTTCAGCTCCATCTCCATGTTCGAGCTGATCTCGACGCGCAGCGAGCGCTTCTGGGTGTAGTCGGTGGCGAGCGAGCCGCCCAGGCAGAACAGTGCGGCGCCGGTGAACAGCAGCGATTTCATGACAAGAACTCCGTGGCAACGGACAGAAAAGGACAGGACCCGAGGCCCGGATGGTACGTCGCGCTGCGCGCGAAGGAACTTCTCAAGGTCTTGCCGGGGGCGCCGCGCAGGTGACCGGCGCGCGCCCTGGCCGTACGCTCGTCGCATGCCGCGGCTCGCCAACTTGCTCGTCGAAGGCGTCTCGATCGGCGGACTGGAGACCTGCCTGGACCTGCCGGAGTGGAAGCTGGCCTTCGACTTGGGCCGCTGCCCGGACTTCGCGGTCAACCGGCCGACGATCCTGTTCACGCACGCTCACATGGACCACATGGGCGGAGTGGCCTGGCACGCGGCGACGCGCCACCTGCGCCGCCTGGGCGCGCCGACCTACATCGTCCCGCGCGAGAACGAGGCCGCGTTCGCGGAGCTGTTCGAGGTCTGGCGTAAGCTCGACAAGAGCCAGCTCGAGCACCGGCTCGTCGCAATCGGCCCGGGCGAGGAGTTCGTGCTGCCAAACAAGCTGATCGTGCGCCCGTTCCGCTCGTACCACCGCGTGCCGTGCCAGGGGTACGCGCTGTGGTCGCGGCGCCGCAAGCTCAAGCCCGAGCACCTGGGCAAGAGCCAGCACGAGTTGCGCGCCTTGCGCGAGTCCGACGAACCCGCCTTCGACACGCTCGAGACGCCGGAGTTCGCCTTCACGGGCGACACGCTGATCGAGGTCGTCGAGCGAACCGAAGTCGTCCGCAAGGCGCGTGTGCTCGCCATGGAAGTCACCTTCCTCGACGACCTCGTCAGCGTGCCGCAGTGCCGCGACAAGGGACACATCCACCTCGAGGAGGTGCTCGAGCGCGCCGACCTGTTCGAGAACGAAGCGCTGCTGTTCACGCACTTCTCGACGCGCTACAGCCCCGAGCGTGTGCTGGAGATCCTCGAGAAGCGCCTGCCAAGCGTGCTGCGTGGACGTGTGACAGCGTTGCTGCCGCAGGCCTGAGCCGCACAGTCGCGGCCGGTGTCGCGCTCAGCGCGGCGAACGGATTCGGTCGACGAGCGACGCGAGGTGCGCGGGCGGCGGCGGAGTGAAGCGCGCCACGGCGAAGGCGACCGCGAAGTTGACCAGTGCGCCGAGCGCGCCGATGCCTTCGGGCGAAATGCCGAACCACCAGTGCGCGGCGCTGTTGAGTTCAGGGTGCACGAACTTGAAGTGCACGATGTAGCTCGCTGTGAACGCCAGCCCCGCGAGCATGCCGCTCACGGCGCCGGCGGCGTTCATGCGGCGCGAGAACACGCCGAGCAGGATCGTCGGGAAGAAGCTCGACGCGGCGAGCCCGAACGCGAAGGCCACGACTTGCGCCACGAAACCGGGCGGATTGACGCCGAGGTAGCCGGCGACGACCACCGCCACGGCCGCCGACACGCGCGCGAAGAACAGCTCGCCGCGCTCGGTGATCGACGGCCACAGCGCGCCCTTGAGCAGGTCGTGGCTGATCGAAGTCGAAACGACGAGCAACAGTCCGGCCGCAGTCGAGAGAGCCGCGGCGAGTCCGCCGGCGGCAACCAGCCCCGCGACCCAGTCGGGCAGCCCGCCGATCTCGGGGCTGGCGAGCACCAGGATGTCGCGGTCGACGTGAAGCTCGTTGAGCTGCGCGTCGCCGACGTGCTGCACGAGTCCGTCGCCATTCTTGTCTTCGAAACGAATCAGGCCGGTCGTCTCCCACTTCTTGAACCAGCCCGGCATGCGCTCATAGGGCTGCTGGGAAACCGACTCGATCAGGTTCGTGCGCGCGAACACGGCGAGCGCCGGCGCCGTGGTGTAGAGCAGGGCGATGAACAGCAGCGCCCAGCCCGCCGACGAGCGCGCGTCGCGCACCTTCGGCACGGTGTAGAAGCGCACGATCACGTGCGGCAGCCCGGCGGTCCCGGCCATCAGCGCGGCCGTCACGCACAGCATGTCGACGAGCGAGCCGCCGCCTTCGGTGTAGCTCGCGAAACCCAACTCGCGATTCAGGCCATCGAGACGCTCGAGGACGCTCGGCTCGCCGTCGACCGGAGCACCCATCCCCCACTGCGGCAGCGGCGAACCCGACATGCGCAGCGCGAGGAAGATCGCCGGAACGAGGTACGCGAAGATCAGCACGCAGTACTGCGCCACCTGCGTGTAGGTGATGCCCTTCATGCCGCCGAGCACGGCGTAGAACAGCACGATCGCCATGCCGATCCACACGCCGGTCTCGATCGAAACTTCGAGAAAGCGGCTGAAGACGATGCCCACGCCGCGCATCTGGCCGGCGACGTAAGTGAACGACACGAACAGGGCGCACACGACCGCGACGACGCGCGCGGTCTGCGATCCGTACCGGTCGCCGACGAAGGCGGGCACGGTGAACCTGCCGAAGCGCCGCAGGTACGGCGCGAAAAGCAGCGCGAGCAGCACGTAGCCGCCGGTCCAGCCCATCAGGTACACAGACCCGCCGTAGCCGAGCGCGGCGATCATCCCGGCCATCGAGAGGAACGAGGCCGCGCTCATCCAGTCGGCGGCCGTCGCCATGCCGTTCACGACCGGATGCACGGCGCCGTCGGCGACGTAGAAGTCGCGCGTCGAGCGCGCCTTGGCCCACAGCGCGAGCGCGATGTAGAGCGCGAACGACGCGCCGACGAGGACGAAAGTCCAGACTTGGACGCTCACGCGCTCACTCCTCGTACAGCCCCAGACGCCGCTCGAGCCGCGCCATGAGCACGACGTACACCGCGATCAACGCGACGAACACGAAGATCGAGCCCTGCTGCGCGAACCAGAAGCCGAGCTTGAAGCCCGTTCCCGGCAACTTCCACTGGTTGAGCCACGGCGCGAAGACCAGTCCGCAGCCGAACGAAACCAGCCACCACACCGCGAGCAGGATGGCGAGGTAGCGCAAGTTCGCGCGCCAGTACGCGCGGCGCACGCCGTCGTCGAGTTGGTTGCTCATCGCTGTGCCTGGGCTGGCCGCGGGGTGCTGCGGAACTCGTGGACGGCGCGCGCGACGAGGAACGCCGCGAGGGCCATGAGCACGACAGAGGTGACGCCGTTGGCGAAGGAGACGTCGAAGCCCTGCGCGTCGGCGAAGCTCTTGCGTGCGATCGCGACCAGCGCCCACAGCGTGATCGCGAGCACGAACACGAGCGGCGCGACGACGAACGCGACGCCGCGGCCTTCTTTGCGCAGCCAGACCGCGATCGAGAGCAGCGTGAGCGCGGCGAGCAACTGGTTCGAGGCGCCGAACAGGGTCCAAAAGCGCAGGTAGGCGCCCTCGGCGCCGAAGCCGAGGAACAGCGCTGCGGGCGCGATGGTCGCCAGCGTGCCCGCGACGGCGCCGCCCCAGCCGCGCCAGCCGAGCAGTTCCTGCACGAGGTAGCGGCCCAGGCGCGTCGCGACGTCGAGCGTGTCGAACACGAAGGTCGAGAAGGCCATCGCGCCGAAGGTGATCGCGAAGGCCAGGTTTTCGCGCCCGATCACGAGCGTGAGGAACTCTCCGATGCCGTTGCCGTAGATCGTGCCCGGCTTGAGGCCGCGCAGTTGCTCCTTCGTGCAGATGGCGACGGTGACGAGCGCGATGAGCGCGACGAAGGCCTCGGCGAGCATCGCGCCGTAGCCCACGAGCTTGGAGTGGCTCTCGCGATCGACCTGTTTGGAGGTCGTGCCCGAACACACCAGCCCGTGGAAGCCCGAACAGGCGCCGCAGGCGATGGTCACGAACAAGAACGGCATCAGCGCCGGGCCGGGCTTCGCCGGATCGGCCTCGGCGAAGGCCGGTTGCTGCAACTCGTAGCCACCGAACAGCACGCCGATCGCCCCCACCGCGAGCGCGCTGTAGAGCACGAATCCGCCCAGGTATCCGCGCGGCTGGAGCAGCGCCCACACCGGGACGACCGAGGCGAGTGCGCAGTACCCGAGGATCAACAGCCCCCAGGTGCGCGCGTCGAACACGAGCCATTCGCTGGTGTGCGTGCCCAGCCAGGCCACGGCGAATGTGGCGGGCACGAAGATCAGGGTGAGCAGCCACAGCGGCGGCGCGAACCAGCGCTGCACCAGTCCCATCACGACCGAGAGCGCGAGGTACATCACGCTCGCCGCCGCGACCGCGCCGCCCGGATTGAAGCGCACGCCCGCGGCTTCGAGTTCTTCGGTTCCGCGTGCGAAGCTCGCCGCAGTGATGTCGGCGAAGGCCACGATCACGTAGACCAGCGCGATCCAGATGAAGGCCATCGTCGCGCGGCCCGCCGGCGTGCCCAGGCGCTCGCGCGCGATCTCCGCGATCGAGCAGCCGCCGTGGCGCAACGAAGCGACCAGGCTCGAAAAGTCGTGCACCGCGCCGATGAACACGACGCCCAGACCGATCCAGATCAAGCACGGCGCCCAGCCGAAGTTCTGGCAGGCGAGGATCGGGCCGGCGATCGGGCCGGCCGCGGCGATGGCCGAAAAATGCTGCGCGAACAGGTAGAACGGCTTGGTCGGGACGAAGTCGACGCCGTCTTGCTTTGCGTGCGCCGGCGTAACGCGCGCATCGTCGAGACCCAGACGCGCCGCGACGAAACGCCCGTACAGCCGGTAGCCGGCGACGAGCAGCGCGGTGAAGGCGAGGGCGAGGAGCGTGAGGCTCACGCGCCAGACAATAGCGTTGAGTTCGCCGCTACAAGAGGTACTTGACGGCCACGAAGCCCAAGGCGCCGACGACCAGCAGAATCACAGTGGCGAGTTCGAAGTACTTCTCGAGCCACTGCTTCACGGTCGGACCGAAGAAGAAGATCGCGGTGGCGACGCTGAAGAAACGGCCGCCGCGCCCGACGATCGAAGCGAGCACAAGCGTGGTGAGCCCGACCTCGAACACGCCCGAGGCGATGGTGAACACCTTGTAGGGAATCGGCGTAAAGGCCGCGCCGAAGATCGCCAGGAACGCGTGCTCGTTGTACTTCGCGCCGACCAGGTCGAAACGCTCGCGCGTGAAGCCGGGAACGTGATCGAAGAAGAAGCCCTGCAGCGAGTCCCACAGGTTCATGCCGATCCACCAGCCGAGCATGCCGCCGAGCACCGACGCCACGACGGAAACCGCGGCGTAGAAGTACGCGCGCTTGGGCTTGGCGACCGACAGCGCGATCTGCAGCACGTCCGGCGGAATCGGGAAGAACGAACTCTCCAGGAACGAGATCACAAACAGCGCCGGAGTGCCGTACGGAGTATCCGCCCAGCCGAGCACCCAGTTGTAGAGGCGCTTGACGATGTTGGGCTTCGTGGGAGCGGCTTCGCTGGCGGTCGGGGGCGTCATGGGGTGCGGTGCTTCGGCTGGCGGGGGCGCAAGACGTTAGCGACTGGACGCGCGCTCCGCAGGCGGGCGCCCGGCGTCCCGCTGGAGTTCACCGAGGAAAAAGCGTGCGCCCTCGAGCTTGGGATCGAGCTCGAGAGCTCGTTCGTACGCGCGCCGCGCCTGGTCGGCGCGCCCGAGCTCGCGCAGGGCGTTGCCCAGATTGAAGTGCGCCGGCGCCCGGCGCGGATCGAGCTGCACGACCCGTTCATGACGTGCGAGCGCCTCCTCCAAGCGGCCCAGCTCCTGGAGCGCCGAACCCGAGTTCGCCAGCGCCTCGACGTGGTCGTGCTTGAGCGCGAGCGCCGCCTCGTAGTGCCCGAGCGCCTCTTCGACACGTCCCAACGTGTAGCAGGTGTTGCCGAGGTTGTTGTGCGCCGCGACGAGCCGTGGATCGAGCGCGAGCGCGGCGCGGTAACTCTCCAAAGCCTGATCACGCCGCCCGAGCGCGAGCTGGCTCGAGCCGAGCGCGTTGTGCGCGGCCGCGGAGCGCTGATCGAGCTGCAAGGCCATGTCGAACTGCGCCACGGCCTCGGCGTGCCGGCGCAGGCGCTGCAACGTGACTCCCAAGTTGAAACGCAGGTCGGCTTGTTCGGGCGCGACGCGCACCGCGTCGGCGAGGTGCACGCTCGCCTCCTCGAGCCGCCCTTGATCGTGGCGCAGAAGTCCCAATTCGTTGTGCGCGATCCACGCTTGCGGATTGCGTGCGAGCGTGTCCTGCCACAGCGCTTCTTCGCTCTCGAACGCGCGCTGGCGCTGCACGCTCGCGACACCGGCGGCGAGCACGGTCAAAACCATCAGCAGCTCCGCCAAGCGTGGGACACGAACGCGCTCGCACGCAACGCTCGCCGCAGCCGCGACGAACGCCGTGGCGCTGGGCAGTGCGAAGTGCTGCCAGTGGTCGGCGACCAGCGAGTAGCGCATGAAGTAGACGTCGAGCAGCCCGAGCGTCGGCGCGAGCGCGAGGACGAACGTCGCCAGCGCGAAGAACGCTCCGCGCCCCCAACTCGCGCGCTGCAACCACAGAACGGCCAGCGCCATCGCGAGCAACGCCGCGGGCAGTACGGCGTCGGCCGAAGTCTCGCCGAGCTTCCAACGCGGATAGACGAACGCAAGCTCGAGCGGCGCGAGCGCCTTGCCGAGGTAGAACCACACCGCGCGTCCGGCGAGCAGCACGCGCGAGACAAGGCCGTCGTCGCGCACGACCGTCTCGCGGATCGCAACGGTCGACTGGAACCAAACCGTCACGGCGCCGAGCACGAGCGCGAGGCCGAACAGCGGCGCGAGGCGCCGCACATCGGCTGCGCTGACGCGGCCGCGTCGCCACCATGCGCACAGGACCAGGATCGGCGGCAACACGACCGCGCTGGTTTTCGCGAGCAAAGCGAGCGTGAACAGCGCCAACGCGCTCCAACGCATCCGGCGCGAGTCGGGCTCGTCCTCCGAGCGCAGGTACGCCAGCGCGGCGGCGGCGCACAACGCGAACGAGAGCGTGTTCTTGCGCTCGGTGATCCAGGCCACCGATTCGACGCACACCGGATGCACGGCGAAGAGCAGCGCTCCGCCGAAGGCCCCACGCACGCCCAAGCGCACGAGCACGCGCCACACGAGCACCGCGCCCGCGGCGTGCAGCGCGGCGTTGACCACGCGGTAGCCGAGCGCGTGCTCGCCGAACAGGCGCCACTCGATCCACAGCATGCTCGAGGTCAGCGGGAAGTAGTCGGGGGCTTCGCGCGTGAACCAAAGGCGGCCCAGGCCGTCTGCGGTGTGGATCAGCGGGTTGCGCGTGAGGAACGTGTCGTCGTCCCACAGGAAACCGCCGCCGAGGGATGGCGCGTAGAGCCCGAAGGCGGCGAGGGCGAGGAGCACGGCGAGCAGGCGCTCGCCAGCAGGTTGAGAGTGGCGGTTCAAGGGCGGCGGAAGCAAGTGTCCTGTTTCCGAATTTCGTCGAATATCTCGCTGGCCTCGCCGCCCCCGGCGGCGTTGCTCCGGTTCGGTGACCTATTCAGGTCGCCTGGAATCCTCGCGCCTTGCCAGGAACGCCGATTCCAGCGACATCTTCGACGAACTTCGCAAGCAGAACACTAGCGGCGCTCCTCGAGCGTTGCATGAAAAGGCGTTCGACGAGACACGGCGAGCGGCGAAGACGTACGCCAAGCGCCTTCGAGAGGCTTGGCGCGCCCAGAACCTGCGCCGATCGAGTTGCAAGTGACTCCAAGCGACGCGAGCTTGCGTACTGCGCTTGCGGCGCCGCGCGGGCGAAGCATGCACGCGCGCCGACGCGCCCGCTCGAGCCCCCACTTGCCCACCCGTCGCCCCCACAGATCCGCTTTTTGCGTCTCCGCGTTGCCCGCCAAACGTCCGCGCCCGCTGCGGCGGCTCGTGTTGGTGCTGGGCGACCAACTCGATCCGCGCTCGGCGGCTTTCGAGGGCTTCGAGCGCGAGCGCGACGGCGTGTTCCTCGCTGAGACGGCCAGCGAGAGCGAGGTCGTGTGGAGCGCCAAGCAGCGCACGGCGCTGTTCCTCGCCGCGATGCGCCACTTCGCGCAGGCGCTGCACGACTCGGGCGTGAACGTGCGCTATTCGCGGCTCGACGACGAGAACAACACACAGGACCTCGTGGCCGAGCTGCGCCGCGCGATCGAGGTGCTGCGGCCCGCCGAAGTGGTCGCGCTCGAGCCGGGTGAGTGGCGCTTGCGCGAGGCGTTGCGCGAACTTGGAGTTCGGCTCGTCGACGACACGAGCTTCTATTGCTCGCACGAGCGCTTCCAGCAGCACGCGCAGGGCCGCAAACAACTGCGCATGGAGTTCTTCTACCGCGAGATGCGGCGCGAGCACGGCGTGCTCATGGACGGCGACGCGCCCGCGGGCGCCGAGTGGAACTTCGACAGCGAGAACCGCAAGTCCTTCGGCGCGCAGGGGCCGGGCGACGTGCCGCCGCGCACGCGCTTCGAGCCTGACTCGCTCACGCGCGAGGTGCTCGAGCTCGTCGAACGGCGCTTTGCAGCTCATCCCGGATCGCTCGAGGACTTCGCTTGGCCCGTGACGCCGGCTCAGGCGCGCAAAGCGCTCGCGGAGTTCATCGAGCAGCGCCTCGCGCGTTTCGGCGATCACCAAGATGCGATGTGGACCGGCGAGGCGTGGCTCTACCACTCGCACATCTCGGCCGCGCTCAACCTGAAGTTGCTCGATCCGCGCGAAGCCGTGAACGCCGCGGAGCAGGCCTACCGCGCGGGCCGCGCGCCGCTCGCCGCCGTGGAGGGCTTCGTGCGCCAGATCCTGGGCTGGCGCGAGTACGTGCGCGGCGTGTACTGGCGCTTCATGCCGCAGTACCTCGAGCGCAACGCGCTCGGCGCCGAGCTCGACCTTCCGGAGTTCTACTGGACGGGCGCCACGAACATGCACTGCATGAGCGACGTCGTGCAACAAACGCTCGCCACCGGCTACGCGCACCACATCCAGCGCCTGATGGTCACGGGCCTGTTCGCGCTGCTCTACGGCGCGCGGCCCGCCGAAGTGCACCGCTGGTACCTCGCCGTGTACGTCGACGCCGTCGAATGGGTCGAGCTGCCCAACACGCTCGGCATGAGCCAGTTCGCCGACGGCGGCGTGATGGCCTCCAAGCCCTACGTGGCATCCGGCAAGTACATCGCGCGCATGAGCAACTACTGTAGCTCGTGCCCCTTCGATCCCGAGGAAGCGACTGGCCCCAAGGCCTGCCCGTTCACCACGTTTTACTGGGACTTCCTCGCGCGCCATCGCGATTCGCTCGCCGCGAATCCGCGCATGGTGATGCAACTGAAGAATCTCGCGCGCCTCGCGCCGGCCAAGCTTGCCGCGATCCGCGCGCGGGCCGCCGATTTGCGCACGAGCCCCGAGTTGCTGCGCGCACAAAGCTGAGTCGCTCGTGCCGCGGGCGCGCGGTGTGTGCTCCCGCGCCGCATCCATGAGCACCAACACGCCCGGCGGATCAGGACTGTCCGACCGAGAGCTTGGGCGTGCGCATCGAGAACTTCGCCGTGCCCGGCTGGTCTTCGTACCAGGGCCGCCAGCAACTGGTGCGCGACGTGCTGCCGCTCGCGCCCAAGGTCGTGACGTTGTTCTACGGCTGGAACGACCACTGGGTCGGTTTCGGCGTCGAAGACGACGCCGCGGGTGAGCTGGTCCAGGGCGTGAAGGAATCGGTGCTCGAAAAGCACCGCGACCTGCGTGTCGTGCAGGCCTGGGCGAAGTTGCGCATGGCTTTCTCGCGCGGCGGCAACAACGCGCGGCCGCTGCGCGTTCCGCTCGACAAGTTCGAAGCCAACCTGCGCGAGATGGTGCGCCTCGCGAAGGCGCAAGGAGTGCAGGTCGTGCTGCTCACCGCGCCCACCAACATGCGCGCGGGCGACGAGCCCAACTACCTCGCGCAGCGCCACTTGCCCGACGTCACGCAGCTCGTGCCGATCCACTCCAGCTACGTCGAAGCCGTGCGCAAGGTCGCACGCGAGGAGCAGGCGCTGCTGTGCGACCTCGCCGCGCATTTCGACGCGCTGCCCGCCGACGAGCTCAACAAACTCATCATGAAGGACGGCGTGCACTTCACGCGCGCCGGCGGCCGGAGCGTGGGCCGCTTGCTGTTCGAGTGCTTCCGCGACAACGGCCTGTTCGAACGCATGCAGTGAACGCTGCAGCGGCCGCGTTGGTGGGCCATGTAGGACTCGAACCAACCAACATGCGATGACGAGTCGCTCGGCCGACAGCGATCACGCGGACGGACCGGCTTCGGCACTGGCCACCGTCGCCTGTGACTCGGCATGGCCGATGGTTCCCGCAGCATGGGCGCTACGTACATGCGCGGCGCTGCACCCCAGCGCGTACCGGCGGTGCGAGCCCGACGGATCAAGGCTTCACAAAGAAGCGCCGGGCTGTCGCCAGCAGGGCTCAAGCGGACAGCCCCGGTTTTCTGGGCCGGCCGCTCTCTTGCTCGCACACAGGAGGCGGCCTCGCTTACGCTTCAACTCGGGCGGGCGCCACAAGGAGGACCGAGTATGCGAACCAACTTGACGTATACGAAGCTGCGCGCGGCGCGCAGCTTCAAGTCGTTGTGCGGCCTCGCCGCGATCACACTCTGCGTGACACGCGATGCGCAGGGGCAATCGGCAATGTGGAACCTCGGGTCGCTCGGCGCAAACGCGTCGAGCGCAGTAGGAATCTCTGCCGACGGTGGCGTGATCGTCGGCTGGAGCGGCGCGAACGAGTTCACTGGCGCTGCCTTCCGATGGAGCGACGCCACTGGGATGTCTGCGTTTTTTTCGGGTGACGCCGTCGCAGCAGGCGTTTCGCGCGACGGGACCACGATCGTCGGCTCGGTTCAAGGCAGCGTGGGATTCCGGTGGCGCCAGACCGGGACCACATACCTCTGGGGCCCAGCGACCTTCGTCTCTTTCAACGGAGAGAAGCTGCACGGCATCTACGCCAACAGCGGCTTGGTCTATTCGTACCGATTCGTGAGCGGCGCCTCGACCGACGTCACCCACGTCTTCTGCCAGTGTGGTGTGTACGAGACCATGGCGCTCTCCGGCGACGGCGACACGGTCGTGGGACAAACGTCCCAGCGCGCCTCGCGCTACTCCTTCGCCACCAACACGTTCACCGACCTTGGCGCACTTCCCGGTGGGTCCTTCTCCTCCGCCAAAGGCACAACGTTCGATGGGTCGTTCGTCGTCGGCGACGCCATCGTCGGAAGCGGCCCGCCGCCCTACCAGCGTCGAGCATTCCTCTGGAGCGCACTCGGCGGCATGCAGAACCTGGGAACACTTGGAGGCCCAGAGTCGGTCGCGCTCGGGGTCAGCGACGATGGGACGGTCGTCGTCGGCAGTTCGCTCAATGCGTCAGGAAGCTGGCGCGCCTTCCGCTGGACCGCGACGAGCGGCATGGTCGATCTGGGAACCCTGGGCGGAGCGGAGTCACGCGCTCGAGCGATCACTCCCGACGGCCAACTCATCGTAGGCGAGGCTCAACTACCGGGCGGCGCCTGGCGCGCGTTCGTGTACGGCGTCGACTGCGATGCGAACGGCATTCCCGACATCTACGACCTCCGCGCCGATCCGGCTCGTGACTGCAACACCAACGGCGTGCTCGACACGTGCGATTTGGCTTCCGGCACGTCACTGGACCTCGACCAGAACGGCTGCCCAGATGAGTGCGGTTGCACTACGTGCGTTGCGCCGAGCGTGTACTGCGCGGCGAAAGTCAACTCGCAATTCTGCGTCCCGAGCATCGCCATCTCGGGACCGCCAAAGTTGAGCGGCTCCAGCCCCAGCGTCGTGGTCGCCACCAACATCCTCAACGGCCGCAACGGACTCTTGTTCTACGGATACCAACCGAGCGCAGCGCCGTTCCAAGGCGGAACCCTGTGCGTGCAAGGCTCGATTCGGCGCACGGCGGTGCAAAACTCCGGGGCCGTCGGCGCGTCGAGCAATTGTGCAGGCAGCTTTCAGTTCGACATGAACGCGTTCATCACTTCCGGCGCCGACCCGCTGCTGCAGGTCGTCGGACAGACCTTCGCTTGCCAGTTCTGGAGCCGCGATCCCGGCGACCCCTTCGGCTCGAGCCTGACGAACGCAGTCCTGGGTCAGGTCTGCCAGTAGCCGCAAGACTCTGGACGCCCTCGGGCCGTCGCTGCGGCGCCGGCTCGAGGGCGCAATCGTCGGCGCTGATTCGAGCGACGTGCAACGAGACGGCCTCGGACGAGACGCCCCTCCTGAGCGCGCAACGCGCTCCGCTGGGCTCGATGGTGGTGGGCCATGTAGGACTCGAACCTACGACCAAGCGATTATGAGTCGCCTGCTCTAACCGACTGAGCTAATGGCCCGCAGAGCGCGCAGGATAGCGCGCGAGGCACGAGCAAAGGTCGAGGGGCGGCTACCTGCGCGGCTGGAACGAAACGGACGGGGCGAGCGCCAAGCGCTTGTGCCGAGCGTGAAACTGGCCCGCCGAGAGTCTTGTCCACGCTCCCGTGCATCGAGTGGCCGGGCCCGGCGCGCTGCGGGTCGCACACTGCGATGTGCGCGGCCCGAGTTGGTGTGGCGCCGAACTACGGAACGAAGGTCAGCTCGACGGCGTCCGAGAGGTTGGTCGTCTTCGAGGCCGGCGGATCGCGGTACCAGGCCTGCACGTAGAGCTTGTCGCCAACGGTGAAGGGTGCGCCGAGCACGCTCGGATTGGCCGCGAGGAACAAGTTCCAGTCGAGGCTGAAGGTCCCATCGCAAGCGTTGAGCGTGCCGCCCGAGTTCTGGGGCGTAGTGCGCTGCGTCGGCGACCTCACGCACAGGAAGCTCGAGCCAAAGCCCCACTGGAGCGGAGCGAACGCATTGTTGTCTGGCTCCAGACCGTGCATCACGATCGACGAGTTGCCGTAGGCGACGACCAGCGGCGCGGTCCCGCTCGCAACGTCGACGGTGTAGAGCGGTCCTTGCCCGTGGACGTGTCCCACAACGTGTCCGCCAACGCGTCGCAAGCCGGGCCCGCGTTCGCGCCCGCGCTCGAGGAGATCGTCGTGATCTGAGTCTTCGCGCGAGTCGCCGAGTTGATCGAACGCCACGCGCGTGCGGATTCGACGGCGAGAAGCTGCTGGCCAAACACTGGTCCGGACAAGGCGAGAAAAGCGGCCGTGCGGCGTTCCGTAGGTTTGGCACTCACGATTCTTGGGGCCGGGCGCGAGCTGGCTGGGAGCACGCCTGGTGAGGTGATGTCCTGCTGGAGAGAGCCGACACCGGCGGACACGCTGCATCGCGCAACGCGAGTTCCCCACGCGAGGCCCCGACACGGACCTCAAGCTGCTCGGCTCGACGCTCACCGGACGCAGCGGCGCGGCCGCGAAGCAGCGCACTGAATAGGTCGCCGAACCGGAGCAACGCCGCCAGGGGCGGCGAGGCCAGCGAGCTCTTCGACGAAACGCGGAAACAGGGCGCTAGCCCGACCTATTCATGAACCGCGTAGCGAAAACGCCGGAGCGCCTGTCCTGCAAAGTTCTTCGACGCGAGGGCTCGGAAGCGACCTGCAGGTCGCTGAGAACATCTCGCGTCGAAGATAACGCAGCAGGGCAGGATGATCCGGCGTTTGCAGTAGCGGGCTCATGAATAGGTCGGGCTAGGGCGCCAGCGTGAACTGCACCGCAGAGCTGGTGACAAGCTTGGTCGCGGCGAGCGGATCGCGCAGCCAGAATTGCGCCCAGAGCGTGTCGCCGGCGCCGAACGGTGCGCCGACGGCGCCCGGATTCGACGCGCGGTACTGGTTCCAGTCCTCGATGAGCACTCCGTCGCAAGCGCCGGCTGTCGAGCCAGAAGATCGGACGCGAGTGACTTGCAGCGGCGGCGCGACGCACAGCGTGCTCGAACCGAACGGCGTAGCCAGCTGGCCGTTGATGCCGTAGACCAACGCTCCGAACCGGTCACCTTCGACGAAGCGTGCGACCACTAGGAAGTTCGCCGCGTCGCTGGCGCTCGCCACGCCCGCGACCTGGAGTTGCGCGACGCAGCCCGCGCTGCTGACGCCCGCCGGGCATTGGTAGATGAACGATTCGCCGCAGGCTTGGCAGCCCCAGCGCGCGATGTAGCCGTCGCCGCCGGAAGGTTCCAGGCCGGCGAAGCCCGCAAAGGCGAGCGCAGACCCGCAGCCATCGTCGTACTCGACCAGCTGCATGTCGGAACTGCCGGTCCCTTCTGCGAGAACCTCCCACTGAGTTCCGTCGAAGCGCGCAAGCTGGACGTCCAGCGCCCCGCCAGCCACACCGAAGCTGCCGGCGACGTAGAGCCGCTCGCCCGTGCCATCGTCGTGAGCAACCAAGCGGCGCGGCGCTCCGATCAAATCACCGGGCAACGCGCTCCAGACGAGTCCGTCCCAACGAGCGATGTCCACCGTCGCGCCCCAAGCGGTCAGCAGGAATCCGCTGGCGTACAGCTGTGCTCCGCTGCCGTCGTCGAACGAGGCAAGTGCCGTGACCGTGGTCGCGGCGTTGTTGTCGTCTCCGACGGACGTCCAACTCGCGCCGTCCCACTTCACAACCTGCGCGCCCGAACCGATCGAGGTTCCGCCCGCGTAGAGCGCCGGTCCGCTTCCGTCGTCGTGCACCGCAAACGCGGTGATCGCCGCGAACGTCGGCAATCCTGCGCCGACGGGTTGCCATTGCGCGCCATCCCAGCGCGCGACATGCAGCAGCGACGTCGAGCCCGCCTGCGTGAACGCGCCGCCTGCGTGAACGCGCCGCCGGCGTAGAGCGCGCTGCCGCTGCCGTCGTCGAACGAGTGCAGCGCGTACACCGCGTTGTTCAGCCCCGGCGCGCCGACGGCTTGCCAGTCGACGCCGTCGAAACGTGCAACTCGGCCGAGCGAGATTCCCGCGGCGCTGATGAGGGTTTCGGTCGCTGCGAACAGTTCCGACCCCGCGCCAGCGTCGTGACTCTCGAAGACCAGAACGCCCGAAGTGATCTCCGGCAGCAGCTCCCACGAGTCGTTGCGGCGGAGCGCCACACCAGCGACCAACGTCTGAGCTGCGCCGACGGTGAACACGCCCTGCGCCACGAGCAAGTCGCCACCCGCATCGGTGTACCGACCCAGCGCGAGCAGCGGGCTGTCGAGTCCGCCTGGCGACTGCGACTGCGGCGTTGGCCAGGTCCAGCGAGTCCCATCCCACACGGCGGCCCTTGGCGTCGACGTCGGGTCGCCACCGCTGGGATCATTCGCCGCGCTGAACTGCCCGCCCGCGAAGAGCCGCGCTCCGCCGGGCACGGAAGTGCTCGCCACGGTGTGGACTGCGCCGTTCAGCCCAGCGCCGAGCACGTCCCACTGTCCGTTGCTTCTGCGGATCACGTTGCCGACGAACGCGCCGCCCGCGGGAAAACTGAACTGCCCGCCCGCGTAGAGCTTCGCGCCCGCCCCGTCGTCGTGCACCGTTAGCGCATTCACGCTTCCCGGACCGCTCCACGGAGCTCCCTGGCTCCAGGCGCCGGCGGTCCAACGCGCCAAGCGGTTCACGCCGACCGACGGCGCGGCGAACTGTCCACCGATCCACAGCGTTGCTCCGGCGCCATCGTCGAACGACGCAAGCGAGCGGATCGGGCCCGCGATGTCACCCGTACCAATGTCCGACCACAGCGCACCGTCGAAGCGCGCGACGTGATCGCCCGGCGAGCCGCCGGGGAGAGTGAACGAGCCGGCGACGTAAAGCTGCGCGCCACCGCCGTCGTCGTGCGTCGTCATCGCGAGCACCGCAGCGTCGAACGCCGCGCCGACGCTCGACCAGTTCACTCCGTCCCAGCGCGCGAGCCGCGCGGCTGCGAGGCCACCGATGGTGGTGAACTCACCGCCTGCGTAGAGCTTCGCGCCGCTGCCGTCGTCGAACACGGCGAGCGAGAGGATCTCGCCGTCGACGACTCCGCCGAGGGAGGTCCACTGTGCGCCGTCCCAGCTGGCGACGACGCCCGCGAACCCACCGCTGGGGAGCGGCGCCCCGTCCGATCCCGCGGCGTACAACTTCGGCCCGGCGCCATCGTCGTACACCGCAAGCGCTCGCACCCACGCACCAGGGAACGAGTCCACTTGGGAGAACTCGACTCCATCCCAGCGCACGATGCCCTGCGCCCCGATCGCGCCGACGCTGCGGAAGCCGCCGCCGATGTACAGCGCGTCGCCGCTGCCATCGTCGTGCTGCAGCGCCGCCCAGGCGACGTTGTCGAGCCCGCTCTGGGGCCCGAAGGTCGGAACCCAGCCAGGCGCGCAGTTCGCAGAGCTCCCCTGCACCGCAGCGCTCGTCGGCGCCGATTCGAGCGCCTTGTCGATCGCCTCGACTTCGGCCGCTGTCAAACGGGTTCGGTCGAGTTTGGGCTTCGACGAGAACTGCGCGAGCGCGGAAGAACCGAAGGAGAGCGAGACAGCGATGCACGCCAGGGCGCGCAACGAGGCGAAGTGCATGAAGTGCATGGGGATCTGCTGGCGGATTCGGCACCCAGAAACGGTGCACGGCAACGACGCACAGCAACGGCGCTGCACGTCGATCCACGCCTCAGACAATCCCAAGGATCACGGACTGGGCGGGCGCTGATGGAGCACGGTCAAGTTAGCGCAGGATCAAGAAACTGGACGGTTTGCGCACGGAAATCGAGCTAGCTCGCTCATCGTCCGCCTCGACGTGTGGCGGCGCCCGATCGCACCGCTCGAGCGACGCCAGCTCGCCGCGACAACGCGCCGAGCCACGCAGTGCGCGAAAGAGCTGATGGAGTGCGAGCGCTGTCGCCGCAGTCGGCGCACTCGATGGACCGCCGGGTTTCCGGGCGAACGCCAGGGCCCTATCAACCACGGCGGCGCAGCAGCGCAAGCAACCCGCACGCGCCTGCGCACGGCAGCCACACGACGACGATCTCGGAACGCAGCACCGCGAGCCCCCACTGGCTGAAGAACGCGGCGATTCCGATCGGCGAGACCTGGATCGGCCGCCAGGGAAAGAAGTAGCGCGAGTTCTCGAGCGGCGCGAAGAACGCGATCCCCATGCCGCCGTTCGTCAGCGCATCGAGCGCACCGTGGCTCGCGGTGCACAGCGCGAGCACGACCAACGCGCGCGTGCGCTCCGCGGCCGTCCAAACCTCGCCGCGGAACATGGCCCAAGTGAAGATCGCTCCCAATGTCGCGGCGGCAACGAGCGAGTGACTCAAACCGCGGTGGCCGAGCATGTCCCCGTACTCGACGCCGAACTGGAATCCGACCACGTCAAGATCGGGCGCGACGGCGCAGAACGCAGCGACGGCGTAGAACCGCCAGGGATTTCCGACAGGTCGGGCGGCGAACGTGATCGCTGCCGCAACCGCGGCGTGGGTGAAGACGGAAGCCACGGCGCCGATTCCTACCGCCCGAGCGGGGACTCGGCTAGCGGAAGTGCACCGAACTCACCGAGCGCCGCCTGCGCCTCGACGGCGAAATCGTGGCCGTCGAACTCCGCCGAGCTCGAGCGGCGCCAAACGCGCCTCAGCTCGGCCGCGCCGGCGCGACCTGTTGCTCGGCTGCGCGCGCTTCGGCTTCTTTCGCGAGCACTGCGGCGAGTTTGAGGCCGTCCTCGGTCGTCGTGCCGTAGGCGTCTTCGAGCTTCACCACGAGCTTGTCCTTGGGATCGAGCGGCTTGGGTTTGCGCCACACCTTGCCGCCGAGCATCGTCTTGAGCATGTGCACGGGCTGGTAGGTGAAGCTCGGCCAGAGGAAGACCTCGGTCGTGCACCAGCACTCCTTGCAGGCGATCTTCTCGCGGCGCGCGCGGGCCTTTTCGCCGTTCCAGATCTCCCAGAACGACTGTTGGCGCAGGTTGCCGAGCGGCTCGTGCAGCTCGCACACGCTCACGTCGCCGTTCGAATACACGACCGCGGAGAGCACGCCGGCCTTGCAGGGCACGACCTGCGTCTGCTTCTCGATCGATTTGGTCTTCGCGTACTGCAGCATCGGCTCGACGATCGAGCCGTAGCGGCCGTCCTCGCGCGTCGCCCACAGCGACTGGATGTACTCGTAGAGCTTCCAGTATTCGCCCAGCGCGGGGCCCGAGAGCGAGTGGTTCTTGGGATCGCCGCGCATGATGGCCAAGTTGTGATGGTCCATCTGCGGGCAACGGTCGAACAGGAACGTCGTCAGCCGCTTGATCTCCGCCATGTTCACTTCGGTGGCGGTCGAGATCGAATGGATGCGCAGGCGCGGATCGGTGCGCTGCAGCTCGGCGAGCGCGTCGTACGTCTCCATCGCCTTCTTGAACGACCCCGGGCTCGCGCGGAACTTGTCGTGGAATTCACCCAGGCCGTCGAGCGACATCTCGACCACGAACAGCTCGAGCTCAGGCTCCTCGAGGGTCGCCTTGATGTGCTTGAGCATGCGGTCCTTGAAGTAGCTGTTCGTCGGCACGTAGATCTGGCGCGTCTGGTTGCGCCGGATGAACTGCCGCACGATGTCGCTGAACTCCGGCCGCAGGAACGGCTCGCCGCCCGACAGGTTCAAGTTCTCGACGCGGCCGAGGGACTCGCTCAGGCTCACCAACTCTTCGAAGGTGAGGTCGTCCTTGCGGTTGAGGCTGGCCCAGTAGAAGCAGTGCTCGCAGCGCTGATTGCAGATCGAGTTGATGAACAGGATCAGGAACGGCGGGCTGGGCAGGTCCGCGTAGGCCTGGCTCACCAGCCGCGCGTGGCGCGCGATGCGTTCGACGGGTTTCATGGGGGGGCGGGACGCTTATCGAGTAGAGCACGCTGAGCGCGCGAGGGCGTGGCGGCGAAGCTCGTCCAAGCCGGAGCTCCTGCGCGCAACCCCATCGCTGCCCGTGCTTTGCGACAATCTAACGCGCACGGCAGACTGCCGCATGAGGGCGCGGCGCATCCGTTCGAGCCGGCGCGGCAACCTGGAGGGCGATGGAGCGCACACGTCTCGACGCGGCCGAGTTGATGGCCCACGCCGCTTGGGTGCGGCGGGTCGCCCAGGCGCTCGCACGCGACGCGGACGAGGCCGACGAGCTGGTGCAGGAGACCTGGAGCGCCGCGCTGCAGCGTTCGTTGCCCGCGCCGGAGGATCTGCGTGCTTGGCTCGCGGGCGTGGTGCGCCGCGTCGCGCAGTTGCGGCGGCGCGGTGAGTCGCGCCGCGAGGCCCGCGAACGCGCGGCCGCACGGGCGGAGTCGATCGCGGACACGCACGAGCTGGTGGCGCGCGCGCGGCTGCAGCGCGAGCTCGTCGACGCCGTGCTCGCGCTCGAGCAGCCCTACCGCGACACGCTGCTGCTGCGCTACTTCGACGAATGCTCGCCGAGCGAGATCGCCGCGCGCCAGGGCGCGAGCGTCGCCACGGTGAAGTCGCGCCTGCAGCGTGGACTGGCCAAGTTGCGCATGCAGCTCGACCAGCGGCACGCGGGGCGCGACGGCTGGCTCGGCGTCGCCGTGGCGCTGGCTCTCGTTCGTCGTCCGCTGGAGGTTTGGCTCGTGAAGTCGAAGTTCGCACTCGTGGCGGCGGTGGTGCTCGTCGGAATCGTTGCGACGTGGGTGTGGAGCTCGCGGCGCGAGAGCGCGGCGCCCGAAGCCGCCGCGCTGCAACGTTCGACGGCGAGCGCGAGCGCAGCGCACGCGGCGGACGATGCAGCGTCTGCGAACGAGAGCGCACGCGACAGCGCTCGCGTTCGCGCCGCGGAGCACGAGCCAGCGCCGCTCGCGCTCGAGAGCACGACTTCGGCGAGCGCGACGATGTTGCGCGGCCGCGTGTCTCGCTCGCCCGCGAAGCGCTCGGCGAGGTCGAAGTCGAAGTGCGCCACAGCCCGCGCCACGGCCGCCCACAGTGGGAAGAGTTCGACGAGCGCGAAGGCGAAGTGGTGGCGCGCCTCCGCAGCGATTCCGCCGGCGAATTCGCCTTCGAGCTCGGCCGGCGCGCAAGCGTCGACCTGTGGATCGCACCCAGCCGCGGCTGGAGCGGCGCTCTCTCGCAGGCGCGGCGCGGCGGCGAGTTCGTCGAGCTGGTGCTCGCGCCCGCGGGCTCGCTCGCCGGTGAGATCACGCTGGCGAACACACGCGCCGCAGTTGCGGACGCGACGGTCGAGTTGGTGGCGCGCGAACAACTGCCCGGCGCGCCGCGGCCGCACACGACGCGCACCGACGCGCTCGGCCGCTATCGGCTCGAGGGCGTGGAGGCGGGCGCGTACTGGCTGCATGTGACGCCGCGCGAGGCGCGGCCGGAGCTCTACGCAGCGCTCGAATTCCACGCCGCCGAACAGCGCGTGCACGACGTGGTGCTCGAGCCCGGCGTCGTCGTGCGCGGACGCATCGTCGACGCGCGCACGCGTCTGCCGGTCGCCGGTGCAAGCGTGTCGGACGACCACGTGCGGCGCACGCCGGAAGTTCGCTCCGACGCCGACGGGCGCTTCGAACTGCGCGGCGTGGACGACGGCACGTTCGGGCACAACTCGCTGCTCGTGCGCGCGTCCGGCTACGCGCCGCTCACGTTCCACTGGACCGGCTCGGGCCTTGGGGATCGTGAGGTGGCGCTCGAGCTCGTCGCCGGACGCAGGGTCCACGGCCGCGTGCTCGACGCCGACGGTGCGCCGCGCGCGAGCGCCTTCGTCGCCGCGCTCGCGCTCACCGCCGTCGGTTCCGCGAACGAGTACGAACGCCGCAGCGCTCGCAGCGACACGAGCGGTCGCTTCGAGTTGCGCGATCTGCGCCACGACGTGCACTACACGCTGCTCGTCCAGGACTCCGCGTCGGGCGAGCTCGTCGTCGAGCTGCCGGCGAACGAGGCGCCGGACCAGGACCTCGGCGAGCTGCGCCTGCCAGCTGCCGCTTCCGTGCGCGGCGTCGTCGTCGACGAGCGCGGCGCGCCGCTGCCCTGGGAAGCGCTCGAGCTGCACGGGCCGAGCGGCGCCGGCGCGGATTCGCCGCAGGGCCTCAACACGCTGCTCGCCGCGCAGCGCCACACGCGCAGCGACTCGCTCGGCCGCTTCGCCTTCGAAAACCTCGGGCCCGGCGCGTACGTGTTGTCGACGCGCTCGCACGCCGCAGCGGCGCCGACGCGGCGCACGCTCGTGCTCGGCCCCGGCCAGTCGCTCGTCGAC
>Ga0169931_10000745_pt1 | contig 54265 bp, 45 predicted proteins | sample Kivu_15m_20L_FD_129675 | JGI IMG/M metagenome (GOLD analysis project Ga0169931, IMG submission 129675) | Freshwater microbial communities from Lake Kivu, Western Province, Rwanda to study Microbial Dark Matter (Phase II) - Kivu_15m_20L... | ecosystem: Environmental > Aquatic > Freshwater > Lake...
CGGCCACCAGTGCCTCGGCGACCGCACCGGCCGCCTCACCACCGATACCGGCGTCCACCTCGTCGAACACGAGGGTGCTCGGACCACCCCCGAGCACGAGGCGTAGCGCCAACATGATCCTCGACAGTTCGCCACCCGAGGCGACCCGGCTCAGCGGCAGCGGATCGAAACCCGGGTTGGCGGTGAACCAGAACGCCACCGACTCGCCGCCCGGGTCGCTGACCGCATCGCCCACCGTGACACCGAGAACGGCATGGGGAAGCGCGAGGCGCCGCAACTGGCGGGTGGCCTCCTCGCCCAGGCTTCGGGCAGCGCTGCGGCGGGCGTCGCCCACGATACGGGCAAGACGGCCGGCCTCGGCCTCGGCCCGACGACGCCCCTCGTCGAGGACGCGTGCCCTCTCCTCGTGCCCCGACAATTCGGCGAGACGTTCGCGGGCCGCATCGGCGTAGGCCACGACGTCGCGCACTGAGTCGCCGTAGCGCCGCCGCAGGTCGCGCAACTGCTGGCGTCGGTGGATCACGGCGTGCAGCCGCTCGGGGTCCTCGTCGAGGCGGTCGAGTTCACGCCGCAGCGCATCGGCGACGTCATCCAGTTCGACGGCCACGGCGTGCAGTCGTTCGGCGTGGGTCTGAAAGGCTCGTCGGCCCTCCATCTGGTGACGAGCCGATCCCAGCCGGTCGAGGACGCCGTCGTCGGCGTGGAGCAGGTCGATCACGGCAGCGCCGAGACGCCGGTGCTCGACGGCGTCGGCGAGAAGGTCCTGTTCTTCCTCCAGGCGCTCTTCCTCGTCGGGATCGTGCAGCGCGGCGCGATCGATCTCGTCGATCTGGTGCCGGAGCAGGTCGATTTCGCGCATGCGAGCCCGTTCGTCACCACCCAGAGCTGCCAACTCGGCATCCAGTTCGGTCAGCCGGGCGCGGGCCCGACGCAGGGGTTCCGTGTCGATGCCTGCGAAGGTGTCGAGGGCGTCACGCTGCACCCGCCGTCGCAGCAGGCTCTGATGCTGGTGCTGGCCGTGGAGTTCCACCATCGCCTGACCACGCTCGGCCAGATGTGTGGCGGTTGCAAGCCGACCGTCCACGTAGCCCCGCGTGCGACCGGTACGGGGTACGACCCTCGTGAGCACGTGCTCCTCGTCGCCGTCCACGAAACGACCGTCGACGCGAGCCTCGTCGGCCTCGGCGTGCACGAGGTCGACCGGTGTGCGCGCCCCCGTCAGCAATCCGATGGCGTCGACGATCAGCGTCTTGCCGGCGCCCGTCTCGCCCGTCACGGCGATCAGACCCGGGCCGAGCACCAGGTCGAGCGCTCCGATCACCCCGAGGTGTTCGACGTGGAGTTCGGTCAGCATGGCCGGATGATCGCCGTCAACGGTCGGTGAGCCCGAACTTGGCTTTGAGCACCTGATGGAAGCGATCGGGACCCAGACGTATGAACTGCGCCGCCTGGTCGGCGGGCGTGGTGCGCACGCGGTCGCCCTGGCGCAGTGTGGCGACCCGCTGGCCGTCGACGGCAAGGTCCACCATGCGGTGTTCCAGAACCTCGACCTCCACGGGCTCGGCCGGGCCGAGCACCAGGCTCCGGTCGAACAGCTGATGCGGCGCCACCGGTGTCAGCAGTACCGCCCAGTGGCTGGGCGATACGACCGGCCCCCTCGCCGACAGCGAGTAGGCGGTCGAGCCGGTCGGTGTCGAGACCACGAGCCCGTCGGCCTGATAGGTGGTGAACACCTCCCCGTCGATGCGAACCCGAAGACGTACCGTGTGCCCGGCCTCCCGCTTCTCCAGCGATGCCTCGTTCACCGCCAGCCACCTGCCTTCGGTCGAGCCGTCGGACCGCACGACGTGCACGGAGAGCATCATGCGGGGTTCGATGCGCACGTCACCCGTGACCGCCCGTCGCAGGGCGTCCTCGAGGTGATCGGGCTCGACCTCGGTGAGGTACCCGAGCAAGCCGACGTTGACGCCCAGCAGTGGTACCGGCGCCCGGGCCACCAGGCGGGCGCCGCGCAACATGGTGCCGTCACCCCCGATGCACACCACGAGGTCGGCCTCGGTGGCGTCGTGCGTCGAGGCGAGCGCCGGACGTCGGATCACCCGGGCGTCCTCGTCGGACATCCAGACCTCGTGACCGTGGGCCCCCGCCCAGGCCACGGCCCGGTCGACCAGTTCGACAGCATGCGCCCGTTCGTGGTGCACCACGATCACGATGTTGCTCACGCGGCCGCCTTCATCGTTGCTCTCCGGACGTCGAGACGGCGTGGACGAGGAACTCACGGTTGCCCCGGGCGCCGGTGATCGGTGAGGTTACCCAGCCCTGTACGCGCATACCGGCTTCTTCCAGTGCCTCCGCCACGTCATCGCAGACGCGTCGGTGCACCGCCGGATCGGTGACGACGCCCTTCACTCGCGCCACCTCCACCCGGCCCGCCTCGAACTGAGGCTTGACCAGTGCCACCAGCGAACCTCCCGTGCCGAGTACGTCGACCAGTGCCGGGATGACCGTACGCAGGGAGATGAAGGACAGGTCAGCCACCACGATGTCGACCTGCCCACCGATGACCGGGCAGGTGAGGCACCGCACATTGAGGCCCTCGTGCACCGTGACGCGAGGGTCGTGTCGAATGCGCGGATGCAGTTGTCCGTGACCCACGTCGACGGCCACCACGTGACGGGCGCCCCGTTGCAGCACGCAGTCGGTGAAGCCGCCCGTGGAGGCGCCGGCATCGAGGACCCGCCTGCCCGTCACATCGACGGCGAAGTGCACCAGGGCATGGTCCAGTTTCTCCCCGCCCCTGGACACGAAGCGATCGGGCGGACCGACCACGTGGATCGCCTCCCCCGGGCCGACCAGGCGGGAGGCCTTCTCGGCCGGGGCACCGCCCACCAGGACCCGACCTCCCTGGATCAGTTCACCGGCCGAGGTCCGGCTGTCGGCGAGCCGGCGCCGCACGAGTTCGACATCGAGCCGGGTGCGACGACCCACGGCAGGCGCGGCTCAGCCGGGCTTGCGGCCGGTGCTGATGGGTCGCACGCCCGATGCGCCGGTGTCGGACCCATCGGCCTGCGTGCTCGCCGCCGCCGCCTTCTTCTTGGCGGCCTTCTTCTTCGCCGCTGCCTTCTTCGGGGCGGCCTTCTTGGCAGCGGGCTTCTTCTCGGTCGCCTTCTTGGCGGGCGAGGCCTTCGCCGGGGACGTCCCCGTGGGTGCGGACTCAGCCCGATCAGCCGCTCGTGATGCGCCGGCGGACGATGCCGACGGCTTGGACCGGCCGGTCACCCGCCGCACGACTTCGTCGAGGCGGCGCTCGAGATCTTCGAGCCGCGCCGTGAACTGCGACGCCTGCTCCTCGAAGAGGCGTTCGGCCACGGCGATCACCTGCTCGGTGGTCTCGCGGCCACGTGCGGCGAGCGTCTCCACGAGCGCCTCGGCGTCCTTGCGCCTGATGGCACCCTGTGCAGCGAGATCGCGGACGAGTTTCTCCGCCGACTTCTGCGACATCTCACCGAAATGGGCACCCGCCTCGACGAGGCGGCGAATCAGGTCGTTGGCTGCCATGTGCCCAGGGTACCGGGCCTTTCCCGGCGCTGGGAGATCAGCCCAGCCATTCCGCGACAGCGGCGAGGTCGGCGGCATCGAGCGCCGGCGGTATCTCACACGTCTCGCCCGGCGCCGTCACACCCGTTCGCACGAGAGCGAACCGGCAGCCGAGTCGCTGTGCGAAACGCCCGTCGGTCGAGGGTCGGTCGCCGACCATCACCATGGAGGCCCACCACGGCGGTGGCTCGGCTCCGTCGCGCACCCCGAGGTGCTGACGCACGGCCCGCACCATGGGCGAATGGGGCTTGCCTGCGATCTGGGGCGTGAGGCCCGACGCCGTCTGCAGGGCGGCGAGAATCGCCCCACCGCCGGGGATGGCACCGCTCGGTGTCGGAAAGGTGGCGTCGTCGTTGGTTCCCACCAGGCGGGCGCCCGACGCCAGTGCGCGCGTGGCGCGGGCCAGACCGTCGTAGCTCAGCTCGCGGTGCAGACCCACCATGACCACGTCCACGTGGTCGGTGTCGACACGATCGGTCACGGTCTGAGCCCCGCGGCGCTGCAGGGCCTCGATGATGCCAGCACCGCCGACCACCATGACGCGCTCCCCCGGCTGCACGACGGTGGCGGCCGCCATGGACGACGTGATCACCTCACCCTCGGCGTCGATACCCACTCGCGCCAGAGCCTCGTAGTGCTCGGCCAACGTCGAGAACGAGTTGTTGGTGACGAACAGCACCCGATGGCCCCGATCGCGCAGCTGCGCCACCGCCTCGCTGGAGCCGGCGATGGGCTGGTGGGCGAGCCACACCACACCGTCGAGGTCGCACAGGACGGGAAAGGTTCGGGACGTCATCGGGTGGTGATCATCGCATGCGAGGTGACAACCTGTGCAGGTGCCCCGTTTCGAGCCCTTCCCCGCACTGCGCTACGCACCCGGCCAACCCCTCGACCAGGTGGTCGCGCCCCCCTACGACGTCCTGAGCATCTCGGACGTGGAGGAGCTCGGCCGCCGGCATCCGCACAACATCGTCCATGTCGACGTCCCCCTCGAGTCACAGGGTCCCGGCCGGTACGAGACCGCTGCCGAGACGCTGGCGGCGTGGCGGCTCCACGGCGTCGTGCGCACCGATCCGCAGCCCAGCTTCACGCTGTACCGCATGAGCTTCACCGACGAGGCCGGGCGCCCACGGAACACGGTGGGGGTACTGGGTGCACTCGAGGTGGTCGACGAGGGTGCCGGAGGCGTACTTCCGCACGAACGCACGACGCCCAAGGCCAAGAGCGACCGCCTCGACCTGACCAGGGCGACGGACTGCAATCTGTCGCCGGTGTGGGGTCTGTCCCTGGCCGGTGGTCTGACCGATCTCCTGCGAGCGCCGGGCGAGTCGCTCGGCTCCACCCTGGACGCTCACGGTGTCACCCACACGGTGGAGCGCATCGCCGAACCCGAACGGTGCGCCGCCATCACGGCGCGTGTCGCCTCGGCACCGGTGGTGATCGCCGACGGCCACCACCGCTACGCGATCAGTCGAACGTGGCGGGACGAGGTGCGCGCCGCCACGGGCCGACGCGATACGGGAGCAGAACTGACCCTCACCTACCTGGGTGAACTGGTCGCCGACCAGTTGAACGTGGCTGCCATCCACCGGATGTACCGCCAGGTCTCGCCCGCCGCCCTGCACAGCGTCCTCGAACGGTCCTTCCACCTCGCCGATGCCGGTCCCGTCTCCCGGGAGACGCTCGTCGAGATGGAGCGCCGAGGTGCGCTGTGTCTGGTGGACACCGAGGGCCATGGCTCGTGGCTGCATCCGCGGCCGGAAGCCTTCACCGGCGTACGCGACCTCGACAGCGCTCGCCTCGAGCACGCCCTGGCGGGGTTGGACCACGAGGTCCTGTATCAGCACGGTGTCGACGAGGTTCTGGGTGCCGTGCGCGAGCCGGGCGTGACCGCCGCGGTGTTGATCCGGCCGGTGTCGATCACGGAGATCCAGCGCACCGCGCACGAAGGCCTGCTCATGCCACCCAAGAGCACGTTCTTCACCCCGAAACTGCTGACGGGTCTCGTGGTGCGACCCGTCCACAGGTGACGAGCCGCCAGCGTCAGTAGATCGTGTACGCCCCGTCCATCACCACGGAGTCACCCGTGTGGAAGGAGAGGGACGGATCGGCCAGGAAGGCGCCCATGGGCGCGAACTCCTCGGGCAGAGCCCAGCGCCGCAGCGGGGTACGGTTGGTGGTGTTGTCGACGAACTTCTGGTTCTGCCGACCCCGCTCTGTCAATTCGGTCTCGGTCCATCCGGGCAGCAGCGCATTCACCCGGATGTGATGGCGGGCCAGTTCCACGGCCAGGGCCCGCACCATGCCCAGCAGTCCGGTCTTGGCGGTGCCGTAGGCGATGTTGCGGGCGGCTCCGTGGATCGCCGACGTCGACGACACCGCCACCAAGGCCCCGGGAGCGCCACGGTCGATCAGGTGCCGGGCCGCCTCCCGCAGCGTGAGGAACACCCCGTCGAGGTTCACCGACATGACGCGCCGCCACTCCGTCAGACCGAGGTCGGGGAACGCCGAACCGTCACCGGAGACGCCGGCGTTGGCGAAACAGCTGTCGACCTTGCCGAAGGCCGCCACGGAGCGACCGAAGGCATCGATCACCTCGGACTCGTCACCGACGTTGCACCGGACCGCCATGGCCCGACCGCCCATGGCCTCCAGTTGTTCGACCGCTGCCTCGTTCTTGTCGGGGTTGGTCCCCCACACCACGACGGATGCCCCGCACGACACCAGTCCCCGGGCCATGCCCAGCCCGATGCCACCGTTGCCCCCGGTGATCACCGACACGTGTCCGGTCAGATCGAACTGAGGCATGGGGGGCGCTCCGATCGGGGCTGATACGTCACTGGTCGATCACCGCCGACAGGGTGGCCGTGACGATCAACCGGTAGTCGAGGCTCGTCGGCAGACCGTTCGCGCGACTGCACGCCACCAGTGAAACCGTCGTTGCGTCGAGGCGACGGGTGGCGGCCAGGATGTTCTCGGCCTTGTCGTCGGTGATCTGCTGCTCTGCCACCTGGTACTGGAACACGCGACCGTCACCGCCCCGCAGCGACAGCGAGTCCCCGTTCCGGAGGCGGTGCACCTGGCGCAGGGGTCCCCCGGCCTCGGTGCGGTGGGCGAACAACACGATGTGCGCCCGTTGCCCGAGATCACCCGTACCGGTCCAGTGCCAGGTGTGCCCGGCGTCGGTGACGAGGTCGGGATCACCGTCCAGCACGCGCGAGACGAGCCCGAGTGCGGGCACCCCGAGGGTCCAGGGCGGAGACGACAACGGCGAGGGCGGGTTGCTCACCAGACCGGTGAGCGCGTCGAGCGGTGGTCCCAGCAGCACACCGGCGAGGTCGACCAGGACGTGGGAACCCTCCGAGGTGTGCACCGACAGGCCGGCACTTCGTGCGACCCTGCTGACCACGTGATTGGATGCCGTCTGCCCCGGACGATCCACGTTCAGGTGCGACACGGACTCGTAGGTGGACCGGGACTGCCGAGCGGCCAGTACCGACAGGTAGCCGCCGCCGCGGGCGTTCACCGCCGTCACGTTGACAATGGCGCCCCCGACCTGCGCTCCGGCCAGACCGGGCACCGGGCACTCGACCAGCCACGATCTCCACGTTCGGCCGGCCTGACCGGGTGCCCGGGTGTCGAGCAGTCGACGCGGTGCCAGTGGCACGAACACACCGACGGTCGACTCGTCGGCGGCGGCTCCCGTGACCGAGCCCATCACATCGACGAGGAGGTGGCCCGCCGTGGTGGTCCACAGTCGAAAGCCCCGACGCCCCTGAGACTGGGAGAGTGCCACGGTCGCGGCAACCGCCCGCGTCTCGCCCATTCGGTTCACGTTCAGGTTCGACGTCTCCGGCGGTCGGGGGTCGTCCAGGGGTCCTGTGGACACGTAGCCCGCACCTGCGGGCGCCACCATGGTCAGGTTGACCAGCACGGCGGTGGCATCGGCGGGAATGCTGCGGGGCATGACCACGTCGACACTGGTGCCGGCCGCAACCGACGTGCCGCGGCCTCGGGTGTCGAGTGTGCGAACCGGTTCGTCGAGCAGCACCGACCGGCCGGCGCGCACCGGCCCATCGACGGCCTCGTACCAGCCCGCCACGTCGAGGATCAGGTCGGCCGGGCGGTCGGTGTACAGATCGATGGACCCATCGGCGCCCAGACGCACGGTCGCCAGGTTGGCCACTGCCTCGCCCACCGCCTCCAGATTGAGGTTCGACACCTCGGGCCTCGCTGCTCCCGAGGGCCACAACGTGGCATATCCGGGACCCTGGCGCGCCACGCCGGTGAGGGTGGCCACCACTGCGGTGGCGGAGGTGGGCACACCACTGACCCCGCCCAGTCGGACCCGCAGGTCACCCGATGCCAGGAGTCGGGCGTTGGAGGCCAGCGCACGACGCGTATCGAGCGCCCGCCAGGGACGCGTCAGTGCGGCGAATGCCGACGCACCTGCAGGCAGGTACAGGTCTGCGTCGGCCGCTGCGACCAGATCGCCCGTCCACGGCATCGCCACCCCGGCGATGCCCGCCCCGACGCCCAGTCCGAGCGCACCGATGAACATGCGGCGGGAGGGTCGGGGGTTGGGTTCCATAGCGCCGAGGATCATGGTTCAGCCGGGGTGTCCGGTTCCATTTCACGAGTTCTGATCGACTCGTCGCAGAGCATTCCGTGGCGCGCGAAACGGTCCAGTTTGAGTTGGATGAGTTCGGCCAACTGGGCGGGATCCGACAGTGGTTGGTCGTCGATCTCGATCTGAAGCCGTCCGTCCGACATGAGTCGGGTCACCACGGCCATGAGGCCGAGCAGATCCAGTTCACCGTCCATGACCTGCAGCAGCGCACGGTCGAGGGGGTCCACGGACACCTCGGCATGAAGGATGCTGGTCACGCTGTCCCGTATCTGCCGGGCCTGACGGCGCACGAAACGCGGGGCCACCGGGCGTTCCGGCACCTCGGCGCTGGCGGGTCGCTGCCAGAAGCCAGCGGCGGCATCACCCTCTGTCACCATGTCGAGCGCCGCCTGCAGCACGTGTGTCTCGAGCGTCTCGTCGACGCTCCGCTCCATCCGGTCTCCGACCAGGCGCAGGGCGTCGGCCACGGTGACGCCCCCCGGCCCCGAGTCCGCCACCACCCAGGTGAGCACCTGGCTCACGGAGGCTTCCGGCGTGGCGGTCACATCACTGTCGCCGGTCTCGCTCACGGTCAGCTCGACGTTGGTGCCCAGGTCGACGTCGAGGTCCTCAGGGTGTTCGCTGGCCAGCCAGGCAGCCCTGAGCACCTCGGCGTCGGGGTGTCGCTGGGGCGTGGCGTCATGACGGCACAACACCGCCCGGCGGAACAACCGCACCACGAGGTAGTCGGACAGCTGCTCGGCCACCAGCGGATCCCCGCACAGCTCGATGACCTCCCGGCGGCCGGCCTCGCCGAGCTGTCTGGGCACCGCCGACGACAGGTCGGCATTGCCCAGGTACTTCAGGCCGGCTGCATCGGCATCGTTGAGGAAGTCGTCGAGGTAGAAGGCTTCGTTGTGCTCGACGAGGTACTCGAAGTACAGGTAGCGGTCCGACATCATGTCGAGTAGCGCCAGTTCGCGCCACAGCCAGGCGGCGAGCGGGCCGTTCTCGGGTGTCAGCCGACGCAGCAGGCTGAGGAAGCCCCGAGCCGACTGCGCCATCTCGGGGGCGTCACCTTCGGGTACGACCCGCTTGAGCATGGTGCGCAACATGCCCCGCACGTGCCATCCGGGCAGAGCGTTGAAGCTGATGTAGGCCACACCGTGATGTGCCAGTTGAGTGGCGGAGATCTCGAGGATGCGCCGGCGCACGAGTTCGGGAACCCAGGAGTAGACCCCGTGGCAGATGATGTAGTCGAACTCGCCCCACGACCGGGGAACATCGGCGATATCCATCGCCTCGAACCTCAGGTTGGTCAGCCCCAGCGCCTCGGCATCGCCCCGGGCCTCCTCGACCTGGCTGGCCGCCAGGTCGACACCGACGAACTCACTTCCGGGCAGCAGCGCAGCCAGAGGCACGAGATTGCCACCCCGACCACATCCGAGCTCCAGGACCCGGCACTGCTGCGCCGAGGGTGACTCCAGGCCGTGCAGTCGCCCGATGGTGCAGAGCCAGTCAGGGTGCGTGGCCTGGAAGGCGAGGTTCTCGTACTGGAACGTCTCGTACGCCTCGTTGGAACGCAGCCGCAGGCGTGGTGGCATCGGGTTCTCCTCCAGACCAGACAAGCGTAGTCACGGGGGTGCGACGGTGGTCCACCTTCGGCCATCGGCGCTACCCTCGCGGGCGGCGCCGGCATGGTGCCCCCCCGACGACGGACGACCCACGTGATCCTGATCGATGCCGAAGGCGTGAGTGCATCACGACCCCAGCGGCCCCTGTTCCGTGATGTGTCGCTGACCGTGCGCGCCGGTGACCGGATCGGTGTGGTCGGCATCAACGGATGCGGTAAGAGCACCCTGCTGCGCCAGCTTGCCGGGGTGCTGACGCCCGAGACGGGCGCCGTTCGTCATGGCCGGGGTACCCGCCTGGGCCTGCTGGCACAGGAACCGGAACTCCCCGACGGCACCGTGCTCGAGGCCGTCGGCGGCGACTGGCGCGGCCGGACGGCACTGGAGCGGCTGGGCATGGGTGACATGACCGGGGCCTCGACCTCTGCGCTGTCGGGTGGTCAGGCCAAGCGCGTCGCCCTGGCTGCACTGCTGCTCGAGGACTGGGATGCGCTGATACTCGACGAGCCCACCAACCACCTGGACCTCGATGCGGTGGCGTGGTTGGAACAGTGGCTGGTCCAGTTCCGTGGAGGTCTGGTGCTGGTGACGCACGATCGCCATGTGCTGGACCGGGTGACCAACCAGGTGCTCGAACTCGATCGTGGAAAGGCGTACCGGCACGTGGCCCGCAGCGAGCATGGCGGGTCGGGCTACGCAGCGTACCTGGATGGTCGGGCGCAGCGGGCCGAACAGGCGGCCGCAGCCGAGCAACGCCGTCGCAATCTCGCCCGCACCGAACTGGCCTGGCTCCGGCGCGGTGCTCCCGCCCGAACCAGCAAGCCCAAGGCGCGCGTGGATGCTGCCACCGCCGTCGTCACGGCGCGCGCCGAGCGCCAGGCCCGTTCCAACGATCTCGATCTGGGCCTGGGCACCCAACGCCTGGGGTCCCAGGGTGTCGAACTGAGGGGGGTCGGCTTCTCGTGGCCCCCGGCAGGCCCCGGTGGCTCGTCGACGCCCGTACTCGGTGGGGTCGGCTGGAGCCTGGAGCCGGGTGACCGATGGGGCATCGTGGGCCCCAATGGTGCGGGCAAGACCACCCTGCTCGAACTGGTCGCCGGTCGGCTGCTGCCCACCGAGGGCGCGATCGTGCACGGCCGTACGGTGCGTCTGGCCGTGTACGACCAGACCGGGCGCTCGCTCGACCCTGACCGCCGCGTACGGGAGCTGGTGGCCGGAGACCAGCCCGAGCCCTCCCTGGAACAGATCGATCTGATGCGGCGATTCTGGTTCGACGGCGATGCCCAGTTCGCTCCGGTGGGCACCCTGTCGGGGGGCGAGCGCCGCCGACTGCAGTTGCTCCTGACCCTGCTGCAACATCCCAACGTGCTGTTGCTCGACGAGCCGACCAACGACCTCGACCTGGACACGCTGCGGGCGCTCGAGGACCATCTCGAGACCTGGCCCGGCATCCTCGTCGTGGTCAGCCACGATCGTGTCTTCCTCGACCGCACGGTCGATCAGGTACTGGCACTCGACGGTGCCGGGGGTGTGCGGCGGGTACGAGGCGGAGTCGCCGGATGGCTGGCCGAGCGAGCGGCGGCGCCGACCGTGACCACCCGGGGCGCAGCTGCTGCAGCGTCGGCAACGAAGGCGCCCGCTGCGCCTGCCGCCAAGGCCCGCACGTCCAGCACGTGGAAGCGTCGTCTCGACGAGGCCGAACGCGCCATCGCACGGACCACCCAGGAACGTGACCGATTGGCAGCGGACCTGGCGTCGGGCATCCCCGACCACGTGCGCCTCATCGAGTTGAGCGACGCACTGGCCCGCAGCCAGGCGCTCGTCGACGAGGCCGAGGAACGGTGGCTCAGCCTGGCGGCCGAGGCCGAGGCGGCGGGACGCCCCGTGGTGTGAACGCCCCAGGCGTCGATCGGGCTTACGCTTCGCCCATGACGGAACACCGCCACGGCCGCGAGATCCTCGAACCCCTGCTCGAGGAGGGGCGAGCGCTTCGGGAGAAAATCCCCGAGGTGTATCGGGGCTTCGCCCGCCTCAGTGCGGCCGCGATGGCACCCGGTGCACTCGATGCAGTGTCGAAGGAGTTGATCGCCCTGGCGCTGGCGGTCGGCCTTCGCTGCGACGGCTGCATCGCAGCCCATGCCCGGGGGGCAGCCTTGGCCGGCGCCACGCGTGAACAGGTGGCCGAGGCCATCGGTGTGGCGATCCTGCTGGACGGGGGGCCGGGGACGGTCTACGGACCGCGGGCCTACGACGCCTTCTGCGCTTTCGTCGCCGAGCGCGAGCGCCGCGACGTCACGGAATGAAGGCCAGAGCGATCTCGTCGCGCAACGTCGACAGACCCATACCGCCGATGCCGAGCGCGGCGGCGTGGAAGGCCGCCATGTCGAAGGGTTTCCCCTGTTGCTGGGCGCGTTGGCGGGCGTCCTCACGTGCACCCAGCCACTCGCGCTCGCCGAGCGCATAGCTGGGCGCCTGTCCTGGCCAGCCGAAGTACCGGTCGATCTCCGACGCCACCTCGACGGGCGACTCCCCCGTGCACAGGCGGGCGAGGTCGAACGCAGCGTCCCAGGTCCAGCGCTGCCCGGCATACACCGGAGCATCGGCGGGCAGGGGGATGCCGCAGTGCACGCCGATGTCGATGACCACCCGAACGGCCCGCAGTTGTGCGGCCGACAGATAGCCGAGGACCGCTTCGGGCCGCTCGAGCAGGCCGAGTTCGTGGCACAGGCGCTCCGCGTACAGCGCCCAGCCTTCTCCGTGGCCGCTGGTCCAGGCGAGCATCTTCTGAAACCTCGACAGCGGCGCTGCACCCAGGACGACCTGTGAGATCTGGAGGTGATGCCCGGGCACGGCCTCGTGGTTGGCGGTCGTCACCTGGTTCCACAGCGGGTAGCGCTCGCGCTGAAGATCGGGCTGCCAGTAGATGCCGGGCCGGGTGCCGTCTTCGCTCGGACCGGTGTAGTGAGCAGCCGTGGCACCTCCCGGGGGTGCCACACGTACCTCGCACCGCCGCTGTAGGGGCGACAGCGTGAAGTGCTCGGCACCCAGGACGTCGGTCATGTTCTCGACATGCTGCTGCGCCCAGTCGCGGAAGGCCTCGATTCCCGTCACGGCGAAGTCGCTGTCGTGCTCGACGTGATGCAGTGCCTCGTCCAGCGAGGCACCGGGAACGATCTGCCCGGCGAGTATCCGCATGGCTTCGCGCAACTCGTGCACCCGGTGCCAGCCCCACGCGTAGGCCTCGTCGGGGTCGGGATCGGCGCCGAGGAAGGTGCGCTGCGCCCGCCGGTACCGCTCCCGTCCCACGCCGTCGCCGGTACGTGCAGCGGGTGCGTACACCTCGGCCAGCCAGTCGCCGAATCGGCCCAGCGCCGCCGCGGCGGCGGCACCGGCGCCGTGCGCTCGGGAGCCCAGGGCGTGGTCGTGTGCAACCGACTCGGCCACCTCGACGAAATGCGGGGCCCGGGAACGGGTCTGCTCCACCGCCCGGCGCACCTGGCGAAGCGCCACCGTGTCTCCGATGTCGAGGCCGGCCTGCAGGCTGGCGCGGTAGCCATCCAGCGTGGAGGGCACCGCCTCCAGGCGGGTCACCAGCGCATGGCGGCCTTCGGCCTCGTCGGTATCGGCCAGATCCATGACCTCGATCACCGCCTGCAGCGACGAGGCGATCGTGTTGAGGTCGCGGCGCCAGTCGCCGTGGTCGAACTCGTCGAGCGCCACGCCCAGTCGCTCGCGCATCACGGCCACGGCCCGGCGGTCGGCGTCGTCGAGGCTCGCGGCGTCGAGTCGGTCGAGCTCCCTGAGCATGCGACGGTCCCGTTCGGCTCGTACCGCCCAACCCTCGGGGCTCAGATCGGTCAGCCGGCCCGCCTCGCACGGCAGACCCTCGAAGGTCGCCGACGTCGGGTCCGTCGCTGCGTACTCGTCGACATACCGATCGGCGAGCCGGAAGACGTCGGAGGTCATGTCCCATCGTGGCACATCGTCCACCTACCTCGATCCGGCGCACCGTGGAGCAGACTGGTCCCATGAACGTTGTCGATGCCGTCCACGCCCGCCGAACGGTGCGGGCCTTCCTGCCCGATCCCGTCGGCGACGACACCATCATCGAGTTGCTCGCCGCAGCCTCACGGGCCCCCAGCGGGGGCAACCTGCAGCCGTGGCGCATCTACGTGCTCAACGGTGAGACGATGACCCGCTTCCGGGAGCACCTCGCGGGTCAGCCCCCCATGGAGACGCCCGAGTACGCCATCTACCCCGACGACCTGGTGGAGCCCTACCGGACCAATCGCTTCGAGGTCGGCGAAGAGATGTACGCGCTGCTCGGACTGGACCGCGACGACAAGATGGGGCGTCTCATGCAGTTGGCCCGCAACGGTGACTTCTTCGGCGCTCCAGCGGGACTGTTCTGCTTCGTCGACCGGCGTATGGGACCACCGCAGTGGTCCGATCTGGGCATGTTCCTGCAGACGTTCATGCTGCTCGCCGTCGAAGCGGGCCTGGGAACCTGCCCCCAGGAGTACTGGGCGGTACGCCATGGTGCGGTGCGGGCGTTCATCGGTGCGCCCGAGCACGAGATGTTGTTCTGCGGTATGGCGATCGGCCACGTCGACCAGACGGCGGCGGTGAACCGCCTGCAGACCAAGCGCATGCCGGTGGAGCAGTGGGCCACGTTCCTCTGAGGAACACTGCCTCACTCGAGGGATTGCGCGGAGGTCGAGAATTGCGGCGTCAGATGTGACGTGTCGTTGAAGCAGCGAACCGACCACCAGTCGTCCTGCACCACCAGATGGCTGATCGAGGCATTGTCGGCGCCCACGAACGCGAACGGGCGGCAACCGGTGGCGTGCGCCATGATCTGGCCGATCACCCCACCGTGGACCACGGCGACCACGAGCTCGTCGGGGTGCGCCCGGGCGATGGCATCGATGCCCTCACGCACCCGTGCGGCGAACACCTCGGCGGGTTCGGCTCCCGGGATCACGTCCCACCGTTGCACCTCGAGCGATGCCAGCGCGATGGGGTCACGTTCCGCCATGCGGCGGCGGTACTCACCGCCCTCCCACTCCCCCAGCGACACCTCACGCAGACGCGCCTCCACCCGGAGCGGTAGGCCGAGGCGATCGGCCAGTGGTCCGGCGGTCTGGACGGTCCGCTGCAGCGTGGTCACGTAGATGGCCCCGATCCGTTCCCCGCTCGACACGAGCCGATCGGCGACCGCCTGGGCCTGCCGGTGGCCCTCGGGGTGCAGGGGCGGATCGCCGTGACCGTCGCGCATCGGGTGGGGCTCGCCCTCGTGATACGTGGCCGACTCGCCATGGCGTACGAGCAGGATCTCACAGGCGCCCGAGGGTCGGCGAAAGCGTGGTTGGCGGAACGATCGGGAGGTCACGGGGGCATCTTCGCGCCCCGGGCACCCGGGCGTTAGCGTGAGGCGATGCCCGACAAGCCCGTCATCACGATTCCCGACACCGAACCGCCCACCGTGCTCGAGATGGTCGACGACGTCGTGGGTGACGGCCCTCCCGCCATGCCCGGTGCCACGGTGGTGGTCCACTACGCAGGTGTGGCATGGAGCACCGGACGCGAGTTCGACGCCTCGTGGAACCGGGGCCTGCCGTTCCACTTCACCCTGGCAGCTGGTCAGGTGATCGCCGGATGGGACCAAGGCGTACTCGGTATGAGGGTGGGTGGTCGCCGGCGCCTGACCATTCCTCCCCATCTGGGCTACGGCGACCGGGGTGCCGGTGGCGTCATACGCGGTGGCGAGACACTCGTGTTCGTCGTCGATCTCCTCGACGTCCGCTGACACGGGGCGACCGCGGAACCGGCATGCTCACGGTATGCGGCGGTCTCGCCGCAGCAGGACCTGTTGCGCCAGGGTGGCGACATGCCGGCCCGATACGTCGAAGACGTCGCCGCTGACGACGCCTCGCCCACCCGACAGGCCATGTGACCGCATGGCGAACCAGTGCCACTGCGTCGTGTCCGTCGGACGGTGGAACCACATGGCGTGGTCGAGACTGGCACCCTGGAAGCGATGCCGGTCCTGGTGGTCGCCCCGCGCCTCGGGGTGGCGAAGACGGGCGGGGCGCGTCGGCGCCGCATCGCTCATGAACGCCAGCGCACAGGCCTGCAGTGCGGGATCCTGTGCCAGTCCGGTGCGCAGGCGCGCCCAGCAGCCCACGGGCTCGGCACCGGCGGGTGCCCGGCGGTCGAGCAGGTGGCCCCAACCCTGATCCACCAGATCGGGATCGTCGGCAGGCGGCACGTCCAACGGCATGGGACCCACCGGAACGTCGGCTTCCTCCTCGTGGACCTGGAACGAAGCCGAGAGGTTCAGGATCGCTCCCGACGACTGCCGGGCCACCACCTGACGGGTGCTGAACGAACGCCCGTCCCGCAGGCGCTCCACCTCGAGGCGCACCGGTTCTTCGTGCGTGCCGGGTCTGATGAAGTAGGCGTGCAGCGAATGCACACCCCGGTCTCCAGGCACGGTGGCGCCGGCAGCAGCCAAGGCCTGTGCGATCACCTGGCCGCCGTACAGGCGGTCGTTCCAGGGGTAGCGGGCGGTGATGCCCACGTAGGTGTCGGGCCCGTGGGGTTCCAGCGTCAGCAGATCGCTCAGTGGAACGTCCCGGATGCGCACGCCGTGGCCGTCAGGTCGTGGTGACGAAGCGGTGGAGGATGTCATTGAAGGTGGCACTGGGGCGCATCGCCGTAGATGCCTTGGCCGGGTCGGGGCAGAAGTAGCCGCCGATGTCCACCGGTGCACCCTGAACGGCGATCAACTCGGCCTGAATCGTCTCGTCGGCCGCCGTCAGTTCGGTGGCCAACGGCGCGAAACGCGCCGCGAGTGCAGCATCGGCGGTCTGGTTCGCCAGGGCCTGCGCCCAGTACACGGCGAGGGCGGCGTGGCTTCCCCGGTTGTCGATCTGGCCGACACGACGAGCTGGCGACTTGTCGTGCTCGAGTATCTGCCCGGTCGCCTCGTCGAGTGTCGCCGCCAGCACCTTGGCGCCCTGGTTGCCGGTCAGATTCGCCAGATGCTCGAACGATGCCGCCAGGGCCAGGAACTCGCCCAGCGAGTCCCAGCGCAGGTAGTTCTCCTTGACGAACTGCTGCACATGCTTGGGTGCCGAGCCGCCTGCACCGGTCTCGAACAGGCCTCCCCCGTTCATCAGCGGCACGATCGACAGCATCTTGGCGCTGGTTCCGAGCTCGAGGATCGGGAACAGGTCCGTGAGGTAGTCGCGCAACACGTTGCCCGTCACCGAGATGGTGTCGAGCCCGGCCCTGGCGCGCTCGAGGCTGTACTGCGTCGCCTCCGCCGGCGCCATGATGGCGATGTCCAGTCCGGCGGTGTCGTGATCGCCCAGGTACGTGCGCACCTTGTGGATCAGTTGCGCGTCGTGAGCGCGGGTGGCGTCCAGCCAGAACACCGCCGGCGCCCCGCTGAGGCGCGACCGGGTCACCGCCAACTTCACCCAGTCCCGAATCGGTGCGTCCTTCACCTGGCACATTCGCCAGATGTCACCCCGCTCGACGGTGTGTGACATGAGCACGTTGCCGGCGCTGTCGAGCACCTCGACCACACCGTCGCGCATGACCTCGAAGGTCTTGTCGTGTGAACCGTACTCCTCGGCCTGCTGGGCCATCAGTCCCACGTTCGGCACCGACCCCATGGTCGCAGGGTCGAACGCACCGTTGGCCTTGTGGAAGTCGATCGTGACGGCGTAGACGCCGGCATAACTGGAGTCGGGGATCACGGCCTTGGCGTCCTGCTCCTTGCCCTGCGCGTTCCACATGCGACCCGAGGTGCGGATCATCGCCGGCATGGAGGCATCCACGATCACATCGCTGGGAACGTGCAAGTTGGTGATGCCCCGGTCCGAGTCGACCATCGCAAGGGCTGGCCCGTTGGCGTAGGCAGCTGCCATATCGGCCTCGATGGCCTCACGCTCGGCCGGCTCCAGACGGTCCAGGGCCGAGACGAGCGACGCCACACCGTCGTTGGCGTTCACCCCGAGGCGGGCCAACGTGTCGCCGTGGGTGGCGAACAGGTCGGCGAAGAACGCTTTCACGACGTGCCCGAAGATGATCGGATCCGAGACCTTCATCATGGTGGCCTTGAGGTGAACCGAGAACAGCACACCCTGGGCCTTGGCATCGGCGAGCTCGCGCTGAAGGAATGCCACGAGTTGCCGCACCGACATGAAGGTGCCGTCGACGACCTCTCCGGCCAGCACCGGCACCTTCTCCTTCAGCACCGTCACCACACCGTCGGCAGCGCGCAGTTGGATGCGAAGGGTGTCGGCCGCGCTCATGGTCATGGACCGCTCGTTGGAGCGGAAATCGCCCGAGGTCATATGTGCCACATGACTGCGGGACTCCGACGACCACGCCCCCATCGAGTGGGGATGACTGCGGGCGTAGGCTTTCACCGAGGCTGGCGCGCGGCGGTCCGAGTTGCCTTCACGCAGTACGGGATTCACGGCCGAACCCTTCACCCGGTCGTAACGGGCCCGGACGGCACGCTCGACATCGTCGGCGGGCTCGTCGGGGTAGTCGGGCAGGGCGTATCCCTTGGCCTGGAGTTCGGCGATGGCAGCCTTCAACTGCGGCACCGACGCCGAGATGTTCGGCAACTTGATGATGTTCGCCTCGGGCTCGAGCGCCAGACGACCCAGTTCGGACAAATGGTCGGGGATCCGCTGGTCCTCGCGCAGCCTGTCGGGGAACGTGGCGATGATCCGCCCTGCCAGCGAGATGTCGGCGAGGTCCACCTCCACACCGCACACCGACGAGAACGCCTGGATGATCGGCAGGAGCGAGTAGGTCGCCAGAGCGGGCGCTTCATCGGTGTGGGTGTAGATCACGGTGGCTTTCATCACGGTTCCCGTCAGTCCAACTACGAACGGGTCAAGCCTAGTGAGTCGAGGTATGCCGTGGACGTGCTTCGCACCTGCCGCACGCTGGCGTGAACCACGGTGCGGGCGGGGTCACGACCTCGAGAACAGGCCGCCCGTGATACCGCCCGAGCCCGAACTGCCGCCGGGCAGCAGCGCAGCGAGCCAACTGACCAGCTCGCTCGGGTTGCGGGTCTGCACCCACACCTTGCCCGGTCCCTCGAAGTCGAGCACCAGACCCTCGCCGCTCTTGAACATCTGCACCACACCACCGGTGGCCTTGCGGATGGCCATGCTCACCGAGGCCTCGTAGGCGACCATGTGCCCCGAGTCCACCGTCACCCTCTGTCCGGGTGCCAGCGTCCACTCCTCCAGAGCGCCGTAGCAGGCGAACACGATGGTGCCGGTGCCACTCGCCCGGATGATGAAACCACCCTCGGAGCCGAACAGGTTCTTGAACCCGCCCCACTGGGTGTCCAGCTCCACGCCGGCATCGTTGGCCAGCCAGCCTCCCCGGGCGACGAACAACGGCTGCTGCTCGGTGACATGGTAGGTGGTGATGTCTCCGGGCAAACGAGCGGCGATGTCGACGAACCCTCCGCTTGCGGCAGCCGTGTACGTGGAGACGAACAGGCTCTCACCGCCCAGCACCGCTCGCTTGAGAGACTTCATGACGCCACCCTCGGCCTTGGCAGCCAGGTTCACGTCCGACGACATGGCCATCATGGCGCCGGCCTCCACCCGGATGGACTCGTTGGGCGCCAACATGGCGCGTGCGACCCCGAAGGCTGGACCCTGACGCAGAGTGATCTCCATACGCGCAGACTAGGTCATCGGTGCGGGGCCCCGGTCAGGACCCTTCGACCAAGGGCACCAACAGGTTGCCGAGCGCCTCGGAGAGTGACCTCGAAGAGGTCTGGGTCAGGTGATGACGATCGCGGTAGACGATGGTGCCCGTCGGGTCGACGACCCGGCAGGGATCGTCGGGGCACACCACTGCGGTGGGGTCGACGAACACGTAGCGGTCGCCCAGGCCCTGTGCCTCCACCGCCGCCCGTTCGGCCTGGATCAGTTGTCGGTCCCGTCCCGACCGAGTGTCGAGGGTGAAGTCGCATGCGGTCGGGTCAGCGCGATTCGCCGACAGGCAGGTGGGTACATCCCGGGGCGACCACGGGGTGTCGTGCAGGCGGATGAACCTGCTGACCGTGGGAGCGAGGCGTTCCGCCTGCATCACTGCTGCAGCCGCCCATCGCTCGTCCACGGCGAGGGCGTTGTCGATGATCTCGCCTCGTTCGTCGAGCAGTAGTTCGGCGTACCCGTGTGTGTTCACCATGATCACGACCGCCCCGGGCAGTGCGTCGACAAGGCGCCGAACGGAGTCGTGCCAGGTGGCGCACTCCCGGTACTCCCGGTTCAGCGTCCGGTTCCAGATCGGCACGTCGACGGCAGCGCACGTGCTCTTGGTGTGGGCGTGAAGACGCCACGACCGCTCACGGCCGAGCACATCGAGGGCCGGAAGCCAGTGTTGTGCATGGCTGTCGCCGATCAGTACGACATCGAGGGAGCCTGCGGGGTCACCGAACACGCACGCCTCGCCGGGTTCGTCGTCGGCGAACGTGGCATTGCAGTCCGCACTGCCTGCCAGTGCGACCACGTCAGCCGCCGCCTCCTCGGGCGTCATGGTGACGATTCCGGCAGGTGCCACCAGACCACTCTCGCCGGCGTCGAGTGCGGCATCCAACGAGGTGGCCACGGCGACGGGAATCGTCACGGCGAGCAGTCCCACCACGAGCGAGCGCTGAGGAACCGAGGCGATCCACGCGGCCCGCCGTACCGGGTTCTCGAGGCCGTAGTGCGATGCGGCGGCGAGCAGCAGGGACAAGGCCACGCACGCGGCGACCACCAGATCGTCGTCGAGAGTCCACCGCCAACGGTCGGCGGCGATCAGGCCCAGACCGATCACCGGCCAGTGCCACAGATACCAGGCGTAGGACCAGTTGCCCACCAGGGTCAGCGGCCGCCAGCCGAGGAGTCGTCCCGTGGCAGTACGGGCGCCGCCACCGGAAGCGATGACCGCTGCCGTACCCAGCACCGGCAGCGCCGCTGCCCATCCGGGAAATGCTGTGGTGGCGTCGTACCGCACCGCAGCCACGATCACCAGCACCACGCCGACGGCGGCGAGTGGTTCCCGTACACCCGGGGGCAGTGTGCGGGAGCGACCGTCCGTGCGGACCAGTACGGAGGCGAGCAGGGCCCCCACGGCCAGCTCCCACAGCCGGGCATGCGTGACGTAGTAGGCCTCGGGGCCCACGCGCCCAGTGAGCACGACCGACACGGCGAACGATCCCGCCAGAACGACCATGACCACGGCGGTGACGCCTGTGCGCGCCGACAGCCCGACCCGACGGGTGGCGAGCACGCAGACGGCCAGCAGGAGCAGGGGCCACACCAGGTAGAACTGCTCCTCGACGGCGAGGGACCACCAGTGGTTCACCAGGCTGTCGCTCGCGGTCGTGTCGGAATAGTCCGTGGCCTGACCGGCGAAGCGCCAGTTCGCAACGAACAGGGCGGCGGCGCGCAGATCGTCGAACAGTCGGGGGCGTTGCAGGGGTGCGAGCAGCCAGGCGCCGACCAGCGCGGTCGTCGTCAGAACGAGCGCAGCGAGGGGCAGCAACCGACGCGCGCGGCGGGCGACGAACTGGCGTAGCGACACGGTGCCGGTTCGCTCGAACTCGCCGATCAACAGACCCGTGATCAGGTATCCCGATACCACGAAGAAGACATCCACCCCGACGTAGCCGCCCGCGACGGCATCGATGCCGGCGTGATATGCCACCACCAGGCCGATCGACAGGGCCCGCAGGCCGTCGATATCGGGTCGATAGGTGCTCATCGCTCCGCACGTTAGGGGGCGTGGTCACCTACCGGGCGCTCACCACGAACCCGAGCGACCGCCTCCGCCACCACTGCCGACGCTGCCGAAACCGTGACCGCCCGACGATCCGCTCTGTGACGGTTTCGTGTGTGCGCTCGAGAACTCACGGCGGTGCTGGGCGAGCAGAGCAGCTGGCACCAGGGCCGAGGCCGCCGCGACCGGCACGGCGGCCGTACCGGCCGCCTTCTTCCATGCATCGGCTTCCCCCAGCGCCACCGCCCAGGCGCTGTATTCGCGCAGCACTCCCCGCTTCCAGGCCTCCTCCACATGTCGTCCCTCGCTCTGAGCCAGGAACTTCCGGAACGACAGTGTGCGCAGGGCGAGGGCGGAACCGGTTGCCGTACGCGAGGCGCGAAGGTGCCACCACAGCATGATGCCCACGAGCGTTCCGAGCAGCCCGACCAGAACACTCGACGTCACCGGTGAGGTGGTCACCACGACGTCCACGCTCGGGTCGTGAGCCACGGCTGCCCCAGCGGCCGCCAGGCCCCCCAGGGCGAACGGGGCGACCATCGAGGCGCACATCATCGCGGCGGCCTGCGCCGTGGAGCCGACCTTGCGTGTCCACCATCCGGCCTGATCGATCCGGTCGCGCTGGAAGTCGGCGATGCGGCTCCACCCGACGGCGAAGTCCTCGTCGAAGCCGGTCACCTCGAAGCGTTCCCTGCCACCGGCGAACACGGCGTCGAGGGCCCCCTCTTCGGCACCCGACAGACGCGGCCCGTCGGGCACGTCGACGATCACGAGTCTGCCGTCGTGCTCCTCCAGTGTCACGCGGCCGACCGCCGAGGCATGGGCCCACCACGCCTCGGTCGCCGAGTCGTCGAGCTGCTCTGACATCAGCACCGAACCTTCCCATGGCGTGATTCCGTCAGGGGGCGCGAACTCGACGGTGGCCAAACTCTCGAGGGCCTCGTCGGTGACCAGACGGGTCGCCATGCCCTGCGCCGCAAAGGCTGCGTCGGCGGCGTCGGTGCCGGCCACCTCGTTGCGGCCGCGACGCTGCGACCACCACCGAGCCAGGGTCAGGCCACCCGCCGTGAAGGCCATCAACAGCATTGCCCGCGGCCAGGTCGACGGGTACCGGCGCGTCGGAGGCAGTGCGGGTGCCGAGATGTCCGCAGCCTCGGTCACGCCGCGGATCAGTCCGCCGACCGCCAGTCCCTCACCGGGGTCCAGACGGGTCGACGCCAGGTAGCCGATATCGGTGGCGATCAGGTCACAGCCACCGGTCGCCCCTCCCCCGCCCCTGGCACAGAAGGGCTCATCGAGTTGCAGACCGGTGACGATCACCGTCAACGCCTCGGTGGGGAACGCCTCCTGTGTGCCGATCACGTCCAGCGCAAAGGTGCCGTCTGCCAGAGACGCCTGGGGAAGCGTGTAGGAGAGGATGTACCGCTGACGCCCCCGAACGGTCACGTCGGGGTCACCCACCCTGATCTCGACCACGTCACCACGGCCGACCACGTCGAGATCGTCGGGTGCGTTGGGCGACGAGGCCGAGATGTCGGTGGGAACACCGAAGGTCACCGGGAGTTCTCGGTAGTAGCCGTGGCGCCTCGCCGTACCGGTGTCCAGGTCGACGAACTCGGTCACACGCAGGCCATCGGGGCCTTCGGGTCGTACGACCACCGTCTTGGCGTCGAAGCGTTCGGGTACGGCCGGTGATCCGAGCCAGCCGAGCAGGCCCAACAAGGCCACACCACCAACCAGCACCGCCATGAGTACTCGCCGCCACCAGATCATCGCTCGGGCACCGTAGTCCTCGCTGCCGGACCGTGCGACGTGCCAAGGTGGTCCGAGTGATCGCACTCGTCGAACGACTTCTCGCCGGGCGGCCCGGTGTCGTCCTCGATGTCGGGCACCTGCTCGCACGCCCGGGCGAGCGCACGGTCCATGGCCAACTCTGCGTCGAGGGCCCCGCCGACGATCCCGTGATCATGCAGTTGCCGCGTCGCTTCGACGCCGTGGTCATGAGCGAGCAACTCATGGCGGAAGTGCCTCCTCAATACCGCCGCAGGTTGGTCCACAACGCGGTGCAACACCTCCTGCCAGGCGGAGTCCTCGTTGCAGCAGTGCGTCCGGAGCGACGAGCAGCGTCGTTCACGCTGTCCGAGTTCGACGATCTGTGCGACGACTGCGACCTGGTGCCGATCGGCCGCTACGGCGGATGGGACGGCGGAACCCCCTCCCAGCATCTCCTCACCGTGACGGCCAGCAGACGGACCGATCGCTTCACGGTTCACGACCTGGTGTTCGAGGCGCGGCAGTCGATTCGTCGCTTGACCGCGGGACAGTTGGCGAGTCGACTCGCAGCGCACGCGCCCCCTCTGGTGGTCGACACGCGTACACAGACCGACCGCGCGCGCTTCGGCGTGATCGCCGGATCCATCCACGTTCCACGCACCGTGCTCGAATGGCACCTCGACCCGATCAACGGGTATCGCCACCCTTCGGTCACGTCGTTCGACCAGTCCCTGGTTCTGGTGTGCAACCAGGGCTACAGCTCGTCGCTCGGTGCCGTCAACCTGGTTCGGCTCGGGTTCACCGATGTCGCCGATCTGGTCGGTGGAGTGCACGCGTGGAAGCAGGCTGGGCTACCGGTGGTGCCTGCCGATCACGATCACCTCGATCTCTGACCGCCTCCACGTTCGGGCGACCCGGCCGGTTCCGGACTCGACCTGCGTCGTCGCTCAGCGCCGGAAGTCCCGCAGCACTCTGCCGGGCCGGCGGCCCGTGCTGGCACCCTGTTCGGTGACGATCTCGCCGTTCACGAGCGTCGCTGCGTAGCCCGTCGAACCGACGCGCAGGCGGCCTTTGCCGTTCGGGAAGTCGTGCACGTAGTCGGGATAACCGACCTGAAGGGCCCCGGGGTCGAACACGTTGAGATCGGCATAGGCGCCGGGTCGCACGGTTCCGCGGTCGATCAGTCCCAGCACCCCCGCAGGTCGGGCCGTCAGGCGCTGCACCGCCGACGAAAGGGTGGTGATGCGCCGGTCTCGGCACCAGTAGGCCAGATAGTGGGTCGGTGCGTCGGCGTCACAGATCTGGCCGGCGTGCGCACCTGCATCGCCAAGACCCGGACATACGGCATCCAGGTTCAGGAACGAGCCGATATTCGCCCGGTTGCGGTTGAAGAACCACACGTTGAACAGGTCGTGTCCCTGCGACTCGAGCAGTCGATCGATCATCCACTCCACCGGATGCTGACCCGCTCGGGCAGCGAGCACCGCCACCGACTCGTCGTCCTCGAGGTGGTAGTCGGGCACGTCGCCGCTGCCCAACGGGAAGATGAACCTGGGGTCGTACCAGGTGCCCCGGGCGCGGCCCTCGTCCTCGAGGGCCTGACGGGTCGACGGGTTGGCCAGGGCCTCCAGACGGGCGGCCATGTCGGGCAGGTACATGAGTGAGCGCCAGGTGGGTCCCAGCACCGGCGGCACCTGATGAAGGCCTACCAGGGTGCCACTGGGGCGGGTCATCCCGATGGCCGAGATCATCCCGTCGTTGGCGCGGATATCGGTCAAGGTGCCGGCCCAGAACGCCGCCGCATCCGTGTCTCCGTTACCCACGCCACCCGAGAACAGCACGTTCCCACCCCGCCGCGCCATGGCTCGCAGCAGTTCGAGTTCGTGTTGGAACTTGGTGTCGAAGTCCAGGACCGCCTGGAACAATCCGCCGCCACCGTCGTTCATGCCGTCGGCCACCGCGAGGTACTCGTCGATGGGTGCATAGGTGCCGGGAACCTTGCGGCCGTCGGGCACGGTGTGCACCAGAATGCGCGACGTCGAGAAGCCGACCGCACCACCGGCGACCGACTCGGCGACGATGCCACGCATTTGCGCCAACTCGTCGAGGGTCGCCACGGCGTCTTCGTCCATGGATCGCTCGCCCATCACGTGATATCGGATCGCGCAATGGCCGACCAGGCCCACCACGTTGAGGGCCGGCCTCAATCGCTGTACCGAGTCGAGGTACTGGGGGAAGGTCTCCCAGTCCCAGGGCAACCCGCCCAGGATGGCCTGACGAGGAATGTCCTCGACGCTCTCCATCAACTCGGCGAGGTAGGCGCGTGACTGGGGTGCCACCGGGGCGAAGGTGACACCGCAGTTGCCCATGAGCACCGTGGTCACACCGTGCCATGAGGACGACGTCATCGAGGGATCCCATGCGATCTGGGCGTCGAGGTGTGTGTGCAGGTCGATGAAACCGGGTGTGACCACCTGGCCCGTTGCATCGAGTTCCTCGCGGGCCTCGACGCCGGCGAGGTCGTCGACGGCGGTCACGCGATCGCCGTCCACGGCGACGTCCGCCCGACGGGGTTCCGCACCCGTGCCGTCGATCACGGTGCCACCGCGAATGATGAGGTCGTGTGCCATGGTGTGCTTCCTCCGAAGGGTGATTCCTGCCGACCGCGTGCACCGTCACCCTAGTAGTGCAGAGGCGGGCGGCCGACGCCTCGACAACCTCGCCGCGTACCTGCGGCGCTACTTGAACAGGCGGCCCAGACCTCGGCCGGTGGCGCGCCCCGCCAAGCGTCGGGCCACGCGCTTGCCCGGCTTGCCACGTTTCACGGCGTTCACGTCCCCCAGGATCCGGGCCACCTTGTACAACGCACTGCGAACCTTGTTGATGCTCGGCACATCGGTGACGTTATCCCCCGGCAGGATTCCTCAGCGACTTCCACCATTCACGAGCAGCGTCTGTCCCGTGATCCACGAGGCGGCCGGTGAGGCCAGGAACACCACGGCGTGGGCGACATCCTCGGGGGTGCCCAGTCGACCGAGGGGTATGCCCAGGCGCCGGGCGAGATCGGGAAGGTCGGCCTCGGTTGCGCCGAAGAACTCCATGAACACCTCGGTGGGAACGGGTCCGGGGGCGACACCGTTCACCCGGATGCCTCGCGGGGCGAGTTCCACCGACATGGTGCGGGTGAGGCTGTCGACGCCGGCCTTGGCAACGGCGTAGGGGCCGTTGTTCGGCGAGGGCTTCAGCGCTGCCCCCGACGAGATGTTGATGATGGAGCCACCGGACTCCAAGACGCGGGCGGCCGCACGGGAACCCGTGAAGACAGCTCGCAGGTTCAGGTCCAGTTGATAGTCCCACTGCCGATCGGGCATGTCGGCGAGATGACGTGGTGTCCGGTCGTCAGCCCCACCGGCATTGCTCACCCACAGCGTCACGCGACCCATCGCTTCGCGGGCCTGTTGTGCGAGCGAGTCGACGAAGTTGCCGTCCGTGATGTCGCCGGCCACGGTGAATGCTCGGCGTCCCAGTGCTCGAACTCGCTCGGCGACGGCCTCGATCTCGTGCGCCCGACGGGCCGTGAGCACCACATCGCAGCCGGCCTCTGCCACGCCGAGGGCGATGCCCTCACCGATCCCTCGACCGGCACCGGTCACCACCGCTACCCCGCCCGCCAACGAGAACTGTTCCAGCACCATCGTGATCGACACCCCCTCGATTCCTCACCCTAGGTGTCGGGGCCCGTGTCATCGATGTCGCAGGGCGACCGCGACCACGAACGCCGCGCACCAACGCCGCACCGAGCACGGCATTGCCCGTGTGGCCCCCTCCGGTACTGGGCAGGGTGTGACTCCCGGGTGCGATGTCGGCCAGAGGAAGAACGCCCTGGAACGAACCGTCGTCATCGAGTACCGAGTTGGCGAGTCGGCGCGGTTCCGAGAACCATTCGGTCGGCGTGGTGAGGCAGGAGGTGGTGGGCGTCGTGTCGTGGGGCTTTGGCCGTGCCGATGCGTTTCTGGTCGCGCATCCATCGGAGATAGTCCCGGTCGGCGTGACGGCCCGGTACCGGCGTGCAGCCAAAGCGACGCTTGGGGAACTGTGCCGGTGGCGACCATCTCGGCCGATCTCACCTCATGGTGACCTCCATCGCTCAGACGAGAAAACCGATGACCGTGACGATCACGAGCAGCAGGTAGCCGGCCAAGCCCCCGTACAGGGTGGTGCGGTCGTACCGGATGGCCTCGGGCGAGTCCTCGCGATTGGCGGTCCATGCCGAGTACACCGTGGTGGCCATGGTGTAGAGAACGAAGAGGTACGACCAGGCGTAGATGACGTCGATCATCATGAGGTACTCGACGGCTGGCAGCGTGTCGTTCACGGTCAACTGCAGCGCCACCAGCGTCAACAACGCCGTGATGGCGGTACCGATTCGGGCCTCGATCATCGAGGGACGCATGAGGAACGTGAGGTGTTGTACACGTTGTCGACCACGCTGATCGTGGGCTCGCCGATGTTCCAACCGGGCAGCGACATGTTCTCGTTGGGGACCACGCCCGGTTGGTCGGGAACGAAGACGAGTTCAGAACTGGTATAGGTGTTGTCCTCGAGTTCGATGATCAAGGACTGTTCATCGAACGGGTACTTCTGCAGAGGAAGCTTGTTGTTGAACTTTCCCTGGTAGCGGACCACGTTGTAGAGGGTGCCGTCCTCGGCCACCAGTGGTTCCTCGTACGAGGGAGTCGCGATGAGACCCCACGACTCGGTGGTGTTCATGATCTCGACGGTTGCCGTCAGATCGAGGTCGGGATTCGTCGGGCGGTTCGCCACCCCAACGCATGCCCACAGCGATCGTTGCCCACCTGGTCCCGAGAGCCCCCGCTCATCGCCGCTGCTCGGACCGCATAGTCACACGGCGACGATATCGACGAGGCCTTCGATGGCTCGAAAGTCGTCGGGGTTGCGCGTGTACAGCGGAAGTCCTCTCGAACAAGCGACTGCGGCGATCATCAGATCGAGGGCGCGGGCACCTCTCGCCCTTCGTCCTGCAGCGACGACTGCTGAGTAGACACGGCCATAGGCGCGAGATGCCTCGGCGTCGAACGGAAGTGGATCGAATACCGCCTCTGCTCGCTGGAGCCGGTCCTGACGTCGTGCTCGCTCGTCGGCGTCTTGCGTTGCGTGAGGCCCTGCTGCGAGTTCGGCCATCGTGATGGCGCTCACGGCGGACTCGATGGGCAGCGAGTTCGGGTCGAGGCGCTCGAGATCGATGATCACCGAGGTGTCGAGCAGGCCGTGCGCTCGCCGGACATCAGCCACGTGGTGTCGGATCCTGATCGGCGCCCGCATCGAGATCGTCGCGGAACCGACGAGCATCGACCAACGGTGCGTGACGGAACACGGCCATCACGGCGTCCGTCGACACGAAGCGGTGACGCCGTAGCGGGGTGAGTTCGCCCACGGGGGTGCCGTTTCGCGTCACGATGAAGGATTCGCCCGCGTCGAGCGACCGCATGATCTCCCCACTCTCGTTGCGGAGTTCTCGTTGGGTGATCGTCCGGCTCATCGACGACACCGCAGCACGCTGTGCTACGGCCTCTCAGCGCGCCTGTTCCGGTCACTGGCTCGCCGCAAGTCTGGCGCGATGAACACGGGCGAAGGTAGGTCGCTGACTGTCGGCACCACGTCGGGCTCGGCAAACCACCGCTACGCGCAGGCTGCCGACGCAGCATCGAGGGGGATCTTTGCCGACGACCACCACGCCTGCATGGTGTGTCGAAGAGCCCGGTGTGGGCCGGTCCTGGCGGCGCTTCGTGGGCGCCTGCGGGTTCTCGGTTGGCGGGGTTGACTCGTGGTCACCCGCCCACCAGATCGTGTCGAAGGGGGGACTTGAACCCCCACGCCCTTACGGGCACTAGCCCCTCAAGCTAGCGCGTCTGCCTATTCCGCCACTTCGACGTGTTGGACTGTGAACGATACCCCGACGCTGTTGGACGAACCAACAGAGGTCAGCCCTGGAGCAGGAAGCCGAGTGCCACCACCGTGAAGAACCACACGAGTGCCAGCGCCATGGTGATGCGGTTGAGGTTGCGCTCGGCGGCCGTCGACCCCAGCGCCGCACCTCCGCCACCACCGAACATGTCGGACAGGCCGCCGCCACGTCCGCTGTGCATGAGGATGCCGGCGATCAACGCGAACATCGAGAGCACGTTCACGATGATGGTGAGGTACAGGATGAAATCGCGCACGGCGTGAGAGGTTACCCGACGACACCCGCCAACGAGCAGGTCATCGGAAGGGCAGTTGCACGATGCGTGCGAACTCGTCGGGATCCAGGCTGGCGCCGCCCACGAGCGCACCGTCGATATCGGGCTGCGACAACAACTCCGCGCTGTTTCCCGCCTTGACCGAACCCCCGTACTGCAGGCGTACCGAGTCGGCGACTGTCGCGCCGAACAACTCGCCCACCCTGCGTCGGATCGCAGCGCACACGGCCTGGGCGTCCTCCGCCGTGGCCGTATGCCCGGTGCCGATCGCCCAGATCGGTTCGTAGGCGATGACCAGGGAACCCACCTGCTCGGCGCTCAGCCCCGCCAGTGCCGCCGCCACCTGCCCCAGCACCTTGGCATCGGTGGTGCCCGCCTCCCGCTCGGCAAGGGTCTCCCCCACGCACACGATGGGCGTCATACCGTGGTGCAGGATCGCCTTCGCCTTGGCGTTCACCATAGTGTCGGTCTCACCGAACAACTCGCGCCGCTCACTGTGACCGCAGATCACCATCTTCACGTTCAGCTTCGCCAGGAACAGCGGCGAGACCTCACCCGTGTAGGCGCCCTTGTCCTCCCAGTGACAGTGCTGGGCACCCAGTTGCAGCATCAGATCGTCCGCGTCGATCACGGTCTGCACGCTGCGGATGTCGGTGAAGGGAGGGTGCACGCTGACGTCGCACGCTGCGTACGCTTCCTTACCCAGCAGGTAGGCCAGTTTCTGCACCCACTGGATCGCTTCGAAGTGGTGGTGGTGCATCTTCCAGTTGCCACTGATCAACGGCTTACGCATGTGGAGCCTCCCGAAGCGCGCGCAGGCCCGGCAGGTCGCCGAGTTCCAACAGTTCCAGCGAGGCGCCGCCACCGGTGCTCACATGGTCGACCTCGTCGTCGAGGCCGAACTGGGCGAGGGTAGCGGCCGAGTCGCCACCTCCCACCACGGTGAACGCCTTGGTATCGGCCATGGCCTGAGCGATGGTGCGTGTTCCCGCCTCGAAACGCGGATCCTCGAACATGCCCATGGGGCCGTTCCAGAACACCGTTCTCGCCTCCATGATCACGTCGCTGAAGGCTGCGGCCGTACCCGGGCCGATGTCGAACCCCTTGGCTCCCGGGGGAAGCGAGGCCCCGAACGTGGCTCGTTGCCCCTGTGCGTCCACGCCCACGAGATCCTCAGGGAGGTGGACCGGTTTGCCCCGGGCCAACAGACGGGCACACGTGGCGACCTGGTCGGGCTCGAACAGCGAGTCGCCGATCGAGCGTCCCTGTGCGGCGAGGAAGGTGAAACACATGGCACCACCGATGACCAGTGCGTCCACCACTTCGAGCAGGGCCTCCACCACACCCAACTTGTCCGAGATCTTCGCCCCGCCGAGTACGGCCACGAACGGATGGCGAGGTTGCTGACGCAACCCCATCAGCACCTCGACCTCTCGCTCCAGCAGACGGCCCGCAGCCGAGGGAAGGGTGCGCGGCGGTCCGACGATCGAGGCATGGGCGCGATGGGCGGCACCGAAGGCGTCGTTCACGTACAGGTCGAAACCCTCGACGAGACGGGCGACGAACGCCGGGTCGTCGGCCTCCTCCCCCGGATCGAAACGCAGGTTCTCCATGACCTCCACGCCGGGCGCCATCTCGGCCAAGCGCGCCCGCACAGGCGTCATGGACCATCGGGGGTCGGGAGCCCCCTTGGGTCGCCCCAGGTGGCTCGCGCACGTGACCATGGCTCCACGCTCGACCAGCCAGGTGATCGTGGGCAGTGCCGAGCGGATGCGGAAGTCGTCGGTGATCATGCCGTCGGCCAGGGGGACGTTGAAGTCGGTGCGTACCAGCACCCGCTTCCCGGCCACGTCGCCCAGGTCTTCCAGCCGGGGTACATCGCTCACGCCGGCCATGATGCGCTCACCGCTTCTTCGACTGGAGCTTGCCGCCCACATAGAGGGCCAGGTCGACGAGCCGGTTCGAGTAGCCCCACTCGTTGTCGTACCAGCCGAGCACCTTGACCAGTTTGCCCATGCTCATGGTCAGGCCCGCATCGAAGATGCAACTGTGCGGATCGGTCACGATGTCGCTCGACACGATGGGGTCCTCGGTATAGCGCAGGACTCCCTTCAGCGGGCCCTTCGCGGCCTTGGCGAATGCGGCGTTGATCTGCTCGACCGTCGCCACCGTCTTCAGCAGGGCGTTGAAGTCGGTGATCGACCCCGTGGGTACGGGCACCCGCAGTGCCGTACCGTCCAGACGGCCCTTCATGGCCTCCATGACCAGGCTCGTGGCGCGGGCGGCACCCGTGGACGTGGGGGTGATGTTGATCGCAGCGCCGCGGGCTCGCCGCAGGTCACTGTGGGGCCCGTCGACGAGCTGCTGGTCGCCGGTGTACGCGTGCACCGTTGTCATGAGACCCTGCTCGACGCCGAAGGCGTCGTCGAGCACCTTCACCAGGGGCACGAAACAGTTCGTGGTACACGAGGCGTTCGAGATCACCTTGTGGACCTTGGGGTTGAAGTCCTTGTGGTTGACGCCGTACACGAAGGTGGCGTCGGCACCGTTGGAGGGGGCCGACACGATGACCAGAGGGGCACCGCCGTCGAGGTGCGTGGCGGCCTTGGCCCGATCGGTGAAGATACCCGTCGACTCGACGACCAGATCGACACCCAGGTCGCCCCAGGGCAGATCGGCCGGATTGCGGTCCGACAGCACGCGCAGTTCGCTTCCGTCGATCACCAGACCCCGCTTGTTCGCCTTGACCGGGGCGTTCAGGGGACCCAGCACCGAGTCGTACTTGAGCAGGTGGGCCATCGTGTCCAGAGAGCCCAGGTCGTTGACGGCAACGATCTCGAGGTCGGCACCCGATGCCCGGGCCGCCCGGAAGAAGTTGCGGCCGATGCGACCGAAGCCGTTGATACCGACGCGAACCGTCATGATCGGAAAGTCCTTTCGAGGTGCTGGTGGGGGGTGTTTCCTCCCCCGCGACCCTAGTTGGCCCGGCGGGGAAGATCGCGGTGGACGACGCTGGGTCGCAGGCCCTTTCTCCGCATCCAGCGCGCCAGTTCCTCGGCGAGGGCCACCGAACGATGCTGACCACCGGTGCAGCCGATGGCGAGGTTCAGATAGCTCTTCCCCTCGGCTTCGTAGGCCGGCATCACCAGGTCGAGCAAGTGCTCCAACCGATGGAGGAATTCGCCCGTTGTCGACTGTTCGAGCACGAAGGTCCTCACCGCTTCGTCCAGACCCGTGAGGGGTCGCAGCGTGTCGACCCAATGCGGATTGGGAAGGAACCGGACATCGAACACCAGGTCGACGTCGAGGGGTAGGCCGTACTTGAAGCCGAACGACGTGAGCACGACGCGCATGCCCTCGTCCGGGCGGCCCTCGCTGAACGCGTCGAGGACCCGCGCCTTGAGCTGGTGCACCGTCAGTTCGGTGGTGTCGATCACCAGATCGGCGGCCGCCTTCACCGCCTCCAGCGAGAGGCGCTCGCGCTCGATGGCGTCGGTGATGCTGCCGTGGCCGTTGTCGAGTGGATGGCGACGCCGTGTTGCGCCGTAGCGCTTCACCAGGACGGGCGTCGAGGCATCGAGGAACAGCACGCGCACGCGGTGGTCGTCGCGGCGCATGGCCACGATGCGCTCCAGCAGGTCGACATGGTCGGCCGTGGGTCCGATCACGAACGCCAGACGCTGGCCCGGTTCACCACCCAACTGTCCCAGCTCGATCACCTTGTCGAGCAGGGTGACGGGCAGATTGTCGATGACGAACCAGCCCAGGTCCTCCAGGTCGTCGGCAGCCTCAGAGCGTCCGGCCCCCGACAAGCCCGTGATCACGAGGAGTTCGCTCACTGCCGGGGACGTTAGTGGGTCGGGTGGAGCCGGGTGCGGAGGTACAGCAGGCGGGGAATCGTGGCTGCGGCCTCGTACTCGGTGGCACGTGCCAGGAACCCGGGGGGTGGTGGGGGCTCCGCCATGTGCTCGAGCAGGAGGCCGTTTCGGGCCAGAGCATTGAGGTACCGGCTGAGTGGACGATGGATGAACGGAATGAACACGTCTTTCTCCACCTCTTCGATGGTCTCGTCCTCGATGAGATAGGGCCCGATGCGCCAGTACTGCTCGGGCGGATCGAGCACCTGATCGTCGATCCAGCCGCTGTTGGGCGTCTGCAGGAGTGGGTGGTTGAGAAAGAAGCAGAAGCGACCTCCGGGTACGAGCACCCGGGCGACCTCGGCGATGGCGTCGTCCACGTCGCGGATGTGCTCGAACACGAGACAGGCGACGACGGCATCGAACGACGCATCGGCGAAAGGCAGTTGCGCCGCCGCCGCACGGCCATACCGAGGTCCTCCGCCGCGCTGGTGCGCGACGCGCACCTGGTTCCATGTGGGGTCGACGCCGACCACGAACTGCGCCCCCAGCGATGCTGCCAGGCGGCTCACCTGACCGTCACCGCAGCCCACGTCGAGGACGCGACCCGCACCGGCCAACTCGGCGGCCGCCATGGGCAGGATCTGCTCCTCGTACTCGGCATCGGCGCCGGCGGTGAACCCCTCGATCCACCACTCGGCGTGCGTCTCCCACAGGTCGTCGCCTCCATGTTCCCGCATGCCACGGACCCTACGCCCCCACCATCAACCCGACTGCTACCGTCGCTGGCGACGCACTGCCGGGTGCGGTGCTTCGAGGAGGACGCGCAATGCAGGTGTCGAGGCGAACGTTGTTGGCATGGGCGGCCGCCGCCGGACCCGCCGCGTGGTTGGTGGCCTGCGGCGATGATGACGATGCCGCACCTGCCACCACGGCACCGGGTGCTGCCCCCACCGGCACTCTGAACCTGCTGAACTTCGCCGGGTGGGCCGGCCCCACCACCTATGCCGATTTCGCTGCGGCGTACCCCGGGGCCTCGGTGAACGAGATCGCCTGGGTATCCAACGACGACACCGTCACCAAGGCCCGCGGCCGCGCCGGCGACATCGATGTTGCACTGGTCGATGGCACCACGTTTCCCCGCCTGGCGGCGCTCGGGGTCCTGGCACCACTGGGCAACGTGCCCAACATGGTCCACGTGGACTCCCGTTACCGGGCGAACGACTGGGATCCCGGCGACGAGTTCTTCGCTCCGACGGATCACGGCCGCACCGGCATCGTGTACCGGCGCGACCTGGTGGCGACGCCTCCGACGTCGTGGGCCGACTTCGTGTCACTGGCCCCCGAGTACTCCGGAAAGGTGGCGATGCTCGACTACCAGCGCAGCGTCATGGGGAACCTCCTCGTGATGCTCGGGCACCCCGGCAGCAGCACCGACGCAGCACACCTGGCCGAACTTCAGGACGTACTGCTGGGCCTCAAGCCGCATCTGCTCGCTGTCAGCGGTGAGGTGGGCAAGGCGGTGGCCACCGGAGACGCCGTCATGGCGATGTGCGATGCCTACGACGCGCAACTGGCCCTCACGTCGAACCCCGATGTCGTCTTCGTCGATCCGTCGGAGGGGCAGGTCGGCTACCTCGAGGGTCTTGTGATCCTCGACGGCCCCCGCAACGACCTGGGTCGCACCTTCATCGACTTCTTTCTCGCACCCGCCAACTACGCCGCCTTCATCAACAACGTGGCGTCGCCCTATGTGCAGCCCGACAATGCGGGCATCGACGCAGCCCTACGTCAGTCACCGGTGATCAACCCGCCTGCCGAGGTGGTGGGGCGCCTCAGCTACCACGAGTTCCTTGGTGAGGCTCAGGCGCAGTGGGACGCCGTGTGGGACGCCTTCGGCGCCGCCTGACCCGACTCGGTACCGAAGGCGCCAGCCAACGGTTCCTGGCCCTTCCCGACACGGCACTGCTGCTCGTCGCCGTCGTCATTCCGTTGCTCTTCGTGGTGGCACGCTCACTGGCGCAAGTGGATCCCGTGACCCTCGAGGTGAACCAGGCATGGACCTGGGAGGCCTACCGCCGGATGCTGTCGCCGGTGTACCGCGAGGTGTTGGCCCGGTCGGCTGCCTTCGCCGCGGCGACGGTCGTCCTGTGCGTTGCTATCGGCACCCCGGCCGCACTGGCGATCAGCCGCCTGAGCGAGCGCTGGCGCACCGTGATGCTGGTGATCGTGCTGCTGCCGTCTTTCGTCAACTTCACCGTGCGCATCTTTGCGTGGCAGGGACTGCTGGCCAACGGCGGCCCGGTGCAGACGGTGTTCGGGGTGCGCTGGCTGTACCAACCCCCGGCTGTCGCTCTGGGCATGGTCACGGCGTACGTGCCCCTGTACGTGCTGCCGGTGGTGGCGGGACTGCATCGGGCCCCGCCCGACGTGTTCGATGCCGCTGCCGATCTGGGTGCGGGGCCGTGGAGGACGCTGTGGCGAGTGACCTTGCCTCTGGCCCGCGTGGGCATCGCCACCGGCACGGGTGTCGTGGGCGTGCTGTCACTGGGCGAGTTCGTCGTCCCGACGCTGCTGGGTGGCGGACGAGTCATGCTGGTGGGCAGTCTCCTCGCCGAGCGGGGGGCCGGACGCGACCAGCCACTCGCCGGCGCGCTGACGACGGTCCTGCTGCTGACGCTGGCCTTGGGCGCTGCGTTGCTGACGATGGCCCGCCGCCGCGTGATGCGCCATGAGTAGGCCACGACCGACTTCGCTGGCGGTGCTGAGCGCAGTCGTCGCGGTGCTGTACGCACCGCTGGCGTTCCTGGTCGTGGCGGGCATCAACCGCAACCCGCTGTCGACCTCATGGCAGGGCGCCACCGGGAGGTGGTACCGGGCCATGTGGGATGACGAAGCTCTGCGCCGTTCGGTTGCAGTGAGTCTTCGCCTGGCGGCGGTGACCACCGTCGTCGCCGTCACCGCCGGTACGGCGATGGCGCTGGCCATGCGTACTTCGCCGCTCGTGCAGCGTTGGGCCCGCGGGACAGCGGGGATGCGCGTGGCCACTCCCGAGATCGTGATCGCCACGGGTCTGGCAGCCGTGATGCCGTCCGCTGGTGTGGACTTCGGCTTTCGACCCATGGTGGTGGCACACGTGGCGTACCTCACGGCCTACGTCGTGTTGATCGTGGGGTCCCGTGTGGCCACTCTGGACCCGGCGCTCGACCTGGCGGCCGCCGACCTGGGGGCCGGGCCGTGGTCCACACTGCGCCGGGTCGTCCTGCCCGACCTGAGTCCCGCCATCGGTGCGGCGGCACTGCTGGTCATGGCGTTCTCGCTGGACGACGTAGCACTGTCGCTGGCGCTGCGAGGCCCTACCGACACCACCCTGCCCGTCTACCTGTACTCGGTGGTGCAGAGAAGGGTGACCCCGGCGGTGTACGCCGTCGGCACGATGGTGGTGGTGGTGGGCGCGGCGCTGTTCCTCACGTCGATGGCGTTGCACAACCTGTTCGTATCGACCTCACGACGTGCTCGCGAACCTCGGGGTCGGCGGGCAGCCCGTCGGTGACCCTCGTGCTCAACCCCCGGGATGGAACCGCTCGTAGACGGCGTCTGCCACGGCGTCGGGAAGCCAGCTGATCGCCCGCAGGTCATCGAGCGAGGCCCGCTTGACCGCGTTCACACCGCCCATCGCCTTGACGAGTTTCTGCCTGCGCGCATCGCCCAGTCCGGGGATGCCGTCGAGGCTCGACGACGTCATGCGCCTGCCCCGCAGGTCACGGTGGAAGGTGTTCGCAAAGCGGTGCGCCTCGTCGCGTATGCGCTGCAGCATGAACAGCGCCTCGCTGCCCCGCGGGACGTCGACGGGCTCGTCGCGTCCGGGCACGTACACCTCCTCGAAGCGCTTTGCCAGTGACGCCACGGGGATCTCGTCAGCCAGTCCCAGTTCGTCCACCACCTGCTGGGCCACGCCCAGCTGACCCTTGCCGCCGTCGACCAGAAGCAGTTGCGGGGGGTACGAGAACCGCCCGGGCCGCCCGCCCCGTTCCTCGACCGAACCGTCACGCTCGTCCAGGTAGGCCTGTAAACGCCGCGTGAGCACCTCGCGCATGGCGGCGTAGTCGTCGTTGCCGGGTACTTCGCGTACCTTGAACCGCCGGTACTCGCGCTTGGCGGGCAGGCCGTCCTCGAGCACCACCATCGAGCCCACGTAGTCGGTGCCCTGGAGGTGGGCCATGTCGTAGCACTCGATGCGCAGGGGCGCCTCGGGCAGGCCGAGGAGATCCTGCAACTCGGTGAGTGCGCGGCTGCGGGTGTTGTGGTCGGCTGCGCGCCGCAGCCGATGACGGGTGAACTCCTCGCCGGCATTCCGGGTCACGGTGTCGAGCAGAGCCTTCTTGTCGCCGCGCTGGGGCACCCGTACGGCCACCCGGGTGCCACGCAGATGGGTCAGCCACTCTTCGTAGGTGGCGGGATCCTCGGGCTCATAGGGCACCAGTACCGTACGGGGTACACCGGTGGGGGGTTCGTCGCCGTACAGGTGCTCGAGAATCCGGTCCACCAGACCACCGCGGCTCAGGTCCTCCACCTTGTCGACGATGAATCCCTTGCGGCCCACCACTCGGCCATGACGGACGAAGAACACCTGCACGGCTGCTTCGAGATCGTCGTCGAACAGGCCGATCACGTCGAGGTCTTCCTCGCGCTCGGCGACCATCTGCTGGCGCTCGACAGCCCGTTGCACGGCACCGAGTCGGTCGCGCAGGCGAGCGGCCCGCTCGAACTCGAGTGCGGCAGCAGCACTGCGCATATCGGCCTGTAACTGCTGGACGATGTGGTCGGTGTCGCCCTCGAGGAACTTGCCCAGATCGGCCACCTGCCGCAGATACACCGGGCGCTCGATCTCTCCGACGCATGGGCCGGAGCACTTCTCGATGTGAAAGAGCAGACACGGCCTGCCGAGGCGCTCGTGCTGACGAAACTTCGACGGGCTGCAGGTGCGGATGGGGAACGACCGCAACAGCAGATCGAGCGTGTCCCGTATGGCCCACGCATGGGCATAGGGACCGAAGTACCGCACACCCTTTCGTCGACGCCCTCGCACCACCATCGCCCGGGGCCACTCCTCGTCCATGGTCAGGGCGAGGAACGGGTAGCTCTTGTCGTCGCGCAGCCGAACGTTGAAGCGGGGTCGATGCTCCTTGATCAGGCTGAACTCGAGCATCAGCGCCTCGACCTCGTTGCGCACCGTGGTCCACTCGACGCTGACGGCCTCGAACACCATCTGGGCCGTGCGGGGGTGCAGGGTGCGCGGATCGGCGAAGTAGTTCGACAGCCGCTGCCTCAGGCTCGACGCCTTCCCCACGTAGATCACCCGGCCGTGAGCGTCCTTGAACTGGTACGAGCCGGGTGCGTCCGGAATAGTCCCTGCCGGGGGTCGCGCCACCACCATGCCGGCGGCCTCAGCGCGTCAGCAGTGGCCGAAGGAACCGGCCGGTATGGCTGGCCTCGACCTCGGCCACCTGTTCGGGCGTGCCCTCGGCCACCACCATTCCGCCGTCGGAGCCTCCCTCGGGCCCCAGATCGACGATCCAGTCGGCGGTCTTGATCACGTCGAGATTGTGTTCGATCACGAGGACGGTGTTGCCCTGGTCCACCAGACGATTCAGCACGAGAAGCAGGCGTCGAACGTCCTCGAAGTGCAGTCCGGTGGTGGGCTCGTCGAGCAGGTAGATCGTGTGCCCGGTCGAACGCTTGGCCAACTCGCTGGCCAGCTTGACCCGCTGCGCCTCCCCGCCCGACAGGGTGGGGGCGCTCTGGCCGAGTCGCACATAGCCCAGTCCCACGTCGACCAATGTCTGGAGATGGCGGGCTATGGGCGGTTGGTTGGCGAAGAACTCGAGCCCCTCGGCAATCGGCATGTCGAGGATCTCGGCGATGTTTCGACCCTTGAACTCGATGTCGAGCGTGTCGCGGTTGTATCGAGCCCCCTTGCACACCTCACAGGGCACGTACACGTCGGGCAGAAAGTGCATCTCGATCTTCAGGGTGCCGTCTCCGCTGCAGGCCTCGCACCGCCCGCCTGACACGTTGAAGCTGAAGCGCCCCGGCTGATAGCCGCGCACCTTGGCCTCCTGAGTGGTGGCGAACAGTTTGCGCACATGGTCGAACACACCGGTATAGGTGGCCGGATTGGACCGCGGCGTCCGACCGATCGGCGACTGATCCATGTCGATCACCTTGTCGAGGTACTCGAGACCCTCCACCCGCTTGTGGCGGCCGGGAGCTTCCTTGCTCTTGAGGATCCTCTGGCGAAGGGCGGGCAACAGAATGTCGCGCACCAGGGTGCTCTTGCCCGATCCCGATACACCCGACACCACGACCAGGCACCCCAGGGGAAGGGTGACGTCGAGGTCGCGCAGATTGTGTTCGCGCGCACCGACCACCGTGAGCCACTGCTCCCCCGGCTGTCGCCGTCGCTGGGGTACCGGCACGGATCGTTTCCCGGACAGGTACTGCCCGGTGACCGACTCGGAAGCCTTCAGGATGCCCTTGACCGGACCGCTGTAGACCACTTGGCCACCGTGTTCGCCGGCGCCGGGACCGATGTCGACCACCCAGTCGGCAGCCTTGATGGTGTCCTCGTCGTGCTCGACCACCAGTACGGTGTTGCCCAGGTCGCGCAGGCGCAGCAACGTGTCGATCAGGCGTTGGTTATCCCGTTGGTGCAGGCCGATCGAGGGTTCGTCCAGAACGTAGAGCGTGCCGACGAGGCCGGAGCCGATCTGGCTGGCCAGACGAATGCGCTGCGCTTCGCCCCCGGCCAGGGTGCCCGCCGAACGCGACAGCGTCAGGTAGTCGAGGCCCACGTCGAGCAGGAAGCCGAGACGGGCGTTGATCTCCTTGACCACCCGTTCGGCGATCATGCGGTCCCTCTCGCTCAGGTCGAGTCCCATGAGGAACTTCGCCGACTCGCCGATGGCGAGGTCGCACACCTCGGCGATGTTGCGCCCGTTCACCGTGACGGCCAACGTGGTGGGCCTGAGCCGGGCCCCCTCGCAAGCGGGACAAGGCACCAGGCGCATGTACGACTCGAACTGCTCCCGGGTCCAGTCGCTCTCGGCGCTCTCGTGGCGGCGCTTGATCCAGGGGATGACACCTTCGTAGCTGGTGTTGAAGGTTCGGGTGCGGCCGTACCGGTTGCGGTACTTCACGGTCAGACTGCCGTCGACACCGTGCAGCACCAGATGTTGGTGCTCCTCGGACAACTCGTGCCAGGGGGCCCGCAGGCTGATCCCGGCCTCGTCGGCCACGCTTTCGAGCACCTTGTTGAAGTACTGCGTATGGGCTGAGCGCCAGGGTGCGATGGCCCCGTCGCGCAGCGACATGTCGGGATCGGGAATGACCAGTTCGGGGTCGACCTCGAAGGTGGTGCCCAGGCCGTCGCAGGTGGTGCACGCACCGTACGGGGAGTTGAACGAGAAGTTGCGGGGCGCCAGTTCGTCGAACGACACGCCGCACACGGGGCAGGCGAAGTGCTGGCTGAAGGTGAGCCGTTCACCCTCGCCGCCGGCGTCGACGATCTCCACCTCGGCGACGCCCTCGGCCAACTTCAGAGCGGTCTCCAGGCTGTCGGTGAGTCGGCGTTCGATGCCCTCGCGCCGCACCAATCGGTCGACGACGATCTCGATGGTGTGCTGCTCGTAGCGGGCGAGGCGTTCGGTACGGGCGAGGAACTCGGCGATGTCGACGGTCTCGCCGTCGACGCGGGCCCGGACGAAGCCCTGGCCCGACAGGTCGGCCAACAACGTGTCGTACTCGCCTTTGCGGCCCCGTACCACGGGGGCCAACACCTGGAATCGGGTGCCCTCGGGCAGTTCGAGAATACGGTCGACGATCTGCTGGGGTGTTTGGCGGGACAACGGGATGCCGTCGTCGGGGCAGTGCTGCACGCCGATACGGGCGTACAGCAGGCGCAGGTAGTCGTAGACCTCGGTGATCGTGCCCACCGTGGACCGAGGGTTGCGCGAGGCCGACTTCTGGTCGATGGAGATGGCCGGCGAAAGCCCCTCGATGACGTCGACATCGGGCTTGTCCATCTGGCCCAGGAACTGCCGGGCATAGGCGCTCAGGGACTCGACGTACCGGCGTTGCCCCTCGGCGTAGATGGTGTCGAAGGCGAGGGACGACTTCCCCGACCCCGACAGGCCCGTGAGGACGATCAGACGGTCGCGTGGCAGATCGAGGTTCACATTGCGAAGGTTGTGTTCGCGCGCCCCTCGAACCACGATGCGATCAGCCATCGGGGCGAGACTACCCAGGGGGTGCGGCGAGGCCCTCAGCCAGCGTCGCGCAGTTCGCGACGAAGTTCGCTGATCTCGTCGCGCAGACGTGCCGCCCGTTCGAAGTGCAGTTCGGCGGACGCCTCGTGCATCTCCTCCTCGAGCATCTGGATCAGCCGCGCCAAGTCCTGCTGGGGCAGGCTGCGCAGCTCGCGCTGCACCTTCTCCCGCTCGTGCTGGCGACGGCGGTCCTTGCCGGGTACCGGTGCGCCCGATTCCGGTCGCAGCATCGAGAGAATGTCACCGACCGCCTTGCGGATGGTCTGGGGATCGATGCCGTGTTCGACGTTGTATGCCTGCTGGAGGCCACGGCGCCGGTGCGTCTCGTCGATCGCACGGCGCATCGAGGGCGTCACCTGATCGGCGTACATGATCACCTGGCCGTCGACGTTTCGGGCGGCGCGGCCGATCATCTGGATGAGAGAGGTCTCCGAACGCAGGAACCCCTCCTTGTCGGCGTCGAGGATGGCCACGAGTGACACCTCGGGAAGGTCCAGGCCCTCGCGCAGCAGATTGATCCCCACCAGGACGTCGAACTCGCCCAACCGCAGGGCGCGCAGGATCTCGATGCGCTGGATCGTGTCGATGTTCGAGTGCAGGTAGCGCACGCGCAGACCCTGTTCCAGCAGGTATTCGGTCAGGTCCTCGGCCATCTTCTTGGTGAGCGTGGTCACCAGCACCCGGTCACCGCGCTCGATCCGCCCGGTGACCTCGTTGATCAGGTCGTCGATCTGTCCCTTGGTGGGCCGCACCAGCACCTCGGGATCGATGAGGCCGGTGGGTCGGACGATCTGCTCGACCACCCGCCCCGACGTGCGCAGTTCGAAATCGGCGGGTGTGGCCGACATGAACACGCACTGGTGCACCCGTTCCATGACCTCCTCGAAGCGCAGGGGTCGGTTGTCGGCAGCACTGGGCAGGCGGAAACCGTGTTCGACCAGTGTCAGCTTCCGACTGCGGTCGCCCTCGAACTGTCCATGCAACTGGGGAACGGCGACGTGGCTCTCGTCGATGACGAGCAGGTAGTCGTCGGGGAAGTAGTCGAGCAGGGTGAAGGGGGGCTGGCCGGGGGCGCGACCGTCGATGTGCATCGAGTAGTTCTCGATGCCGTTGCAGAAACCGACCTCCTGGATCATCTCGAGGTCGTACTGGGTGCGCATGCGAAGGCGTTGGGCCTCCAGAAGTTTGCCCTCGGCCTCGAACTGCGTAAGCCGCTGCTGTAGTTCGGCCTCGATACCGAGCACGGCCTGACGCATGCGTTCGTCGCTGGCCACATAGTGCGTCGCAGGAAAGACGAGCACCCGCTTGTGCTCTCGCAGGTTCTCACCCGTCAGCGGGTCGATGACCGTGAGACGGTCGACGGTGTCGCCGAACATCTCCACGCGCAGCACGGTCTCCTCGTAGGCCGGATGGATCTCGATCGTGTCGCCCCGAACACGGAACTTGCCCCGACCGAGTGTCATGTCGTTGCGGTCGTACTGCAGGTCGACGAGACGTCGCAGGATGCTGCGCTGGTCGTAGTCGACACCGACGTGCAGTTCGAGGAGCTGCCCCTTGTACTCCTCGGGGTTGCCCATGCCGTAGATGCAGCTGACCGAGGCGACGACGATGGTGTCGCGACGGGTCAGCAGCGCAGCGGTCGCCGAGTGCCGCAGACGGTCGATCTCCTCGTTGATCGACGAGTCCTTCTCGATGAACGTGTCGCTCGAGGGGATGTACGCCTCGGGTTGGTAGTAGTCGTAGTAGCTGACGAAGTACTCGACACGGTTGTTCGGGAAGAACTCGCGCATCTCCTGTGCCAACTGCGCGGCGAGGCTCTTGTTGGGGGCCAGGATCAGCGTGGGCCGCTGCACCGCCTCGATGGTCCAGGCGATCGTGGCACTCTTGCCCGAGCCCGTGATTCCCAACAGGGTCTGGAAACGCTCCCCGGCCTCGATCCCCTGCGCCAACGCCTGGATCGCCGCTGGTTGGTCACCTGCCGGCGAGTAGTCGGACTCCACCCGGAAGCGCTGCTCCTCGCCTCCCAGCACGCCGGTTCCCAGGCCGGTTTCAGTCACGTCGTACGCCTGCCATGTCGTCGACAGCATCGGGCGACAGTGGTGGCAGCGAAGAGAGCCACTGCCACACCGAGTCGATCTGGTCCGCCAACGCCTCAGGCGGTCCGCTGTTGTCGACCACGACGCTGGCCGTCGCCAGACGGTCCTCCCGACTGGCCTGACGGGCGATGCGGGCGCGGGCGTCGGCTTCATCGAAACCTCGGGACGCCACGAGGCGCTGCACCTGGGTCTCGACGGGAACGTCCACCACGATGATGCCCTGCAACCCAGGTCGCGGGCGTTCGGTGAGCAACGGGATGTCGAGCACGACGACGCGACCTGTGTGGCGGTGTTCCAGCACACGTCGGTTCATCTCCCTCCCGACAGCGGGGTGGACGATGGCATTCAGAGCGGCCAACGCCTCGGGGTCGTGGAACACCTTCGCTGCCATCGCAGGGCGGTCGAGTGCCCCGTCCGGCGTGAGAACATCGGCGCCGAAGCGCTCAGCAAGCTGAGCCAGCACGGGTGATCCAGGCTGCTGGATCTCGTGCACGATGGCGTCAGCATCGACGATCAGGGCACCGCGTGCCGCGAGCAGTGCCGACACGGTCGACTTTCCGGAGCCGATTCCACCGGTGAGGCCCACGAGGATCACCCGGGTGACGCTATCGGTTGATCGACGACCGTTCGGGAGATCACAGAGCCCACATGTGAGACATGAGTGCCCTCACGACTTCGTCATCACGTCCCTCGATGCCTCGACGCCCCGCCGAGGGCGTCCAGGTCCTGGTCGCAGGGAGCCGACCCGTCATACGCGAGGGGCTGGGCCGTTGTCTGCGCGCCCGAGGGTGCGAGGTGGTGGGTGAGGCGACTGTCACCGAGGACGGTGTACGCCAGGCCCTTCGGCTGCGACCCCATGTCGTCGTGGTGGACGGCGCCACCCGTGAGCGGTCACCGTTCGAATTCGCCCGAGCGCTCACCTCTGCCGACCGGCGCCAACGCCTGCTGTTCGTCGCCTGTCACGACGACCCGTCGGCGCTCGCGATCACCGACGAACTGGCCGAACGGATGTGGGACAGTGGCTTCCACGGCATCGTCGACGCCACCACCGACGGGGACCAGTTGGCCCGGGCAGTCGACCAGGTTCGCCTGGGACGTCGGCATCTTCCCCCTCGTCCGGCGATCGAGGCGAGAACCCCGACACCTGGCGAGCCCGCACCGTTGACCCGTCGTGAGCGCCAGGTGCTGACGCACATCGCCCAGGGATATTCGACAGCGGAGACCGGGCAGCGACTCCTGCTCAGTCCCGCCACTGTCAAACACCACCTGAGCGCCGCTCACCGGAAGCTCGGTGCGCGGTCGCGCGTCGAAGCGGTCATGTTCGCTGTGACGCGAGGTGTGATCGAGGTGGAGGCGGCGGACGTGAACGCCCGCCGCCAGGTCACTCCGCCGCTTCGTTCGGCGTGAGCGGGTTCTCCTGGTAGTACTCGGCCCAGGCGGCCTCGCGCTCGGCGTCGTCGCCACCCACCCAGTTACCGTGCTCGTCGACCTCGAAGTGCTGGCGGTACTCCTCGGCGAGTTCGCCACCCTCGGCGGCCTGCTTGATCGACAGGCTGATGCGCCGCCGGGCCAGATCGAGGTCGATGATCTTCACCCACAACTCCTCACCCGGCGTCACGACTTGCTCGGGAGCGTCGACGTGGTGGGTTGACATCTCGGAGATGTGCACCAGGCCCTCGATGCCGTCGCCCACTTGCACGAAGCCACCGAAGGGCACCAACTTGGTCACCCGGCCGTACACCAACTGGCCCACCTCGTGGCTGGAGGCGAACTCCTGCCAGGGGTCCTGCTGGGTGGCCTTCAGCGACAGGCTGATGCGCTCACGGTCGAAGTCGACGTCGAGCACCTGCACCGTGACTTCGTCGCCCACGGCCACCACGGCACCCGGATGGTCCACGTGCTTCCACGACAACTCGGAGACGTGGATCAGACCGTCCATGCCGCCGAGATCGACGAACGCACCGAACGACACCACACTGGACACCACGCCACGGCGGACCTCGCCCGGCTTCAGGTTGGCGAGGAAGTCGTCGCGCGCTTCCTTCTGGCTCTCTTCCAGGTAGGCCCGGCGGGACAGCACCACGTTGTTGCGGTTGCGGTCCAGTTCGATGATCTTGGCCTGGATCGTCTTGCCGATGTACGGGGCCAGATCGCGCACACGGCGCAGCTCGACGAGCGATGCGGGCAGGAAGCCGCGCAGGCCGATATCGATGATCAGACCGCCCTTGACGACCTCGATCACCATGCCCTGGACCATGCCGTCGGCCTCTTTGATCCGCTCGATGGTGCCCCAGGCCTTTTCGTACTGGGCACGCTTCTTCGACAGGACCAGTCGGCCCTCTTTGTCTTCCTTCTGCAGCACCAACGCCTCGATGCGCTCCCCCAGCGACACGATCTCGCTGGGGTCGACGTCGTTGCGAATGCTCAGCTCACGGGCCGGGATGACACCCTCGGACTTGTAGCCGATATCGAGCAGCACCTCGTCGCGGTCGACCTTGACGACGGTGCCGGCGACCAGTTGGCCGTCCTCCACGTCGACGAGCGTGCCGGCGATCGCATCGGCAAACGACATGCCGAGATCGTCGGCAGTGACCTGGCGGGGTGTGTAGTTGCCCTCGTCGTCGAAGGTTCCCATGGAACTCGACGGGGCGGTCGTGGTGTCGGACAAGAAGGGTTCGCTTTCAGGACGGATGGGACGCATGAAACGGGCCCGCACACGGGACCCGTCGGGATGCTATCAGCACTGGGCTGTGACGGCATCGACGATGGCCAGGACGAGCAGTTCAGGGTGTTCCGTGTCCGGTGGGGCGTCGCCGTAACGCCCCGGCTCCACGGCCGTGATCGTCTTCACTCCCAGACCGTGGCGCGCCATGAGGAGGCGAAGTTCGCGCGGGGTGTAGCAGCCCGTCCACAGATCGACCTCCCGTTGCTCGCCCGTCTCGGAGCGGATCGTGGTGCGCTCGTGGCTGATCCCCCGGTCGGCGTCGAACGTGGCGCCCTCGTGGTACTTCACGGCGAAGTAGGCATTGAAGGCCGACAGCGCCAGGCGACCCCCCGGGCGCAGGCTCGAGGCGATGCCGGCGATGACGGCATCGTCTTCGCCCTCGCCCACCTGCAGGCCGAAGGCGCCCTGACACAGGCAGATCACGGCATCGAACCGGCCCCGCAGCGCCGTGGCCTCGACCAGGAGGCGGGCGTCGAGGCGCTCGAAGGTGGCGGGCAGACCCGTCGCAGCCTGTCGGGCCAGGGCGACGAACCGTTCGCTGATGTCGATGCCGTGCACCGTCACCCCTCGCCGCGCCAACTCGAGCGCATGCCTGCCCGGACCGCACCCCACGTCCAGCACACGCTGTCCGGGCTCCAGGCGCAGTGCACTCACCAGGTGGTCCACCTCTTGACGAGTGCCGTAGGTGAAGGCGTAGCGGAGGTAGGCGCTCCCCAGATGGTCCGCCACGGGTTCGAACCAGTGCTGGCGCTCGCTCATCGCACGGCCGCCCTCATTCCTTCGCTGCCGCCCACGTGGCACCCCACGACACGTTCACCTCGAGGGGCACCGACAACTCGGCGGCGTGACGCATGAGGTCGATGACCAGGGGGCCCACGGTGTCGCGCTCGCCATGGGCCACCTCGACGACCACCTCGTCGTGGACCTGCAGCACCAAGCGGCTGCGGAAATCGCCCTCGGCGAGTGCACCGTCGACACGTACCAGCGCCACCTTGAAGATGTCGGCGGCGAGGCCCTGGATACCGGCGTTCATGGCCTGGCGCTCGGCGGCCTGGCGCACGCGCTGATTGGGGTCGAGCAACTCGGGCATGGGGCGCCGACGCCCGAACAGGGTCTCGGTGTACCCCCGCTCCTTGGCTTCTGCCACGGTGCGGTCCATGTAGGCGCGCACGTTCGGAAAGGCCGAGAAATAGGCGTCGAGGATCGCCGAGGCCTCGCCGGTTCCGATGCCCAGACGCTGGGCCAATCCGAAGGCCTCCATCCCGTAGGCGAGTCCGTACGAGATCATCTTGGCGCGTGACCGTTGCTCCAGGTTCACATCCTCCGGTGCCACCGCGAACACCCGTGACGCTGTGGCACGGTGCAGGTCCTGACCGCTGGTGAACGCCTCGATCAGTCCAGGATCGTGCGCCAGATGGGCGATGCAACGCAGCTCGATCTGGTTGTAGTCGGCGACCAGCAACTCGAAGCCACCGGCGGGCACGAACGCCCTGCGGAACACCCGGCCCTCATCGGTGCGCACCGGGATGTTGTGGAGGTTCGGATGATCGCTGGACAGTCGTCCGGTTCGGGCGACCGTTTGCTGGAACGTCGCATGGATGCGTCCGTCCGCCGCGACCTCTGACAGCAGACCCTCGCCGTAGGTGCCGCGCAGTTTCTCCAGTTCGCGGTACCGCAGCAGTGGGTCGATGAACTCGGGCCAGTCGTCGCGCAGGCGCTCCAGCGTGGCGGCGTCCGTGGAGAAGCCCGTCTTGGTCTTCTTTCCGGGCGTCAGACCGCGCTCGGTGTACAGGATCTCGCGCAGTTGGTGGGGGGAGTTCGGGTTGAAGGGCCGCCCCACGATGGCCTGCAGTCGACCGTTCAGGGCGTCGACCTGCTCGCGCAGTCGATCGTTGATCGCGGACAGTTCGGCCCGGTCGACCCCGACGCCGACGTGTTCCATCTTGGCCAGAACGGCCACGAGGGGACGCTCCATGTCGTCGTGCAGTGCCGTCATACCCGTGGTGGCAAGTGCCTCGCGCAGCGACGGCGCCAGGGCGTGGACGGCCAATGCGTGGGAGGCGACCTCCACGGCGTCGTCGTCAGCCGACGGTTCACCCAGGGCTAGTTGCCCCTCTGGTGCACGGCGCGTGGCGAGTGCGTGCGTGGTGTAGCGGTCGAGCAGTGAGGCCACGTCGTACCGAGCGGTGGACGGGTCGAGCAGATAGCCCGCCACACCCACGTCGAGGTCCAGTTCGAACAACGCCAATCCGGCGTCGAGCAGACTGCACATGAGCGCCTTGGTCTGCACGCCCCGAACCCGCAGTCGCGCCCAGTCGACGCTGCCGAGGAGCGAGGCAGGGACCCAGTCGACCTTGCCCGTCGAGGCGTCGGCCACCACGGCCACGCCACGCAGCGCGCTGCGGCCGGGCTCCCCCGCCCAGGCACCAGCCAGGCTCACATCGGCGCCGCCCTGCCAGGGGGCATCCCGCACCTCGTCGACGGTGTCGATCCGCCGGATGACCGGCTCGAGAATCGACGCCTCGGGGGCCGGGGAGACGGAACCCGAGACACCCAGCGCCTCGAGAGCGCGTGCGCCCATGTTCCGGAACTCGAGCAGGTCGAACAGTCGCTGGAGCGCCTGGGCATCGGGCCGCGGGGCCAGAGCTGCGAGGTCGACCTCGACGGGTGCGTCCCGGCGCAGCAGCATCAAGTCGTGGTTGGTGCGGGCACGGGTTTCGTGCTCGATCAACGACGCACGCAACTTCGGAGTCTGCTCATCGACGTGGGCGAAGATGCCGTCCAGACCGCCGTAGGTCGTGATCAGCTTGGCTGCCGTCTTCTCGCCCACACCCGGCACACCGGGCAGGTTGTCGCTGGTATCGCCCCGCAACGCCGCATACTCGGGGTACTGCACCGGGGTCACCCCGGTCCGCTCCACGATGCCCGCCTCGTCGTAGAGGTCGTAGTCGCTCACGCCGCGCTTGTTGTAGAGCACCTTGACGTAGGGATCGCTGACCAACTGGAAGGTGTCGCGGTCGCCGGTGACGATGATCGCCTCGTGGCCGGCCTGGCGGGCCTGCTCGGCGACCGTGGCGATGATGTCGTCGGCCTCGAAGCCCACCCGTTCCACACAGGTGACACCCGCAGCGGCCAGGATCTCCTTGACCAGGCCCATCTGCTGGCGCAGCTCGTCGGGGGACGATTCGCGCTGCGCCTTGTACAGCGGCTCCTGCACATGCCGGAAGGTGGGCTCCGGCCGGTCGAATGCCACCAACAGACCGTCCGGCCGCTGATCCCGAAGCAGGTTCGTCAACATGGAGGTGAACCCGAACACGGCGTTGGTCACCTGTCCACCGGCCGTCGCCATGTCGACGGGCAGGGCGAAGAACGCCCGGTACGTCAAGGAGTTCCCGTCGAGGAGGAGCAGCTTCACGGGGTCAACTCGCCAGCCAGGATCCGCTCGGCCACGTCGCGCATACGACTTCGTTCGCTCATCGCCGTGCGCTGGATGAAGGCGAAGGCATCCTGCTCGCCCATACCGTGCCGATCGATCAACACACCCTTCGCACGATCGATCGTCTTGCGTGCCTCCAACTGTTCAGCCAGTGCGTCGACCTCACCCGACAATGCCTGCAACTCGCGGTAGCGCCCTATGGCCACCTCGATGGCGGGGATCAGATCGCTCTTCTGGAACGGCTTCACCAGGTAGGCGAGGGCCCCGGCGTCGCGCACCTGCTCGACCACTTCGCGTTGGCTGAACGCAGTCAGCACCAAGACGGCGCAGAGGCGATCCTCGTTGATCAGCCGAGCCGCCTCGATCCCGTCCATGCCCGGCATCTTGATGTCGAGGATCGCCAGGTCGGGGCGGTGCTGACGAACGAGTTCGACCGCAGTGTCGCCGCGACCACAGTCCGCCACCACGTCGTACCCCTCTTCCTCGAGGGTTTCGCGCAGGTCGAGCCTGATGATGGCCTCATCCTCGGCGATCACGACTCGAATCGTCATGGTGGCTCCTCTCGTGGCGCGAACGGTACGCGCCCTCACAGCATGGCGGTGACGGTCTCAGACGACCAATCGGTCGAGCAGTTGGTCCTGACGTGCCTCGAGTTCGGCGATCGCCGACCACACCTCGGCCCGGTGCCGGGCCATGGCGTCGGCATGGCGCTTGGCATCGCGGTAGTCGAGGCCGGCCCCTGGGGTCTCGGCCACGAGAGCGCGCCGCTCCAGATCATCGGCCTCGTCGGCCAGGTGGGCGTACTGCTCGTCGATGATTCGCAGTTCATCGCGCAGCGATCGCAGTCGCTCGCCCACCTGCCGCAATCGACGTTCGATCCGGCGGTTGCTCACCGCCCCCGATGTTACGCCGCCGTGGGCAAGACTGCGCTCATGAACTGGCCCAACGGCCCTGGCGGCGTGGACGAGTGGGGGATCGCCGACGGTTACCACGACATCGACGGCGTGTGGCACGCCACGCCGGACGAAACCCGTGATGCTCTTCGCATGGCCGTGGGCACTCCGGTGCCGTTGCCGTTGCGTTGGTTCGTGCAGGCCGGCTATCCCGCCCCCCTCTGGAGTCCGGCGGACCTGCGGCTGAGCGATGGCACCATCCTCACCGGGGTCACTTCACTGCCTGCGGACCTTCCCTGGGGTTGGCATGAACTCCACCCCTGCGACGGCGGGCCGATGACCGAGGTGGTGGTGCATCCCGCCCGGTGTCCCGACCCCGGTCGGCGAGCGGGCGTTGCGGTGCAGATACACGAGTTGTGGAGTGACGGCACCTGGGAGACGGGCGACCTCACCGATGTGGCGCGACTGGCAGCGCGCATCCGCCTCCACGGGGGCGAGGCGCTGTTGCTCAGCCCGCTTCACGCCCTGCTCCCCGGCCGAGATGTCGACCCCAGTCCCTATTCGCCGTCGAGTCGACGGTGGCGCCACCCGCTCCTGGCCAGACCCCCGGGCGCCCCTCCCCCACAGGCCGTGCCCGAACCGGGACGACTCGTGGAACGGCAACGTGCATGGGCTGCAGCGCAGGACGCTCTCGACCAGGCCTTCGCAGCGGTGCTGCCCGGTTCGGCCGAGGACCTGGCCTGGCGCCGGTGGGCCCTTGCGCAGGGTGACGCCGTGGTGCGCTTCGCACGTTGGAGCGTGGTAGCCGAACGCTTCGGAACACCATGGCAGCACTGGCCGTCCGAGTTCCGCCATCCGTCCGGCGAGGGTTGGTGCCTGTTCACACCCGGCAGCGACCTGTCACGACGCGCAGACCGCCACGCCTGGGCTCAGTGGCGTGTGAGCGAGGCACTCGCTGCATGTCGTGTCGACCAGGTCGGACTGATCGCCGATATGGCGGTGGGATTCCACCCCGGCGGTTTCGATGCCTGGGACCTGCAAGACACCGTGGCGACAGGTGTGACCATCGGGGCGCCGCCGGATCCGTTCTCGACGATGGGACAGGACTGGGGACTGCCTCCCCTGAAGCCTGGAGTGCTGGCTGCGCAGCGGTTCGAACCTTGGTTGGCCTCGGTCAGGGCTGCGATGCAGTACGCCGATGGTCTGCGCCTCGACCACGTCATGGGGTTGTTCCGCCAGTTCTGGATACCTCCCGGTGGTTCACCTGCCGATGGGGCCTACGTCCGGTTTCCCGGCCACGAGATGATGGCGTTGCTCGCTCTCGAGGCCTGCCGGGGCGAGTCGTTCGTGATCGGTGAGGACCTGGGGACCGTCGAACCCCAGGTTCGGGAACTGATGCACCATCGCCGCGTCCTCGGGACACGCGTGGCGTGGTTCGAGCCCGATCCTCGTCCTGCGAGTTGGTCGGTCGACACCCTGGCCACGCTGACCACGCACGATCTCCCCACCCTCGCCGGGGTGTGGAACACCGCGGACGAGGGGGACGGAGAGCTCGGTAGGAGGCTGGCGGCAGTGGCCGGGGTCGACGATGGCGAACGGCTTGCGGCGCGTGAGGTGATCGACGCTGCGCACCGAGCCCTGCTGGCAGGACCCAGTTGCGTCCGCCTGGTCACCGCCGACGACCTGTGCCTCAGTGAGCAACGTCCCAACCTGCCCGGTGTCGTCGGACCGCCGAGCTGGTGCGTACGACTGCCTTGCAGTGTCGACGAGATTCCTCTCGGGGTGCTCGAACATGGCACCGTGACGAGGTGAGCTGGTTCGACGATGCTGCGGTGATGGCGGCAACGGTGCTTGCCATCACGTCCCTCATTCCCCAGGCGCGCCGCCTGCGGCGCACACACGACGCCGCTGGGGTCTCGATCACCTGGACTGCCATCGGTTCGGTGACCAACGCAGGCTGGTTCACCTACGTGAGTACCGAGGGCCTCTGGGCAAGCGCACCGGCGACGGTGCTGTCATCGGCGTTCTACGCCTGGCTGTTCCTGTTGTTGGCCCGGCTGGGCACGCCATGGCGGCGAGCAGCGCAGCTCGGCGCAGCGTGGGGCGGAGTTCTGATCGTCATGACGTCACTGTCGAGCCTGGCCGTCCTGGGTTCGGTGCTGGGGCTGGCCTATGCCATCCAGGTAGGCCCCTCGGTGTGGACCGCCTACCGGACCTGGGCCCCTACCGGGGTGGCGCCGGAGACGTGGCTCATGATGCTCGTCCAGGTGGTGCTGTGGGGTGTCTACGGCCTCGCCAACGGCGATGTGCCGATCATGATCTACGGCGTGACGGGATTCACGGCTTCGGTACTGATGCTGGCGCGCTGGTACGTGACGCGGGGCCGGGTACCGGCCCCAGCAGTGCTGCGCTGACCAACGACGCTGCGGCCACCACGCCCGCCCCGGCACAGGCCGACGAGGTGATGTCGTTCAGCGCTGCGGCCACCAGTGGCCCTACACCCGAGGCGAGGCCCAGGGTGAGGTGCAACGATCCCATCAGCACACCGAGGTCGTGGGCGGGAAGCACCTCGCGGGCGTAGATGCCCTCGAGAGGTGACACGGCGCCCAACCCTGCGCCGGCCACCACCACGAACCCGATGGCCAGCACCAGGTTGCCGCTGAACGCCAGCAACACGGCCCCGAACGCAACCATCACCTTGGCTGTGCGAAGCGCTCGACGAGCCGACACTCGGCGCAACACCCACCCCAGCGGCAGTCGACCCAGCAACTGGGCGATACCGCGGGCGCCAGCCATGGTGGCGGCCGTGGCACGGTCCAGGCCAGCGGCCACCATGGTCGGAACCTGCAGCACGACCAGGGTGGACATGCCGAACGAACCGGCCAGGGACGAACCGGCCAATCGCCGCACGGGGGGTTCTGTGAGCGCAGCGCGCACAGCGCTGAGAGGGGTTGGTGACGGCCGATCCGATGCGCTTTGCCGGTGCGGATCCACGAATGCAGCAGCCACGGCCGACACCCCAGCGACGGCCACTGCTCCCAGGCGCATGGTCCATCGCCAGCCGACGGTGGCTCGGGCGAACTCCGTGGCGGGAATCAGCAACGGCGACGAGAACGCTCCCCAGATGGTCAACCGAGCGATGGCCCGGGCCTCCTGCCCGGGAGCCAGTCGGGCCACGACGGTCTGGGTGAGGTGATAGAAGCCTGTGGCTCCGATGATGCCGCCACCCATACCGAACGCCACG
>Ga0169931_10000746_pt1 | contig 54252 bp, 55 predicted proteins | sample Kivu_15m_20L_FD_129675 | JGI IMG/M metagenome (GOLD analysis project Ga0169931, IMG submission 129675) | Freshwater microbial communities from Lake Kivu, Western Province, Rwanda to study Microbial Dark Matter (Phase II) - Kivu_15m_20L... | ecosystem: Environmental > Aquatic > Freshwater > Lake...
GGCGTCTCTGTTGGTGTTTCTGTAGGCGTAGGCGTCTCTGTTGGCGTGGGCGTTTCTGTAGGCGTCTCTGTTGGTGTTTCTGTAGGCGTAGGCGTCTCAGTAGTTGTTTCAGTAGGTGTGAGCGATGGTGACAGCGATACAGACGGAGTAGGGGTTTGCGTGCTTGTCGTAGTGGGTGTTTGTGTAGGAGTTCTTGTTACTGTCGGTGTAGGAGTTCTAGTTGGAGTTCTTGATGGGGTTACTGTAGTTGTAGGTGTAATAGAGGGAGTAATAACGGGTGTTCTCGTCATCGACGGTGTAACGGTCATAGTAGGTGTATTTGTAGGCGTAGGGTATGCACTGGTTAGCAAGAAGTTTGCAACATAACTAGAATTATCACTGTCAAGTTCAAGAATTTCTAAGCTTTTAATTTTTTCTTCTTCAGAAACAGACAATTGTGAACTATTTACTAGATGAAAATTTTCAAAATTAAATACTGAATCGGGTAAAATTGTGAGTTTTAAATTAAACACGTTTAATGCAAGATTACCATTTACTACAGTAACTGAAGGATAAAAAGTAGTTATGTTTTGTGATTCTGGGTAATACGTGTATGATACCGGTGTATCGATAGGGAGACCAGAATCTAGAAACGCTACATTATTAGGTAATATATTGGCAACTAATCCTTTTTCAATATTAACAATTTCATTATTATCATCAAAATCATATACTATTTTTAATGTAGAATAATAAGTGTTATCAATACCGGACGGTATTACAGTAAGAGTAGTAGCTCCTTTAAAGCTGCCTAAATCTGCACTAAGAGCGGTATTAGAAATAGGGTAGCCCCAAGGGAATATTAATCCCCCGTTTGCAGTAAATGGATAAACAAATGTGCCTGTAGTTTCTGAGAACAAACTACCGGTAGCTGTTGTGGGATATAAAATGGAAGTATCATATACCGGATCAACAAATAAATAATGGTTTATTATTGACGGTTGTCCAGCTTCTTGTACGCTGGACAAAACGTAAGACACAGAATTCACATTATTATTTACTAAAAATACACTGAAATATACTTATAAACTAATTCTCTTTTCTTAAATTACCTTTATAAAAATCAAATCTATTATGTTCTATAGGAGAAAGTAATAAAACAGACCCTTTTAACTGATCTTTTTTAGTCAACTGATACATATAGGACATCCAAGTTTGTTCAAAGGGAGCTGCCCATTTCGTAGTTAAAAACATCTTTTTATTACCTTTTTTAGATACTATTTGAGGCCAATTGCAGTAATATATCTCACCATCTATATAGCTAAGTCCTTCTAATGTTTTAATATTTTTAAATTGTGTAAGAGGCGCATTGGGATCCAATCCCATTTTAGGCAGTTTTCTATTATTTGGCCAAAACTGCTCTCTTACATTTTGCGGTACATTATACCACGACCATTGAGTAGAATTATCGCCAAAAAACTCAGAATAAGAGAATTTAAGAAAATCGAACTCTTCTTTATCCATTATTTTAACTAGCTTATAAAAAAGATTATCTGTATAGCGGGCAAAGCCATTCTTACAAGGGGGATCCGTTTTTTCACACAAATTCATATCATCCTCTAAAAACATATAATACTTAGAATTTGTCTCATCAAAATGTTCCGCAATAAATTGTCTACCCCCGCAAATACCTATATTATTTTTCTTTATGCGTTCAAAATTATATTTTTCGCAAAGACGAATATACTCAGACTCTGTTTCAAGATCAGTACTATTATCGAGTAAGAAGTTTTTAGTTTCTCTTAAAAATCCCTTTTGCTTCTCATATGTAGATAGTAACGCCTCAAACTGTTTAGGTGAGTTAAAGGTTATGACATATAAGCTTACACCGGAAAGCTCTTGCTCAACTTTAATATATTCATTAATATTAAGATTTTTTAAATCTTCGAAAAATTTAGATAAAAGCCCGTTACCCTCAATTGAAAAGCGTGTAAACAGGTTAGGATGTGTATACGTCATTAATGTAAAAATGCTTTCTTCTGTACCCATATACCCATCATTAAGCGTACTATTTAAAAGTGAGTAGTATATCTGATTGATATCGGATATCATTTCTTTAGGACCACCGAAAAAGCCAGCTCTACAAACATACTCAACGTTTTTTACGTTGGCAATTTCATTCATCTTACCTCTTGTAAATCCGTGTATCTCACCTCCATCGGGATAAGGAAAACTCACAAATAAAAACTTTTCTAAAAACAGGGGAAGTTTATCTAAAACTTTATCGTGGGTAAAGTATCCCCAATGTACTGTATTGGTGATGCCTGCATCAAGCCAAAAAAGATAATCTGAATTAAACTTATCTAAAATTTTTGCATCATGAAGTAAGAAAACTTTTGACATAACTAGCGGATTATACATCTCAAGCTTAGCTTGAGTTGATTCCGCTAACCACCCTGCTTGTCCGTACCATTCAGGGTTGGTTCTAATTTCCTGAATTTTATTATAAAATGGCATACTTTTAATCCAGTCTAAATCTCGCCTTATAAATTGTGTATTGTCATCACTTCTTCTTTCTTTTACAAAATTTTCAAGCTTCTCATCGCCGAAAATAATAAGATTAAAGTCTGCTTTAAATAATTCTGATAGTTTATCTAGGTAGTGATTATAACCGCGAGACCAGCCTTCAGCGAGTTTATCTCTACCTATATCCCAAAGCCCAGTTACTATTGTATATGTTTTGTTCATTTATTATCAGAGTTATAAACTATATATTTGTCAGTATAAACAAAATCTAGACCACAATCTAACATTTTAAGCGCATCTTTATATGAATTTATAAGGGGTTTACCGTTTACATTAAAAGATGTATTAAGGAGAACGCCTATGCCTGAGTGTTTTTCAAATTCGGTAATTAAATCATAAACCTTTTCATTCTGTTCACGTGTAACTGTTTGCAATCTAGCAGTACCATCAACATGAGTAATAGCAGATAGTTTTTCTTTCCATTCATCTTTAACTTTTGCATAAAAGCTCATAAATCTGCTCTCACCTTTCCAATAAAAATACTTTTCTACATCTTCTAACCGTACAATAGGCGCAAAAGGTCTAAACCATTCACGCTTTTTTACCTTTTCATTTAAAATGTCCTTCATTCCCGGTATAGAAGGATTGCACATTATACTTCTATTACCTAATGCACGAGGCCCGTGTTCTGAATTACCCCAAATAGTTCCTATAATTCTTCCTTCCGCTAAAAGCTTTGCAGCTTTTTCTAATGTATAAGGGTCAGTCCATTTACTTTCTATAAGCTCAAAAAATGCATTGGGATCTATTGGAGGAAGCCCACCGTATGTCACATCAACTTGCTCTAAAGGTTTTTCAAAATCTAGAAGCATGCCTAGAGCTAGCCCACAATCATTTGAATTTGGAGCTACAAAAACATCTCTGCCTGTTTTTTCTTTTAATTTAGTATTAAGAACAACATTTAAAGCGCATCCCCCTGTAATACAAATAGGTAAATTTTTAAAATGATCTAGATAGGGCTCGATAATCTCAAAAAATACTTCTTCGAAAGCTTGCTGCGACGTTGTAGATAAATCTAATGATATATCACCTTCGAAGCGGTTACTGCTATCAAAGGTAATGCCAAGCTTTGTTCCTAAATCTTTTAAATAGCCTTCTATAATATTACCGTCGGGTTTTTTATAGTAAAACTCTTTAATATGAGGTAACCACTCATTTCTCACTTTACCATAGCCACAAAGACCCATTAATTTACCGGAATACACTAAATTACCTATGTTAATATCTGATTCAAAATTAATATGACTACAATAGTGTCCAAAAATCATATATGCATAGCCCATATCAATATTATGACGAGCTATTTCTATGACACCGCCCTCTCGTGTAGCTGTGTATATATTAAAAAACCCGTCACTGCCACCGCCGTCAAAGCTTATTATTAATGCTTCAGTAAAGGGAGACTGGTAAAACGTACCTGCAGCATGTGCACGGTGGTGAAGGCAGGGTATATGGTTTTTCGCATTAATATATCTTTCAAAATAAAATTTTTCTAAACCGTTATCTGTACCGTAAACAACATCAGTGTTAGAAAAAATACAATTATCATAATCGTTATCTAAATTAAACTCTGTTTTTAAATAAGACATAATACCATCAAAAACTGTCTTAGCATTTCTACAAAGCCTATACTGTACCATACCAAGGTTCTTTTTATTAGCAAATCTTTCTACTTCTAAAACACGATACCTACCATCATGCTTAAACGCAAAGCCACCGTTATGTGACCCGTAAAAAGCTATATTTTTCATTTCTTAATATATGCTACTTGATAATAAACTTTATCGCCAACATCAATTTTTACGCTTATATCCTTATTATCAAGATTTAATATTTTAAGTTCAGGATAAAGCTTTTCCATAGACTCGAAATTTAATGTAGGTTGTAAGTGACGTTCATAAACATTACCAAAAACAACATCTTGCGGTAAATTTAATGGCACTACAGCAAGAAACTCTTTTACTCTATTGAGATATTTGTCAATAACAGTTCTTGCATCAGTCTCAGAGAGGTGCTCTAGCGTATCACCCATAATTATAATATCGTAATCAAATTCAGAAAACTCAAAATCAATAATGTTACCTAAAAATAAATTATTATATTTTTGTTTCAACCCATACTTCTCTATATAAGGTTCAAAAATTTCTATGCCATCAATATCGCTAAAATAATTCTTTAATAAATCACAATATGTTCCTTCACCGGCACCTACATCTAAAATCTTTGACGAGGCAGGAAACGTATTTGTAAGATACTTAACAATATCTGTTCTTAAGTAAGGCCAACTACCAGGCATATATTATATACTACGAGACAAGAAATCTTCCATATGTGGGGTGTAATGAAGTAATATTAAATTCATTTAAGATATTTTTAATAAATGTTGCACCTCTAACATTAAGATAGATATTAAATAGACCATGCCTAACTCCTTCGACATATTGTACTATAAAAAAAGTATTAATATCTTTTTCATCTAATTCATCATAAGCTTTAAAATTTGAACATAATTTCTTATACCCGTAAATATTGTCGTTTTGCCATAATGTATATTTTTCTGTGCTAGGTATAATTTCTCTTCTTAACATCTTATTATCATAAAGTACTGAATTGTCAAAATCATGTAAGGTAATGCCTTTATTGTGTTCTAGTACTTTAAGAAGCGTTTCTTTTCTCCAAATACAGGGCTGAACAGAGCACATATATTGAAAATTATCTGGTATACAAAAAAGCTCGTCATTAAAAATTGATTGCTGATAAAGCTGCCAATTTTTTGATTTAGGATGACATGATGAAAAGCTAAAAAAATCTATATTATCACTATTCATAAGGTTAAGCAAATTCTCTAGATTTTTATAATCTATATCTCTAGATAAAAAATAATCATCACAAAAAAAGAAAATATATTTTTCGTCTATTTTAGATAAAGCATTTATTAATGAGTAGGTAAAGTGACCGCCATTGCCTTGAAAATGCACATTTGTATCTATCACTGTAACAGTATCGTTTTTTTCAATCCTTACACCGTCGTTATTCGTAATAACAGTAAGGGGTATTTTATTTTGTGTATGCTTATAAAAAAGCTTTATAAAAAGATTTGCAATAGGAATGTATAGTTGATTGGTATAGCAAACGTATCTTAAGCTATTCATTGATGCTCGGTAGGATGACCTATTTTATATCCGTTGGGGGTAACTATATCACTTAATACGGTACCGCAAAACTGTATGTCAAAAGCTTTGAATCCGGCAACATGCGCTGCAACACCTATTTCAAACCCTTCCGCCCAAGTACCCCAAGTATATTCTTTATTAGCTAAAAAGTCATGTAATTTTTTCCACTCTTCATAAAACTTTAAAATTTGATTATTTTTGTTTTCAAAAACAAAAAAGTATTCTGCAGGGAGACCTGCTCCATTCCATTCATTATGCGAACCAGGCTGTAACTCAAACGCTTTTATTTTATGCCAAAATATATTTGGTTGAGGGTTTGTGGCTAGTTTATCGAAATATTCAGCTTTTACTGGGCCTAGCTTTAAATCGGCCCGAGGAGCAAAGAAATTAAAACCTTTAGACGTTTTATCTAGAAGATATGTTTCAATTACCTCGGTATTCCAATTTCTTATTGAATTGTCACAATCAGTAAAGTAAATATAATCAGCCTGTACGTGCTCAAACGGCTTTAAGCAAATATATCTCATATTAAAATTAAAATCAGATGCTCCTTTACCGGGGCCAATAAAAAGTCTTATCTTAAAATCGTTTCTATCAATTTTTTGAATTATTATTCTATCGGTTTTAAATTTTTCCTCAATAACCTCAGGCAAATCTGTTGCAACAACTATTGACGCAGGTGTTTTATTAAGAACATCATCTGCAAACCTTAAAAAATAATCTGTTGTATAGTTTTTACCGAGGCTTAGTGTTGCAAAGCAATGTTTCATTGTATAAGCTTATTTATATCGAATACTTTATCAAATATACATGTTTGCGAATCTAAAGTACAGTTCTCTAGATACCATTTACGAGCATTTTGCCCTATATGCTCATATTTAGAGTAGTTGTTAACTATGTCATTATATTTTTCGACTATTGAATCTCTTAGTTCTTCATGATTAACCCTGGAAAGCCCGTCTGCAAATTTTGCATTTGGACATACGTCTACGTAATGTACGCCGGGGACCAAGGGATTATGAAAAATACAATTTAATTTTGGTCTAATTACAATTTTGCCCAGACCAAAGAGCTCAATATCGCGGTTACATATTTCTCCGGCCCCGTTTAAGCTCAAAGAACATATCTCGTTATGCATTTCTTTTACGTAATCATTAAAAGTTAGTCTTGAATTAGTAAATGATATGTTTTCGTGTTTTAAATTATTAGCTAACCACTCTCTTTCTTGATATAAAAACCCTCTAAAACAAATATTTTTACTTTTTTGTGATGGTATTTTTAAAGTTGTTTCAATATCTTTTACAAAAGATGTATTATATACATCGTATGTATACGGAATATGAACGCTATTTATATTTTCAGGGTATTCCCACTCTTCGCTTTGAAATGTATTTTTAAATTCATTATAAAAGTCATAATTAAATCCGCTAGAACATATAAACTGTTGCATATTTTTAGGCTGCCATTCAAAAAGCTTATTAAATACCCAAATATTTCTATCGTTAAGTGATACTATAGTGTATTTTTCTGTATCATTACAGAATATAGTAAAAATATGAGCGGAATATCTGCTGTAAATATTACCGTTTTTATTATCTTGAGGTATAAACGTGTGTTCGGGATATTTAGCTTTAAGATGGTCGAACAATCTTTGAAAAAGATGCTGCCTATACCAAGTTGTATACTGGGCACCTTGCCAGAAGTACACATTAAAAGTCATTAGACTAACTTACTTTATTGCCAATGATACCTGTAATGGGATCAGCCCATCCTTTAGATACGCTATGAGGCCAAACAATCCAGCTATGCGGCATTTGCTCACAATTAAATTCACGCCATACTTTACAATATTTGTCCGGATCATTAAACATCCTTTCAATTTCAGCTTTATCAGCATCTTTTCTAAACACATCCTTACCTTCTTTATCTTTGAAGGCTACACACCAAAAATCATAATCCTTTTCAGGGACTTGATCATATCTTACATCAATACAATGCTTAAAGATATTTAAAAACGATTTATCATACTCTTCTTGTGTCATACTATCATTTGGATTAGGTGGGAGCTTGTTATCTAACGTCCATCTTTGAACTGCGCGCTTTTTAAAGCATAGACCTGCATACTTTTCGTAGTCTTGTACAGATCTTATTTTGCCAAAATCATATTTACCAAAATCAATGTCTTTCTTTTCACCATCCATTTCAAATAGCTTACGGTTACGAGAATGTGAGTCCTTATTAAACTGACCCCACGCAGGTACATCATCCCAATGCTTAGATCTACCTTTCCTGGTATATTCGTGCCAAGCCACTATAATGTGGGGGTGAAATAAATCGTATCCCCAGGTATAAGAGCGCACTGCGAGGTTAATTTCTTCGCCATGAAAATAATAATAAGGATCATAAGGCACTTCTTTAACCCACTTACCTAAAGTAAAGATAAAGTGTGCAGAAACAAATCTAGCAGGAAGAGGTTCTGTACGAGATTTAAAATCATCTATAGAAGCGGGAAGAAAAAATACTGCACCTTCAGGAATAAATCTATCAAAATTCATCTTCCAGGGCACCTGCACGCGTGCACCGGGGTCATTATCTGGATCAAAGCTAGATATATAACCAGTTAAAAGAGGCTTTTTATGTCCCTTTTTCTGTAGCTGTTTAACCATGTTAATACATTTTTCATCCCAATGCTCTACGAAACGATGGTGACTATCTAACTGCAAATAATATTTTTCATTTGTATAGTTGTCTTGGATTCTGCTACGTGCCCAGCATGTCCCTTTGCTTTCTTTATATGGAATGGGTATAATCTTAAATCTTTTATCCTGAGAAAACTCTTCTAATGAATCATTTTCATCTTTTTGCCAGCAAATACTAAAGACAAGGTTCTCCGGGTGCTTTGCTTTCGCAATACAGTCTCTTAATGTTAGAAGAAGTTGTGGATCACGGTACGAGGCAATAGATATAAAGATCTTATTATTAGCGCTTTTCACTAGAATATATTAATATATGCTAGACTTAAATCAAGATGAATTAATTGTGGAATCTAATGTCAGCACTGACCAATGAGCCGGTGTCTATAGAGAAGAAGTCCTGTATATACAACTTCCAAGTCCCGTTGGCAGAGCCAGCCGAGATGTTATTGTAAATTGCGAGAGATGTATTATAAGGCCCTGAAGGACATCCATTAGTAGGATCCATAGGGAAAGTATTTGCAATACTGTTGGGTCTAAAGAATCCAGAAGAATAGCCGTCCCAGGGAGTTAATATGGCGCTGTCAAGTACTACTGTGGTATTACTAGCTGCATTACTGCCGATTTGACCTGCAAGAATGCTTGTTGTCGTACCATCTGGTGCGACTAATAGCATTACAACGTCTTCAGGAAAATTGTGAGAGTAATTGTTAAGTTTTACAGATACCCGTGAGCTATTACTCGTCAATCCAGATACATTAAATTCTAAAGGATAGGGAGTAGCTATAGCGTTATCATTTATTATTAAATTAGTTGTAGTTGACGGGAAAGATGTGTAGTCGGGTATAGTTTGTGTAGGTGTCGGTGATGGGGAATTCGTAGGCGTGATAGAAATTGTTGGTGTAAGGGTTGGAGTTTGTGTGAGCGTAGGTGTCACTGTAGGTGTGGGTGTATTTGTTGCTAGAGGAGAAAGTTCGTGAACTCTTAGTTGAGCTCTATATAAGCTACCAACGTCTACACCTGCAAAGTCTTGAATATATAGACTCCACGTACCATTTACAGCAACAGCGGCTAGATAATCGAATACTGAAAGGCTTGTATTATAAGGTCCGCTTGGGCAAGGGCCGTCAAACGGGAATGTAATATCAGATGTATTAACATTAAAGTTACCTGAGGAATAACCATTCCAAGGTGTTGGGTTCTGTCCATCGAGTATCACTGTAGCATTATTGGCACCTAATGTACCTACTCTACCGGCAAGAATACAGGCAGTTACACCATCAGGAGCAACCAATAACATTGCAACGTCTGATGGAGCAGAGTGCGTATAGTTTTCAAGTTGAATTGAAATTCTAGAAGAGGTATTAACTATACCACTTACAGTAAAGGTCATAGGATAGGGGCTTGCGGTAGTACCATCATTAATAATTGTATTGGTATTGTTAGAATAGAATCCAATATAATCAGGCGGAGTAGTAGTCGGGGTTACTGTTTGTGTAACTGTGGGTGTTAATGTTTCTGTAGGTGTGTTAGTAGGTGTCTCTGTTGGTGTAGGTGTCTCTGTGGGTGTAAAAGATATAGTGGGAGTGTTGGTCGGTGTTTCAGTAGGCGTGGGTGTCTCTGTGGGTGTGAAGGATATGGTAGGCGTGTTAGTGGGTGTTTCAGTAGGCGTGGGTGTCTCTGTGGGTGTGAAGGATATGGTAGGCGTGTTAGTGGGTGTTTCAGTCGGTGTGGGTGTTTCAGTAGGTGTAATAGAAATAGATGGTGTAATTGATATTGTGGGTGTCACCGTAGGTGTACGGGTTAATGTAGGTGTATTAGAAGAAGTGACTGTAGGCGTTGGTGTTACTGTCCTAGTTGGCGTCATTGTAGGTGTTTCTGTTGGTGTAGGTGTCCTTGTAAGAGTTACGGTAGGTGTAACTGTATTAGTGGGAGTAAGTGTGGGTGTGGGTGAATTGCTAGGAGTGATTGTAGGTGTAATGGAAATAGTGGGTGTGATAGTAGGTGTAATAGAAATTGAAGGCGTAACTGTCGGTGTTGGTGTATTAGTAGGAGTGACTGTAGGGGTAACGGTAGGGGTAACATAAAACCCATTTTCCTGAATATTTTTAATAGAGAAATTAGTTTTATTAATACCATTACTAAATGCAAAAACGGGACATACGGTTTCAGGAAAACTATAATCTAAATTTACTGTTGTTATGTTTTTATAATCTTGACCTTTATTTCTATGATCTACTACAATGGTTTTGCCTAAATTTGTTATTCTAGCCCTAAAGCTATTGTACTCAGAGCCGGAGGCTGATTGTTTATATAAAAATATGTTTTTATTTTTTAATGTTGTTCTGGAAAGTAAATTAAACCCTTGAGTGTAGCCTGTACGTACTGTAAGCGTGTTAGGTACAGGTGTGTTAAATCCGCCTTCTCCTACATCATCTGCGCCAAAATTGCCAGTAATATCTGCACCAATTACTGCTACAGCGTTTTTAATGCCCGGGTAATTTAATATTGAGGGTACATAAAATGGGAAGAACGGAACATATATGGTTGATATTGCAGTTAGACTCGTAACACCTAGACCTGGCCCGGGACTCCCACCATAAAAATATTTATCTGCGTCATCACTATCAATAAAAAAGAGACTAAACCCCTCAGAACCTGAAACATTAATGCCATAGCAAGAGTAATCAAACGAAACTATTATATCTCTAGTAGTGTCTAAAAACTTTAGACTGTATAATAATGAGGTTTTATTTGCTTCGGTTAATTCGTAACTCATATTTAGACTCCGAAATTATATGCTCCATTTAATACTATACCTGCACTAGAGCCTGATATAATAAATGTTGTGTAAGAAGATGATAATGCTGAGGCAAAATTGAGTGTATTTGTGTCAGGTATAAGCTTAAACATTGTATTCGTTATATTAGTTATAACTCCGTTTATGTATTTAAAGAATATCTTTATAATGTAAAATACATCGGAAAGATCTTTACCTAGATATGTGATGCTGTATATACCTGTATCACTATCATAACCGAATATTGGTTTTTCTATTTCTACAATATTAACATTAAGGCCTGTGCCTGATAGCGAGAACATTTTTAGCTTTTCAAAGGATAGTACATTTCTCTCTTCTACCGGATATAATCTATTATATTCGAGAGTATTAAGTGATAGAGAATAAATTTCAGGATAAACAATTTTATCATTGGTAGCGCTTAGTTCGGATAGTAATACTGTTTTACTAAAGAAAAGAATGTTCTCTTGTTCATTAAACCATACTGTAGATAATTTTTCTAATTCCTTATTAGAACCTCTTTCAAAAAACAAATCATTTTTAGTTGTGTTTATTATTGTATTGGTTTCATAATCAAACATTAGCTTATCAAAAATAATATAATTATCAGTTTCAAATTGAATTGTATCATAATATATATCAAAATTAATAAGCTTATTGTTTATTTCGTTTTGTATATTTGCGTAATACTTTGAAGTAATACCACTCAAAGCTGCCGATCCAGGTAGATATATAGAAGAATTTGAGTTACGGTAATATAAATCTCCGTAGTCAATATATTTCGTTTGATAGAGTGTGCGTTTTTTGTCTAGGCCTGTTATGCCTTCAATAACTGTGGTGTTGCGTAGAGGTATGCGATAATTTAAATAGTTTGATTTTTCAACATAAGATACTGCAAATTCTAAATCGCCTCCGCAGGGTGAAGCACTATTAAATGCAAATATGCTTCCATCTATGTTAGTAACGGCAGAAATAGGAGGTACAAAATTAAAATCAGCGGGGTTTATAAAGTTAGGTACATAATTAGGAGCTAGAGGGGTAGATCCTCCTTCTAGCAGTTCAATATAGTAGACGTTTGCGTTTGAAGGGTCAAAAGAAGGGTCGTCAGAAGGATAATCGGGTAGCAGGCCTGATACAGGCGATACAAAGGTGACGCCATCCTTTACAGTACAAACAAAACTAACATCAATTTTGTTTGGACAAAACGTTTCTGGCTGAAATCTATAAGAAACGCAGGGCACCAATGACCCTGTTAGAGCAAAAGTAGGTGGGCCTTCATTATAAAAGAATGCTGAAAGAGGGGTAGGTGAAAGTATAGACGGTCCCTGTAAATAAAATCCTGATCCTGGGGGAATATTGTTAGTTGTTTTTAAAATAATACCAGAATATCCCTTTGTAGGATCTTCTTCCGTATAATCAAAGTTATATCCGGACACAGAATCATAAAAAGCATATCCATCCAAAGACAGACAATAATAAATTTTTACGTTTCCTTGCTGTCTGGGGGTATTTGAAAGTGTCTTTTGAGGGTGTACATCTTTATACAAGCTAAATTCATTACCGTAAATGTCATTTTTGTACTGTACTACAGATTTGTTAAGAGAAAATAAGCTTTCTACTCTTTTATCAATAGGAAAAACATTTTGCGGTATAATAGGAAAGACATCTTTATTAGCCCATTGGCTTTTATTTGTTCCTGTAAAGAATTCCTGTGGATCTGTGTATCTGGTAACACCATGAACACTGGTATCTAAAGATTGTTCTCTTGTCTGATAGCCTCTAAAAGACTGAAAATATGGGCTAGTTGATGGGTCACCAAATTTAAATTGATTTGAGAAATCAGTCTTTAAAAAATAAGTAAGTTCATTAAAAACTAATGGGGTTTTAAATGCTTCTTCAGTTAATCCAGATATATTACCAAATTTAGAAGGGTCAGGAAATATGTAAACTGTGCTTCCACTTAGGCTGGCTGTGTTGACCTTAAAGTTTAATCCAAGATTATGAAAATTTGTAAGACCTAACTTATCAGGTTTAAAAAATAAACCTATTTGTTTTGCTGTTTTAGTAAACTCTAATTCGGGAACTGCAGCTACCGCGGGATACCTTTTATTTAAATAGTTAGCAAATTCGTTTTCTGCAGAAAACAATACTCCCGAAACATAATTGGTACCTGTACTATTTGTTGAAAGATAGTAAAAATCTGTACCTATAAATTTCTCAATACCTGTCTTTAAAACGTTAAAATTTAAGTTTGCTACAGATTCATTATTAATGGTGTTAATATAATCATTATCTTTTAGTAAATTAAGTTGTGTGGGCTCAACAAAAGGTGTTATTGAAAAATTGTTAACACCTAGTTCTATTAAAAAGAACGGATAAGAGGTTATAGCACTTACTATAGAAGAGTCGAAATCGATAAACAAGTTTGAATTTATATCGTACTGATTAAGAGCAAAAAACGCCTCTCTGTCACCGGTTGCATCATAAGCAGAAGCAGGAAGATTAGGACTTACGTCTAAGTAGTTTGTATAAGTATCGAACAAGTCTTCAACATCAATTACAACATTATCTCTAACTGTAGAAAGAGATAAATTGAGAGTTCTTATAATATCAGTAAGGTCTTCCGTTTCTAGTGATTTAGAAATTTCATTATAAATTAATTTTTCTATACCAAAATTAGAACCCTTGAGATTGTATCTTAGTGCTGCTGTTTTAACATCATCTCTTAAAGTACTGTAGTATAAACAAATTTCTTTTATTTTTTGTGCAAAAAACGGTACAGCTACTGCAAGGTCTCTATTATTTGAAAAATCTATATTTTTTAACCAACGCTTTTCATCATTCGATGTAAATGAAAGTACAATTTCATTTATAAGTGTTGTGTAAAGCGCTTTAGTAACGTTTACGCGAACCGATTTTTCAGAATTTTTAATCTCATACCAGTTATTAAGATATGATTGATATCTGCTTAAAAAGTCTTTGGCGTTTGTAAATAGGACATTATTATATTTGACCCATTCTTGAAAAGAAAGAGGTTCATTACTATCAACAGGACTGTCCGGTCGATTTAGAGAAGTAATTGATACTGTAAGCCTCTCGTCAATAAATCTACTAGAGTCTAACATTTAAATATTTAATTGTTATATGTTATGTCGCTACCACTTAAGAACAATCTAAGTCCTTTAGTTAATTCGTAACTGAGCATATTTTGCATTATACCGTTGTCTTTTGACCAATCTTTAAAAGAGCTATTACTAAAACTTAGAGTTGTTAGCGGGTTGTCCCAATCTATTGTATTATTTTTATAAGAATTTTCAAATTGCGGCATATATGTAAAGAAATTATAATAATCGCTAATTCTATTACCAGATAACCCTAAAGGAGCAATTAATCCCCACCCCCAATCATAGCTATATGCAGAAAGCTTTAGCTCCGTACCAACGGGGTAGTTATAAATGGCTAAATTATTAACTAACTTATAAATCCCTGAAAATAATTCGTAAGAAACTATTGGTATGCCAGAAGAAATACTGCTTGTAAGTGTGGAAAGCTGGGTTCCAAGATTATTAGGATTAACATTTATTACACCTGTGCCCGGTGTATAGAAATTTAATTGATATTTGTTTCTTTCTCCCCAAAGTTTTTTATGCTTAACAGATAAAATGTTAACTAATCTCTTTAGTTGAGGTGGGAATGGGTAGTTATATTGTTCAAACTGTATTGAGAGTTCATTACAGAATGAAAGCAATTGCTCTAAATTAACTAAATCGATATCTGCAGTATTACTTACATAGTTAGCTATTTTTTCATAAACAGTTTTTCCGAGCTCATAAGGCTGGGCTGTAAGACCTCCTACTATAGTTCCTAAGAAATCACCAAAAAATACATTTTTTTCTTCTAAACTCTCTGTAAATATAAAAGATTTATAAAAAGCTTTTGCATCAAAATCTTCATTTATTTTGTACATAGCATAAGCACCAGAAGTAGGAAGAATATTAAAATTATTTGATTGACCTGTAATAGTCCTATATGCTGTTGTTAAGGCCATATTTTTGTTAATCCATCTGCTTCCTAGCCAGTCCCCGTATGCTTGGAAAAGCTGATCTTCAAACGTAGAAAGAATATTCATATCATTTTGCGGAGGAAATACTAGATCAACATAAGGTAATTCGCTTTCAGATGAGACGGGTGGGGCAAGAGTGTCTATAAAATACATCTTATTAGTAAAGTTATTAATCACCCAAATAAAAGATGCAGTGTCTGATGCAATACCGCCAATACTACCTATGTAGTTTGTAAAGTTACCGGATCCTGCAAGATAATTAGTTCTATTACCATCAGCAGCACTTACTCTAGTCAATGTGTCTTTGTCCTGTACAACCCAGGCGTTTTGATAACCGTCAACAGTAAGATTGCCGATAAAATTGAACCCGGTTAAAGGGTATCCTGTCACTAAAGTGCCTGCAGTAGTAAATTTATATAGATAATCGTTTTTACCGGTCAACCCACTTACATGATTGTTATTGTAATTATATGCAGTTACCCAAACATTTTTATTTCTATCTACAACTGCTTCTACAGGTGTTATTAGTTGAGGAAAAGGTATTACAGTAAGAAGAGAGCCGTAAGTGTTATATTTAACTAAAAAGTTAGAAGCAGGGTGAGTATAAGTTACCCATACATTACTATCGGAATCAGTATCTATACTTGAAGGTAGAAATAAATTTTCACCGGCAAAACCGCTTAATATAGGTATATTATAATCGCCACTTAAATAATAGACGAAATTAGACGCTTGAGGGTAAGCCACCGCTTTTACATATCCTTTTTCTGCATCTATCTTAATACAAGATACGGAATCGAATAAAGCTATCCATAAATCGCTACTCGGATCTAATGAAACGCTTCCAGGAGCAGCACTAGATAATATTGGAGAAAGTAAATTTGTATAGATAATATTGCTACCCGATAATACTGGGTAAGAAGATAAACTAAAAGCAGAAAGAACGTTTCCTGAGGCATCAAATTTAAAAATATTATCGCTCGTACCGTCAGCAAACCAGGTTTGATAGTCTAATCCCGGTCCATTACCAGAAGGAGCTACCTGTATAGCATATACATTCCTATTACCATTTGAATTAAAAAAGTCTTTTCTTGCTGAAATGGTAGTTGTTAGGTATCCGGGGCAAAAACTATAAATTTGTTGTCTAAAAAATCTTAAGAGCATATTAAATTGAGGTACTGCTATCCACCCTATAAGGGTATCCTTAGGAAAATTTAACGGGTCTATTACGTCTACAGAAGCTGTTAATAGACAATTATAAGTTACCTCAGGAGATACGAGATACCCCTTATAAAAAGCTCCAATTGATTGTGGTATGTCAGGACTAAAATCCTCATAAAATTTGATATCGTCTTTAAACTTGTAGCCGGAGGATGTATCTTCTACTAACCCAAACCTAACATTAAAAGCGGAAAGAGAGGAAATATAGGGGTATATTGTAGAGGAAGATAGGGGTGGATAGGTTTTAGTTGTAAAATTATCAATATCTTTCATTCTAATAACAAAGGGTATTTCAGTGTTTTGCCAGCTTATTTCTGGAAAAAAGAACTTAGTAGACGAAAGAGTCCCTTCACCGTCTATTCCGGTTGTAGTAATTGAAAGTTTTTCAGCAGGGTTATGTCTAACTTTAATAATAGGCAATACTGCGGGTTTTAAATTTTGAAAGCCGTAGGGCGGATATGACATGAATTCATAGGAATTATTATAAAGAGAATACTTGTCATTAAATTTAGAGCTATCAAAAGTTGCAAATACAAATATCGGAGGTTCGCGAGATGAAAAGTTTTTAGCAGTATCATCTACATAATAAAAGCTAGCTGAACCGGTAGTACCTGCAAAAACGCTACCTTCGTCATTTTTATTACAAATAAAAATATCATTATTCTGTACTTTAGCATATACTTCTTGATTAGATGTTTTAATTCTATCCACTAAAACATACTCTCTAATATTCCCCAATCTTTGTTCTTCATAAAAACGACTTAATGCTCTTAAGTGCGACCATTTATCGTTAAAGAAATTGTCCTGGTTTTGATATTGTCCTAAAGCTCCTGAAGCATATAAGTTTACTGTATAACCTTCCCCGCTCAATGCATTGTATGACTGCCAGCTATTATGTCTATTAATAATAATAGGATCTGCTATCTTACTTGCAGGTACATCATATATAAATTTTGTATAGTCCTGAAAAACTAATTGATCATATATAAAATCCTGAATATTAACTGTGGGTCTATAGGAACTATCAAAGCTATTTCCAAATCTATCATAAATTGTTAATCTAACATCATAAGAACCGGGCCATCTATAATGATGCACTGCTGTTAGCGAATTAGAAAAAGTGCCGTCACCGAAATCCCATCTTACTATTTTATTTGATATATTATTTGATGAAGTGAGAACTGAGGATGAGGTAAAATCGGGATAAAAAGTTAATGGAGTATTGCTTAAAGTATATGAAGATAAAGAATATCTACCAGTAAAATTTTTTACGTAGAAATATACATAATTATAATTTACTGAATTAGCCATTAGAACTCTCTCTGTATTGTCTGTATCGAAGGCGTGACAATACTGATTTTATTGCTAAAATCGAGAGGGTTATTAAGGTAAGGGAACTTAAAGTAAGGTAGCTTTATATCCTGGGTTGTGATTATTGCATCGCTTTCAGGATATATAGGATTATAGATTACTAAACTTATACCAGGTATTGTTAGAGTATTGTTACCTTCTGTTCTAACAGTATTAATATCATTAACCCCCTCAAGCTAAAGTATATCATTAGTAATTTCAGTTAAACTAAGAGTTAATCCTAAATTGTCTTTTAATGTTGAGAAATAATTTTTAAAAATTTCAGAAATTTGTTGCTTTAATGCTTCTGGGTTTCTTTTAGCTGTAATATCTCTAGTAATTTGTAGAAAAGTGTTGTCTGCAATAGAAGGGGATATAATTTCCCCGGGGAACCTTACCCCCAAATCTACTCCAACATATACGGGGTCATTAATAATAACCTCTGCAGTTGTAAGTTTGACGTTTTGAAGATCATTTAAAATAAGCTGTTTTTGAGCTGCGTTTAAATAGTTAGCTCTAGTTGTTAGTGAAGTTAGTTTTTCTAGCTTAGGAACCGCATACAAATATACGTTATTAAAATTACAGGAATCAGCAAATTTAACCTGATTAAACAATACTCTACTTTCTAGATTTGGTTTTGAAACTCCTAAATCAAAGTAATATTTTAAATGTCCTGAAATGTAGTCCCAATTGTTAACTGCAACGGTTGAAGATATTATGTTACTGTAATTTTTTGAGACGTAATTTGTAAAATCGTTTGCAGTAATTAATCTATATTGACTTCTAAACGTATTAGTAGCATTATTTTTAATACTAGCGACGGTTTCACGAGGAACATATGCTGTAGAACCATCAATATTAGAAAACTCTACATAAGAGGCTTGAGGAGCAGTAATTAAAGTTAAGTTTTCAGGTGTAGTGTCAGATTGAATTTGAGAAAATCTTGGGGTGTTAAAGAAAAATAGTTTATTATTGTTTAAAAGACCAGAACCTACTTCTCCGGTAGTACCGTCTGTCCTCAAGTAATATACAGCAACCTCATCTCCGGCGTTTAATTTTTTACCTGTTACATTGTTACCAAATTTTATTTCATAGCGATCATTTTCATTTAATCTTATTTCATAGGATTTAGTATTAGATCTTTCTAAGAATAATGATTGCGTCGGTGTCCATTTTTCCCATACTGGGTTGTTAACTGAATTGTCTCTAACATAAACATCAATATTAAAATGATCTATTAGTAAATTATTACCTGCATTATCTACTAATGTAAGTGTTAATAGTTCGAACGGCTCACCAGTTGCTTCATAAGTAGGATATTCGTTGTAAGAGCCTTGATATAGTAAGTTATTTTCTTGTAAGTTTACTAACGCTTCGGTGGTACTTGTATTTTTCGAAAAAGTTACATCATTATTAAATGAATAGTTTGATCCGTTTATAGTAAAGTAAGAATATCTAGGAATAGTATAGGTGCCCGGTAAAAGCCCGGGCTTTGCAGTAGCTAGAAAAGATAGTATTGCGGTTTGATTACCAATAGGGTTATAGCTTATTAGCTTTACTATTTTATTAATATTTTCATATAGTTCTGCAGTAGTAAAGGTACTTTCTGCGCCTGTTCTATTCAAATAAAACAAAAGAACGTGATAAGCATAAGCAACAATATCTATAATTGATGAAATATTACTACCTTCAAAATTTTGATCGGTAAAAATATTGTTTGTGTTTAGTCTGGTAGTGATTAAACTTTTTAAGCTTAACGCATCAAACGCGACATATCCATCAGGGGGTAGATCGTAGTTATTAAATGTAGCCATATTAGTTTATAAATGTGAATCCTGTATTACTTAATACACCTACAAGTCTAAAACTAGTAGTTGGATCGATTGTTACTATTGTTAATATTAAAGTTACCAAATATTGCTGATTCACCTCGTTTGGAGCTACGTTAATATTAAGAACTATTACTCGAGGTTCAAAAGTATTAAGCCCTTTAAGAATTATATTGCCAATATCAAAAGCATTGCTTTCAGTTACTGGTAAAAATAGGTATCTTTGAAGGTCTAATCCAAATAGCGGATTTAAAATCTTTTGACCTGGTATTGTAGTAAATAGATTAAAGATTGAATTTCTTACTGCAGCATAATCATAGTCGATTTTAAGATCTTTAATCTCTTTTCTTCTTAAAAATTCGTTGTTTTGTGTGTAGTCTAATTCTAGATCTAATAATAAATCAGTATAGGTAAAATTACTTGTAGAGTCTTCAGGTTTTTGAATAGATTGAACTTTTATAGTTGCCACATAGATATTTATACAACTTTATTTCTTTAAAACCTGGTTTTATTAATGATATAAACAATAAATATTTTAAATGAAGCGAAATTTTGTCAAATTATTTGAATCTGCATTACAGCGTTATTCTAGTGGTGGTTTTCTTACCGGAGACGTAGTTGTTTTTAGAGAAGGAGCTATGAGCGATGAGTGGTTTAAGTCGTTAGGTAGTAATACTAAAGAGAAGATTAAAAACATGGTAAATAGTGGTTTAAATTTACGTGTATCTGCTATTAAAAATAAGTATCCTAATGTTGGTGGCGCGGGTAACACAGATTTTATAGGATCTGATGTAGATGTTGATATCACGTCAGAAATTGCACCTGGTCGTTATATGGATTTTGTTACAGTTCCTGGTAGATTGCTCGAGCCTAAGAGTTCATACCCTAATTTACCTGAAGTACCTGAAGTATTTAAAAAAGACGATCCCAGTAAGCGCACAAACATAAAGCCAGAGGTTGTAAAGGACGAGCAAGAGGAAGTGCCTTTTTTCTCTCCAGCGCAAACTCGTCTATCTGATGTTGGTAATAAAAAGCTATCAAAAGGTGATCGCGAATTAAAGAATCAAAATGTGAAGATACCTTCGTCTCCCGCCAAAGGTCATAATGACCCGGCAAGCTATACAGCTAATTACCTTCCTTAATATTAGATAGCGCAATAAAGCACGAATAACAGTTTATTTCTTGGTCTACTACAAAGCTGCTTCTATAAATGTACTCAGATAGTGTTAAGAGATAGTCTCTCTTGAGACTATCTGCTAACTTAAGACGGTCGATGTAATTAAACAAGTTTCTCATCAATGTTACATAGTCATGATTAAACTGATTTTCGTTTTCTATCAAAGCTTTTCTTAAAGTAGTAATATTTTTGTTCTGTATTTCTTTAAAGATAAGATCTAGAACCTCTTGATTGCCAGTTTCTGCTAAGTTAAGTGTGCCTGAAGAAGAAAATTTTTGTAATTCATTAATACATTTACGTAAATCAGGATAATTGCTTTTTATAAATTCTAAAAGTTTGGGTTTTTCAGTGTTTGGGATTTCTATCTTTTCTGCTTTTAAGATTAACGCGCATCTCTTAACTACCCCGTCAAGAGGCGGTGTCAAATCAAAACTTTGACATCTACTTTGTAGTGCCGGTATAACTCTGTACTTATAATTTGCTGTTAAAATAAATCTTGTAATCTTAGCAAACTCTTCCATCGTATTACGTAGGGCTCGTTGAGCGTCCAATGATAGACCATCGGTTTCATCTAGAATAATAACCTTTATTTTACCATCAAAGCTTTTAGTCTGAGCAAAGCTTGTAACTTTATTACGAATAGTATCAATTCCATTCTCATCACTTGCGTTTATATAGAGATATTGGCAATCTAATATATCGTTTACCAGGATTTTCGCAAGAGTGGTCTTACCTAACCCGGGGGTACCAAGGAATAATAGATTAGGTATTTCTTTTTTTGTCTTAAACGATTCAATTAATGGCTTATTGTTATCAGAAATAACAAAATCACCTAGAGCTTTAGGTCTATATTTTTCAACCCAAAGATTATTAAAATCAACATTCATTATTTACCTGAAGAACCAAATCCCTTTTCGCCTCGTTCGGACTCTTCAACTTTACCCCATTCAACAGGCATAGAAAAGTTAAGATAAATGACAAACTGAGCAATTCTATCACCAGATTTAACTTCGTAGTCTTTATCCGTAAGATTATATAGTTTAATACCTGCATCCCCACGGTATCCGCAATCAATAATACCAGGATGTGCCATAATACCGTGTTTAAATCCCAATCCGCTACGGGACTCCACTTTTACCCAATATCCTTCTGGAATATAGGCAAATTTTAATCCAACACTGACCACTGCACTGCTTTTAGCGGGTATTATTTTATCCTCTATAGAGTAAACATCGTAGCCGGTATCAGATTCATGGTTTTTTGTCGGTAATTTAGCTAAATCACTAGTCCTTTCAAATTTAAGTACCGGTAAAAATTGAATATTGGGGTCTATATCCTTAAAATTAGTATACATTCTTATAGTATAATATGAGTTTATAAAAGATCAATAGGCTATAAATATTATTATGAGTGAAGAGCTTAATGAAATGGTGGGTGATCTACTAGAACAGCTTCAAGATGCAAATCAAAAAGCAGAGCAAGCTAAAAAAGAGAATAACCCTCTTAAAAAAGAAGATATGGAAAGATTTGTGGTGGAGAAAGCTGGCAAATTAGTAGAGGAAAGCTTAGAAGTTGTGTCTAATGTAAAGGAATACATCTCTTCTGCACCTGAAAGCAAGGATGTTGGTAGTTTAGCAGAGTTAATAGCTGCAACTTCAACAGCGATTGAGACGTTAAACAAGATTATAGTAACGGATAAAAAGAACGAAACTACAATTAAAGCAAAAGAGATGGATATTACTTCTAGAAAAGAGCTTAAAGAGGTAGATAATAACACAAAATTACTAGCCACAAGAGAGCAAGTGTTTAAGATGTTAATAGATAGTGCAAATAAGAGCGCTAAAATTATTGACGCTGAAATAGTAGAGTAATTTAACTGTCTTTCTTATTATCACATTCAAAGAATGTCTTATAAAAGTCTTTAAATATTTGTCCAAAATCAGGAACAAGACCTTTAATCATTTTAACAAAATCATCACCCTTAGGGAACTTGGGTATTAAAGCTTTAATCTTATCTTGAAGTGATTCGAAGTCGAAATCAATATCGCCATTTACAAGATTACCAAAATCGACCTTACCAATAACTGGTAATCTAAAATCACAAACAATATTCTTTAGACTTTGAGCTGTTTGAAATACGGATTGAGGGTTGTTGAGATTAGAAAAGCTTGTATTTGAAAGTAGAGCATATATTTCTGGAAATGATCCTGGATCGATTGAAGGTAAAGCGTTAGGTAGATTATTAATAGGAGCAGAAAGCAGTAAAGGAATAGAATTTAATGATTCTGTTAAATTAGAAATAGGAGCTGTAAGGCCTTGAAGACCAGGCATACTGGTAATACCCACTTGATCTACCTTATTTTGAAGTTCTGCAAGTAAAGTATTAGGGGCTTTCAAAGAAGCTAGAGCAGAATCAAGCTTTGCTTGTGCGGATTCGGTATATGATATAGGAAGCTGAGTAATTTTATACTCTCTTTCTTGATATTTAAATATATCATCTATTTCACCGGTTGTGGGGTTGTTAGTTTGCGTAAAACAATCTTTAACACACAGAAAATCACCTATAGTTCTAGAACTTATAGAGTGTTTATACTTTTTCTGTAGTAAGTCTACTAGTTGTATCTTTCCTTCAACATTAATTTCATAGTATATGCTGTCTATACGTTGTAAATTTTTAGATTCTGTATCTCTTGGGTTATATCCGGTATTATCATTTAAGTTGCTGAAGTAAGAAACATAATCTCCGGTATTTTCAAATGTAGATGTAATTTCAGCTGTATAGTCTGGCTGAGCTGGTACATTATTGTTGTAGTAATTTATGTCTGTAACTAAATTTAATGAATGAGGTTGAGTGGTATCTGTAGCAATATTGGTTTCATCAGATGTTTTTTGAAGGTTAACAACGTTTTGCTTTAAAATTTCAGTGGTGTCTGAACTAGCATTCTCTGAAACTACAACTAGCTCTTCTGGTAATTTGTTAGAAATTGATCCAGGTATTACATCTGGTGCCCCATAATTATTAGGAATGTCAAAAAACGGTGAAATGGTGTCGTTGTACTGGGTATTTGTTAATGTACCGATACTATCGCTTGCAGGGCTAAAGAAAAAATCGTCACCATAAGAAATTTGATCGGAAGAATACTCAGCATTTACCTGTGTTTGTATTTCATCTGGTAGTCCAAAGTATTTTTTATACCAAAAGAAAGAAAAGTCATTCGGGTATTCCTTTAAACTGGTATTTAATTCATTAAAAAATGCAGTTTGATCTTCGATTGGGTTGGGTGAAGTCTTTGTTTTATTGTATTTTATAGCAGTCTGGATTTGAGGTTGTAGATTTCCTGGCGATGTAGGTTTAGGGGGCTGCGTAGTAGGCGGTGTTTGAGTGTTAGGCTTAGGAAAAGAAGTTTGTTTTGGAGTAAAATTAGGTGGAATTTTATTAGCTTTAATTTCCCAATGCCAGTTTTCGCCTGCTATATTATTAAAACCGTAATTTTTTGCGTTGTTTCTTAACCATCTTAATGTTTCAGGGCTACTGGAAACAGAAATATCTAATGCTAACCCTAATCCGTGATTAGAAGTTCCGGGTCTTGCAGCTCCTCCCCCTTTAGCAGGATTATAAGGCCCTAGTTTTTTATATAATCTTACCTGTTCTTCATACGACCTATAACTATCATTTATTTTAAAGGTACGACCGGTATCTCTCTCAAAGTCAGCTTTCATTTTACTGTATTGCTCTGCAACATAAGGATTAAGATAATGACCATTTCCTATGGAAACTAGTTGATTTGGGTCACTAGTACTGAGCCTACCGTTAAGACCAAAGCTAGCCCTGCCGCTTCTTCCGCTTGTACCTGTTCCTAAATCACTGCTAGACTCCTGATTACTGCCTATAGCTGTTGGAAAGGTAGTATTTCTATTAACCAGATCTATATTTTTGGAAGGAGCTACAAAAGAAAGATCAGGATAACTAGTTCTTGTATTTGTTTTAACAGCCATTACTTAGCCTCCGTGGTTAATTGTGTATTATCATAATTATAAGTTTTAATACACCTTAATTCATTAAAATACTCGTTGCCCTCAAAAATATGCTTTACTTCTACTACAAAATAAACGCCTAAAATTTTACTATCAAAATCGCTCCATGCAAAAGAACCATCTCTATTAATGCCTATAAATTTACCTGCTTGTCTATGTGTAGAACCGGGTACTTTAAATAAGACTGTATTGTTTAAAAATATACTATTAAAAAGTGCTTTATTTCTACCGGCTGAAAACTGTTGTAAAGTGTTATCTCCGATAACAGTAAATATATTCTTAACATTTTTTTGCTGTAATCTATATTCGCCGGGATAAAAATTAGGATAAGCCCCTTTAAAGCTTACTGAATTAAAGGGTTTTACGTAATTTGTGTCGTAAGTACTGACAGTACTTTGAATGGTGTGTTGTGCTTGGTGAATATCGAATTGTCTTTCATCGTGATTATAGCTATGAACTAAAACTGATACAAGATCTTGTTGAGAATAGAGACCGGGCATAGGGTCATAATTAAAATTATTAATTGTGCCATACTTGTCTAAGAATAAAGCGTTAGGCGGAGTATAATCTACACTTTCAATTAAAAAGTTGTTTTCATCTGAATATAATCCCAGTTTGAAAGTTTCAAGATAACTTTCACCTATTTGAGCAGTACTGTTGTTATTAGATGCATCAAGCGCTTCATTAAAAATACCATTTATGCTTTGAAAATTAAATTCAGATGAATTTCTTTCTATTCTCAAAAAGGCTTGATCATATTGATTAGAGGAACTAGAAACATGTCTAGATACTATATAATCCAGGCAGTCTAAACCTTTATATCCTGCAGGAGCTGAAAAGAATAGATTTGTAGAGCCTTCTTCGAATTTTTCACCTATAGTAACAGGCCACCCATCATCTTCATTAAAGAAATCTAATAAAAATGTTTTTAAAGCGTTTCCGGTAGGTATACCCCTTTCTAAATTATCGGCATTATTAACATCGGTAGAATCTAGAAAATTTGCAGTTGAGTAATATGAGTTTTTTTCGCGTAGAAGTTCATAATACATATCCCAAAAATATAGTTTTTTAAGTTTTTCTCCAGGTGCTTTTCCAAGAATTTCTTCAGTTTCATATATACTAAAATTAAAAGATAGCTTAAATGCTTTTTCTGCATCTTTATCGTTTTCATAATCGTAGTTTGTATCTTCTGTTAAAACAGGCATGATATCAACAATTAAAACATCGCGTGAATCGCCTTTAAAAATAAATCCTTTTTCGGGCTTAAATGAGTTGCTATTAGAAGTTAAATTTTCCTGATTTTTAAAATCAATCATTCTCTCTGTGGCATCAAACGTATTGTTAATTACAATGTATCCTTTATGATAGAAATTGGTAAAATTATCTAAAATAACAAGACTATTAATTGCGCCTATTTTTAATTGTTGATATCGACCATCTGCAGTAAAAAGACCTACATTAAACCTGTAAGGGTTGTTATTAATAATATTTTTAAACTCGTTATTGTTATTAGATAACTCACGAGACGAAGTAATTAAGTTTGCCATATTACTTTAAAGCGTTTCTTATTTCATTCAATACTACTGAAACATATTCTTTTTTAATAATTTTAATAACTGTGCCTTGATTAGGCATTTTTATTGGGTTGTAAATTTTATTAACCAGGCATATTAACCACCATAAATCGATAGTCCTGTAAGCGTTAAAGCTAATTATAGTCCATGGCATTTTTTGACTAATAGATTGGTAGGCTATATACTCCTCGCTTATTTGATCAGGCATATAAACCGATTGAAGTAGGTTGTAATAATATTGATTTTGCTCAGTAGTGTATAATTTAAAGATATTCTCGTATCTTGTAATTCTTAGAGAAGGTAACGTATTAACGTTATTTTGATAAACTCCTTCCATGTAGATATTTATCTTAAGAATTAAGGACCTACAGGCAAGCCAGGTATAGGATTATTAGTATCTACTGGATTTTGCGCAGGTGCATTACTATTTTGAGTAGATGAATTTAAGAACGGGTTTAATACATTGTTTATACCAAGACCCAAAGTATTAGTAGTAACTATATTATTTTTATTAAGAACAGAATACATAAAGTTTCTTGACTCTGGCAATAAGCTCTTAATTGTAATTCTAACCCTATATGCATCTGGAACTATTGTTGTAATATTACGTAAAACTGAATTATTGCTAAATCCTCTAATTGGAATAGTAGTAGAATCCCCTTCTCTTACAGGCCCAGTTAATGGTGCAGATGCATCAACGTTTAAATTATCTACTACAGAGAGACCGAATGATAATTCCCTTCTTGAACCTATAAAATCTACTCCTAGTCCTGATATATAGCAAAAAGGAAGAAATTTTACTCCAGGTATTTCTACTTGATAAAGCGGGGGTGGGTCAATAACCGAAACATTTTTTCTAGAAGGCTTGTTGTTATATAAAATTAAAAACAATAGCTCCCAGTTTCTTATAACATCATTAAAAGTAACAGATCCAGTATTGATTAGAGGAAATTCAAAAGAAAACTCTTCACCTTCTGTGGGATAATTATAGAACTTAGCTCTTTCAACAAACGTAACTTGTGTGGGTGCTCTTAAAGCACTAGTAATTTCTGCAAGATCAGTAACTAAATCAACACCTTGTTTTAAAAAGCTTAAAGCTGTACCTCCAGCAATATCATTTGAAAATGCGTTGGCTTGTGTATTATTTCTATTATCAAAATAAGGTAAGATAAACGACCAACCTGTAGGTTCGGTTATGTAGAGATTTTGGTATGGTAAAAGATAGGGGTTATTAGTATAAACATCGTTGTTGTCCTGTAAGTAGGGTTGTTGATTATACCAATCAGTAACAGCTTGACCGGCTTCTGACTCCCTAACAGCTTGCGTTTGTTTTTTAACCCAGTTATTAATAGGATTAGAAATATTGGTAGGTAATTTATTAACTAAACCGGTTAAATTATTTTTAGTTACACCAAATGAATATTTTAACTGAGATATAAGGGCGTTCGACTTAAGTCTTTTTTCATTTAAAATAATTCTAGGTACTTCTTGTCTTGATTCTTTTAATTTGGAGTAAGTCCAATAAAAATCGTTAACCACATCTACTACTCCTCCTTGCGCATTACTAGTGGTAGCTGCTATTCCGGATCCTACTGGTGTGTTATTAGGGGAGATTAAAATAGGAGGTTCTACATCTACTGTATTATCACGCTTGTAATCTGTATAATTTTTAGTTCTAGATACTGAAAAAACGTGATTCATATTATTACTTAATATCTAGATATCCAAGATAGATCTTTTCTAAAATCTAAATTAGAAGATGCTTTTTCTTGTAATACCATGTTATTAGAAGAATTTTGTACAACAACATTGTTGTTATTTTCCTTGTCATTTATTGCTTTCAGAACATCTATGTTTTGCATCATTAATTTTTGTTCATTTTGATGGACTTGTAATGTTGTTGATGCATATTTTTCAAAAGCTTTACTTAAATCCCTTACAGTTCTATTTAGCTCATCTAAAGATTGAGCAGGCATACTTTCCCTATCCTGTAAAAGCTTTTCTATTGGCCCGCCTTCTTTTAAGGCTAAAATTTCATCCTGTTGATCGAATCTGTAAGCCTGTCTACCTGTAAATAATGTTCTATCAGATGTTGAGGTGAGATCGCCTACATCTTTAACTTCTACCTCTTTTTCTGACGACTTAAATCCTAACTTATCCTTTATCCAATCTTTAATATTATCTAGGTTAAATATGTTAGAAATTACATCTACCACCCCTTTTACAAAACCTAAAATCTTATCCATTAAAAAGCTACCAAGTTTTTTAATTTCTTCTGCAATATCAAATTTTTCAAAATATTCAGTTATTTTTTTACCCAAGTCTTTATTAAACCAACCTATAATCCAACCAAATATTTTACCGGGTATGCCTATAGCAAAAGATTGAATTTGATTAAAGATTTGACCTATACCTTCAATCCATTTACCCTCTCTAAAAGGTTTAAATATTTTTTCAATTCTATCCCTTATTTCATCAAACTTAATCAAGTCTAATCCAAATATTTCAAAAATATCAAAAAAGTTTAATATACCTTTTACAAGTCCTGTTACCATTTTTTGTAAAAATGATTTATCCTTTAATTTTGGATCTGTAAATGCTTGAAATAGCCCAACTCCGACCTCAAATAATGCCATCAAAGGTGCGAGTATTTTACCAAAAAGTCTGCCAACTTTTAATCCGAAGCTGAAAAAACTTCCTAATTGTGATAAAAAGCCTGTAAAGACTTTTAAAGCACCGGTAGGTATCATTTTACCGAGTTTAAATTTTTCAAAAAATGAAATTAAAGGTTTAAAAAACGATTTTACTTTACCAAATAAGTTTTTAACCGATTCAAATATAGATAAAGCTCTAGCTTTTGCAGTATCAAAAACGCTTTTTAAAGTTTTTATAATTGTAGAATCTTTAAACGCTGCTTTCCATCCTAGTACTGTTTGTTTTACGGAGTCGAAAAATCCTTTTATAAGTTTTGCTATTTTTGTTTCTTTTAAAGCTTTTATGCCTGCTAATATCTTTAATTTTATACTATTAAATAATCCCCTTATAAATTTACCGATACTTGTATCTTTAAAAATATTATATAAAATTTTAAATGAATTTTTAAGAAAACTAAAAAACTTTTTTACTTGTTCTATGAATCCTAATACTGCACCAATAATAAACCCTATTACAAATGCTAAAATAAAGAATAGTTTTGCCCAGGGTCCTTTTTTAGGATCAGGTTTTTCAACGTCCACTTTAAATGAAAATAAATCTTTAAAAGTCTTTCTTAAATCTTTTTGCCCTTCCGTGGTAAGCCCGTCTATGGAAATTGGTACAGCTTGAAGCACTCTTTGTTTTTGTTTAAATCGTCTAAATCTTGCTTTATCTTCTTTTTCTTCCGGAAATAATGCTTCTTTCAGAGACTTTAAAGCTGTAATATCAGGCTTTTCATCACCTTTATTTTTTAATAAATTTTCAACTAAAAAGTTAAACTTAGAGCTAATATCTCCATCGCCGCCTAAAGGCATAGCATCACCGTTCATTATTAATATTTAAAGAAAAAAGTACGTTTAAACAGTGAAAAGTGAGGGGTCTATATCGATTTCTACTTCTTTATCGTTTTGTACAAAATACTTCTTTTCGAACTGTTTAACCTCATTAATAAAGTTAACCAGCTTAGTGTTTGCAGATAAAGGCAAGTTTTCTACCAGTTTAACTCTTTGAGAAAAAGTAAGTTGATTAAACTCTACTTCTACTGGTTTAGTACCATCATTAATTACTATTTTGTTAATGTATTTAACAAGTTCATTAACATACATTTCACCAACTGCCTCGCTCGGTAGATTATCGTTATCTGCTAAAGGTGAAAGCTTCTTTTTAGTTTCTTGATTAATAAAAGAATCTTGTGCAAGAGATGGTAGAGTAACATTTATCTTTAAATTGCCGTCTTCTAGTTCTCTGTTTTTTAGATTCTCTGGAATGGTAAAATTATTGTTAGCAACAAATGAAATATCTAGGGTACCTTCCTCAGAAATAACTGTTGAAGAAAGAGATAGAGCTCTTAAAACAACTAAAATATAATTTCTATCTAAAATATTAAATTCAACTTTTTCCGTAGAGTTTTCGTTAATAATCGTATTAGTTAAATTGGAAAAACTTATACCCGAAAAAGCTTTGTCAAGAGCAGTCTTTACTGCTTCTTTTTGCTGCTTTGTAGTAAGCCCTTTAAATTTTATCTTACGATTTAAGGATGGTACAAATATGTCAAATGTCTTGTTTAGGCCTTCTAGAGAAGTTAAGACATTATTAAAGTTCTCCATAAAACCTATTTATTAGGAGATAATGGGTTTGCAATGCTTGCTTTACTCTGCTCTTTTTCTAATTTACTCATTTCTGTTTCATAAATGTTGGCTAAAACCATATTTTCTGCCAAAGTATTATTGTCAAGATATTCCGGGGTGTAAAATAGTTTACTGACTAAAATATATTGTAATTCTAAAATACTCTTTAAATTTGCATTATACAACGCTTTAAGTATTTCCAGTAAAGAGAGATTGTAAGGTGAAAGTGTTACGCGTTGTTCATTTTTTTTACCCACTTCTAAAACTAATGTTTTAAAAGATTCGTTAATTTCATCACTAAATGTTTTAATATGCTTGGTAATTTCAGCAGGTAGCATGTCATAAAGATCTTGTCTATTAGAAGGGTAGACAATCTCTTTACCATCAAAAAATACTTGAGAAATTGAGTCATAAAACACATCATACAAAGTTTCAAATTGTAAGAGTTTGGGCAGAGTTACTCTTACTTCAGCTTTATCTATTTTAATGGTTTTAGTAAATTCTGTTTTAAAATCTAAACATTTTTTAAGAAATGGTAGTAAGGAAAACTTAGCAGAAAGCGGGCCCTCCTTATATTCAATATCTGGAGATATGCATGTACATCTCAAAAGAAAGAGTGCACAAAATTTATCAAAATTTGTAAGTTTATAAAATTTGTCGGAATCAAGAATTGACTCTTCTAATATTTTATCAAAATATTCAGCAATATGATCGTTATTATTATTAATTAAAAACTTATTAAGAGTCTTATATTGACTAAAAGTTATTTCTTTAACCTTTAGTTTTTCTCCTAACGTAGGGGCGTCAAAATTTATATAAAATGGCATTATAAGAATCCAAGAGGATTTATGCTTCCAATACCATTTTGGAAGCTGGTAACCCTCGGTATGGATCCATTGGCTATTCTATTAACAATATCAGCAATAGGCAAGTAAAGATTATTTTCAACCGTATAATTTGAATATGTCCATCTAGTATTATAAGTTATCATCCTGGAGTCAGTGTAGTCTAGGGATTGTTCAGCTATTTGATATGGCATACAGTTATAAAAAGTAAATACTTTTCTAGGTATCATAGATATTCCGTTGTATGTAAATGCATACTGAAGTAATGTCATATTTACTTTCATATTTCTAATATCTTTCCTACCATTTACATCGCCGGGTCTTGCAGCTAAGCCGTAATGAGATCCTAATATTACCCAAGGTCTTAAAACAAAATCTATAAATGAGGTATTGGTTTCTTTAAAATCTATAACAAGTTCGGGCGGTTCTGTATTTCTCTTGCTACCTAAAATACCGGGTAAAAAGCCTCTATTATTAGATACTGTAGCGCTCATTACTTCAAATTGCTCTGTCGGGATAGTTACTTCATTTGCAAATAAACAGCCTACTACTTTTTGTAATGGAAAGCTTTTTAAAATGTTTACTGCAGTATCAATATTAAAGCCTTTTTTACTACCGTCAACGCGTTCTAATCCTTGAATTAAGCTTGTCCTTAATGCAGGAGGATATCTATCAATAACTATAATCCATTGCGTAGGGTTGGGAAGCGCGGTAAACCACGATTCCATTTGTACGAGAAAATAATCTCGAGGACTAATTAATGGTACCCCGGGTATATTAAACCCAAAGAGACTGGTTACTTGAGGAGCAAAAGAAGGATTAGTACCGTCAACTAAACCGGTAAAATTTGTACCAAGCCCTTGAAGTGCTTCAGTGAATGGATTATTCACCTAATTATTTAATAACTTAACTTAACTTACGCCAGTAGTGATAGGATACCGTTGCAGTAAACTCAATTGTCTCGCCTGTTCCAGTAGCAATATTGTAAGTAAGAGGGCCTACATTTCTTACGGAAACTCCGACTAATTGATACTGGGCAACGCTATTTAACTGATTGTCTAGTTGTACTAGATCAATAATAGCGGTTTGTTTAGGTGAGAAATAATTACCTGTCGAAGTAGCGTCATTAAAGATGTCTGTTGACCACTGTTCAAACTTCTGACGAATTTGTGATTGTGCATCAGCATAAAAGGTGAGATCGTAGGCATCACTACCTGGATACTGTGCAGCGCCAGGAAGATTAAAGTTGAGACCCATGTAAGGAACCTCAACATTTTTAATAGAACGAGCGGGCAATGTGGCTGTCTTTACATATACTAGATCGTCCTGATCAAAAGTTACTGTGCTAGCACCACCGGTATTAATTGAAAGTACACGGAAGTTAAAATCACGTGCGAATTCACGCGATGCTGCTATTCTATAAAAGTCGGTAATTAATTGATTTACGTCAGCCATAAAATTATTTATCTATTAGGTTACAATCTCCTGGAAGGTTGTTCCGGTTCTTGTAGCATAGAAATTAACCAATATATACTCTGCAGCTCTTACCGGTTTAATGTATATATCGACAATAACTGTATTATCATCAATAACTGCAGGTGTGTTGTTTCTCTCATCACAAATTAATAGATAGTCGTATATACCTTGTGTATTCTTTGCATTATCAAAGATTGGTGTCAAGCTATTAATAATCTGTGTACGGGTAAATAATGTGTTAGGCTCGAACAAGAAATACTTAACTGTATCTCTTGTAGCGGTTTCAAGGCTTAAGAACAATCTACGTACGTTAATACGGTCAAAAGCACTTGGCTTCTTCTGTAAAGTCTTTTGACCGAAGATTACATAACCTTCAGCAGGGAAGAACGTTACGGGATTTAAATTAATCTTATAAACCTGATCACGTTGCTTCTGCTTGGGATAAACTGCTAGATCTACTACACCGGTTAAAACGCCGCGAGTAAATCCTGCAGGAGCAAACCAGGGCTGGAAGTTACTATCGGTTGAAGCCATGGCAGCTGCAGCAAAGCCTGAGAATGGAACCCAAACTTGCTGATTCGTTGCAACGTCGGCTACTTTAGCCAAATTAGCGAAAGCACAAGCATAACTTGAATCAATACTTGCAAACTGATTCTTTAGTGGCCAGTAAATATTGCTTGAAAACGAATTGCTAGGTATATCAAGAGTCTTAATATTTGCACCCTGTACGAATATATTTGAAATTACATCTGCTATAAAGAGATGGTCTTTACGAGCTTTGGCAAGATTTAGAAATGCGTTAGCAACTGCATTATAGCGTGTTACCGGAGTAGGTACTGAGCCGGGATTCTGTACTGTTAGTGCACTAACCAATGCATCATAAGGTACAGTATCATCAAAGTAACCAAATGTTGAAGGGTTAAACGAATTAACATAAATTGTTCCAAGACCGGCTTCTACAGAGATATTAAGCGGATAAAGATCGACATTGCTTATCTTTTCTGCCGCATTACTAATCTTAGTAGGAATATTACCGACAATCTTGGTTGAAAGATCGAGGTTACTGTAATCTCCTAAAGCATATAATGCGTTGGTTGTGCCTAGGATAGCGGCTAGTGAGACAACAGTACCAGAAGGTGCACCAACACGGGTTACATATTCTGAATCCGTTTCATCAGCTAGAGGATCAGCGAGTTGTGAGCTTAGGAAACGAGCCTTCTTAGTAGGTGCACCAGAGAGATTCAACCATGTTGTACCATTTTTATTAGAAATATTGGGATTAATAATGGTTGTAATGTTTGTCGAAGCTTGATCGGCAATCTCAATAAAGAAGCTTACTGCGGGGCCACCATTAATACTATTAATTTGTCTATTAGCGTCCATTGAGGCGGTATAACCTTCTTGTAGGACATAATCAAGAGCAATTGTATCTGGCGAATAGACGGACTGTCTTAGTTTGAATACACCAACTGTGATTGTATCATCAAATTGATTTGAAGAAATATCGAATGTTGGGATATTCTCGATTACCTCTGACAAGCTGCCTTGTAGGCCGGCTGAATCTGCAGAAAGAGTAAAGTTAAGTCTTACATCAGGGATGTTAACGTACTGTGAACCAAAAATTGCTGTGGTGTCTGAATTAATTGAATATACAGAATTGACATCGTTAAAAGGGGTTGCGGGGTTTAAATTGGTATTATCAATAACTCCGATATAGGTGCCTTCAAACTTTGAATTTATTGTTGATTGTGCTTTGTTAAGAACAATCATTCCTGCAGCACTAAGAGAATTGACGGTTGAAAATGTTGTTAATCCGTATGTATCGCCGGACCATGTAAATCCGTCACCTTTAAGAATTGAAAGGTATTCAGATTGATTTAATTTTAAGTGGGTCGGTGAACCGAAGAAGTAAACACTGTTAGGCTGTGTAAGATCGCTTGTTACAGATCCGTTGACATAAGAGCGTACAGGGTAAACGAGGGCACTATATTCATCGCTCGTGTCGATTCCGGCTCCAGCACCATAAGGTAAGCGATAAACAATTACGCTTGCAGGTGACTGTAGCGCTACTTTAACAGAGTGATAAAAATATCTCTCTGCTGAATTTGTAGGTATGCCAAAAATCTGTTCGAATTCGGAAAGCGAAGAAACGCTAATTGGTTCAGATGTTGGTCCTTTATCCGCAAACCCGGGAATAAATACGGTGGTTGCTGGGGTTCCTACACCTCTTAGCGATAAATCTCTTTCAATAATTTCAACCCCGGGACTTTGAATTGTACGTGCCATATAAAGTATTTATGTTTTTTTGGATAAAACTTTTTGATTTTTATAAATTATCTACCTGTTCAACCAGAGATATTTCCAGCTGAGAATACTCAAAAGTAAAGAAAGTTTCTAATTCTGTAGAGTCTCTATTATTAAAATTAATACTTCCCAGTGTAGTTGGAAAGGCATCTTTATATATAAACTCTATAGTTCTTTTGTCGTATTCATCTAATGCAAATAATGAAAAATTAGCTCTAAATCTAAGATAATCATAACCTAATGCATTTAAATCTCTAGAGGTCGCTTTGTTTGAATTGGCCCCTGTTCTTGCATCTGTTTTAGTCAAATTTTCTGCATCATAATAACTAAGTCGGGCATTATTTAAAAGATCTAACCATTTATAAATGATCCAATAGTTGTTAAATCTGTTGTCAACGGTAAAGTTCACGGTAACCGGAGGGTAGGGATCTCGTGAATGACTAGAATTATTTAAAGTTTGTCCAGAATATCTTATTTGTATTGCAGGGACGGTAACTTCAGGAACAATAGCGCCAAATACTGAAAACTGTAATGAGTCAGGATTTACTGTTTCATTACTACGGGTAACAGATCTAGAAATTTCTTTTAAACAGGGGGGTAAATTTAAGACGAATAAAAATTTATCTTTACGCGTCTTGTTAAAAGGGCTTTGAGTGTATGTAACTAGATTTGCCATATATTAATATATAGGGTAGCGGATTATTACTACACCAGATCCTCCTGCTCCTCCTCCTGCTGGCCTGAAGTGTAATTGCCTCCACCACCTCCACCTCCTAAGCCATTAGTACCGGGTAACCCCATAGCATTGTTTGGGTAATCATACCAACAACCTCCAGCACCACCTCCGCCTAATCCTCCGTTAATACGAGTAAATGCTACATTATAGTACGCATTGCTACCCGCGCCGCCGCCTGCATAAAAAGTAGCTATCCCAGTAATATTACACATTATACCGGTACCACCTTCACCACCCATATAGTAAGGATCAGCAGTTTCACCGCTTCCTCCTGCTCCTCCGCCTCCACCGCCTGCATAGGATGTATAGGAGCCGTTCCCTCCACCACCTCCATTGCCCCCTAAAACACCATTAGTACCTTTTGAGCCTGCACCACCTGTAGCAAAAGGAGAATTATCTACTGCTCCTGCTCCGCCTCCACAGCCACCGGGTCTACCGTTAGTATAAGTTAAATTTGAGTTCCAATATGTGCCGCCTCCACCACCCCCGGCGACACTGTAAATATCGAATTGTGATGCACCGCCATCACCGCCTACAGTATTATTATACCTAACTGCACCGCCTGCAGTACCCCCTGCACCGACAACTACAGTCTTATTGCCAAAAGTAACTGGAACGCTGGTATTATAGTAAACGCCTCCTGCACCACCACCTCCAGCTAGATCCCCCCCTCCACCTCCGCCTCCACCAACTACTAAAACTTCTACCGTAGGGTTATTCTGTGCTAAAGAAATATTAAAAGAACTAGTTCCAACAGATGTAAAGGTATGTATTTTGTATCGTATACCTCTTTCTACAATTTCAGTTACACTGTTTCCCCCTGTTGCTATTATTAAAGGTCTGCCTGCAGCGGTAAGTGAAGCTACTGTCGTTTTATATGTTGTAGTTGCATCAGAAATAGGCAATACCTGTGATCCTGCAAGGTTGGGTACCGTATTGAGCTGGTTAATGGTTACGTCGGCCATTAAATTATTTAATTAAAGTCGACGCCAACCTTGAGATTCTAGATCCTTAACTTCGTCAAATTCATTATTATTATCGCCTTGTACGACAATGGGTAGGGGAGGTAAGGTACCGCCTGCCTCCTTTTCATTATTATAGATGGATGCGGGATTAATAAAATATTTGATTCCAAAATCTAAAGATTTTAACTTTAACGGTTTTTTATTAAAATCGTATTCAACTACTTCAAAATATTTTTCTACTAACTCATTCTCTAATATCATTAATCCCCATAATAAACTCATTACTCTATCATCCCAGCTATCTGAACCCTGTTTTGCAGCCCACGTACCATTTGGATAGCGTACAAAGCCTTTTAATTCGTTAAGAGTGTTAAGATCTCTAATCTTTAAAACTTTTAATTCTGACATCCAATATCTCATATTTATCACGCCCTTATATTTTGTGTTGGTGTGAGCTTGTACCCCGATCTTGTTAAATGAAACAGGTCCTGATTTTATCCCGTAAGAAACTATATTCTCATAACCTAAAGTATTCTTAAGTTGATCAACAACTTGGGCACCACAATTATTTCTTTCAATTAAAGCTAAGGGTGATCCCCAATGTTTTAAAATTTCGTGTAATTTGGTTGTAAAGTTATATGGGCTTATAGTGCGGTCGTGATATGTTGCTACCTGTCTAATTTCTCTAAGATCGGTAATATCCATAACTTGAATTACGCTTGCAGCTTCTCCTACACCCTCGCTTATATCAACCCCTACAACATAAATTTTATCCTTATTGGGTTCTTCCCACATCAAATATTTTCCATTTTCAAAAACAAAGTTAGGTTCTGTACATTCGGTTTTCATTTCTTCAAAAAGTTTTTCATCGATTGCACTTTCACCGGACTGTAAAAATACATTTCCGAACTCTTGATCGAAAACTTCTCTACTACCTAAAGTACGAATTGTCTTTTCTTTCCATACCTCATCACGTCCGGGAAATTCCCACCAATCAACTTTTTCAGCATGCCAATCGTTTTTCTTTTCTATAGCCCCTGAATATAATTCATGAAAAAGATTTCCTGTACCGTTTGGGGTTGAAGCAACAAATATTTTAGATTTCTTAGAAGATGAGATAATTGGATATACTGAACTCCAGAATTGCTCAACAAGGTGGTTGTCAATAAATGCTAACTCGTCCAAGATAAGAACATTACAGCTATCGCCTCTACCTGCATCACTACTTGTTGTCGAAATACCAATACTAGACCCGTTACCAAGTGACATTGATGTTTTCCCATATTCTACAGTTCCTGGTTTAAGGTAGTTCGGTAGTTTCTCATAAGCTAAACGAACTCTCTTAAAAATGTTAATAGCAGTTTGCTCTTTATTGGCAACAATAAGAATACGCTGGTCTTCAAAAAAGCTTGCTATCCATAATGCATATATGGTCATTAAGGTGGTATTACTTGTTGGTACATATTGCCTTCCGCAAAGAAAAGTACCTGTCTCATTATCTACTGTAATACATCTTACTGGTACAGATTTGACCGGTTTAATTGATTTAATGTAATGCCATTGCGCTCTGCTTTTAAGTTTATTTTTAAATTTCTTGCATACTGGTATTCTATGATTAGGTTCTTGCCTTGTTTTTGATTTTGTAAGTAAAGTCTCAGAAATATTTTTAGTCGTTTTTTTTGAGCCATTAATATTGTTATTGCGTTGAGCTCTAGTCTGCGTAAACCAAAGATGGTCTTCATCAGCAATTATCTTTTCACCATTATCAAATTCTACCTCATAACAGTTTCTATCTGTTAAGATATCATGGGCTTTAGCCACTTTACACTGCTTACCATCAATACCAAAAACTATATCACCGTCTTTTAGCTCACCCATGGTAGTCCATCCTAAAGGTGTGGGTATAGGTGTATCTAGTGCTAGAGCTTTACCAATTTGACGAGAAGCAAGTAAACATACAAATCTATTATCTCTCAAACTTCTTAAAATACGCTTTTGATAAGAGTGTAACTTTATCTTCATCTTACCTTCGTCTAGATTTGTTATGTAAAAGAAGTTTTCTGCAAAGTATAGAATATTCTTTCTACACTTAGCAATATCATTTACCCATTCAGGATGTGCTTCATAATCGAATGTAGCATCCGAGGTGGGTAGGTTTTGATTACCTAAATAAAATTGACTTTCTTGTTTTTTAGGCATATATAGTATAAATACTTAATATGAACCAGACAAGAACGCTAGTAGAAATGGGTGCACACTATGAAAAGAGTGTCATCGAGGAAAAGAAGTCTATCTTTCCTCCAAAAGATACTTTTAAGCTAGCTACTGATAAGAAGCCAGTTGAAGCTAAAGCAGATCCAAAAGCTTTTATTAATAAAAAGTCTGGTCCGGAGAATGCTGATGGATTTAAAAAAGAAATCATTGATATTAAAGATCCAAAAATAGCTAAAAAGGAAAATTTCGTAGAACCTAAAAAATTCTCACAAAACCTCGAAAAAACAGAAGTTCAAACAATAAATACTAATATGAGTAAATCTATTTTTGACAAACTATATGAGGACGTCATGTCTGATCAGTTAGAAGCTGATGTTAATGACGCTGAAGCCCTCGGTCTTCCTTCAAGCGATTCCGGTGAAAGCGCTGGTGGTGAAGAAGAAGTAACTTTCACCCTTTCTCGTGATGTAGCTCAGAAGCTCCACGACGTTCTAGTGGCTGCTCTCGGCGCTGAAGAAGCTTCCGACGAGGGTTCTGATGAAGGTGCTGGCGACGAAGTCGGCGCTCCTGAAGAAGCCAATGAAGAGAAGAAGAACGAAAAGAAGAAAGAAGAAGAAAAGGATGAAGATTCAGAGAATGTAGCTGCCGAAGCCACAGAGCTCAAGGAACTTCCTACTTCCGCCGGCGAAAGCCTTCAAAAGAAGGACAATAAAGTCGGTGATGTAACAAAGAGTTTGGTATCCCACGGTGCCGGTGATTCAAAAGTCACTGACAAAGTTGGAAACGATGGTGAAAAGGGTCATGCCCTCGTCGGTGCAGGAGTAAAAGGTGGAGCTCCTACATCCCCTAAGGGTAAGGCTAATGTAGTTAACGCTAAGGCCTCTAAGGTCGGTGCTTACCTAGCTGGTCTAAAATAATAGCGTTAAGTCAAAAATAGTAAAAATTAGGGCCTAAGTCAAATTAGGCCCTTTTTTTTGCTTAAATATCTATATGACGTTTAAAGACTTTTACAGTGGCAAAATAGGTACGGATAAGCGTCACATGCATCCGGTGGGTAGAGATGCCAGTTCACATCCCAAACACCCTGGACGCTTTGTACCGCACATGCATAGAACTATACATAAAAATCAAAAAGTAGAAGGTTTATTAAGAAAAACATCAGGTAGAGCTATATTGAATGCTGCAGAAATTAGACAAGTAGAAGATGAATTTGGTGTAAAGTATTCAAGCACTACACCTAAAAAATTAGGTAATACCGGTGTTAGCTTGAGATTCGATCCTACTATAGGAAAGGCTGTACTAGAAAAATAATATGTCTACACAATATTATACCGGTAATGTAGATCCGAAAGTATATCCATTTACTTTTGTAGATAATCCCTGTTTTAGATATACTGATAAAGGTAAAAATGCAGATGAAAGAAATATAATTTCTAATTATTGGAGAGAGCAAATTAATCTTTATGGTCAGAAAGTCGGTTACATAGTTAATAATACTACTACTTTAAGTGCTGATATGTTATATGGTGAACAACCTACTCAACACTATGCACCTCCACAAGATATAATTATAGCAATTAATTTAAATGAAAATGCGTTAATGTTGAGTAAATTTGGTTTAGTATCGGATGATGAAGTAACAGCATTTGTTCATATAAGTGCATTTTATGATACTTTTGGATATGGTGCAGAGCCTAAGTCAGGAGATTTATTCCAGCTAGTAGAATATGGAAATGACCGTCCCGGGGGAAGAAATGGTAACATTTATGAGATAACTCAAAGACTTGATCAAGATATTGCACAAATTAATCCATTGATGGGTCATTATCTTTGGTTAATAAAAGCCAAGCGTTTTGAGTACTCCTTCGAACCGGGTGTTACTCCCGAAGCACAAAACCAACAAGTGTTTGATGATACTGTTCGTCCGGGTGTCTCCGGTGCAGAAAAAAATTATAATTATGACGTCAATAATACATCTAAAACCATTTTTGATTACTCACAAACAGATTATTCAAACGTATATGGAGGTTATCAATAAATATTTGCTATGCCCGATGTAACTATCAGTCAACTAGGAAGAGGAGCACCAAATAAAAATACCGCAGTTGTTCCTTATTCAGACGGAAATACAACTTATAATACATCGCCTTCTGGTATTGTAGCAGCAAGCCCGGGCTGTATTTTACAAGTCAAACAAATAGTTAAAGATGATTTTTGGACAACGACTAATAATGTTCCAAATTATGCAGATATAACAGGCCTTTCAATATCAATTACTCCTACGTCTGCTCAAAGTAAAATATTAGTTACTGCAAATGTTCTTGGATCGTGTAATGATAACTCATTTATTAGACTAATGAGAAATATAAATGGAGGTGCTTTCACACAAATTTATACTAATTCATTAGCTTCTCCGGGTAATAGAACTAAAGTGTCTATGGGAGATTTTTATATGGTAGGTTCACCGGGCTCTGGTGCTGGTCAACAAAACACAAGTTTATTTCTTGACAGTCCTAATACAACCGATCCAGTGATATACAAATTACAAGGTTGTACTAGAAATAGTAGAACGTTTGTTATTAACGCAACATATTACGATGCAAATGCTGATTATCAAATAATAGGAGCGTCTTCTATAACTTTAATGGAAGTAGCGGGTTAATCTGCAACGTTATCTATAACTGGAGACAGCTGATTTTCGTAATCAGGAATTCTTTCGTTTCTAAATTTACTAATAAATGCATCGGCTTCTCTACAACTATTAAACTCGACAACCACTTTACTTCTATCCATTCCTAAAAACGTGTATACTGCTTTATCGTCTTTTTTTGAAATATAAATTAAAGTATAAGCTTGACCGGGTTTAAATCTTTTATCCCGTATACCAAGCTTAGGATTGGGTGTTATTGCAAAACTGGTTCCGATGATGTAATGCATTTTTCTTTCTTTATATTTATCTTAATACCTTCATTCATCGACACCTCATCAATCATTGAATCAAAGCGTTCGACTATATACTTTTGAAAAGCTAGTGGTTTAACCCAATCTACATCTTTACCATGAAGATCTACTTTAAATTGCTGAGCTTTCTTAGAGATAATGTCTAAAGCTTCTATAAGACAAAGCCAACGAGTATACTCATCAAGCTTAAGCTTATGTTTGGTTTGTTTAGTTTCTACTGTTATAAACTTTTTTGATAACGGCGATTGCATAACCTAAGATTATCACGGTAATATTATTAACATCAAGAAAATTCTTACCTTTGTTAAGACAAAGTAGTAAATTATAGAGTGCCTCAATATTAAGACTTAAATTTTCTATAATTCTTTTAGTATTAGTAGAAACGACATCTCGGCAGTCCGCATCAATTTCACTTTCATTAATTGACTTAGTTAAGCTTTCTGCAATCAAAGAAAGAATATTTTTTATAAAAGCTTTATCTGAAGCTACATCAACTTTATAGTAGGCAAGACCTAATTCAAAGTCAGCAAGTACTTTGGGTGGGAGTGCTCTTTTAATAGCATATACAATATCATCTATAGGTATGTCAACGGGTTTAGTAAGAGCATTAAAGCTGTCCGGAGGAACGCTTGTTGTAATCTTATCTATACTTTCAGGTATTTGCATCTTTTATTCCTTGTTCTAATACTTGGTTTAAATGCTGTAAACTTCCGTCTAAAGGCTCTGTAGCAACTGCAGTTTCAGCATTAATGTAAACACTAATAGTTTTATTACACTCTGTGCATTTGTAATAGTTCTGTGTATTGAGTCTTACAGGAACGAAGTCCTCAACTCGTTTGTGACAAGGACATGTTACGCGTAATCCTTGTCTAGAAAATTCTCTCAACCTTTCATTATCTAATTTTTTATTTCGAAGTAAAACATATGCGTTAAGAGCATTTACATAACCGTAATACGCTCCAAACTGAACTGCAACACCAAGAAAAAACCCTATAAAAAAATTAACCCCAAGTGTGGTGGATAATATTCCTGTAAGAGTAGCAACTGCAATAAGTGCAAGTACTTGCACGACTAACTTTCTTAACATCTTATTATTATAATGTATAATTATTTTTTTGCAACCGGTTTACCGGTCTGACCAAAAATCTCTTTTAGTTCTTTTATAATAACATCTAACTTTACAATAACTGTTTTTACTGTTTCTTTGGCACCTGCGTTGTCTTTTACCACCGGATTATTAAGAGAGGCCATAAACATATTTTTTGCGTTACAAGCATTAAGATATAAGTCTCCAAGCTGTTCAATAATACTAGGCAATGGATACGGCATAACTTTATCTGCTTTAGCATCATTTGGATATTGATTTATACTTTTATCAAATAAATCGCGTAACGTAACTCTTTGAGAACCAAGCTCTCTTGAGGCAATACCAGAAGTCCACTTGTTATACTGCATTATCTCTTCAAATAAAAGCTTCTTTTTCACTAAATTATTTATTCATTTGATAATAAATAATAATATATGAGTACTTTTGCTCGCAGATTTGGTATTATACTAGAAGCAGACGCGGACACACAGGTTCAAGCACCTGCATCAGATAAAGAGGCAATGGCACAGTCTTTAGATACGGCTAAGCCTGAAGATTTTGAAGTACAGGGTGGTAGAGAACAAATACAGGATCATAGAAAGACAGAGCAAGTTCAAAAGCTTAAGGAGTGGATATCCCAAATTGATCAGTTTATAAAATTTTTAAATAGCACTGAGCCTTCTAGTATGCAAGTACAGTTGCATACAGCTGCTTGTGATTCTATTTTTGAAGATATAGCAAGAAGTGAAAAAAAGAAAATAGCACGTCTTGCCGCAGAACTTAGCTCGTTGAGTGAATCGTTCAAGGGGTATTTAATTTCTGCTAACGACAGATAATTGACATTAATAATCTAGCTTTCATTCCTTCGTGAGAATTTGTTATAAAAAATTCTGGATCTATACTATCTAATTTTTTATCTATACAATAGTCGTTTATATCTTTATATTTTTTTCCAACTTCCTCAGGCCATATAAAAACGGTTTCTCCATTTTCTATGAGCTTGCTAGTCTTTGATCTGCTAGCTTTGTCCTTCCACTGACTGTCAAGTACCCAAACTTTCTTAAAAAACTTAAACGATGTTAATTGCTGTTCTTGTAAAAGAGAAAACATGTTATTGCTATTCTCTTGAATGCCGGCGACTGCAGTACCGTTTTTTACAAAGAACGAATCAATAGGGCCTTCAAAAATAAAAATATAGTCCAAATCGGAAGTAATTTTATTAACATTATACAATGACTTTTCTCCGTTAATTTTGCTGAGATACTTAGGATAAAGTCTTGCGTCTTTATCATAAATTAATCGAGACTGATAAAATATAATTTCATTATTTTCATTATAGAAAGGTATTACAATTCTATTTTTATGAACCTTATCCTTGAGCGTTACCCATAAAGTATCTGGTCTATTGATTGCAGTATCCAATCGTCTTTGTTTAACTAATTTAATTGCATCTTGTACAACTTTATTATCGTTAAAATACTGTTTTTGATTGGGGTCGAGTATATTAACACAATCTAGAGGTAAATTTTCAACTACCTTGGGTTTATCCGGTGCCTTAGTACCGCTAAGAGTGTGTAGAGGTAGGATATCAAACTCTTTAGATTCATTTAAAATTTCATTAAACGAGAGACCGGATACTTCCGTTATCCATTTAATTGCATCGCTATACCACCCACAATTATGACAACAAATAGCATTATCATCTACTATATAAATACAGCGTCTTTTTTTGCCCCATGATTTGCCTTCCCGACAAATAGGGCAGCCGGCAACATACGTATTACTTACCTTCTTAAATTGAGGGTATCCTGCGTACTGATAAAATTTTTGCAGTATATATTCGAACGGTATTAACACAGTTATAGTATAGTAAAAAAATAAGCTAAAACAAGATTATTCTTGTTTGTCGTCTTTAGGCAAATCTCTAACTGAAACTATGCCTTTACGAATAAAGGTGCCACTAGCTGGGTCAATGTATTCTGCCTCTACAACTTCCTTACCTTCACGAATATAAGTTCTAAGTCTCGGTCTAACCATTTGACCGCTAATAGGTGAGGCGATAGGTTTTGGCTGTATAAAGTCCATAAAGTTATTTATATCTATTCTACTGGTTGCAATGCCTTATTTTTAATGTATTGTGCTTTGCATACATTGTATATATCGTTAGGTATTTTCTTAACTATATCGATTATTTTTTCGGTTAACCCAAACTCAAACTTATCTTTAGGAACCTCTCTAATCTTCATATCTGGTAAAGATAAAAATAAAAAAGAATCATTTAATTCTTCCATTAAAACGAACAATTCACCTAAATATTTACCCCCGGTAATAGCATAAATGTATCTCTCTTTGGGGTGCTTTTGTTTGAAAAAGATCATAATAACTTTATACTCTTTTCTACTGAAACAAAGGTATCAGGTAGTTCAAGACCTAGTCTTTTAATTTTATCAGTAGATAGAACGCAATTAGACCTACCGGCGACTATATCGAGGTCTTTAATTTCTACAAATTTCCAATTCTCGTTTACCTTATGAATTGATTTAAATAAGCTTACAATTTCATCAGCACACATAGACTGGGTATTAACAACGTTATAAATTCCTGGTTCATATCTATCTAAAAACTTCAAAATAAATTCGTTTAAATCATCAATAGAAGTAAGACTATTTTGAGAACTAATTAAGTTATCGTATTTAAAAATTTTATAAAGATAATTTTTACTCTCTCTTATTGAAGTAAAGGGCATTCTTATTCTCAAAATAACGTTATGCTGCTTTTCAAAAACAGTTTCAAATGCATGCTTAGTCTTAGAATAAAAGCTAGAAGAAGGATTAAAGAGTCCGAAATTTGGAACGTCGGTTTCTTCAAATGCTTTTTCATAACCAGTATATATACATCCGCTTGAGATGTGTATTGCTTTAATACCGTACCGCAAGGAAAGCTTATCTATTAGCTGAGGTACCACTACGTTATATTTCCAGCATAGTTCTTTATTTAATTCACAACCATCAACATTTGGAACTCCGGTATAACCGCAGCAATTAATAATATGAGAAAAATTATATTCTCTTAAAAATGATGAAAGTCTATACTCATTAGTATAATCTAAAACGTTTTGATTAAATGCTAATACGTCAAGATTTTTTTCTGTTAGAAAGTTAAAAAGCTTAGTACCGATAAAGCCGCGACCCAGTATTAATATCTTGTGCACGAATTATTTTAGTATAAAAAAAATTAATCTCCAGAGCTATCTCTGGTACTATTATACAAAAACTTATTTAAAAGTGCTCCCAAGGAATCAGCTTCCTGTTGATTATGAGCTGATATCATTGAAATAGGCTCGCCCTCAAAATTATAGCCGAGCAAAATAAAACAATTTAAAAATTCTAATATTTGACTAGTTAAAGCGTCTAAATCTTTTTTATTTGAAACTTTGTCTTTAATTTGCTCTCTTAAAAACGATACTAAAGCCTTGTGAGTAAGTTCTTTAACTTCCTTATTTTCATTAGGATTAAAGTTGTTATCACTATTTTTCTTAGACGACTTTTTGTCCTTCATCATAATTATTTAATCTTTTTGACAAGTATCTATCGCGTCCCTGATAATGAGAGTTGTTTGAAACACCATGTCTTATCAAGTAATCAACAATGACTTCGATACTATCGGTTTTAATGTAGAAGTTTTTAGGTATTCTTTTGCCGCCGTCATGTATTTCAAATAGCGTTTCATTAATATTATCTCTATTAGTATAGCAAGTAATAAGTACTGAAGCCTCGCTTGGATTGACCATAATCGTCCATTGACGGGGATCTGATTTATTATAAATGTTAAATAGCTTAATTACAATAAAGCCGTTATCGCGTAAACGCTTTATGAAATAACTAGGTGTTCTGAGTTTATTCCTGCTCATTAATTAGCAAGTGCTGATATAACGAATTTAAAGCTAGAATTATCTAAGTTTAAATCTAATGTCACTACTCCCATTTTCGAGATGATACGAGATTGTATCTCTTTGAATCTCATAGAAGAAATTATTCTAAATATATCAAAATTCAACGGCATAGCTAGTGCAAACTGGGTTCCTTCGTAATCAGATGAAATATTAATTCCATAAGAGTCTACATTGGGTCTAGTTTTATCCGTTAATTCACCAAATACTGTACTATCTTTTACTGAAATATAAATTTTATTTGTTTCTGTGCTTACTGAACTGCCTTTTATTAGGCTCAATACTGAATTATATGCAAGGGTAAATTTACCATCAAATTCAAATTGATTTAGCTTTTCAATATTAAGTTTCGGTGAGGTAATGATATTATCATCATAAAGATGGTACTTAAAACGAACACTATTGGATTTATAGCCAATAAAATTTGCAGATATGTCTAGCTCGTAAGATGTCTCTTCAATACAAGAAATAACCCGGCAAAGCTTTTTAATATCAGGTATGTTAAGCGTTTTTGAAGATGTATTACCCAACAAACTATATTCAGCGTGAACAATAACCGTATTATCGTTAGTTGATATAAGTGATGTTATTTTTTCTTTATCAACCTTTACAACAGCGCTATCTGTAACTCTACTTAAAGGTAATAAAAAACTATTTAAAAAACCATCTTTATCGGTTATTTTTAGAGTCATTACATTTATAATAACCTGTGATTCTCAACAATCAATCGTTATTTAAAAGCTTATCTAATTTTTTAGAAATAATATCTAATTTATAGTAAATGTCATCAATATCGGTTTGCTTAAAATTGAAAGTAAGTTGATCGGGATTTTCTGCAATAACATTTTCAATTTGCTGATGTACTAGCTGTTGACCATGAACCGGTTGAGCAATAGGAGGTTGAACATTAATACCGGCGTTAACTGTTGTATGTATTGGGTTTTGATAAGCAGGGGGTCTGACCACTCTAGGAGCAGGGATTGTGTTAACCACTCTCTCAGGGTCAATTGTCATGCCGCGAAGAGTTTGATTTTGGCTTACAATATTTTTATTAAGCTCTTTAAGATCACCAATAAGATGTTGGCCCATAAATTGTATGGTAGCCAACCTTATTTCTTCAGGTGTAGGTTCTGAAAAAGTATCCATTATAGATCTTTAAGAAGTTCAGAAATCTTCTCATCGTCTTCGGCTTCTACTTTCTTTGAAGTAGTCACGTTAACGACGGGAGCAGGTGCTGAGGTTTTCTTAACAGACTCAACAACGGCATCTTCTTCTACATCCTTTGTACCGTGATAATGAGTATCGAGAGTTTCCTTAAGCTCATCGTAGCTCTTCACCGAAACATAAGACTCGAGATCAAATGCACTGTTATAGATCTTTTTAAAGGAATCTTCATCTAAGCCTTCAATTTCTTTCGATGTGGAAAACTTAGATGAGACGTATGTAGGATAATCGCCTTGCTTTTCAACCTTAATCTTAAGATTACATCCCTTAGGAGAAAGATCAAAAATACGGGGGCCGAGCTCTGAGGCTTCCTCGCCTTCAATGGCGTCCATAATAATCTTGTGAAGCTGGCGGCCAAAGCGAAGAAGCTTTACTTTACCGTTATTATCTTGATTGACGGGGTCGTTTACAACATATACATTTACTAGCCAATTCTCTCTACGCTTAATTGCTAAAGCCTTTTCCTTTTCCTTTTCAGTACCAGTGCGAAGTACACGATATCGCTCTTCAGCAATAGGATCTCTCTGATTCCAAGTCGTCGGGCTAACTAGTGTAATGAGTTGACCGGTAGTAAGGCTGTTCCAGCCGTATGAATAGTAATGAAAAAATGTCTTTGCAGGGTCTTTAACATTAGGGAGTAATCTAACTGTATAAGTGTTACCGACCTCGCAACGAAGATAATCCTTTACTTTAGAAGAAGTCGACTCACTATTTTTGCTTAACGCGCCCTTAATGCTCTCAAACATCGAATTGGTAAATGTACTCATAGTAATATAGTAGTATGTTCTTTCTATTAAATCAAGCTTTATTTATAATTTTTTTTAGGCCAAGCTCTACTAATTTGCCTGCTTTTTTAGAATTGTAGAGTTTTGTTCTAAAAAAGGATATATTGTTATATGTTTCTTCACCAAGTATAAACTTTACAACTTCAGCATCTCTTGACTTTAATCTTCTTTCAAAATCAGGAAACCCAAATAAAACAAATAAGCTTATGTCATGATTTTTGAGGTGAATAATGAATGACAATTCATTATTTGTCATATGATTGACATAATTTAATACATTAATATTTCTATCTTTACAAAAATTATAAATAAACACTAACGATTTTTTTATACCGTTCAGCTGTTCTTCAGAATCTGGATCTTGAAGCAATTGTTTTTTATTAAAAAGAGTATACGTCTTAGTAGCTTTTAGTGAATGAAAATATTCTAAAGGAAAATAAGTTTCATCTGGATATAATGCGAACGGAGCTTTAAAAAATTCTTCAAGTTTAATTTGTGGATATCTTTTTAAAAAAGATGAAACTTTTTTTAGAGCCACAAAGCTCTTTTCATCTAATTTTTCAAAATCTTTTCTAAACTTAAAGGGTTGGTTATTACTAGACCTTGAAACCTTTAAATATGTATTATAAACGCGTTTATCGAACTCAGTAATCAATTGTAATATTTCCACTTATTACGAGACAATTCTTTTTTTACCCTTCTTAATGCACTAGGCTTGTAATAACATCTCTTTAGACGCAATTCATCTATTACTCCGGATTTTAAAAATTCTCTGCTAAACTTATTATATGCTCTATCAAAATAAGCTTTATCTGTACTTTTCTTTTTGTCCAACTTTACATATGCATTAACTACTTTACTCATAAAAATAAACTCTTTTTGCTGCTGTTTAAAAACTTCATCACGTATTTACTTTTATACAAGCATGAATCGAATTGCAAGAAAAATTTAATAGCGATAAAGTCATTTTTTAAATCACAATATTCTTTAAATAGCTCCCTTAAGGTTTTGTTCTTTAATAATTGTATAAACACATTCGCTAAGTTCAACTTTTTAGTATTTGTCAGTGTTACAAAAGTACAAAAAGATAGGAACAGGTGGGTTTGCTCGTATTCGGTTAGCTGTTCTAGCGGATCGTACCCTTTCACAGTCAACAACTAATTATTGACTGTTTTTGCAAAATCAATTGTCTATAGCGAGTTTGGATAGGGTATTTATAGAAGAGGTACTAGCTTCAGTGTCATTTATATGTTCATCCTCGGTTATTGTCAACGTAGAATAGTCTATTCTCATAGCGCAATGTCCAAAATTTGGACCGAACCGGTTCTTCATAAAGCCCATTTTAATAACCCCTAATTCTTTATCTGTGTCTTCTTGCCAAATACTCAAAATAACGTCGCCTGTCATGGCCAACCCTATACTTTCTGATATTGTCTTTAAGCCAGGATCTGTCGTCTCATATCCTTCTCTATTAAGCTGTGTGGCTGATATAATAGGACAATTAAATGTATATGATAAGGCTCGTAACTGCTCAGTGCATATTTTGATTCTCTCATAACTACTATCACCCATAGGGGCTCTTAATAAGTTGACATAATCGAGAACTACTGCATCAATTGTTATTCCCTTTTGAATTAGTTTTTTAACAAATGCTCTTAAATGGTTGGCTGTAATTGTTGCAGGTGGAAACTCTTTAATAATAATTTTAGAGTTTGGCTTCTCTACACAATACTCAGATATCTGACTTTTAAGAGTTTCAGATTCTATCTTAAGCTGGCTTAAAGGTATCTTAGAGACACTGGAGCATAGTCTTTTTGCATATATAAGTTCAGGCATTTCAAGAGAAACAAGTAAAACAGTTTTACCTTGATTAGCAATATTAACTGCAACGTTACCAAGAAATATACTCTTACCAATATTTGTTTCCCCGGCAAACATGTAAAGGGCTCTCCCTTCTTCAAGGAATCCCCCACCAATCTTATCATCTAGCCATTTCCATCCCGAGGGAATATATTTTTCTGAAGAGTTTAAATCATTTATAACTTTATCAATATCTACAAACAAGTCTAATCCAATTTCTGTAGTAAGCGAAAGACTACAAGCTTTTTCAAATTTTTCTAAAATACGAGAAGTGTCGACTTCATTTTTATTGATATCATCTACTACTTCCATCATTGTATGGTAGACAGATTTTTCTTTTAAAAATGTTTCTGTATTAGCTGAAAGTTCATCAACATTTATATTTTTATCAATATTATTAAAAAGCGTGACAACATTTTTTAATGAAAGCTTTAACTCATCGGTTGTAAGATAAGCTTTAATTTCAGTAATTGTGGGTTTGGTATTTCTCTTTTCGTAAAAGTCTAATAATGGTAAAAATAGCTTTAATATCTTTGTTCTTGAAATACAAAGGCTTTATATAATCAATAATTGAAGCTAGATACGTCTCATCGGTAAGCGATTTGTACGCAATAATAGTCTCAAAATAATCTAGATCTAATTTAGCCATTAACTAATAATATATTATTATTCCAACTAATCAAGAACCGTTATACTCTTTTAAAAACGTCTCTTGACTCTTAGTAAAGCGTTTATCGCTTGGATTTAAAAGGCCGGGTGAACTGTGTAATACCCAGATTGGTGCAACCCCGAGTTTTAATTTCTTTCTATTTGCATCTATAGAGCTGGCGATGTCGTAATGATGAAAATCATAGTTTTCATTAAATCTCCATCCTGAGCTTATAGCTGCTTTAGTGCTTACGCTTAAAAACAACCCATCTAAAATTGTTACCCGGCTTGGTGTAGGACCGAAGGAAGTAACCATAATTTCATTCTTAGAACAAGGATGTGCTACCGCTCCTCTTAAGTTGGTACTTTCAAATCCACCACACATTAAATGCCAAAGAGCAGGCTTCTTAATGCTAGGGTTAAGTCCCCCTGCAAGTCCAACAATATCAAATAGCTTATGAGCTCTCTCTAGCTTTTCCAATATATTAAAATCGTCTACGTATACATCATCATGTAAAAAAACAATATAATCGTAATCGTTTTTATATTTCTCTAGAATTACGTTATAATTTTTACTTAAACCAGTAGTATTATTAGTATTATAAAAAATATCAAACGACCCGTTATAACGGTTGTGAATCTTTTCTAAGGATTTTTGTGAATAACAATCATCGACGGAAGGAGCTCGTGTAGCAAAATAAAAAGCTGTTTTCATAAGTTAAAAAAAGGAGAATTACTAGAAAATTTACCGACGGATGTAATGCCTTCTTTTGTTAATAGATATAGCAGACCTTGCTCTAATTCAACAAAGTCTTTTTCTTTTAAAGAAGAAAAGTCGTTGGTAAGAAAATTAGCATAGACTGTACTTCCTGAGCGAGCCAAGTATATGTTACTAGACTTTTGATTATAAATCCAAATTCCGAACGTCCCTTTAAGCTGTGATAATGCATTGCAAATAGCTGCGACCTCGTTAGTTGTTTTTCTGAAATAAAGCTCTATCAATGGAGCAATAACTGATGAATCTACTACATTATAAGACTTCTTATCTGGTAATATCTTCTTTATTTCTTTATCATTAGTAAGAACTCCGTTGTGTGAAATAACCCAATCTTTCCATTGAAAAGGATGAGACGTAGAGGGTGAAAATGCTCTTTGTGCTGAAGTAGGTGCTTGAGTATGACCGAGAAATATATCAAAATCTGTAATTTTTTTTCGTCTTTTACCATATTCAATGACAAGACGGTTACTGAGTTGAACCACCCCAGGTGTCTTCAAAACAGCATGAATTTGCGATCCGATTAATAGACCGCCATAAGAAAATGTGCCTCTTTTCTTATTATTATTATAGAGTTTTACGTAAGTTCTAAACTCTTTAGATCCAAATATGCCGCAAATATTAATTACCTCCTAATTTATTATATGATAAAGAATAAATAATTCAAGATGAACAAAGACTCAAAGTTTATTTTTGAAGCTTATTTAGCTAAAAAACAAATAGTCTCAGAAGCACCTATATATGCTGACGACTTAAAATATACCGGGGACATTGAAAAAGCTCCTGGCAAAGGCTATGGTATCGGTAAGGTTGCTGCAAAAGAAGGTAAAACTAAGGCAGAAGTGGCTAATAGAGTTTTAGACGCAATAAAAACAAAGCTGTTTAAACCCGCTGCTCACACCATAGATGGTAATGAATATCAGCTCTATTATCCCGGTAGTAAGATGAAGTTTAGAACAGATTTGGAAAATCTTATTAAGAATGAATTAAAGCTTGGCGGTACAGAAGCAAAATATACTGCAAGAATTGTGGATAATCTACTAAATGTATTGAGGGTAGATGTTGAGGGCGGTACAGCTGCAAATCCTGCTCAAGTTAAACAAGCGGTCGTTTCTGGTGTTGAAGGCAAATCTGTTGCAAAAGGCCCTCAAAGCGCGCCCTCGGCTCCTGTAGCTAATAATTTTGTAAAAAATGATGTTAGATTTATAAAAGAATGGATGCCTATTTTTAGTGAACTTCCAGATGAAATCTCTGTTGCAAAGGGAGACATTTATGATTCACCAGAACTTAGAAAAGAAGTAGAAGAAGCAATTACCCGTGCTTATGATGTAAAAATGGCAAGCGACAAAGAGCTTGTACAAGATTTTATCGACTCATTAAAATACAAGGGTAGTTATTCGCCTGCGGCAGAAAAAGCCGCAGAAGGTGAAGGTACAGGTGAAGCGCCCACGGTTATGAATATCCTGAAGACGACGACGTAACTGGTACACTCAGAGATATGGGTGCAATTGGTGGTCGCCGTGGCTTTGATCCGGGTGGATTTAGCTATGGAGACTAAAAATGGCAGATGTAACTATTTCTCAGCTTTCTGTAGCTAATACACAGCCTAATAATCTTTTAC
>Ga0169931_10000747_pt1 | contig 54244 bp, 37 predicted proteins | sample Kivu_15m_20L_FD_129675 | JGI IMG/M metagenome (GOLD analysis project Ga0169931, IMG submission 129675) | Freshwater microbial communities from Lake Kivu, Western Province, Rwanda to study Microbial Dark Matter (Phase II) - Kivu_15m_20L... | ecosystem: Environmental > Aquatic > Freshwater > Lake...
GCATCTTTGGCGATCACCTCGTCGGCCAATTCGCGCCGTCGCTCGCATAACGCACCAACGGCTTGGTCAATCATTTCTTCTACCATTCCCGAAAGAAACAGTAGATGGTGATACGCTTCGTCCAAATCATGCTGCAAGTGACGCGACATTCCGGATTTTCCTTTCCGATCAGTAGGGGCCCAAAAAATCACCGGTGGCTCAAATGTTCCAACTCGGTCGTCTTTCGCCCGCTCTACCTGCGATTCCTTCCAATTTCTCACCCACGTGGAATGGAAATCCTGGCAAACCTTGTCGCCCAACGAGTGGAGAAACTAACTCACAATTATGAACATTGCGTTAAGGAAATATGAAGAACGGGGCATTTGGACTAATTCTACGCTCTTTTTGAATTCGGCCAGGGGCATGGAGGAACAAAATCGGGGTTGGAGCCCTGAAATACTGGGAAAATTCGACAAATTTCAGAAGCCATATCGGTCGCCAGATCGTCACAAATCCCTATCTTCCCCGTAAATCCCAGGAAACAAGATTTCAAAAGTGCTTCCCATCCCCAACTCGCTTTGCAGCCGAATCTCGCCACCGCTCGCCTTTACCAAATGCTTGACGATCGCCAAACCCAAACCCGTTCCACCCCGTTCGGGCGTTCGCGCTTTATCGACCCGATAAAATCGCTCAAAAATGCGTTCATGATCCTCGGCCGCAATCCCGATTCCCGTATCGCTTACCTTTACCACCACCCAAGATTCGCTGACTCGCACCGAAACATTTACCTCGCCACCGCTATCGGTGTAACGCACCGCATTGCTGATCACGTTGTTCATGATGGTGATGAACGCTTCATAGTCCCCGCGAATAATGAATTCGCCATCCAGAGTCGCCAACATCACCCGAACGCCTTTGGCCTCACCGATCACGCGATGCGACTCCACACACGTGGTCAAAGCGGGCAACACCGAGAATTCCTGCGCATTGAGCGGCAGATTGCCCGATTGAGCTCGCGCGAGCTGCAACATATCTCGGATCAAGCCATCCAATCGCTCCGCTTGCTGGCTGATCCGTTCTACAAACTGAACATTCTTTTCCTGATCCTCCAGCGCCCCAAGCAGCAGGGTTTCCGCATACGCTTTGATCGCCGCCAAAGGTGTTTTTAATTCGTGCGAAACATTGGCGATGAAGTCGCGCCTCATCCCTTCCAGTCGTTTCAACCGCGTCTCGTCGCTCACCGTGATCAATACACCCATCGGATCTCGATCACCAGGCAACGGCAAAAGGCGAATCCTCAAATAACGACGATTGGTCGAACCTACTTCCACATCTCCCTCGAGTTTGCGTTGACTCTTCAGCGTCTGTTCAACCATGGAGGTCAATTTGGGAAAACGGACCAGTTCCACCAACAATCTTCCCGGCACCGGATCAGCTGACATCGCCAGCAATTCGCGGGCAGCCGGATTGGCCGCCAAAATTCTCAGCGATCGATCCACTGCCACCACACCCTCCAGCATGCTGTTCAGAACGCGAGTCGTTCGCAGTAGCTCCTCGAATAACGACTCGACTTTCTCGCTTGAGATCGCATGACTCTTGTTCAGCTCATCTTCCAATTCGCCAAAGATTTCAGGGAGCTTTAGCTGTTTCCTCTGCGTCTTTTGACCATCATACGATCGCAGCTGTTGACTGCTTTCATCCGCCCACTTAAGCAGCGATTGATAAGCGGTGATCGTTTGCATATTGGGAACGCGGAGCACATAAAGCAACAGCACCGCTCCGAGACATGACAGAATGCCCCATGGAACCAAAGCGGCTCCGATCCAGAAAGAAGCATCGGCTGCAGGTCGGGAAACCCTCAGCGAATGAAACCGACCATCATCCGTTCGAAAAAAGATATCGGTCAAAATCCGATAACCTTGTTCAGATTGGTACTGCCAAGTAATCGGTCCCTGCTCCAGTACCAAGGGGGACGCTGGATCCACCAACCGCTCGTCGCCGCTGCGGACTCCCGCCAATTCGCGGGAAACGTCTTTCTTCAGCACTGCCTCCAGGCCGATGCCACCCCTCAAGGTCTCCTGTAACCTGCTATCCAATTGCTCGAACGAACTTGTCGCAAGACTTCCGGCCAAGGTCCGCGCCGTCAGTTGCAGCCCATTCTCTTCGCTGGCTCGAAACTGTGAGCGAGCCTGCCCCCATTGCCACAGCCCCAACAAGACGCTCAGCACTAGCCATGTGCCCAGGCAAGCGATCAGCCATCGCCGCAAGGTCCCATTGCTATCCATTGAATGCTCTCTGTCCTACTGGGAAAATCGAAACCACAACTCGCCTCGCGGCGGAATACCGCTGGAGTATAATTCGTTTTTACCAATAGAACACGCTCCCCCTCCTGTTACGGCTAGAAGTTCGACCATCTTCACATTTTTTCCATGCTTCCTGGGAATACACCTCACGCCCAAGCTGCGGAGTTTCTAGACTGTGGCCACGCAAAACTGGGGCCACGCAAAACTGGGGCCACGCAAAACTGGGGCCACGCAAATTGAAGTCGACACCTAGGTTGAAATAGGTAAAATCAGGAAGGCTCACGGAACGGCGAAACGAAATGGGGAGATAAGAGACAATTCCGCCAGATGCTTGGTCGCTCCTTGGGACCGAGCGATTATCTTCGATTCAGGGATGAAACTATGTCACACCGTTATCTTTCAAACCGTTATCTTTCAAACCGACAAGCATTGACTCATTTTCTTTTGGTTTGGATCGTCTCACTGCTGTGTCACTTCCAACCTCTCTATGCTCAAATCCGTGAGGAAACAACGGTCGCTCAATCGATCGAAGTCTTCAAAGCGATTGACAAGCTGGCAATTCAGGGAATCCCTAGAGAACTACTGCGTGACGCTCAAGCGATTGCCATCATTCCAGGCGTCATCAAGGGTAGCTTGGTGATCGGCGTTCGTCGCGGACATGGGGTTTTGCTGGTGCACGATGAGCAAATCGGTTGGGGTGCCCCGATTTTCGTGACGTTGACCGGCGGGAATATCGGCTGGCAAGTGGGAGTGCAGTCGACCGATGTGATCTTGGTATTCAAGTCTCGTCGCAGTATCGACGGCATATTCAATGGTAAGTTCACACTCGGTGTCGATGCGGCCGCGGCGGCTGGACCTATGGGTCGACAAGCGGCCGCGGGTACCGATAGCGAACTGAAATCCGAAGTTTACTCTTATTCGCGCAGCCGTGGGCTTTTCGCCGGCGTCTCGTTTGATGGATCGAAAATACAAATCGATCCTCTCGCTAATTCGGAATATTATAAACCTGCTGCGAATACCACGGGCACCGCATCAAGCACAACGGGCACCGCGCCAAGTATTCCCCCCACAGCAATCGAATTGGTGCGACTGTTGTCACAGGCAACACAGAACGGGAGCCCCGGCAATCTTCCAGCCAATAACTCGGCCAGCCCATCGCCCAATCCACCCTCTCCGCTTACTCTTTCCAATCGCTGGCAGCTCGACGAGGCCACCGCCATTCGCCAGCAAATACAAACCATCGCTCCTCAATTGTTCGATCTTCTTGACCCTCAATGGCAACAGTACCTCGCCCTACCCAACGAACTGTTTGCAGAGGAATCAATAGCGAATACAGAAGCTCTCAAAAAAGTATTAGAGCGTTATGAACAGGTGTGCACCAATCCGAAGTACGCCCAGTTAGCAGCGCGAAAAGAATTTCAAACGCTGCATCAACTTCTCAAACATTACATCGCCATCGAGGAGAAAACTCCACCCTCGTTGATTTTGCCCCCACCGCCAGGCTAAGCCACTACCCTCGCCGCTTCTCCAGCAGCACCATCATGATCAATGAAAGCAGCGCGCGGAGTTCATCGTCTTCGTCGATCTCCGCGAGCTTGTCGATCACAAAATATCTTTCGAAGATCGACGGCTTTTTGGTCGCTCGCAGCGCGGGTGTGCCGTCGGCCATCTTGACTAAGTAGGATGGATTGATCAGGTAAATCGCAACGAAACCAAGCAGCGGTATCTCACCGAGCAATCCCTCAACCAAACGCTTCCACGGGTTCTCCTCGCGGATCATCATGTCGATTTTTCCCTGCTCATAAATATCGTAATGAGCGGCCCACAAGCTACGCATCCCCTCCCGACGCACTGTTCCCCAGTCCGTACCATCCGCCCCCGTGAAACGATAGTTGGCAGAAAAATCCAGCATCCGATCCGCATTGATCTCAAAGAGTTTTCGACTCATCTCAGAGCTCGAGAAAACCTCCACTTTTTCCTTCAGTCGAAACATCTTCTGTTTGACATAAAGAATCGAATTGCCTGCAGCATCACGCACCGCGATTTGTTGCGACAATGCAAAAAGTTTAAATCGTATTTCTAGAGGGTATTGCATAATGATGACCTTGCCAAATCCTCGACAAAAACTCTCAAACCATGATACCTTCTGCCTACCGCAAATCTTGGAATTCTATGCCTGAAATTCTTAGTTCGAACTGAATCGGCTCTGGGAGGGTCCTCGCGATGATGGTGAGGTCTCATTGAAAATAGGCGCAAACGGGTTGTCACTCGACATCGAACCGTTTCCTTATCTAAAGAAGAGATGCAGAAAAATCATTTAGGAATCGCGCACATTCTAGCGACCAACCACGCAGAAAAAAACAAGCCATTTGAACCTTTGGAATGAATGCGAGCAGATTTTCTATCTGGCGAGAAAGAACTGCATGGCCTGTAGCACTTTCGTTACTGCTATCCAAACGGTACGACTGAATTCCCGCTTTGATTCTTTTTTCGGCCATGTCCGGTGTAATAATCGCCCCAGTTTCAATTCGAATCACTTCTTCGATCGAACGGCAAGGGCTGCCTGCCGCCGGGATTCGATCGCATCGCCGATTTCTGCGGAGAGAGCTGGGGAACGATTCAGAAGGCTGTCTATTTCTCTATCATCAAACACGAGAACCTTTAGATCTTCACTAGCCGTAATCGCGATATCGGCCCCTGAAAGTCCAGCCGATAGTTGATCTCAATCACTTTACCGGTGGTACCTTCTGCGACGACCCAGTCGCCAACTTTCAGAGGCCTTTCGAAAAGCAACATCAAGCCGGAAACAATATTACCCAGCGGTTCCTGAAGAGCCAAACCAATAACGACCGAGCCAAGTCCTAATGCGGTCAGTGCACCACCGATATCCCCACCCCAAACGCGATAGTAGATCACCATGGCCCCGAGTCCCACGAGGAGGCTTCTAACAAGATCGCGAAACAGTTTTGGAACACGTTCACTGACAGAACTACTGATCGCGATGCCGAAGATCAGTTCATTGACGATCCCCAGAAGAGCATACAGTAAGGTGAGCCAAAAAACGGATTCGATAATCCTTACAGCGGTGTTTGATTCCGGTAATTCCAAAACGAATTGCAAAAAAATCAAAACAGCGAAGCTAGGGAGCACCAGCGTGCGGAACGTGCGGAGAATTCTCTCATAGGGAAGTGAGTTCCGCTGGCAATAATTGATGATCTCCGTGAGAATCAGCAGCAACACGGGAAAACCGATCGCCAGACCAAGCGCTGGCCCAAAAATCGGGTTGTTGATATTTAAAAAGTCTGTCATCGCATAGTCTCCTGGGGACGAAGCGTTCTTTAACCCGTCACCTGCCATGCTTCGATAGGCTGCTTGCCTTCAACATCGATTCTTGCAGGACCACGACACAAACTGCTCGCCCAAGCGTTCCTTGACCAGCGATGTGACATTAATTGCTGAGTTTTTACCTGTCGCCAGCTTTTTCGCGATGGAAACTGTATCACCCCAAAGGTCATACAAAAATTTTCGTCGCCCAACGACACCACCCACAACCGGACCCGAATTGACTCCTGCATTCAATGCAATTTCCGTATGATGCTCTCGATTGAACATCGCTACGATGCGAGTCATCTCCTGAGTGAACTGCAAGATGCGTCTAGCGTGATCAGGTCGGCTCACAGACAATCCGCAGGCTGCCAGATAGGAACCACCGATGGTTTTAACCTTTTCGATGCCGAAGTTTTCCCCCGCCTCATCAAAACTGGTAATTAAATCACCCAACAGCGATAAGGCTTTCGCTTCACCAATTTGGGCACTCAATTCTTCCATCCCGATCAATTCGGCAAACATCACTGTGACGTCCGAGAAAAGACGGCTTGCCTTTTCGTCACCTTCTTGACGCTGAGCGACCGCCGACGCGGGAAGAAACCGTAAATATCGACGACACGCGCGAATGACTTGTGAAATTCCCCATGCGCTTTTCCATACTTGGACTGGTCGGTCTCAGAAATTTCTAAATCGCTCATCTTCAGCTACGGATGAGGATTGCTAACGATGTAGTGATGTGATACTGCAAGTATTGATCGACCTTTGTCGAGGGGAGATAAATCTCCAAGACAGGCTCAGCGGAAAGATTTTTTGCCAGTTCAGGCAAAAATCTTTTGGCATAAAAGTCTTTGAGCGCCCCGTTCTGTTCGGCTGAGATCGTCTCCGACTTCAGTTCCTGGCACGCTTCCTTGAAAGCCTTCATTGCCGAGATCGCCATTTTGCTATCCGACATCGAGATCACTTGATTGCGCAAGGAATCAAGCATTGACTGAAGAGTCGTTGTCTTTGCGACTCGCGTACCCTTCAAACTGTCAACGACCGCGGCCCGCAGAGATGCCTGAGCCGAGTAATAACCAATGCCCGCCACAATGGCGGTGGAAAGTAAACTGACTAAGAGCAACAATAGAATCATTTTAATTGAATACTAAGCCGACTCAGTCCAAGCATTTTTCTAGCTGCCTTCAGTCAAATTTTCGCCGGAAACCCACAAAACACCCAGAATCAAAATACTCTCTGTGTTGCGATTCTGTATTGCAGATTCGCTTCCCGCTATGGCTCAAGCCATTTTTTCATCGAATTGGATCGAGTCGGCGGTTTCAGCAAGAGAGCGAGCGTCTCATCAAGCGCACTCGCGGAGATGGCCGATAAACGATGAAAGAGAACGCTTTCCAACGAGAAAGCAGCTCAGCTCCATGACACCTGGACCTATGGACACCGATCGTTGAAACCCTCAAACCGGATCGACGCAAACTCTTTGCAAAAAAGAAGATAGATAGTGGTCAGGGCCGGGATCGAACCGGCGACACATGGATTTTCAGTCCATTGCTCTACCTACTGAGCTACCTGACCCTTATCTGTTGGTACTGTCTTATCTGTTGGTACTGTCTTATCTGTTGGTACTGTTTTAACTGGCGGTACTGTTTTATCTGAGGGTAAAACTTTTTTCTGGCGACTCTTTTCGATCTATTGAATCCCCGATTCAAAACGCTGCCGCGACACGCACGTTTCGCGAACGTCTTAGTCGTGCTGTAGCCATACGTTAGCTCAAAAAGCACGGCAAACCTTGGAAAAAGGCTCGAAAAAAACTTGAAAAACGTCTTTCGAGCGGCCTATTCCGGAGAACTAGCCAGTGCCCGGAGCGTGCTCTTGGGGGTCGATGAGGAAGTCGAGTCGAAATCAGCACCCACCCATCAACCACGGATGAATTGTCATTGTAAATGGTCAATCTGTCAATCGGAGGCCCAGATCGATTTGTATATGGCGGCGCAATTCGTTAGTTTAGAGTATCGCGACCTGGAGAAATGCCCCTAGTGCGGCAAATTCATCCCAGGACGCGAGGCTGTGTTTCGAGTGCAGTCCTGTGCGGCGCGGGACTGCTTAGGGCGTGGGACTGCATAGGGGACAGCCACTGAGCTTTTCATGATCCGAAATCTCGTACTCTTTACCGGAACAACTCGCTTCTTTCGCTTCCCGATGAAATAATGGTGGTATGGTGCAATTCTTCTATGATCCCCGACGTTGCTTGGCCATCGCTGCCTTTATGCAGGTTGCGATCCTTCTTTCGCAGTTTGCCAGCGGCCAATACTCACCCAGCCATCCTACCGTCGTGGCGATGGTCGAGAAGGGTATTGCCTATCTAGAAAATGGTGAAGCGATTGGAGGAGAATTTTCCGAGGGGGGAGAAATTCTGGTCGGATACACGATCAACAAAGTAAAAGCCGATCCTGAACATCCAGTAGTCAAGAAATCGATCGCCAAAGCGATCGAACTAGCGCGTTCTTTGCGGGCCGGCGGCCGACATGACCACAAAGTGACCTATAACGTTGCGGTAGCCTGCCTGTTGCTTTGCGATTCGGATCCCGAAAAGTATCGTCCCGAAATTGAAATGATTCGAGATTGGTATGTGAACACGCAACGTCCGCACGGAGGTTTCACTTATATGGAAGCTCAGGCGGGCGATACCTCGCAGACTCAGTATGCTGTATTGGCTCTGTGGTCGATGACTGAAGTGGGTGTTACTCCTCCGGTGGAAACCGTGGAAGCGGCCATCAATTGGTTGATGCGATATCAGAATTCCGACGGAACCTATTCGTATCAACCCACCGATCAATTGCGTGGGATTGGGTCAAAAAGCTTGGCGACTGCTGGGATGAGCGCATTGCTTATCGGTGGTGATGTTTTGAAGCTTTATGGAACGCGCGGAAAGAAACAAATCGACGATGGCGTGCCGGCCGCTTTGCGGCTAGTGATTGAACAGCCGGAAAGGCGAGCTGGTGCAGGAGGGGCGACCCTAACCAAAGCCGATTTAACGCCCTTTATCGATCGAGGAACGGCTTGGCAGACCGCCAACCCAGCGCCGACTCCCTTCAACACCCGCGACTGGTACACCTACTGGCGATATTCGCAGGAACGATACGAAAGCTTCCTTGAAATCGTCCGCAACAAGCAAGAAAAAAGTCCCGCTTGGTACAATCAGGGAGTCGAACAACTTCGGCAACTCCAGGACGATAAGGGAGCTTGGGGCAATAAACATTCGGATCATTGTCCGCCGCCGATCGCAACCAGCTTTTGTGTTTTGTATCTGATTCGCAGCACACAAAAAGCGATTGGCAACATCAATGAAGGCTTGCTGGCGGGCGGGTATGGATTGCCGGATGACGTTTCGGCAATGCGACAAGTCGGAGCCAAAGTAATCGGTGGATCCAGCGCCTCATCGATCGACGATCTGCTGACGATGATGGAGGAAGATGATCCCAAAGCGAGCAGCGAAGAAAACCTTCTCGACAATTTGCGACTATCGGCCAATCCAGAAACACGTCGTGCACAACTATCTCGTTTATCGCGAATTCTCACAAGCGGCGATATTCTCAACAGCAAAGACTATCTGAGGCGTCGAGTGGCAGCGCGGCTGCTTTCGCAGGCCGACGATCTCGATTTTGTTCCCGCCATGATTTATGCGATGAGCGATCCTGACGTGAAGGTAGCGAAGTTCGCCGAAGATGGCTTACGCCTGGTTTCTCGACGCTTCGATCTGGTTGTTCCCGAAAGCGCCTCGGACGGAACCAAGAAAGCGGCGATAGAGAACTGGAAAAAATGGTATCTTTCGCTCCGCCCCGACTACGTGTTTCTCGATCCCTAACAGCTCAATCCACGTCAGTCCATGGGTTGAGAAAGATGGTCGATCGAATTTTGAGATGCTTGCGAACGAATGTGGCTGTCTATAAACTTCCCGCCAGACTCGAAACGCACAGAGACTAGAAAAGCACAGAGATTAAAAACGTACAGACTAGGATCACCGAGATAATGGCCTCTTCGCCGCAACCCCTCAAACGCCCCAAGATGCTCGACACGCTCCAGATGAAACTGGTGGATAAGGTCGCTGGCTGGTTGATGTCGTTTGTGGTGCTGGTAGGCATCGGGGTGTTGGTGCTGTTAATGATCTTCCTCAGCCGCACATTGACGTTTCCAGCTGGTGACATTGAGGTAGTACCGGTCGAGAACGTAGCGGGGCGAGGCGACAATGCCGAGGGTTTTGCCCGAGATTTTGAGCCACCAGGAGCCGAAGAGGTCGAGGAAATGACCGAGCCAACTCTGGCAGAGAGCTTGGAAGCGGTGACATCAGCGGTCAGCAACGTGGCAGCTTCGCTCGACTCGCTGGAAACCAATTCAGCGGCAATCTCCAAGGGGAAGGGGAGGGGGGACAGTCGTCCTCCCGGTCCCATGGGTGAAGGAGACGACATCGTACCAAGATTCGAACGCTGGGAACTGAAGTTTGCCTCTAAAAATCTGGCTGGTTATACGACGCAATTGGACTTTTTCAAAATCGAGTTGGGAGCGATGGGTGGTGGTGTTAAGGAAGTGGAATACGCATCCGGCTTCGGAGGCAACCCCAACCGTCGCTCGGCGCTCGGCTCCCAAGAAAAGCGTCTCTACTTCATGTGGCGCAAGACGGGTCCCCTCCTTCAATACGATCGCCAATTGCTCCAAAAAGCGGGTATTCAGACCAACGATCGGGTGTTGATCAAATTCATTCCGAAGGAACTGGAAGATCGGTTAGCCATTACCGAATTGGCGTTTGCCAAAACGAAAGGCATCGATACGGTGAAAAAAATTGCCAAAACGGTGTTCGAGTCCAAAGGGACTACGACAGGCTTTGAATGGGTTGTCGTAGAACAACGCTACCGATTGGCGAAGTAAATCAGATCGTTCGTTCGTCGAACGTTTAAGTTAAAATGATTTCGCAACTTAGTTTTTGTTAAAAGCGGAAAGATCTCAAGGGTATGGATGTTTACGATTTTCTTGGTAAAGCGGATTATGTTTTCCTCGCGTTAGCTGCCCTGTGGGGTACGGTTTGCGTGATCATTGTGTGGAACCGTGTCAACGCGAAACGGTTCAAAACAGAGGAAGATCAGGATCGTTTTCTGGATGGCATCGAACCACAGCTTGCGCAAGGAAATTTTTCGGCAGCGCTGCAGGCGTGCGAAACGGATGGCCGAGCCCTGCCAACCATGATTTCCCTGGCGCTCAACAACCGCGAACTCGGTTATAGCAAGACCCGTCAATTGGTGATGGATCGTTTTCAGCGGGATATCATCGCCGACTTGGATCAACGTATCTCTTGGATATCGACCGTGATCAAGATCGCGCCGATGCTCGGACTGCTCGGAACGGTGGCGGGTATGATGGGCGCGTTTGCCACCCTTGCTGAGGCGACCACCGTGGAACCCACGAAACTCGCTCTGGATATTCGTATCGCTCTGGAAACCACACTGATTGGATTGAGCATCACGGTTCCTCTCTTGATCGCGATGGCCAGTATCAATAACCGTATTAAACATATGGAGGAATTGGTGGCCGCTGGACTCACTCGGTTCCTGGAAGCCTACAAAATTGGTTTGTCTCGCTCTGCTGGTCGTTCTGCGAACTAGGCGAAGGTGGCCTTATGAGTGATGTACCCAATGATCTGCTGATGGAAGACGAAGCACCTGTTTCAACCGGTGGCCGCAAAGAACCCGATAGCGAACTTGATATCACACCCATGATCGATATCGTTTTTTTGTTGCTCATTTTCTTTGTCGTAACCTCGAAGATGCAGCCCCAGCAAGTGACCGACTTGCCCAAAGCTCGGCACGGCGAAGGAATTGCGTCCAAACAGTGGATTGTGCTGAATGTAAAACGTGGAACGGGCGATGCAGTCGAAATCAATCGCAAGGATGGTTCGGCTTTTTCCAGCGACAAAGAAGAACAAGCCCAACAGATTGAAGACTACGTCAAAGAAGGACTCGACCAAGGGATGAAATTAGTCGTTATTCGAGCGGAAGGAGCCGTGAGGACGGGTGATATTTCTCGCATCCGAACCGCCATCTCTGCTGCCCTCGAAGAAGGTCAAGAAATCAATATCGCTGTCCAAGAGCAGTAATTGTCCGCTCCCTGAACCTGCAATCCAACTAACACCAAAGCATCGCACTATAGCCCATGAGCATTCCATTTCAGTGTCCTCATTGCAATTCGGTTCGAGCGGCCAACGAGCGGATGGCCGGAAAGACCATTCGTTGCCCAGTCTGCTCGGGGAACGTGCAATTGCCAACGCTGAAGGAAATCGCGAAAGCCGCTCGGCGAGCACGTAAAGATCAAGCGTTTCAGGAGAGGCTCGGCACGCTTGATCCAGCGTCCGGCGAAAGCGAATCCGACGACAGTCACGATTTCCCTCCAGAGTCGGCCGACAGCTTTGTCTCACCCAGCGAGGTTGCTTATCCATCAGCCAACATTTCCCCATCCGCCAATGCGAGCCAGGACGATGCTGGTGAAGAAGCGATAGCATTCGAAAAGAAAAAGAACCGCGACGACACGGAGATGGATATGACTCCGATGGTCGATGTTACGTTTTTGCTCCTTATTTTCTTTATGATTACCGCTTCCTTTAGCATCCAAAAGGTGTTTCGCACACCTGCCCAGAAAAGCAACGAAGCAAGCGTGAATGCAGTGCCCGATCCGAATCAAGACAATTCCGATTCGGTCATCGTGCAGATTGATGAATTCAATTCCTACACCGTGCTGCTACCCAGTGGTGAAGAACGCGAGATCCCGAGCAAACAGGACTTAATCGTGCTTCTCTCGGAAGCAAAAGGGGAAGGAGATCAAGGCCCTTCGAAATTGGTGATCCGCGCGCATGAAGATAGCACCCACTCAACCGTAGTTGCCGCTTTAGACGCGGGTCGCGATGCAAATTTTGAACGCTTTGAATTGACTACCATAGAAGAACTTGAGTAATCAGCCTGAATTCAAAATCGGTTTTTATCGATCAACATCAAAACTTTTTACCTCAGCAAGAAATACGGACCACGAATGCTCGCCAAGCAGTTTATCGATAAACTTGAAGGGACTGGATTGCTTCATCCAGACATCATTGCAGAGTTGCGGAGGCAACTCGCGGACACCAAAGGTCGAGTGACCGTAGAGGCACTCGCCAAACTTTTGGTCGATAATGGACATCTAACCAAATTCCAAGCGACCAAACTTGTCGCCGAAATGCGAGATGACAGTCCGACTTCTGCGCCTCCGCCTCCCAAAACACCAGTCGCCACGTCAACCGCCAGCGATCTTGATTTAGCGCCGCTGGACGGCTCCGCGCCCAAACCGCCCAACGAGCCAGCCAAACCCGTCGTTATCCCAAATGAATTGGAAGAAGTTGAGGTAGTGGAAGCGATTGAAGAAGTCGTCGAGGAAGCTCCCGTTGTGGAGATTGTCGAAGAGGTCACCGAAGTGGTTGAAGTTGTGGAGGCTCCGCGCAAGAAAAAATCCTCTGCGCCAGTTGCTGCTCCTGCCGCTTCCATTTTCCCGGCCGCCTCAACCGCACCGGAATCGTTTGCCGATCCGATGACTCCCTCCCCAAGACCCAAATTGCCTGCCAAAGCAAAGCGAAATCCGTGGGAAGACTTTCGCATCCTGGGAGTTGGTTCGTTTCTGTGCTTCCTGCTTTTGGTTGGAGGCGCCTTGCTGTGGTGGTTTTTCCGAGGAACGGCGGATGATTTGATCGAACAAGCCAATAAAGCCTACGAAGGTCAGTCCTACGAAACTGCAGAAAAGGTTTATACAGATTTCATCGGACGCTTTACAACCGACGAAAGACTCTCCTTCGCCAAAGTCCGTCGCGCACTAGCCGAATTAAGAAAAGCCGCTCAGGCGAACGATCCGAAAGAGGCGTTGAAAACCGCGAAGACGGTTTTGCCGCCGATCGCCGAAGAACCAGGTCTCCAGTCGGAACGCGGTGACCTCACCGGTGTTCTGCTGACCATAGCAGAAAAATATAATTCGAGAGCAGACGCCGAAAAGGAAATTGCTGGAAAAAAAGAATTGATGGAATCGCAAAAAGAACTACAAGCGATCATCGATAATCCGCAATACGTTGGAAATGGACAAAGAACACAGCAAGCCAACCGCATCGCCCGCATGGACGAAGAACGCCAACGCATTCTTCGCGATATCGGTAGGGAAGAAGACTTAGTGGCCACCATCGCGAAAATTAAAGCCGCTCTGGAGCAAAAAGATACTGCAAGCAGTTACAACTTTCGCACGGAACTGATCCGCAAGTATCCACAACTTGAAATTAATCCTGAACTCAACGCTTTGATTGTCCAAGCAGCCAATATTCAAAAGGAACTTGTTGCTAAAGCGACATTAACGGTTACCAATGAGGATCCACAAACTCCGAAACCTACTGCTATGCTCGTCAACTCGCAAGGTGATTCGGCAGATGATCTGCAAGGCAATTTGGTGTATGTCAACGCCTTGGGTGCAGTCTATTGCTTGGATGCTTCCACCGGTAATGTGCTATGGCGACAGTATATCGGTCGAGATGTTACCAATCAGCCGATCCGCTTATCCGACACGCCGGATTGCGACACCTTGGTTACCCGTTCTTCGGCGGGTATCGTGCAACGGGTGAGCGGCACGGATGGGAGCACTCTATGGAAAGCAGCCTTTCCAACAGGAATCCTTGCACCCACGGTCGATAATGAACAAATTTTTGCCGCTGTTCCCACCGGCGAGATCGCATCGATCGACGGCGCAAGCGGTGCATTGCGGTGGGCTACCAAGTTGCCGCAACCGGTCCCTGTAAGCCCTGGTTTGGGCACCAAAAAACCACAACTTTATATTCCAGGTGAACACTCCAATCTCTATGTGTTGTCGCGAAACTCCGGCGAATGCAAAGAAGTCCTCTACACCGGACATGCGGCCGGTACGATCGCTGTTGCCCCGGTCTATTTGCTCGGCCACTTGTTCGTCTTCGAAAACCCCGCGCCCGATTATTCGGTGGTGCGAATCTTCAGTACCAACGAAGAGGGCCTAGAACTCAAAGCGGCCCAAAATCCTTTTCGTCTCAAGGGTAATATTATTGTCTCACCTCAAGTCGATGGGCGACGAGTGATCGTGATCACCGATCTTGGAGAAATCGCCGTTCTGGATGTTGAACTTGCCTCTGCGAAAGACAAAGTGGGACGCATCGCTACGAACCCCGCGTCCGAACCCTCGCCACGACCTTTATACTCATGGGCAAAGAGCAATGAATTATGGGTATGCAGCAATCGGTTCGCTCGCTACGACGTTCAGGTTAGCCGAGGACAAATTGATCGAAAGTGGATCAAGGATGATGGCGACTCCTTCGTCGGAGCGCCCCAGCAATTTGGCGAAACCATCATTCATGTTCGTACCGTGACCGGTACCAAGGGTATTCGCGTGTCGGCGGTACGAGGAGCAGATGGATCGGAGATATGGAAAACAGATCTCGGTGTTCCGGTGAGCAGTCTGTGGAGTGCCGATCAGCAACTCAAGGCAATCTCTTCACAGGCCGCGCTCTATGAAATCGCCCCCGAAAAAATTTCGGAACAGGCGACCTCGATTCGTCCTCTTGAGAACCCCGGCCTGCACGATCGCTTGTTGCTGTTCACCTCGCCCTTGACCCTTCCACAAGGTAAGTATGCACTTTTCAATACCAGCAAACCCAATCAGATCGCTTACTACAATCCATCCGGCTCCGATAAACAATTGAATTTGGTGCTGCAGAATTTTAACGGTAGCGAACCTTCCGGACCTCCTACCGTATTTGCTAATGGCCTGCTTGTGCCTTTAAAAAATGGCCAAGTAGTTTACACCGAGCCCGCGACCGGTCGCGCTTTATCGAGTCCATTTCAACCACCTTTAGAATCGGGAACCCAAGCCACTTGGGTCGAACCAGCGGTGCTAGAAGATGGTAAATCGGCTGTTTTTTCAGGCAACAATCAAAAGATCTATCGCGTCGATATCAGCAAAACGATGAACGTTCTCGCTGAAGCTGACTTGGAACAACCGCTCAGACTTCGCTTAACACCCCAAGGCTCACAAATCATCGGTGTCTCCACAGGTTCCGCCAGCGATACTCTGGTTTCTATTTCGGCCGAAACTTTGAAAATCACAACCTCGATACCCGTTCAAGGTCGAGTGACGTGGGGGCCCTATGTGCTGGATAACCGCGTCTGGATCCATACAGAAACCGATGGCCTGATGTGCTTCGATCAGTCGCTGGGACGCATCTGGCAAATCTCTTTGCCCTCAACCGCCTTGACCGATGCCCCAATATCAGCCGATAGCAAAACTTATATCGCTGCCAAAGAGGGAAGAATTTGGAGCATCGATTCGTCCAGTGGAACTTTGGTGGGAAGCATCTCTGCCGGTGAGCCCATCACGGGAACAATGGTCGTTCAGGGAGATTCCATTTTTGTCGGAGGCGAAGAAGGTGTTGTGCTCAAATTGAGCACCAGTGTCGACCCAACAGTCGGGGAGCAACCGTAATGCTGAGTCGACTTCTTCTGCTATCGATTTGCATCGGCTGTTGGCTGGCTCCTGCCGCTCGTGGTCAAGACAAAAGCACCGATATTGCCGATAGCAATATTCAAGAACTTCCCACTATCGACCAAGATGCTTTTGATGTGATTTACATCAAGAAAGAAGCGGGGGGTGAAAAAATCAAAGTCGCACCACTCCCTTTTCCTGATCGCACGGTTCCAACCGATCAAGCAGGGAAAAAGATGATCATTGTCTGGTTGGAACAGCCAGACAAAAAGTATGAAATCTCCTGGGATGATATCGAACGCATCGAATTGTACGAACAGATCATTATGCGCGAGATCCAAGAGATGGTAGCTGCCAAAGATTATGCAGGCGCGTTTCGATACATCGGTTTCCTTTATCGCAATTATCCCAATACGCCCAATCTTGAAGGCATGAGAAAGAATCTGCTGCTTGAAAACGGCGCGTATCTCTTCAGCCAGAAGGAATACGAAGAAGCCCTCGTCGTGATGGAGAGTCTATATCGCGGCGATCCAAATTATGAAACCAGTAAAGTCAGTGTGGCTATCTCCCGGCTAGCAGATCTTATTATCGGTGAAACGATGAGCAAAAATGATCTTCCACGTTCGCAACGCTGGATCCGCCGATTTGAAAGCGAATTTCCACAACTGGATCTTTCCGGAGTGACGAAGTGGAAAAATGAACTTCAATCGATGGCACAAGCCAAAATGGACGAATGTCTCGCCTTGAAAGAACAAAAGAAATATAGAGCCGCAAAGGATATGGCCGTGGAAGTTCTAGCGACTTGGCCTGACCTTGCTGGCATTAATGAAACCATCGCCGAACTCAATGAGATTTATCCTTCGATTCGAATCGGCGTTATGCAAAAAGCCATTCGCTTTGAGCCAAGCAATCTCATCAATTGGTCCGGTCGACGAGGGGGAGCTTTGCTGGTTCGCTCGCTTTTCGAATTGAGGCAAATCGGAACCGAAGGGGGAAACTATGCGGTGCCATTAGGCAAATTCACTCAAAGTGACGACCGCCGCGGGCTGAATATAACCCTCAATGGAATCGATGGTAAAGAAGTTCGGCAATGGGATGCGTATTGGGTTGCTCAGTGGATTGCCAGTCGCGCTGATCCGAATGCACCCGACTATCTACCTGCCTGGGCATCCGTGTTTCGCGATGTAGTTGTGACTTCACCCGGACAACTCGATGTGAGACTGCAAAATCCACATATCCTTCCCCAGGCCCTGATGCAATGGCCCTTTCCACAGGAACTTTTCAGTGCACTATCCGAACAAGAGCGATTGAAAGTTGAGACGACGTATCAATTGGGACCCGTCGATGAACGTACCAATGCATACGTTTTCCGCGAAGGGGCAAAACGTTCGGACAAACAACCCGTTGAAATTACCGAGGTCTATTATTCCAATCCTATCGATGCCCGAAACGACTTATTGCGCGGAGAAATCGATGCGATTGATCAAATCTTTCCAGCAGATGCGACAGCCCTCGCTTCGCAGGAAGGAATTCGCATCGACACATATGCTTTGCCCACCGTCTATTCATTGGTCGTTCGGCCAACAGCGCATGCCTACATGAAAAAGCTCGAATTTCGCCGAGCGCTCATGTACGCCATCGATCGAGAAAAATTGCTCTACGATGAAATTTTAGGTGGTGTCAACAAAGATGATGGCCGTTTGGTTAGCGGACCATTTCCGGCGGGTGTCAGCGTCGATGATCCGCTAGCGTATGCCTATGACTTCTCGGTCCAACCCTACGCTTATCAACCTCGACTGGCCAAGTTACTGGTCACGTTGACTCAGAAAAATCTGGAAGAGGCCGCGAAGAAAGCTGAAAAACCGGTTGAACCCCTGAAGCCCGTTCGCCTTGGAGTGCCTAGCCTTGAGACGATGAGTGTGGCCGGTGGCGCAATGGTGCAACAGTGGCAAGCCATCGGCATTCCCGCAGAACTGGTCATCTTGCCACCCGGCGAGGTGCTCGATCAAGATGGCAGTTGTGACTTGGTAATGGTTGCCGCTGCAGTTTGGGAACCTGCTACCGATGCCGATCGATTTCTGGGTGAAGGTGGCCCAGCGGCGGTAGACGATCCATTTATCGTTCAAGGCCTCAAATCGCTCCGAGGAGCTCGTAACTGGAGAGAAGTGCGAGCCCGTACGCAGGAACTTCATCGCTTGGTTCACTATCACTTGCCCATTCTTCCCCTGTGGCAAATCATCGATCGCTTTGCCGTTCGCAATTCCATCCAAGGCGTCACGCCGCGTCCAGTTACACTCTACCAGGATATCCAACGATGGCGTCTCAAGTAACTGAATTTCAAAGCGAGTCCTTGAATTGCTTGCAAAGTAAGTCGACACCGAATCGCTGGCAGCGCTGGATCGAATCTCGCTCCTCTTGGTTTTTTTTGTGCATTTGGTTCTTGATCGGCGTTCCCACCACTTTGCGATCCCAAGAGATCTGGGAGTTCTCTCCGTATCGGGTCCAAATCTGGCTCTCAGTAGATCCTGCACTCGCTTTATCTCCACAAGCCAACAGCAGGCTCGAGAAGGATTTGTGGCGTCAGCTCGATTTGATATTTGGCCCAACCTGGAATACCGACATCGATAACGCGCCGGCTTGGCTGAGATATTCGATCATCCACGATCTTGATCGCTTGCAATCTACTGTCCTGAGCACGGGCGATTTTGTGATGATCGCTGGAAAGAAAAACCCGACCACCGATAACATCCGTTCGCTCGATTCGTTCGTGGATAAAGGACTTGATGTTATGGTGCAACGCAAGAACTATGATCTCACACTCGAACGACTTATCCCCGACCCGACCGCGACCAGTTTCACGCGATTGCGAGACTTACTAAAGGCCGAAGCTAAAACGTCTTTTCAATTGGTCGAAGCCATTGCAAAGGATGAAATCGGTGCAGCACTCGTCGCGAAAATGGACGTGCAACTCAAAGCGGACGATCTGCGGCTGATCACCAGCATCGGTGACTTTGCTTTGGTCGTTCCGAGAAAGAATTCCAAAACCAAAGACATCGAAAATCTCGATGCATTCAATGCGCTGAATATTTCCGTTGCAGTCCCCCAAGAAAGCTTTGATGTGCTCAACAAACGCCTCAAAGAAGATTCCGTCACACGTCTCAAAGGCTTGCTAAGACCCACCGACAAAACAACCTCGCAGTTAGCCGATGAAGTCGCAACGGGCCAGATTCCTGCGGCGATCGTTCTCAAAGATGATTTCGCGCGACAAACCGAGAAGACTCGCAGTATCGCAGTAAAATTTTCCAATCAATCCGATGCTTTCCTGGATCGCCATGACAAACTTTATTTTGCTGGGCTCAAACTATCCAGTGATGGACCCGTATTACAGGTTCGCGAATTGGACTGCCCGACTCGGCGCCTCTCCAATGTCTATGAAAGAAATCTCTATCATCCAACCCAATTTTTGGCAGCCCCTATCGCGGGCCTCATTCGCGATTGCTTCACCCCCATAGCCCGTATCGAAGAGTCCTCCCCAACCACCGTAAAAATGCGGGGACGCGCTGCAGGCTTGGTCACGTCCGAAATCCATCCAGTTTTGCTACAGCAGGGCGATGTGCTGCAAGCTGTTGTCCGCCGCAATGACCGCAACGGTCAACCATCGCTTTTGGAAACCGTTCCTTGGACCTTTATCGTTGCTACCGATGTCCAGCGCGAACATATCGATGGCTACGTGTTCACCGGCGTTCGCGGCGGCTTGGAAGGACGCCGAAATGCGCGGACGCAGCGTCTGGCAATGCTGGTCAAGCCCTTGGGCAACAGAACCGATCTTCAAGTTGTCACACAAAATGCTAAAGATAAGCCTTTAGCGGCAACACAGATCTTCGAACGACTGCCGGGAGGCGACAAGTCCAATCCTATCGGTCGAACCGATTGGCGCGGCCTAATTCGACTTCCCCTGCCCAAAGAACCACCCCTGGCGACGGTTCGTATTCCCATCGTTAAAGTAACTCCCGAACCCTCTGAGGAAAGTGCAGCCGCTCCGCCAACCACCGCCGAATCCGCCAACTCCTCACCGGAAACCGCTCCCGAAGAACCAGAGGAAGAAGTTAAAACCATCTCTCTCCGCGCTCCTTTAATGATCTACTATGTCAAAAATGGTGAAACATTGTTGGCTCGATTACCCGTCGTAATCGGTCTAAGTCCCACAGTGACCGCTGAGGTTCCCGATGACTCACGACGCCTGCAAGCCGAAGGATTTCTGAAAGGCTTACAAAGCGAAATCGTAGATGTCGTCGCTTCGCGACAAGTCGCCGCCGCCCGCGTTCGCATGCGAATCGAAGAACAAAAATATGATCTGGCCAAGCAAATGCTCGAAGAGCTTCGCAAAATCAAGGACTACGACAAGATGGCCAGAGAACTCGACGATATTCAACGACAAGTTCTCGATCCCGCCGGTGGTGCAATCGCGCCCGTCGCGCAAATGCGAATCGAAAAGATGTTTCAACAGACCCGTGAACTGCTGCAAAAATATTTGCAAAATGACTTGGTGAAAAAAATTGACAAGGAACTCGATGCTGCCCTCAAAGGGGAAACAGCACCCGCGGCAACGGAGACGACGAGAGCCCCAGCCCCGCAACCGGCTGCGCCAAGCACGCCACCACCTAATAGCACGCCGGCCCAACCTTCGCCGGCCCAACCTTCGCCAACTCAACCTTCGCCGGCCCAACCTACGCCAGCTCCGGTATCACCAGGAATTCCAACATCCGGTGGTGCAGTACCCAACTCAGGCGAGATGCCCGCGCGGAAAGCCAATCCACCCGCACAAGGGACTCAATCTGCAACCAGCGGACGCTAAAAGATTTTCCTACCCTCCTCCAGACCAGGCAGGCATATCGCGCCGTCGGCTCATAGATTGTCTAGATCGACCGAGTTCACATCATCCGCTCGATCATCGTTCTGCTCGGCAGGCGCGGACCTGTCTTTTTTATCGCTGCGCCATTTAGCCATCCTGCGACGCGCTCGGGGATGATGCTTGGGTAACAGATGCGGATCCGAATGATCCTCGATTTTCTTCGTCAGCGGACGTCGAGGGGGAATGACTTTCTCAGCCTTGAGTTCAGCGCCCATGATGCGGCTCAACTCATCGAGATCAAATTCGACCTCGTCACCGACCTGAAGTTGATCGGCTCGTTTATGCGTTCCCTTCCATACCGTAAAGTGAAAAAAGACGTCGTCGCGCAGCCCCTCGCAAGCAATAAAACCGAAACCTTTTTTGGGGGAAATGTGCTTTATGACACCAACGCGCATGGCTCTTTTTTCAACCTGATTGTGGGAAGATCAACGGGTACAGCTTTAACTGTACGCAACCGGCTCGACTCAGCAAGCCGCAAATGAGGTAGAAAATTTGGTTTTTGGCCGGAAGATCGTTCTTTACGTCGCAAGACGTCAATTCCACATCCCACTGTGGGGGACCGCAGGAGCCCCTGTTACCAGGGCCAACTACACATCCCCCGCTCGTCGGACCGACCGCGGCCCAATCTCATCTGGCGACGATAATACCAATTCTGGGGTCGCCGAAATAGCGTACCACCATCCCTTCTCAAGTTGCTTCTCGAGTTCTCCAGCTTGCCAGGCGACGTGTCCCACAATCCAGCGACAATCGGAGGCCGGTACACCCGCCAACTTTTCCAGTGCGTTCAGTCGAGCGGTGATGTAAACGCCGGGCGAAACTTCCGCTTCGGCCAGTTTGGGTAGAGTCCTCTACGCACTGTTTGGTTTAGGTAGTTCATAAAAATTTTTTAAGTTACAAGTAAGATTCTTTCAGAGGCGTCCAAAACAGCGTCGAGTCGCGAACTCCATTTCTTTAAGTGTGCGATTGGTGTTATGCTGTGCTGATTGGCAGATGGTAATGCTGAATAAAAAAATGGGTGAAAACTTTTTTGTTTGGCCAAACCAAGACAAAGCAAAATTATTCCCCAGCGAATTTTTGATGAACCGAGACCAATTCTATGGATCATATGCGACGGACGTACAAGCGCCACAAACTGGAACGCGAGCAACTACTGGAAGATCCGATCGCGCAATTCCAGCTCTGGTTTTCCGAAGCGAGCGAGGCAACTCATCCAGAGTGGCTGGAGATCAACGCAATGACATTGTCCACTTGCGATCTCACCGGAAATATCTCATCGCGCATCGTCTTGTTGAAAGCGGTTGATGAAAGGGGCTTTACTTTTTTCACGAATTACCAATCAGCCAAGGGGCAGCAATTAGCCGCCAATCCTCGGGCAGCTTTGCTGCTTTATTGGCCGCATATCGAGCGCCAAGTGCGGGTCGAGGGTATTGTGGAGAAAACCGAGAGCCATATCTCTGATGCGTACTTTCAGTCGCGACCTCGCGGCAGTCAAATCGGAGCGATCATTTCGCCACAATCACAAATCGTGGATGACTACCACAGCCTTGAAATCAAGGCTGCTGAGAAAGAGCAAGAGTTCTCCAATCGAACCTTGCCAAGACCCGATCATTGGGGTGGTTATCGCTTGAAGCCAACGCGGCTTGAGTTTTGGCAAGGACGTCCCAACCGCTTGCATGACCGTTTCGCATACGACCGCGACACCGTCACAAATCATTGGCAAATAATTCGAATCGCCCCCTAATTCACTTTGGTCTCGCCAATCACTCTGCTGTTCCAAGCAAGTGTTCGCGCACGAATAAAATGGTCGAGTAAAATTGAAAATCGGCATTGTTCTTTTTCCGAAACCCATGCCCCTCGTCTTTCGCCATCAAATACCAAACTCGACCTTTGTTCGCTTTAACTTTATCTCGCATCTGCTCGGCTTCGCTCAAAGGGACGCGTGGATCATTCCCACCCTGTACGATGAAGAGCGGCTTGGTGATCTTGGAAGCATTGTTCAGCGGGGCGATTTTTTCAAAGAACTCAGCTAACTTGGGATCTCGCTCATCGCCATACTCGACTCGGCGAAGATCGCGGCGATAGCTCTCTGTATTTTTCAAAAAAGTACCAAAGTGGGAAATCCCGACTATATCCAGAGAACAGGCAATCCGCTCGTTGTACTGGGTTGCGACAGCCAAAGTCATGTATCCACCATAACTTCCGCCGGTAACCATAATTTTGCTGGCATCCAAATCGGGATGGACTGAGATCCAATCCAAAAGTCCGCCGATATCGCGTACTGAATCCTCCCGCTGTAAACCGTTGTCTAACTTAAGAAACGATTTGCCAAACCCAGAAGAACCGCGAACATTCGGGTAAATAATGGCAACTCCTAACTCGTTGATAAAATAGTTGTTGCGACCTAAAAAAATGGGCCGAGATTGCCCTTCGGGTCCGCCATGAATATTGATGATCACTGGACGCTTACCAGAAAAATTCTTTTTGTCTGGAGCATAATAAAATCCACTGATTTCTTTCTCATCAAAACTCTTCCAGCGGATCAACTGCGGTTCGACCAAATCGCTGGCCACCAAACCACCGAGTTCGCTCTCCGTCCAGCGCACGACTTTATTTTCTACAGGCTGAACCACATAAACATCGGATGTTGATTGGGCGGATGCAAACGTTACCGCCAAGACACTTCCCTCCGGATGCCATTTACAACCTCCACACACTCCTTCCGGTAAATGCTCCAGTTGTCGATACTCTTGGGTCGCTTCGTGGAACCAATAGAGCTTTGACACTCCCGCCTGATTGACCGAAAATACCAACGACTGGCGATCTGGGGAAAGTTCAAAGAATTCGACATCCCAGGGAATCTGCTTAGTGAGCGAACGAATTTCCTGAGTTTTCAAATCGAGTTGACATAACTCCAAAAATTCTCCGCCAACATCTGTTGTCAGGTAGAGATTGTCTCCATCTGCCGAGAACTTCGCATCGGCGATCGATACTTCCTGGCTAAACTCGATCACTTTCGATTTTGTTTTTTTCTCAATATCCACCAGCCACAAATGGCTGTTATTGATCGATAGTCGCTCGAGCACCAGTAACCGTTTATCATCCTTGGACCAATCAGCAGCGCCCCAACCTCCACCTTGTACTTCCAGCAGTAGCTTGTTCGATTGAGGATCCTGGGGATCGATCCACCAGATATCACGATCCGTACCGTTGCGTCGAGTGGATGAGTAGACAAATGCTGTTTTGGAATTATTCCACAAGAGAGCTCCATTCTGAGAGCGGCCTCCGTCGGTCAGCAGACGCACATCGCCGGTACTGAAGTCAAATCGATAGAGCTGAGAGAACTCATTCCCTCCAGTGTCTTTGCTGAAGATGAAATATTGACCAGCATTTGGCTCGTAAGTCGCTCCGGCAACAGGCTCATTAAAAAACGTGAGTTGGCTTCTCGCCCCCAGTGGTTGAATGACTCGATGCACTTGATTGGCGTTGCCGAACCTCGTCGAAATCAACATTTCTTGTTTCTGGGGATGCCAATCGAGAAAGGTGGCCCCACGCGCTTCGGTGTATCGACCAGCTTCATCGGCGATCGCTGCTGGGATCTGTGGAATCCCTTCGATTACCAAGTTGTCGCCGACCTGGATTGATGGTCCTTGAGCGGCGAGCGAACCGCTGAGCATGCAAATATGACAGAGCCAACAGCAGAGCGATGTAGCAGGGGAGGGGAGAGTCAACCGGAACCCGGGCTGGCGAATCGGTGCACTCTCACTGCGGGCGAAGCGTAACATGGAAAGTTGGCTGGATAGCATATTGGATCTCTCGCTGTTCATTATCGGTAGTACTCCCTACTCACAGCATATCCATAGGATCGATATCAATCACCCACTGAATATCTTCGGGCGTTTTAATTTCTGCGGAAACCTGCCGCAGAATTCGATTGAGCATGCTGGACTCACCCGCCTGCAGAAGCAGATGCTGGCGATATTTTCCACGCAATTTAGCCAGAGGTGGGGCAGCAGGGCCGAGCAGGCGACATTCGGCTGAACTGCTGGCGATGACTCTCTCTGTGATTTGTGTCCACTGCAACGCAAACGCTTCGAGTTTCTCGGCCAATTCGCCGCGAAAAATAACTCGGGCCAGCGCACCCCAAGGAGGATATCCGAGTCGTTGACGGTGCACCAATTCACCTTTGGCAAAAGTGTGAAAATCGTGTTTCGAAGCAGCCATAATGGCAGGATGTTCGGGCGAGTATGTTTGGACCAACACGAGCCCTCGGCGTTCGCCGCGCCCGGTTCGACCGGCGACTTGGGTAACCAATTGGAACGTTCTCTCCGCGGCGCGAAAATCGGGGAAGTGCAGGGCAGTGTCGGCATTGACCACCCCCACCAACAGAACGTTGGGGAAGTCGAGCCCTTTGGCGATCATCTGTGTCCCCAGCAGCAATTTGATCTCTCCATTGCGAAAAGCGGTTAAGACGCGCTCATGGCTACCGGGTTTGCGCATCGTATCGCTATCCATGCGGGCCATCGAGATATTGGGGAAACGACGTTTGACTTCCTCTTCCAGTCGCTGGGTTCCCGTACCTCCATATTGCATCGCATCAAAATCACAGGTCCAACATCGGGCAGGGGGAGCGACCTGATAATCGCAGTAGTGACAGACCGCTTTGTTACCATCCTGATGAAATGTCAACGAAAGATCGCAATGAGGGCAATTAGCCACGGCACCGCATTTGGGACATTGTATGGCCGTCGCAAAACCGCGTCGGTTCAGCAACAATATAACCTGTCCATCGTCGCGTGTGGTTTGCACTATGGCTTCTGCTAAGGGACGACTGATCGAGCCTGCCTGCGGTCCCATTTTTTGTAATCGCAAATCAATTATTTCTACATCGGGCAAAGGCCTATTATGAATCCGACGTGGCATGGATGCACATTGATACTTTCCTTCGATTGTCCGTTGCCATGATTCCAGCGAGGGGGTTGCCGAGCCGAGAATTACGGTGCATTGTTCCAGCATGGCTCGATAACCGGCTACGTCACGAGCGTGATAACGCGGAATCGTTTCTTGTTTGAAGGATGGTTCATGCTCTTCGTCCAGTACGATTAATCCGAGCTTTGGAACAGGCGCGAAAATCGCGCTGCGAGGCCCGATAACGACCGAAACTTCTCCGGCAGCGATTCGCTGCCATTGCTGATGCTTCTCGACATGAGTCATATGACTGTGCAATACGGCAATCTTGCCCAGTCGCTGCTGAAAGCGAGCCCGCGTCTGCGGTGTCAGACTTATCTCCGGAACCAAAACAATTGCTTGGAGTCCCAGTCGAATCACGTAATCAATAGCTTGGATGTAAACTTCGGTTTTACCACTCCCCGTGATGCCATGCAAAAGTATCGTCTGATGTTGACGTGAATCGATAGCAGCTTTCACTTGCTGTAGGGCTTGACGCTGATCTACATTGAGCGCGGCTGGAGGAAGTAGATTTGTAGCCGGGATGTTTTGAGCGGGTGCAAAACTGCGTATCGCTTGACCGACCAATATGCCCGCTTTGCGCAGTCGCTGCATCACATCGACCGAACAACCAGTCGCCTCCTTGAGTTGCTCGATCGACATCGGCTCCCCAGTTTGCAAAAGATATTCGACCACCTGACGCTGCTTGGTGGTAAGCTTCTCGATCTCTTCGGGATGAAGATCCGCTTTGGGTTGCAAATGAAGCACCTCTTTCACGCCGGCCGATTCGCGAACGCCAACGGGAACCACCGCTTCAAAAACCTGACCAAGACTGGCCAAATAATAATCGCTCATCCACTGCATCAATTTCAGTAGATGACTGCTGCATAAGGGCCGTTCATCTTCGACAGCGATGACACCCTTCAATGAGTTCGGATGTTGCTGCACCATGGAAACGTCAACACAATATCCCGTCACACTTCGGTTTCCACGTCCCAGTGGAACCCTTACCCGCATTCCCGGCTTTAACGCGTCCCGCAATGAAGAATCAACACGGTAAGAGAAGGGACCGTGCGGCGGCTCAGAAAATACGACCGAAGCAGCCCAGCATTGGCAATCGGCATCAATTTCCCAAGGGGGAATCTCGCGATCAAATAAATCCCCTTGTTGCGGTCCGGTCGACATGCCTCTACTCCATAAACCCATCTAAGGGCTAGCTGCCTAACTGGGGGCGAGCTGCCTAACTGGGCGAACTGCCTAACTGGGCGAACTGCCTAACTCGGGGGAAACGACTTGATCAGCCGACCGACTCCCGATAGTTTACTGACTCCCCAAAGTGTACTGTGGATTGTATTGTAACGTTTTTTCAGGGAAGCTCCGAGATGACGAAGCGGCGTATTGGAATCTATGGGGGTAGTTTCGACCCGATTCATCTAGGACATTTGCTCTTGGCTGAGACTTGCCGCGAACAATTACGACTGGACGAAGTTCGCTTGATTCCCGCTCATGTCTCCCCTTTTAAAACCGATCAATATCCATCTGACGACAAACAGCGTCTTGAAATGCTGCAGCTGGCAGTTACTGGTCAGGATTCGTTTGTCGTCGATCCGCGGGAGGTCGATCGCGGAGGAATCAGCTACACGGTTGATACGCTGCGTGAATTACATCATGAGTTTCCCGAAAGCGAATGGTTCCTGCTGATGGGCGCCGATTCACTGATCGATTTCTTGAAGTGGAAGGAGCCCGAAGAGATTTGTCGGCTCGCTTGGATTATCGTCGTGGGCCGCGGAGGTTATGCGGGTATTGCGTGGGATGTTCTCGAGGGACTGCTGGAACGAGAAAGATTTGAGCAAACCCGCTCTATGAATATCGAAATGCCCCTGATCGAATTGAGCAGCACCGAATTGCGACGACGAGCTGCGACGGGGCGGAGCTTACGATTCCGCATGCCTAGAGCAGTCGAGCAATACATCCACGCCCAAAAGCTCTACCGCCCCCAAAGCTAGTTTTCAATGTCAAGAATCACTCGATACCATCGATGCCCAAACGCGTCGCGAGTTGCATCAATTGATCGTAGTACTTTTCGCTGCTCGAATGAACGTGTTCAGCTTCGGTCAAAAACTTGATTTTAGGATCGATGTAAACGTCGTGTGAAATCAGAATTTTTTCATAGGTATCCAAAGTCGAACCGTAGATGATCATCATCTTATGTTCGTCGAATTGAACCTCTTGCTGCTTGGCAGGGTTCAATACGGCAATACCCGCACAGCCATCATTGAGAAGCAATTCTTCATAGTCGTAAAGGATGCTTTTGAGCACGGGAATATCGATATGCTCGCGATACAAATCTTGATGGCTACCATCGCTGCCATAATGACTTGTCTCGATAACCACATCGACCACTTGACCGAGAGGATCGATCAGATCGATGAACAAATCAAATAAACGCTCGCGAGATGCAGCGGCCATGATTACTGGCACTTTGACCCCAGCCGAATCATCTCGATAACAGTCATGCCGGAAGCCTTGCCGAGGAACGACCGGCAAGCTTAAAGCAGGTCGAATCGCATCGGTCAAGTCGAAGGCACCATATCGAAAGACTTCCAAGTGCCGCTCTAACTCTCGAGCGGATGCGTCTTGGCACGCGGTCGTTGGCTGTGCCGTAACATTGGTGGAAGAGGAATTACTTCGAGAGAAGCTTGGTACAGAACCCATCTTGTTTTCCGAATATTCTAATGGCTATTAAAATGGCGATTGCGTCGGAGAACGCTTCGTCGCCAAGTCACTCATGCGAAAAACTAGGTTACGACTGATTCGAATCCCCTCCGGAACTTTTGCCGAAATGGAAAAAACCCCCAGTTTTCGGCCAACCAACCCCACCAAAGTTCATCCAATCGTTACAAACAGAACGCTCCGCATTCCAAGAAACCGCTATAATTGAAAACCAGGAAATGAGAGAATCTTTTGCGTAACACTTGAACGGATAAACGGCTGGATGGTCATTCAATCTATTTCGATGCGGTTGTGTTCACGCTTCGCGGTTTCTTTGCTGCTCGGTGCGCTCTGTGTGGTGGCCCTAGCAGGTTGCGAAAAGGCAACATCACCCCCTGATCCGGCACAGTCTTCCGGACCGAAGTCCAGCGCATCTCAAGACAATTCGTCGCCACCAGCCCTTTCTCAACCCGCGACCAAAGAGCGCGACTCCGCAGTCACCATCGGCGAAAGCGATTCGCAAAAGGAAACGGACATCGCGACACTTGCACAAAGCCCAAATGCAACCGCACCTGCGGACATGAAGTCGGCTCCCTCGGCTTCAAATTCGCAACCACCCCGCCCGAAGATGCCCCGCAAAGAGACGTGGGTCTCGCTCAGCGATCTACCGCGCAACGCATGGGATGTGATGTATCTCGGGAATTCCAAAGTGGGTAATATGCACACGCTGATACAAGCTGCTCCCGGAACTGATAAAGGCCCGGGAAGCAATCAGGATCAACTGAAACTTTCCCTGGAAACCTTGCTCCGGGTAAATCGTGGGGGTCAATCGACTACCCAGCGCATCACGATCAGCAGCCGCGAGAAACTCGATGGCGAAATGCTGGACTTTGTGGCGACGATCTATGAGGGGGACAGCAAGAGCGAGGTTACCGGCACTCGATTGTTAGATGATCTGATCATCCAGGTCACTCAGCCCAACGGCCAATCATCGCGCAGTTCGATTCCCTGGAAACGAGAGTATCGCGGACCGTTTGCACTCGAACAGGAATTGCAGCAGCAACCCTTGAGCGATGGCGAAATTCGTGAGATCCCCTACCTTAGCATTCCTCTTTTCCGCCTTGCCAAATTGGTGCTCAAAGGTGGCGGAAAACAAAAGGTCGCGATGCTTGATGGAACCATTCGAGAACTGCAGGAAGTCGCCGTCACCATCATGCTGGAACAAAATGCTGTGATGGAATCGGTTGCATGGGTCGACGAACAAGGCGAGACTTTAAAGTCGGCCGCGTTAGGTTTACAGGTTGTAACGTACCGCTCGACACAGACTGCGGCAGAAGCGGTCGCGACCGCAGCTCAAGCGGACCTGCTCAAAGTGACCAGCGTCCCGCTACCCCCGGGGACCCCCAATCTGCATTTGGCTCAAACGCTGACCTACAATATTCGCGCTTCAAAAGATCCACTGAAACTCTTTCCTCCCAGGACCAACCAAACCATTCGATCGGCCGTTGCACTCGAATGCGATATCACTGTTTATTCGGTGACTCCCGATTCGATATTGCCTGATGCGTTAATCCAACAAGAACCACCGACCGATGCGGATCGCAACCCCAGCCCGATGATTCAGTCGGATGATTCGCTGATTCTGGAAATGGCGTATCAGGTTTTGCCGGAGGAAAAAGATCCCTGGAAGTTAGCCGTTGCGTTGGAGAGATTTGTGCACGACAAAATTGAGAGGAAAGATTTTTCGCGGTCTTTCGCGACAGCAGCCGAAGTTGCCAAGAATCCTCGCGGAGACTGCACCGAACATGGCGTTCTGCTGGCTGCGCTGCTGCGGGCCAGGCAAATACCTGCTCGAATAGCCAGCGGTTTGGTATACGTCGATTCCGCTCAAGGCCCAACCATGGGATACCATATGTGGACAGAAGCCTATATCGGCAATCGCTGGATTCCCCTGGATGCTGTGATGGGGAAAGGTGGAATCGGTCCAGGTCATATCAAAGTGCTGGACACATCCCTTGCGGATCAAAATCCGTATGTCGCCTTGTTGCCGGTCTTACAAGTCCTTGGCGATCTTAAGATCACTTCGGTCAAGGCTGCTCAGTAATCGCAAGGCATCCCCCCAAAAATATCCCATGCAAAATATCCCATGCCGAATGATCGCGCAAAATATCTCGCGAAAGCGAGCCGCGGGTTTTGGGGTGAACGGTTTTTGGGGTGAAACTGTAAATTAGATGGCGATCAATTTCTCTAACCAACCACTGGTTTTCTTCAGATAACCATCGACTCTTTCCAGCAGTGGATCGATGGTTTGGAACTGGATACGATGTGGCGGTTGCCAAGGATGCCACTTAAAGCTGTCATGCTCGGTCGGTACCACCATGCACGGCTCCAGCAAGCGACCTAAAAAAATCGTCAGTCGTTTCTGCCGCTCTTTTTTGTCGGATCGATAACGAACCGTATAAACCAATTGAAATCGGAATTCGGGATCCGTCCAAACCATTTCATTGGCTATCCCCGTCTCTTCACGAAGTTCTCGTAACGCGGCTGCCTCGATGGATTCGCCATCGTCAACATGCCCCTTAGGTAAATCCCACCTCGATGCATGCTTCATCAACAGAAATTGAGGCTCGCTGGTTTGGCGAAACAAGAGATAGCCTGCTGCTTCGACGTACTTAACCATGGACCCAATCACTCCCATCCTACTGCCGACACGTTGGTGTAACTAATGGTCACCGCGAGCTTCCAACTTCGCCCAGGTATCTCGCAATGTGACTGTCCGGTTAAACACGGGCTTTCCAGGTTTCGAATCCTTCACATCGACGCAAAAATACCCCAGTCGCTCGAACTGATATCGAGCGCCCGCGGGTGCCTCAGCTAAGCAAGGTTCCAGCTTTGCTTGAACAACCTCTAGGCTCCTGGGATTCATGTAATCCAAAAAGGTTTTCCCAGCTTCCGCCGCATCGGGTTCCTCCGCAGAGAATAGTCGATCGTAAACACGAACTTCGGCATCGAGCGCGTGGGTGGCAGGTACCCAGTGAATCGTACCCTTCACTTTGCGATTCGATGAATCGCTGCCTGATCGAGTAAGCGGATCGTAAGTGCAATGCAATTCCCGAATCGCACCGGTCTGAGGGTCTTTGATCACTTGTTCGCATTTTATGATGTAGGCATATCTTAGGCGAACCTCGCCTCCCGGCTTTAAGCGAAAATATTTCGAAGGAGCATCTTCGCGAAAATCATCCTCCTCGATATAGAACTCCCGAGTGAAAGGAATCTGGCGACTTCCACCTTCCGGATCCTCAGGATTGTTGATCGCATCGAGATACTCGACTTGACCTTCAGGATAATTGGTCAACACGACCTTGATGGGACGCAATACGGCCATCACTCGCGGGGCAATTTTATTGAGATGTTCTCGAATCGAATTCTCGAGCACCGTCACATCAATCATACTATTGAATTTTGCGACGCCGATTTTCTCGCAGAAGTTTCGAAGACTCTCCGGTGTGTATCCGCGTCTGCGCAGACCGCTGATCGTCGGCATTCTAGGGTCGTCCCAACTCTGCACATGCTTCTCCTGTACCAATTGCAGCAGTTTTCTTTTACTCATAACCGTGTAGGTAAGGTTTAAGCGTGCGAATTCCATTTGGCGAGGATGATAAATCCCGAGATTCACGCAGAACCAATCGTAGAGCGGACGATGGTTTTCGAATTCCAAAGTGCAAATGGAATGAGTAATCCCTTCGATCGAGTCGCTTTGTCCATGCGCCCAATCGTACATCGGATAGATAAGCCATTTGTCTCCCGTTCTATGATGATGGGCTCGCAGGATACGATACATCACAGGATCACGGAGATTTAAATTCGGCGAAGACATATCGATCTTCGCTCGCAGGGTTCTGGCTCCGTCCGGGTATTTTCCATCGCGCATGTCGCGGAAAAGTTGCAAATTCTCTTCCACCGTTCGATCGCGATAAGGACTGTTCTTTCCTGGTTCGGTCAGTGTGCCACGATATTGACGCATCTGTTCCGAATTTAAGTCGCACACAAAGGCTTTACCAGCCAAAATGAGCTTTTCGGCCCACTGATAAAGCTGATCGAAATAGTCCGATGCGTAATACAAACCATCCCACTGAAAACCGAGCCAGCGAACATCCTCCATGATCGAATCGACGTATTCTTGCTCTTCTTTCGCGGGGTTGGTGTCATCAAAGCGCAAATTGCATTTTCCGCCATAGCGCTGCGCCAATCCAAAGTTCAAACAGATACTTTTGGCATGACCGATATGGAGGTAACCATTGGGCTCCGGCGGAAATCGGGTAAAAATCGCGCGGTTTCCCCAATTGGGCTTTGCGCGATCTTTTTCAATTTCCGTTTCGACAAAATTCAAAACGCGATCATTCGACTCTGGCTCAGGTGAGCCGCTATCATGATGTTCAGATGTACTCATCTGCAATTCCTATGGGCTGGAGTTATCACCAGATTATCTCATCCGGCTCCCCAACCGCCAGATGACTTTTCGCGGTTTACGGATTGTCTCGGTGGGATTCTGCGCTTTTATGCCTCTGTGAGCCTGAACTCCAACGTGCCCAAGGTTCTTCGAGTTGCGAGATTTAGCCCCAGCCGCTCCATGCGAACTCCCTGCACTTGCTAGAATACCGACGTAGGCGATTGCCACAGCCCCGAGCAAGATTCTTGCTTTGACACAAAGCGCCGATCCGAAACCCCGAAAACCGCGGCAAAAACTGCGGCTAACGCTGAAGCGGCGGATGGTTTTCCGGTAGGCTTAAAAAGGAGGACGCAACAGAGTGGGAGCAGGTTTATCAACCAACTGGATTATCATCTACGCTGTCGTTGTCATCTTGTACACAATCCGCATGTACATCGTTGGTTGGGCGGCCGAGCGTCGGATCTCTTCGGTCGAAGACTTCCTCGTCGCCGGTCGTAAATTGCCGCTCCCATTAGCCACCGCCACGCTGGTGGCCACTTGGTATGGAGCTGAAGTCCTTCTGCAAACTTCTGACGAAGTTTATTCCGGTGGGCTACGCTATGCCATTATGGATCCCTTAGGCACCGGACTCTGTTTGATCTTAGCAGGCTGGTTGATCGCCAAACCGATGTGGCAAATGCACCTGTCCACGGTGCCCGACTTTTTCTACCGTCGCTTCGGCCGCGGCAGCGAAATTTTGTCTGCCATCATTCTGGTTCCCAGCTACTTCGGATGGGTTGCCGCCCAATTCACCGGCCTTGCCGCTTTGCTCGAAATCATTTTCGGCATTCCGCTGGTTTGGGGTATCGTTCTGGTAGCTATCCTCGGCACAGGCTACACCGTTCTGGGAGGTTTGTGGTCCGTCGCCTGGACCGATGCGATCCAACTGATTTTTATCTTCGCCGGATTGCTCATCCTGGGTTACGAAACCGCGATCGCGCTGGGTGCCGGTTCCTTCGCGGCAGGCATTCACACTTTTTGGAATCAAGTCCCCGGAGACCGCTGGGAAGTTGTCGCCCCAGAATCCCAAGTCGCCGATATCTTGCATATCTGCGGCGCTTTGGCCATCGGCTCATTGGGGAACATTCCTGTGCAAGATCTCATGCAACGCATGTTCGCGTCCAAATCCGCCAATGTGGCCCGCTGGGCTTGCTGGACCAGCGGTATTCTTTACGTTCTTATGGCAGCGATTCCTCTTGCCATAGCGCTTTCCGCCAATCTGATCTTGGGCGAATCTGAAGAGTCTGGTGTTATTACACGCATGGCAGTCAAACTCCTCAATCCGCTATTGCTGCTGCTGTTTGTCCTCGCCGTGATCTCCGCTGTACTATCCACAATCGACAGCGCGACCATGGCTGCTGCCAGCATCTTTGGTCAAAACCTTATCTTGCACTTGCCCGTTGTGCGGCGACGGCAATTCAGCGACAAGGCCATCCTGAGACTGCAACGCATATGCGTCGTTATCGTCGCACTCCTCTCATTAGCCACCTCCTTCAGCGGTCAAACGGCTTACGAACTCCTACGCGACTCCTATTCAATGACACTCGTCGGCCTCTTTGTCCCTTTGATGGCCGGACTGTACTGGAAGGAAGTAACCCATCGAGCCACGCTCTGCTCCATGCTGGCGGGGATCGTTTGCTGGTTCACCCACTGGTGCTTGGGTTGGGAATACGCACTGCAAGGCTGGCTCGAACCTAATCTGCCTCCACATCTCCAAGGACTGGCGCAAATTCCCCAGGAGCTCCTGGCCACGGCCGTCTCTTTGCTCGGCCTCATTTTGGGGGCAAATCGATGGAAGTTTTCCCTCAATCGAGACCATGGAAACCCTACCCAGCTATCGACTTAGCTCGTCCGACGCATGAGTCCTCTCCAATCGGTCCGGTCAGCATCGATTTCCTGTTTTTTTCCAGTCGCCATGGCGATATAATTCTAGGTAGTTCACAATTCCCCCCGCCTCGCAATCCCGCATAAACCGTGTCACTTCAGATCGTAGCCTTCAGATCGTAGCCTTCAGACGCGGCGTTACGGATCGTATCGCTAGATATAAGATCGCTAAAAATAAGATCGCTGCGCGGTCCAAGCCGATCAGTACCCCAGAAATTCCACTGTCGACCCCATGTGCCATAACCGTTTAATTCACCGCCAACGTTCGTGGATGCCGTATGTCGCTGCTACCACCACGCGATCCCAGAACTTGTGGATGGCTGTGTCTGCTATGTGGCTTGTTTTTTGGCTGATCGGCGGAACGCTCTTCCCGCTGCACGCACAGGAAACACCGTCGCAGCCAAGCTTGGTCAACCCTTCGGAACCAACGGCATCCACTGGAGGTCCCGATCCGACCTCCGAGTTTGCGGAAGGTGCTGCCATCTACCAAGCCAAGTGCGCCAGTTGTCATGGGACTGCCGGGGAAGGGGTGCCTGGCAAGTACGCATCGGCTTTGTTGGGTGATCGGCCTATTGTCGACCTAGCGGATATCATCGACCAAACCATGCCTGAAGAAGATCCTTCGCTTTGCACGGGAGAAGATGCTCGCAAGGTGGCGGAGTACATTTATCACACGTTCTACTCGGAAATCGCTCAAGCCCGCAATCGTCCCCCCCGCGCTGATTTATCGCGCATGACGGTGACTCAGTACCGAAACGCAATCATCGATTTGGTCAACAGCTTCAGTTGGACCAACCGAATTGGCAATGGACGCGGATTGCTATTTACTTACTTCAACAGCCGCGGCTTCAATCCCCGCAATCGAGTCGAAGAAGGCATCCATCACGACATAAACTTTCAGTGGCACACCGCCGGCCCACTCCCCGAGCAACTGATCTACCCGGAATTTTCGATTCGTTGGGAAGGTAGTCTCATTGCGCCGGAAACGGGCAGCTATGAATTGATTCTTCGCACCAATAATGGTACTCGACTGTGGCTCAACGATCGGCAGACTGCGTTAATCGATGCTTGGGTCCGCTCTGGAAACGATCAAGAGTATCGGTCGAGCATCTATTTGGTTGCCGGTCGCGCGTATCCGTTGCGGGTCGAGTTTTTCAAAGCCAAGGAAGATAAGACGACCTCGATCGAACTTGCGTGGAAACTCCCCAGCGGAGAACAGTCCATCATTTCCAACCGGTTTTTATCTCCCACAAAGACAAGCGAGCTGTTGGTACCCTCGACACCCTTTCCTCCGGACGATCGAAGTATTGGATATGAACGAGGCACAACCATTTCGAAAGCTTGGGAACAAGCAACGACGATGGGAGCGATCGAAGTGGCCGATGGAATCGTCAAACGCCTCCCCGATTTGGCTGGCTTCAATCGCGATGCGCCCGCTGAGCAACAGCGGGAAAAAGTGCGAGCCTTCGCCAACACTTTCGTCCAGCGCGCCCTTCGACGTCCACTCAGTGAAGCGGAACAAAAGCAATGGGTCGAACGCCATTTCGATAACAACACGCCGATCGATGTGGCCGTTAAGAGAATTGTCATTCTGACACTCAAATCGCCTAGTTTCCTTTACCTCGAACGCGGAAGTGACGCGAGAGATGCGCACCATATCGCTTCGCGTTTATCGTTCGCCCTGTGGGACTCGATTCCCGATGAAACGCTGCTACAGAAAGCGGGCTCGGGCGAACTTTTGAATCCAACAACGCAGCGCGAACAAATTGAACGAATGCTTCGCGACTCACGTGCCAAAACGAAACTCAGATCTTTTGTGCATCATTGGCTTGGAACACACCATGCCATCGGCCTGAGCAAGAGCAAAGAACTGTATCCCGACTTCGATGAGGAAACCCTCGCCGATCTTCAAACATCTCTTGAACTATGGATCGATGATGTTCTGGAGAGTCCTAAAGCTGACTTCCGCTCGTTTTTGAACGTCGACTATCTCTACCTCAATGAGCGTCTGGCTAAACTGTACGGCTACGATCTTAGCGGCGCAGCGGTTGCCGGTCTCGATTCGGAAATCGAACAGCGTTTTTACAGAGTCAAGATGGATCCGCAACAACGTTTTGGTATTCTTTCGCATCCTCTGGTACTCGCGATGTATTCGTACCACAATGCCAGTTCTCCCATTCATCGCGGTGTCTTCCTGACCCGACAAATCCTCGGTCGCCGGCTGAAAGCTCCACCGGTTGCCGTTGCTCCGCTGGGTGAAGAGCTGCATCCCGACCTTACGACTCGCGAGCGAACCGTTTTGCAGACGCAAGCAAAAAGTTGTCAGAGTTGCCATGACATGATCAACAACTTGGGATTCTCGCTCGAAAGCTTCGATGCGATAGGACGGTTCCGCGCTGAAGACAGAGGTAAGCCGATCGATGATCGAGGTGAGTATCTGCAGGAGAATGGAGAGACGGTCACGTTTGATGGCATCAAACCGCTTGGCGATTTTCTTGTCCTTAGCACCGAGGTTCAGGATTCCTTTATCGAACAACTTTTTCATCATATGATCAAACAACCGGTCAGAGCCTATGGAAACGAGACTCCGGCTGAGCTGCGAATACGATTTTCGGAAAACCAATTTGATATTCGTCGGTTGATGATCGATATCGCGGAGACCGCTTGTCGCGGCCCACGCGAGTTGATATCACCCGCCAACTCGACGGCACAAGCGAATTAATTTAGAGGATGGATAGTATGTATAGCTCCGTTTCAAGACGACATTTCATTCAATCGCTCGGCCTCAGCACTGCCTCGCTTCCTCTGTGGCTCAATTTGCAAAGCTTGGGATTTGCTTCATCCAGTGGACGAAAACAGAGACTGGTGATCATCTTCAGTCCCAATGGCGTCGTCCGCGAGCGGTTCTGGCCCGTCCATGAAGAAGCGGAAGCAAGTTTATCCAGCATGGATTTCAAACCCATTCTTGCACCGCTGACTCCGTTCAAAGATAAGACGCTGGTGCTCAAAGGGATTTGCGACAAAATCAAAGGGGATGGCGACAATCATATGCGCGGTATCGGTTGTCTTTTGACCGGTGTCGAACTATTCCCCGGCAATATTCAGGGCGGATCGCATACGCCGGCCGGCTGGGCGACCGGACTGTCGATCGATCAAGAAATCAAACGTCAGCTGCAAAGTCGTCCAGAAACGGAAACCCGTTTCGGTTCGCTGGAATTCGGCGTCTCGGTCCCTGATCGGGCAGATACCTGGACCCGTATGGTTTACTCTGGTGGCAATAAACCGATCGCCCCAATCAGCGACCCCTATGCCATGTTCAACAAACTCTATGGGCAAATGAAAGACCGCGAAAGTTTACGTAGTGTGCTCGATGATCTTCAGGAAGATTTGCGGAAACTGAAGGAAGTTGTCAGCAGCGAAGATGCTAAACTTCTGGATGAACATGCAACATTGATTCGCGAAACCGAACAAGAACTGCGAAGCACCAGTGACCAGGTGCTCAATCATGCAGTCCCGGAACTCGAACCGGGTGTTCGCAATGAGAACGATAACATGCCACGCATCAGCAAGATGCAGATCGATTTGATGGTGAACAGCTTCATCGGCGACTTCACACGTATCGCCACGCTGCAATTCACCAATTCGGTCGGCCAAGCAAAAATGAAATGGCTCGGTGTCGAGGAAGGACATCATGAATTGTCCCACGAGCCCAACAGTAATGAAGCGGCTCAAGAGAAACTCACCAAGATCAACACTTGGTATTGCGAGCAGATCGCTTACTTGGCAAAACGTCTTGCGGAAACGCCCGAACCGAATGGTGATGGCAGCATGCTGGACAATACAACCATCATTTGGACCAATGAACTTGGCGAAGGTAACTCACATACATTGAATGACATCCCCTTTGTGCTCGTCGGTGGTGGGCTGAACTTCAAGATGGGCCGATCGCTTACGCTTCCCAAGATTGCCCACAACCGCTTGCTCATGTCGATCGCTCACGGAATGGGACATCACCTGGAACGGTTTGGTAATCCAGATTATTGCGGCGATGGGCCCCTTGTGCTGAGCTAACCAACTGGCTCATCGTAATAGGTGCAAATCGCCCTTATTCGTCGGATCATGGCCGATAACATTAAACCGATGACTGCCATCCCCGTGATGAAGATGGCGCAGAAATCGGGTTTGATGAAGTCGGTTTGTCCGGATAACAATACCAGCACGAGAAAACCAAGGGTACATCCGGTAGTCATGAACAGCACAAACGTGCGGCGATAAAACAGCCCGCTGGCAACGATCAACATGGGGTAGCCGATCAGCAGCGGTCCGCGGGGCGGATCCGCAAACATTAGTAGCGATGTGTAAAGAATGATATCGACAGCCGCCCAGATATAACAAATGGGGTCCTTCCACCTCGGCCGCGTCAGCAATTTTTGCAGCACAATTGAAGTGATAGCCCAAATCGAAAAGATTGCCATTCTGGCCCAGTAGAAGCGATAATCGGTGGATTCGCGCAGCGTCACCGCCACGGTGACAATCATGGCGGTCGCCACGATACCGCACAGATGCGCGACAAGGATCGGTTCCCGTCGCCACCAAGCGCTGATCCGTTGTGACCAGGGGATTTCAGGCCACACCACCAACTCATCTTTCAAGAATTTTTCCAGATCTTCGGCCAAGTGCTGTGCCGATGGATACCTGCCGGCAATGCTTTTGTCCATCGCCCGCAAACAGATTCGTTCCAGCACCCGAGGTATGAGGCGATTCATCTGACGGGGCAGGGGAGGCTCCCGTTCGATAACCTGCATGAGAATGTCAAAAGGAGTTGGACCGTGAAAAGGAGCTTGTCGGGTCAACACGAAATAAAGCAAGCAGCCTAGGGAATAGACATCGACCGCTGGGCCGATCTGGGCGCGGCGCCCCGTCGCTTGCTCGGGTGCCATGTAGGCTGGCGTTCCCAGAATTTGGCCTGTCATGGTCAGCTTGTCATCCGCCCCAGCCAACATGGCCAAACCAAAATCGGTAATGAACGGTTCACCCGACGAGCCGAACAAGATATTGGCCGGCTTTAGGTCGCGATGAATGATGCCGACTCGGTGCGCGCTTTGGATTGCCAACGCCAATTTTTGAATCAATCGCGCAGCTTCCTTCACCGACATCGGTTGCTCTTGCAATCGCTCTACCAAAGAAGGGCCATCCATGCAGGCCATCGTGAAGTATTGCAAACCAGCATGCTCGCCGACATCGTAAATCGGAACAATGTTTGGATGCTGTAGTCTAGCGCACGCTTCGGTCTCCGCTCGAAATCGGGCTGTCTCCTCTACGCTGGCAAACTCGCCTGAACGAATTACTTTTAACGCGACAACCCGCTGCAGTTCGCGATGACGAGCGCGGAAAACTACTCCCATTCCACCGCGACCAATCTCCTCCAAAATTTCATATGCGCCAATCTCTGTAGGTAGCACTCCACTCTCCCACATCGATTTGGACCGTGTCAGCACATCATTGCCCACAGTCGAATGAAGTATTTCCAATGCATGCTCATGCGTCTCGATAAACTCCCGCAATTCATCGGCAACATCCGCATATCGTTCCAGCCAAGCAGCAACAGGAAAGACTTGAGCCGAATCTGTGGCATTGAGATATTCGGCGATTGCCTTTTCGATTCGTTCTTCACGATAGGAAGAGGCGTCACTCATGATGGAGGTGCTTCACCGATGATTTGCCGAAGCCGTTTCAATCCGCGATAAAGAAGTCCGGCAACCGCCTCCGGTGATCGTTGTAACTGGGCACCAATTTCAGCCGATGCTAATCCATGCCAGTACTTACCTAGAATGGCTTGCCGCTGGTCTTCTGGTAACTCCATCAAAGCTGCCGCTAACTTGGCCGCACGTTCATCTTGCATCACAATTTGACTCGGCGTACCCTGATCGCGATCCGCCAGCAACTTACCCAGCTGCATCGATGATTGCTCAAGCTCTGCATCGATCGAACGCTCGCGCTGAATGTCGCGCTTTCCTCTTCCCAAATCTCTTATACTTCGCGAGATGATATTCGCTAGTATTTGCCGTAGCCAAGCGGCCAGCTCGGCTTCAGTCTTTCCCCGGAATTGCCCAAACGCCTGATAGGCATGCAGCATCGTTTGTTGCACAATATCAGAAGCGTCCAGCTTGCTCTGTAACTTTGCCTGAAATCGTGTCTGGGCCAAAATGCTCAGATAGGGCCGAAATCGTTCGATCGATGCTTTATCAATAATTCCAGGCTCCACAAATGGCCCATCCTTCGGCGGAGTTGAATCAGTCATCGCTACCTCCGCAAACGGCGGAACCCTCGGCATACCCATTGATGATTCCTTTATCATAAGCCAATTTTATGCGACCGCCACCTCCTATCTGTCCACCAATTCGACTCACACTTCCTCTGGAAGCCAAGGTTGCTTTTCAATGCTTAGATGAGATATCTGGCTCGATGTCTCAAAAAACCCAAAATTCCACCCACCCCGCCGGTCAATCTGATGCCTTGGCCCAGGTCATAAAACGCTTGGAAAACTATGCAAGCCAGTTTCTGGGTACATGCTCCTTGGGCGATCTGGAAACATCTAAGAGCGTTCTCGATTCCGTCTTTGCTCGCACGACCGAAGTCACGCTGCAACTCGCTCCGTGCATTCTGAGTTCTTCGCCCATCATCGATACGCTTCAAACTCGAACATTAAAAGCTTATATTCCCGATTGGAACGGCAATTCACAGCAATCAAGTGCGGTTCGCAACTATCTGCAAGAGCGTCTACTTATCGAACCCGAGTCCTGGATTCGAGAACAAGAAGTACTCGATGTAGATCTCGAAGATACGAGAGACAAATCGCGACTTATCGAAGCTATTCGCGAAATCTATCAGCTCGATCGATTGCCCGAACTTCAAAAGCAAAATGGAAATCGTCTTCTCAGCCGATTATTCCCCGAACTTGAAGATCATGTTACCGAGTGTGATATTATCGTCACCAAAACACTCTTTTTCTTCGCTTTACCCAAAGTATTCTGGGAGGAAGATGCCAACCAGATAACGCCCGAAAGCGTAAAAGCTTTTCGCCTGCGAATAAAAAAATTTAAGCAATGGCAGTTTTCGCAATTCCCCATGTTTGGTTTTCTGCGAGGTGACGATGTCGATCCATCATTTATTGAACAAATTGCCGATCTCAGTGGCTTAGCTCCATCCTATATTCGTCGGGAACTTGGCCGTGTTATCGGCTTTTTACCTGTGAACTTTGTCGAGCGTTATCTGGTGCATGACGTGTGGGGGCATGGATGGCAAGCGAGTATGCTGCGCCTGGAAGGACTCTATCAGCAACTGGCAGTCTTCGACCAAAACTTTGATTGGAACTCGGTGGTCGTTCGACCCGATCGCACCAAATTGCGTCTGTGCGATTGCCTGCATAGACAGACCAATGGCTGGCGAATTCGTGAAAAGGTATTTACCGAATATCTATCGCTTTGGATTTGGAACCGAATTGCGACCGCAATGGCACCTTTGATCGCCGAGCTGGTGGCCGATCTCTTTGAACACAAGCTGTTTTGGACCCATCCCCAATTATACGATTGCTTGCAGACAACCAGTATCTTGCCAGAGGAACCTGCGAAAATCGATTTAATGCTGGAAGATTTGTGCCTCTATTTCAATCAAATCTTCAAAGCCATTGATCTGTTCTGTCAACGCCAAAGCTATCGCCAGCGTTTTGTATCGGAAATGATTGCCGACGGTATAAGTCGTGAAGATGCGGAGTCTATCGCTGAAGAATTGCGATCTCGCATCAAGGTTTGGCGAGACGAGCAGTTTGCATCCCAGCGAGTATGCGTGACGGGGGATAAGGAAATCGAAGTCAATCTCTACGGTTATCTAGAGCATCATGTTGCCCTGTTAGCCGCCATCAGCTCTATCCTCGCCCGAGAGCTGGCAGATAAGCCAACCGATTTGGCAGGTATGCGACGTTGGAACGATTGGCTCTCACTCTTGATCGCCGTCTACTTCGAACAAGATCCCACCGATCATTTCTGGAAGTTACCCTGGTTTCTTTTAGCCACAACACGCCAACTGGCCCGATAACGTGACTGGATGATGAAATGGATTGCTACCCGCCAGCCGAGACAATGCGCGTTACTACCGGAGCATTCGGATGAATCGATAACCTAGTGATCTTTGCTGCCAGCTTAAATCACCGGCTGCACGTCGGACTCGCCGCACAGGACGACCAAGAGATTGCTAACCATCGCCGCTTTGCGATTATCATCGAATTGGATGATATTTTTTTCGGTCAGTTCATGAAGTGCCATTTGCACCATGCTGACGGCGCCATGCACAATCTTTTGTCGGGCTGCGATTACCGCTTCTGCTTGCTGACGCTTCAGCATCGCACCGTCGATTTCTGGTGCGTAAGCCAAATGGGTTAACCTCGCTTCGACCACACCAACTCCCGCTTTGGATAATCGTTCCTTTAGTTCTTTACATAGAGCTTCGCATACCACTTCAACGTCGCTTCGCAGAGTGACTTCATGCTCTTCGCCATGGTCATAGGCATAATGGTTCGCTAAGTGACGAACGGCAGTCTCGCTTTGCACCTTGACATACTCCTCGTAATTCTCAACTTCGAAGAGAGCTTGAGCTGTATCGGTAACCTGCCAAACGATAACGGCTGACATAGTGTCTGGCATGAATCTGCCGCACTAGGGGCGCTAATTTACCGTGAAGTTCGGCCACAAAGGATTGGCAGCCGATCGAATTGGCGAACCAATCAGATCGTTCACTTTAAAAGGATTTTGGTAGCCGATTTTGGATAAGACTTTTTCAATGATGGGAGACGTGTTATCCCACACCAACCCCCAAGTCACTTCGGCTTCTTTTTCGAGATACCTTTGTTCGAAGCGGGAGGGGGCGGCGGTGGTTTCTTGGTCGGCTTGGCTGGTGGAGGCGTTTTCGCTGACGGCTTGGAAGGCTTCTTGGTATCACCCTTCACCGGCTTGGCAGCAACCTCTTTGCTGGTTGTTTTGGGCGGCGGAGCCTTAACTTTCGGCTCAGGTTTGGAGGGGGCTTTGGAAGCCGTTTTGTTTGGCTCTACTTTGGCATCTTGTTTGGCGGCATTCTTTACATGGATTTGCAAAGGCAGTTTGGTCGCCGCACTGGATTTCGCCGGCGTTGTCGGCTTGGCAGGTACTGGAGTTGCCTTAGTAACCGGCACTGCTTTAGTCGGAGGCGATTTGGAAGCAGGAGTAGCTGGCGCTTTTGGAGTTTCCTTGGCGACTTCTTTGGCTGTATCTTTCTTTTCTGGCTTATCGCTCTTTTTAGCGCCAGAAGGAGGCGGGGGAGGTGAGGGAACTGGAGCTTTGTCTGGAGCCTTAGTCGGCTTGGCAACTTTTGGCGTCGGCAGTTCGATACCGAGTTCATTCATGATCGCTTGAACCCCAGGAGCCTTGCGATCGGCGATAAATTCGATACCAAATTGATGCACCAGCGAAAACAGATCTGGTCCTTTGGCTTTGGCAACAGCGCGATCTAACACGGATACCGAACCTTTGAGCATATCGGCGGACTGAGCAACTCCGATGGAAACCAGAGCTTGCATCGTCGAATTATCGATGGCGATGGCATGTCCACCAAACGCATTTTGCTGCATGAAGGCTGGCACAAACTTGCTGGTGGGCACCCAGGCTTCGATCGTTTCAATCGCTTTACCAAGATTCAGCTTCTGCAGATCTTCGACATCGTAGGAGTAACGCGCTTCAAAAATTGCCTGCAAGGCTTTCTTCAAACGCACGGCGACTTGCACGGGAAGAGGGTGAAGGGTGAATAGTTCTGCCAATTCGGTTATTGTGGTGACCCGCGCTTCATTCCAATCGTGGTATTCATGCTGTGCCTTAGCGAAGAGCTCATCTGCCACCTCGAACTTGGCATCTTCCAACAAGCAAGCGTAGATCAAATTCTCAAGAACGGTACGGCCCGACGGAATAGCGACTGGCTTGTAGTGCTTCTTCAGCAATTTTTGCAGAGTTTCAATTCGTTCACCGCGATTGCTGCTGCTCATGCATCACCTTGTAGGCGGGAGTGAAACTTGGGTTTCTATCATTCAGCGAACCCATGATCGCTGTGGTTTACAGGGACAACGGATTACTTTTCCGAAGCCTCCTCGGAATCTTCTTCTATGCCTGCCACGGTATCGCTGGCCACGGTATCACGGGCCACGGTATCGCTGGCCAGGATATCGGACCCTACCGATTTATCTTGTTCAGAAGCTTGGCGTTCGGCTGCCAATTGCTCGAGAATCTTGCCAACCTCCAAGGATTTCTTAACACCTTGATCGACGACAAATTGGAGTTTGGGTGTATAGCGAGTATCGATGCGATCCGCGATGCGAGATTGCAGGAAACCTTTGGCGTTATCAAGACCTCGCAGAGCAAGTTGCTGTTTGCTCTCCGGGCCCATGATACTGACCGCGACCTTAGCTGACCGCATGTCGGGTGCGACTTCGACCCCGATTACGGTCACGTCGCGGATTCTTGGATCGCGCAACTCGGTCAAAATGGCCAAGCTAACCACTTCTCGAATTGCTTCAGCAGCTTTTAACAAGCGACGCGACGACATAGACTTTCTAAACTCCTAGATACTTGGAGGGCAATTACGCAGATCAATCCAGCGTTCTTGCCACCTCCTCGATCTTATAAGCTTCCAGAACGTCGTCTGGCTTGATGTCATTGAATCCTGCCAGCTTGATACCGCATTCCATTCCGCGTGGAACTTCCTTGGCGTCATCTTTATGCCGTTTGAGAGAATCCAAAGCGTAGTCGCCAATGGTGCGGCCGTCGCGATTGACTCGGATACGACAACCTCGCTCGATCGTACCTTGCGCCACATAACAACCTGCGATTGCCCCAACGCGGCTGATCGAAAAGACTTGTTTGACCAAAGCTCTTCCCAGCTCGATAACTTTTTCTTCGGGACGCAAACGACCCTCGATAATCGCCTTAATATCCTCCGCCAACTTATAAATAATGTCGTAGCGACGGATTTCAACCTGTCGATCTTCGGCTAAAGCTCGAGCTTGTTCATCGGGTATCACATTGAAACCGACGATCACACCTTGCGATGCGTGCGCGAGCGTAACGTCGGCAACGGTGATACCACCGACACTCTTTTGCAAAATGCGGATATCGACTTCGGGATGCTGTTCCAGCTTGGAGATTTCTTTTTCGATCGCTTCCAGTGAACCACGCGCGTCGGCTCGGATGATGAGGTTGAGTTGAACCTTGTCTTCCTTTTTACCCAATTTTCCGGATTGCAGCAGCTCTTGAAAATCTGCGAACGAGACCTTGGTGGTGGAGCCTGATAGCGACTGTTCTCGACTGGTATCAGCGCGGCTTGACGCAATTTCTCGAGCCTTCGCAATATCGTCGATCACATAGAACCGGTCGCCCGCGTTTGGAGGAGTATCCAAACCGGTGATATTCACAGGCGTACTGGGGCCTGCATCTTTGACCATTTTATTGGGACGCAAGCTGTCATAAATCGCTTTGACACGACCATGAGCAGGACCGCAGACGACGATATCGCCCACTTTAAGCGTTCCATTTTGAACGATCACTTTAGCAATCACACCGCGATCGCTGGCTTGTCCCGATTCGAGTACGACGCCCACCGCTTCGCGATTTGGGTTGGCGCGATAATCGTGCAACTCGGCCACCGTCAATAACGTATCGAGCAACATGTCCATACCTTGACCCGTGATGGCGCTGGTAGGAACCACTTCGACATCGCCACCCCACTCACTCGGCGTCAAACCAAACTGGGTCATTTGCGTTTTGACACGCTCGGCGTTGGCACCGGGCAAATCGATTTTGTTCAAAGCGACTACAATGGGAACGCCAGCAGCCTTGGCATGACTGATGGCTTCCTCGGTTTGCGGCATGATGCCGTCGTCTGCAGCGATAACCAACACGGCAATGTCGGTAACGTTGGCACCGCGGGCTCGCATTTCGGTGAACGCTTCGTGGCCGGGCGTATCAACAAATGAAATTCGCTTGCCATCTTTGTCGACCTGGTAAGCGCGAATCTGCTGCGTGATCCCACCCGCTTCACCTGATACGATCTTGGTACCGATCATGTAATCCAAAAGCGACGTCTTCCCATGGTCAACGTGTCCGAGGAACGTCACAATCGGCGGACGCTGGACTAAATCTTCCTCTCGATCCTCGCGGTTTTCGATTTGCTGAATCACTTCGTTCTCAAGCGATTCTGGCTTCTTGAATTCCACCTCCACGCCTAGATCTGAGGCCAGCAAGAAGGCCGTCTCTTCGTCCAAGGCAGCGTTGATATTGAGCATTTTGCCCATGCCCATCAACGACTTGAGAACCTTGGCTGCCGTGACGCCGGTCGCTTCCGAGAAACTGCGAATGCTACATGGGAGTTCCAGAGCTGACTTATCTTTACGTGGAGCGGCAGTGTTATTTCCTCGCCGCACCAACGTCTTGCGCTTCGCCGCCCGTCGGTCATCGACTTCGCTCCGCAGCGATTCTTCTTCCACATCTTCCGGACCGCGAATCTTCTTCTTGGCTCGTTCTGCGCGAGCCTGAGAAACCCCGGCGCCGATCTTCTTGCGCACTTCGGCTTCATCATCTTCGGTGCCAGGTCGTTTGTGTTTGGAACTTCGGGCCTTTTCAGCAGCATTTTTGAACTCGGTTAAGCCGCCTGCTGGGAGAAATGCTGGTGGCACGGTCCCTGGATCGACCGGCTTTTGCCGTTGCGGCTTGGCCGGAGTTGCGGCTTGCGAAGCAGCTACTTCCCGCTGCTGCAATTCCTCCAAATGCGCTTTGCTACCGGTTTTATGACCCGATAGCGATTCTTTGGTTAAGCGAATCTCTGGTTTTTGAGGAGCTGGCTCATTGCGCGGCCGCTGCTGGGGCTGAGACTGTGCGGATTTTGGAATTCGAGCCAGATTGATCACTGGCGCTCGAGGCCCCGCTGGCCTCTTCGCTTTCTCATCCCCGCCTCGCTCGGAACCTTTGTCCTTTTCCTTATCTTTTTCCTTATCTTTTTCCTTCTCTTTGTCCTGAGCAGGCTTGGATGAACGCGAACCGATCATGCGGATCTTGCCGGAACCCGCGACGGGAGCGACGCGGGCATAATCTTCGCGGGTAAATGTCTCTACGGGAGTCGCGGGCTCAGCAGCTGAGGTTCGCTGACTGGGAGATTCAACCACAGGTACTTCCGGCGGCAATTCGTCGATAACCTCTGGCCCTGCAACAGGAGAAGCCACAACTGGAGGCACAACAACAGGAGGTTCGCTGACCACCGCGGGTTCACCTGGAGGGGCCGAGGCCGACTTACCAGCGGATGCAGGAACCGCGGGGGCCGCTTTGGCTTCGGCGCCGCTGGCAGTGCGCATCATACCGATCGAGCGATTTGCGCGATCGATCGGCGAAATCGCAGGATCTTGCCGAGGAGGAATTGGCGCGATGGGTGATGCTGTAGGGGCCGTACCTGCAGGGGCAGCGGGCGTTGCAGGCGAACCGCCTGCAGGGGCAGCACCACCAGCCAAATACTTTTTGAGACGGACAACTTCGTCATCTTCCAGGCTCGCCAGCGCAGAGCCTTTGCCCGTAATCCCGATCTTATTACAAAGAACAACGAGATCCTTACTATCGATCTTCAAATCTTTCGCGAGCGCGTAAATACGTACTGGCACGTGGTCACTATCCTCGAGGGTTCGTTCTGGCCTATCAGTTTCTCATGAGTCATCTCCTACGACCGGTGCAACATCACCTGTCGTTGGTCCAACAAGACGATTCGCATACGAATCATCCCTTCCGACAATCTTCAATGCTTGGCTATATCACCTAAAACCTATTTTTCCGACAAAACGTTTCGCAGTCTAGCGACCGCCTGCTATCTTCCGACATGAGAACCAACAAAACCGTTTTTTTCTACGAAAACCTAATGTTTTTCAATTTAGCTCGGGCCCAAACCATCAAGAAAAAAACTGCCGAACTAAGAAGCCCCCTCCGAACCCTCTTCTCCGCCAACATCGCTCGGTCTACGGTCCGCAGAACTACCTTTCTTATCCGATTTATTCAGCGGAGGTGGAATCTCGCCCCTCTCGATCGCTTCGCGACGCAGCCGCTTTTGTTCGTTAGCAGCTTCTTCCGCCTCGAGCGCTCGCTCTTCCGCCTGATTGACCAACGCATCCACTTGATCGGCGGTCAGCTCCCCCATCTCCATCAACATATCAGGTTCAATCACCGATAAGTCATCATAAGAGAGGTAACCTTGCTCAACCAGTCGCGACGCCAAGTCTTCGGTCATACCCTCCAGCTCCATGTAGCTGGCGACAGCCCGCTGAATCTGCTCTTCCAGCTCATCGGCCGTCATGATCTCGATGTCCCAACCGCAAAGCTTGCTGGCCAAGCGAACGTTTTGGCCGTGCCTACCAATGGCCTGCGATAACTGATCTTCGCGCACCAACACGATCGCGCGGCCAATCATATCGCATAACAAAACTTGCTCAGCTTCTGCCGGCTGCAAGGCATTGGGGATCAGCACCAGTGGATCATCGCTCCAGCGCACGATATCAATTCGCTCTCCAGCCAATTCGCTGGTTATATTTTTGATTCGGTTTCCTCGCATGCCGACACAGGCACCCACGCAGTCAACACGTTGATCCGAACTGCTGACAGCCACCTTGCTGCGATAACCAGGCTCGCGACTGATCGCGTTCACCTTGATCACTCCATCGGAAATCTCAGGAATTTCCTGCTCGAACAAACGCTGAACCAACTGTGGACGGGTTCGGCTCAAAATCACTTTTACCCGATTACCGGCCGCCTTGACTTCGAATATCACCGCTCGTACCCGGTCACCGTTATGGTAACTCTCACCGGGAATCTGTTCGCTACGAGGCAATATGGCTTCCATGTTACCCAGTTGCACCGTGGTGATTCCGCGATCGGATCGCTGCACAACGCCCGTCATCATCTGCCCCACTTGGCCAGCAAACTCATCCATCAACGAATCGCGTTCCGCTTCGCGGATCTTCTGAATGATCACTTGCTTGGCAGTTTGTGCACCAATACGACCGATTTCGTCTTGATTCAACTCCTTTGCGTCGCACACCGCAGAGATCACACCCGACTCTCGGGCAATTCGCACGGTGATATCGGCGGTCTCACCGTAATGACGCTTGGCAGCGGTCACTAAGGCAGCCTCGATCGCTTGAAATACAATTTCGGAGTCGATGTTTTTTTCGCGATGCAGCGAATCAACAATCCGTAACAGCTCGTTAGGATTCATGCGTCCTGGATTGGGTTGCTTTGGGCCTATCAACGGATGCCATCGCTGGAATCAAGCGGATGAGCGATGCTTTCCTCAGCAACCCCAGGGCCCCGCAAGTGTGGAAAACCTCGCTTTTTCACGCGGTTACTTCACTGAAAATTGATTTCAATGAACGCTGCGTTCGCCAAAATGCATTCGCGAAAATGCATCCGCGCTGAAAGGTCCCACACTTTTCCAACCATGACCGAACACCGAGGAACCGATACCTTCCTCGTTGTTAAGAGGTTGGAAAAGTTAGCCGTACACCTGCCATCGAAAAAACGGTAGTAGGAGCGGACCGAACCAAAAACGGTTCTTCAGGAACTGAGAAAAGTTATCGGCAATTGGCACGACTGTCAACATCCCGTTGACCGTCATTTAGGGAGCAAATCGCTTTATAATCACCGCGCTGACCTGACCTTGAGGTGAATAACTGATGTGAATGAACCCATCCCCGGCTGGATCGCCCGACTTTGCCATCCGTAGCGAGGGCCCATCATGATCCCTAAAATTAAGTACCTCAAAAAGTAATCCCCGATCAAGCGATACCAGACTAGCGATAAGCTCAACGGCGGCGCTCCCTGCACCGAGAGATCCCATATAACTCTTGGCAGCCACCACTGGGACATCCCTCCAGTGGTGTCGCTGAGATAATTCACTCAGTGCCTCCTGCTCCGCGCGGTCGCCCTGCGTGGTGCCCGCTCCGTGCGCATGAATGTGAAATGCGCCGGGCAAATGCCCCGCTTGCCTTAATGCCGCTTGGACCGCCTGAACGATGGCTCGACGCAAACATTCCACGCGATTTATCGGCAGAATAGGGCCCGTTCCAGGCAAAACGGATCCCGACATCGCGCTTCCGACACCCACCACTTCGCCCCAAATTTTCGCGCCTCGCTCTTGCGCCTGCTGCAATCGCTCCAAAACGACCGCTCCAGCCCCCTCACCCAGGACCGCGCCGTCGCGGCTGCGGTCAAAGGGGCGAACCATTTCGGCAGGGTTATCGCGCTGTGCAGCGAGTTCCTCTTGCATCGCGGTGTGGACCGAACGAAGCGGATGAATACGGCTCCCCGTCGCTCCGACCACCATGCAATCGGACCAACCTCTGCGGATGACCGAAACCGATTCACCCACCACCAAGTTATTGCCAGCCTCGCGGACGGTCAGCGAATTGTTGGGACCGCGAAAATCATTCAAAATGGCCACATGGCTGGCCGGCATATTGGGAAGATATTTCAAAAGCCACAGCGGATTGACCTTCGGCAGGCCATCCACAGGCCAACGCCGCAAATCGACAGGCCCTTTCACCGGAACACCTTCGGAAAAACAGCCGCGAACACCATCGACGAATTCCTCGGGCCGGGTCAGTATCAAGTCCGAGGCGAAGGAAACTCCGTAACGATCTGGATCTCGCGACACCCCAGCGATGCCGCTATGAAAAATGGCTCGCTGCGCCGCCGCGACACCCATTTCGATTTCGCGTGCCATGACCTTTTGATTTTTGCGGATATTGCGTTTCAGCACGCCATCGATCGCGCCATAATCCTCCGCTGCCCCGGTGAAATCAAGGCACTGTCCGCCACAATTCACCGGTAATGCGTCCAATGGCAAGCCTACAAAGGGACGAACCGCTGATTCCCCGCGGATTAAACGCTGCCAGAACAGCTCGATGTCTAACCCCAGCGGCGACACCAAACCCAGCCCAGTGATGACAACACGACTCTTCTGGTCCACGATGATCTACCCCAATTCCCCAAGGCCCACCGCTGAGAGTTTTGATAACATCCCCAGCGAAACACCGGCTGATGCCTGTCTTTCACAAGACAGCCTCGTCTTTTACAAGACAGCCTCTTCTTTCACGAGACATTAGTATCGGCCACGACTGACCGATGGGGCAAGGGGTTGTTGATTGGCGCTGCGAGCTCCCGGCAGTTGGGGCCCAGCGACACCCGCTCCACTGGCGGCAGGAGTGCCGAATCCCGAGCCATAGGGTGCCGCCCGCAATGGGCTTGGCCCCTGCGGAACCCCCAAACCTCCGACTGCCGGATTGCTCATCATTGTCCCCGCATTTCCACCTGCCGCCCCGCTGGAAACACCGGCGGCTTGCGTCGGCAGGCCACCTAAATGACTCGATGCATCCCCTTTGTGCTGAATGACCAGTAATGCGTCGGCTCGCTGACCGGTACTGCTGGGAAACAATCCCATCAAGCCATTACTTTGTCCCGCCAGAGTATTGTTGCCGCTTGCCTCAGGCGCTGACACAACCCCGCAACTGAGCACCAACACCTGATCGGCTGGCCAACGAAATCGCTCATGCAATCGCCAACTGGAGATCTGCGGTACCTGAATTTGAGCGTTCTGAGATTGACCGTTAGGAAGAGGTAACAGCAAATTGACGTTATTGATTTTCTCCACTTGATCGATCTCACACCGAATAACCACGTCCACAACCGATCGATCTTCATTGAGCAACGGACTGATCTGCAAACGATAACCTTCACGCAACTCGGCCGTCTGCGGCAAGTAGGGAGGCCAACCAGCCTCCACTCGCTGATAGTCCCTCAAATAATTGCGACCGCGCACTTGCTCCATAAACTCGCTTTGGCCGTTGTACATCACCAAATCGACAGCCTGAATTTCTCGATAATCCGAACGTTGTTTCAACGCAGCACCAAACAAGGCCAACTGCTCCTTGGTCAACAGCCAAGCGCTGATCCCCGGCGACTGCGTCTGCACACTTCGCATCACCGGCATCGTATTGGAACGCCAGTTTGGATTGGCCAATAAAATCAATCTCGCCTCGTAAACCTGCTTTTCCTTGGTGCCTTGCACCAACTTATCCACCACCCCTTGCACCAACTTGTGCATCTCCGGTGTATGATAAACCCGCAAGGTATCTCGATCGGCATTGATGAAACCGAATGGCTCAGTAAACCAAACATCCGTCCCCGTCTCACGCAAAACCCAATCGATCACCCCCTGGTGCGGCTTGTCTCGATCCCGCATCATCGAAGTGTAATTCCGCAAGTCATACTCGCGCCACACCTGCCCCTGATTGCTCGGCAAACCCGTTGGATTGCTTCGCGCCAACCCGCCACCTCCAGAAGATTCGCCGGCCGGCACGCTGGCATCACCGTAATCCTGCGCTTCCAAACGCGCAATTCCATGCCCCACGCCGATGCAAAAGAAAACGGTGTAGATTGCGACGCCCCGAGCAAACAACCTATGACATAACTGAACCTGGCTTTTTTTGCTGCTTGCACGCTTCATGACATCCCTGCCAACATCGAGAAAAACCAGGACACCAAAAAAATAATCTTCTCACATAAAGCTGGGCTTCCCAACCCAACGCCTTACGCCACACCGGCGTCCGATCGCCACTGGCATCCTGAGACACTACTACCAAGGTACTTATAAACGCCAAAGCTTGTTTAAACCAAGAGCAAAACCTCCCCCACAAGGTTAGGATTGACGAACCTGCCCGAAATAATGAAAATTCGTGCACTAGATAGTCACTCGGCCCCCATAGCACCACTACTAGCCTCCATCGCTCTACAATTAGATCGACACCCAATGACCTGACGGAGTGAAAACCTAATCATGGACCGATACACCCATACCACTCACTCCAGTGTGGCGATATCTACTCTGGGTCCATCTACTCTGGGTCCATCTACGCTGGGTTCATCTACGCTGGGTCCATCTACGCTGGGTACATCTACGCTGGGTACATCTACCGCCGCAGTCATCAGCGATGCTAGCAACACAGCCTTCGACGGCACGACACTCCCAAACCCAGCATCCACC